>Ga0224505_10002336_pt1 | contig 11204 bp, 10 predicted proteins | sample SF_Jan12_sed_USG_FD_169102 | JGI IMG/M metagenome (GOLD analysis project Ga0224505, IMG submission 169102) | Sediment microbial communities from San Francisco Bay, California, United States - SF_Jan12_sed_USGS_4_1 | ecosystem: Environmental > Aquatic > Marine > Sediment | place: USA: California...
GCCGGGGTGGGCGATCGCGTCGTCGATCCGCTCCTTGTCGCGGTCGTAGGCCGCGGCGTCGGCGGACTCCTCGTCCACGATCCTGTTCAGCCCGTCACCGTTGACCACCTTCATGCCGGCCGTCGACGTGAACGCGCTGCGCGGGAACAGCGTGCGCTGTTCCACCCACTGCCCCGCGGACACGGAGAGGGCGCGCAGCAGTGAGGCGTTGGCACGGAGCGAGACGTCGCCGCGCACCCACACCGGGTGGCCCCACGAGCGCACCACGTTCCCGGGCCCCGCGGTCACCGCCACGAGCTGCGCGAGCCCGACGGGCCACTCGTCTCCCCAGACCTTGAGGTTGACGTCGACGACGTCGTCGTACGCAACGGCGACCCCGGTCATCCGGTAGCGGATCTCGAACGTCCGCGCCTCGTCGGCGGCCCGGTAGTGCCACACGACCCTGGCACGGTCACCGACACGCGTCACCCCGAACGTGCCCGGGGCGTCGTCGCATCCGAGCTCGACGCAGCCTCCCGGGCTGTACTGCCGCCCGTCCTCGAGCACGCGCAGGTCGCCGATCGCCTCTCCGTTGCGCAGTGGGACGTCCCGGTACGCGCCGCTGAATGGGCCGGAGAAGGCGAAGGTGATGCGCTCCGAGACCTGGAGCGACCCGTCGTCGGCGACCCGCACCTGGACGTTCGCGTCCGGGAGGTCGTAGGACTTCGCGACGGCCGTGCCGGGGAGCGCGAGCGCAGTCAGCGCGGCGGCGAGTGCGACGAGCGCCGTCGTGCGACGCAGGCGCATGCGACTCAGCTCGCGGGTGCCCCGGGCGTGAAGCTGACCTGAGGCGGCTCCCGCTGCGCGTCTTCCGTCTCGAAGAAGTCGCGGGCCGTGAACCCGAAGGGCCCGGCGAGGACGACGCCGGGGAAGGTCTGGATCCCGTTGTTGTAGGTGAGCACGCTGTCGTTGTAGACCTGGCGGGAGACGGCGATCCGGTTCTCGGTCTCCGAGAGCTCGCTCTGCAGTTGACGGAAGTTCTCGTCCGCCTGCAGCTCCGGGTAGGCCTCGGCGACGGCGAACAGCCGGCCGAGCGCCTGGCCCAGGATCCCCTCCGCCTGGGCGGACTCCGCAGGCGTGCGCGCCTGCTGCGCCGCCGCGCGTGCGTTGGTCACCGCCTCGAAGGTGCCACGCTCGTGGGCGGCGTACCCCTTCACCGTCTCCACGAGGTTGGGGATCAGGTCCCAGCGGCGCTTGAGCTGCACCTCGATCTGCGCCCACGCGTTGTCGACGCGGTTGCGCAGCCGCACGAACCGGTTGTAGAGGCCGATCACCGTCACCACGACGAGCGCGACGACGGCGAGGAGGATCACGATCACCCAGAGCACGGGATCGACTCTACTGCATCGGCCGACGCCCGGTCAGGGTCGGCGGCACACCCAGATCATGTCCTCGCCGCCGCTGAACGGCCGCCGGTCGAACCAGCCGTGGAGCGACTCCACGACGAGCCCCGCCTCGAGGATCAGCCGCTCCCACGACCGGTGGTCGAGCCAGTGGAGCGCGAACGAGACGTCCGCGTCGCCCGAGCGGACGGAGAGCACGAGCGTGTGTGCGGCCTCGTCCCAGTCGGCGCGCTCCCAGATGCCGGGCTCCCGCTCCAGCCAGCGACCGTCGGTCTCCTCGATGTCCTCCCGGGAGGGCGCGAACACGTCGAACACGAAGCGCCCCCCGGGCTCGAGCAGCGCAGCGGCTGCGCATAGAGCGCGCAGCTTCGCCGCGTCGCCCTCGAGGTGCAGCAGCGAGCGGAAGGGGCAGATGACCAGCGGCACGCGCTCCGGCACCGGCGGCGCGCACACGTCGCCGAGGCGCAGGTCGAGACGTGCCCCGACGCCCTCTCGCTCGGCGTAGGCACGCGCCATGTCGAGCATCGCCGCCGACTGGTCGACGCCGATCACGCGTCGACCCGCCTTGGCGATCGGTACCGCAATGCGCCCGGTGCCGCACGCCAGCTCGACCACCGGGCCCGCAGAGTCGAGCGACGTCTCGACGTAGTACCCGATGTCCTCGGTCACCGACGCCGACCACGGGTCGTAGATGCCGGCGATCGCGTCGTACAGCGCCGGGGTCGAGTGCGAGCCTCTGTCGGAAGCGGACTGCTCGGAGGCGTTCACGACACGATTCAACCAGCACGCGGGTGTCCGACCGACATCGGGCACGGCGGTCGGAAGATGGTGCGCGCAGCGGTGCCCGACTCGAAGTCGGACACCGATGTCCTCACGCCACGGTTCTCGGTACGCTCGCGCACCATGGACGTGCAGGCCCTGCAGGCGGACGCCCTCGCGGCTGTCGCCGCGGCATCGTCGGTGGAGGAGATCGACGCGGTGCGCGTCGAGTACCTGGGGCGCAAGAGCGCGCTCAAGCTCGCGCTCCGCGAAGTGCGGGACCGCGAGACGGGCATGGCGCTCAACGCCGCGCGGCTGGCGCTGGAGGAAGCCGTCGAGGCCCGCGCGGCGGAGCTCGCGCGGGCCGAGCTCGACCGGCGCCTGACGGAGGAACGGGTGGACGTGACCCTCCCCGTCGGGACGTACCGGCGAGGCCATCTGCACCTGATCACCCAGATCCGGCGGGAGGTCGAGGACACCTTCCTCGGGCTCGGCTACCGGGTGGTCGACGGCCGTGAGGTGGAGACGACGCGGTACAACTTCGACGCGCTCAACTTCCCGCCCGGCCATCCGGCGCGGTCGCCTCTGCACTCGCTGTTCCTCGACGACGAGCGGGTGCTGCGCACCGAGACCTCGCCTTCGCAGATCCGCGCGATGGAGGCCGAGCAGCCGCCGATCTACGTCGTCTCGCTCGGGCGCGTCTACCGGCGCGACACGCCCGACGCGACCCACTCGCCGATCTTCCACCAGGTGGAGGGGCTGGCGGTCGACGAAGGGATCACGCTCGCCGATCTCACGGGGACGCTCGACTTCCTGTTCCGCTCGCTCTTCGGCGGCGAGCGGCGCACCGAGTTCCGCACGCACTACTTCCCGTTCACGGAGCCGTCGATCGAGGCGTACGTCTCCTGCCACGTCTGCGACGGCGACGGCTGTCCGGTCTGCCGCCACTCGGGGTGGATCGAGGTGGGCGGCGCCGGGATGGTCGACCCGGCGCTCTTCGAGTTCGTCGGCTACGACCCGGAGCGGTACTCGGGCTTCGCCTTCGGGTGGGGGCTCGAGCGAATCGCGATGCTCCGTCACGAGTTCCCCGACCTCCGGGAGCTGTGGCGCAACGACCTCCGGTTCACGAGGCAGTTCTGATGCGGGCGCCCTTCTCGTGGCTGCGCGAGTACGTGACGACCTCGGCATCGGCGCACGAGATCGCCCGCCGCCTCTCGGTCAGCGCGCTCGAGGTCGACCGCGTGATCGAGGCCGGGGTTGCCGACGTCGGCGACAACCTCGGCCGCTTCGTGGTCGGGCGGGTGCTGGCGGCCGACAAGCACCCGAACGCCGACAAGCTGCAGCTCTGCCAGGTGGACGTGGGAAACCCGGATCCGCAGCAGATCGTCTGCGGCGCCTGGAACTTCGGGGTGGGTGCGACCGTCGCCGTCGGCCTGCCTGGCGCCCGGCTGCCGGTGCTCCCCGGGCCGCTGGAGGAGCGGGAGCTCCGCGGCCAGGTCTCGCGCGGGATGATCCTCGCCGAGGACGAGGTCGGCCTCGGCGCCGACCACGCCGGGATCATGCTGCTGCCCGACGGGATCGAGCCCGGCACGCCGCTGGCCGACGTGCTCCCCCTCCACGAGCAGGTGCTCGACGTGACGCCGACGATGAACCGCGTCGACCTGCTGTCGATGGTCGGGCTCGCCCGCGAGGTGGCCGCGCTCGCCGGCGACGAGCTGCACCCGCCCGACCCCGAGGACCCGCCGATCCGGCGCCCGGAGATCGTCGACGTCGTCGTCGACGACCCGGTCGGCTGCCCGCGCTACATCGGGCGCGTGTTCCGGGACGTCGCCGTCGGCCCGTCACCCCAGTGGCTCCGGAGCCGGCTCCACCTCGCCGGCATGCGCTCGATCTCCAACGTCGTCGACATCACGAACTACGTGATGCACACCTGGGGCAGCCCGCTGCACGCCTTCGACCGGCGCCTGCTGGCCGGCGGGCGCATCGTCGTGCGCCGGGCCCACGCGGGCGAGACCCTCCGCACCCTCGACGGCACCATGCGCACGCTGCTCCCGAGCGACCTGATGATCACCGACGGCGAGCGCTCGGTGGCGCTGGCCGCGATCATGGGCGGGCTCGAGTCGGAGGTCTCCGAGGAGACGACCGAGGTGCTGCTGGAGGCGGCCAACTTCGAGCCGATCGGGATCCTCCGCACCTCCGAGCGACTCGCGCTCCGCACCGACGGCTCGAACCGCTGGGAGAAGGGGGTCGACCCGCATCTCGCGGAGCCCGCCGCCGTGCTCGCGAGCAGGCTGCTCGTCGACCTCGCGGGCGCCGAGCCGGTCGGTGCCACGGATGTCCAGGCGCGGCTGCCGGAGCGTCCCGTGATCACGCTGCGGCCCGAGCGCACGAGCCGCGTGGTCGGCCTCGACGTCGACGCCGACGAGCAGCGCGTGACGCTCGAGCGGCTCGGCTTCGACGTCGACCCGGGGTGGGAGGTGACCGTCCCCACCTGGCGGGCGCGCGACGTCACCCGCGAGATCGATCTCGTGGAAGAGGTGGCCCGGCTCGTCCTCGACCGGCTCCCGCACACGATGCCGCTGCGTCGGGCCGTCGCCGGCCACCTCACGGCCGCGCAGCGCTCACGCCGGCTGATCGAGGACGTGCTGGTCGGCGCCGGCTTCTCGGAGGCGTACACGTGGAGCCTGACGCCCACCGACCCGCACGGCGAGGCGATTCGGCTGCCCGACCCCATGAGCGGCGACCACGCGGTATTGCGGACGACCCTGCTGCACGGGCTCGTCGACGCCGCGCGCGTGAACGTGGACGCCGCCAACGAGCAGGTCGCGCTGTTCGAGCTCGCCCGGGTCTACTTCCCGTCCGGCGTGCAGCTCCCGGACGAGCGCTGGCGGGTCGGCGGCATCGCCGAGGGCGGGTACGAGGCGGCCCGGGCGGCGGTCGAGGCCGTGCACGACGCGTTCCACGTCCCGCTCGAGCCGCACCGCGCCGTCCGGTCGTTCCTGCATCCCGGCAAGGCGGCGGCAGTCCCGTCGGGGTGGCTCGGGGAGCTGCACCCGATGCTGCTCGAGGGCTCGTGGGGGGTGTTCGAGCTGGATGTCGACACCCTCGTCGCGCCGGTGCCGGAGCGGATCCTCTACGAGGACGTGATCACCTACCCGGCCAACCGACAGGACATCGCCGTCGTCGTCGACGACGATGTCGAGGCCGGCGCGCTCGTGGCCACGGCGCTTGGGGCCTGCGGCACCGTGCTGCGCGAGGCGCGGGTGTTCGACGTGTACCACGGCGACCAGGTCGGTGCGGGGCGAAAGTCGGTCGCCGTGCACCTCGTCTTCCGGTCGCCGGAGCGGACGATCGGCGACGACGAGGCGAACGCGCTCCGCGAGCGGGTCGTCGCCGCCCTCGCCGACCGCCACGGCGCAGAGCTCCGGGCGCTGTAGGGCGAGGCGCCGCCTGCGCCTAGAGCGCGCGCCCGCCGACGAGCCACACCGGGCCCTGCGTCGCCACGTGCCCCGTCTCCGAGAGCACGCGGCGCAGCCCGACGCTGCCGGGGATGGCGTCGGCGTCGAGTCGCTCGAAGCACCTGCGGGCCATCGCCGGGGAGACGCCGTAGCCGGCCACGCGGGCGCAGCGGAACACGAACCCGACGATGTCGTGGTCGCGCGTCGGGTTCAGCGGGGCACAGTCGAGCGCCGCCCGGGGAAGGAGCTCGGTCGAGCCGATGTCGATCTCGCAGAGGAGGTCGCTCCAGTCGTTCGGCAGGGTGGCGAGCAGCGCGTCCCATTGCGCGGCGAGCGACGACGGCGCTGCGGTCGGGATTGGCGCCGCGGCGGTCGACGCTGTCCCGGGCTCGATGGTGGCCCAGATCCGTTCGCGGTCGAGGAGCGAGAAGAGGCGCCGCGCGCCCTCCGGCCCCGACGCGCCGCCGGCGCGCCGCACGGTGACGACGAGCCGGTCTCCCGTCCGTCCCGGGCTCATCGGGGCCAGCGCCTGCGCGGCCCGGGCCAGGTCGCCCGGCTGCTCGGTCGTCAACGTGAGGCGGACATCCGCCCAATCGGCGGCGAGCCCGGCCTCGACGGCCGCCCATTGATCGGCGAGCTTCACGACGGCGTCAGCATAATGCCGCGTATGAGGCAGGTCGCAGGAGAGCCGCGCCGGGACACTGCCGCCGCTCCCCGGCGACCGACCGCCGGCCGCCGGGCCGACACGCTCTAGCCGATGGCCACCGAGGTCAAGCTCCCGCGGCTGGGGCAGGGCATGGAGTCCGGGACGATCGTCCGCTGGCTGAAGAGCGAGGGCGACCAGGTGCGCAAGCACGACCCGCTGTACGAGCTCGACACGGACAAGGTCACGCAAGAGGTCGAGTCGGAGGTCGAGGGCGTCCTCCTGCAGATCGTGGTCGCCGAGGGCGAGGTCGACGTGGGCGCGACGATCGCCGTGATCGGCGCCGCGGGAGAGGACGGGTCGGCGGGAAAGCAGGCCCCTGCAGCTCGCGTGGCAGCCGAGACGGCCGACGAGGGCGGGGCCGTCGCTGCGCCGGGGGAGCCCGGGGAGGCCGCGCCGACGGAGCCCGTTGCCGCGACTGCGACGGGCGAGCCGGCTCGGGCCACAGCGCCCGCCGAGCGCCCGCACGAGGCCGGGGCACCCGCGAGCGACGGGCACCTGCGTGCCTCGCCGCTTGCCCGCCGCATCGCGCGCGAGCGGGGGGTCGACCTGGCGCGGGTCGTGGGCACGGGGCCGGACGGACGGATCGTGGCCGAGGACGTGGAGCGGGCCGCCGCCGGCGGGCCGGCGCCTGCCGCGCCCCCGCTCGCACCGGCCCGCGAGGCGGAGGTGGTCGAGCTCACGACGGTCCGGAAGACGATCGCGCGCCGGCTCACGGAGGCGTGGTCGGCACCCGTCTTCCAGCTCGCCGTCTCCGCGGACATGACCGAGGCGCTCGCGCTGCGCGAGCGGCTCGTGGAGGCGATGCACGACGGCGACGCCAAGCCGACGATCAACGACGTGCTCGTGCGGCTCCTCGCCGTCTCCCTGTCCCGCCACCCGGCCGTCAACGCCACGTTCTCCGACGACCGCATCCACCGCTACGCCTCCGCGAACGTCGGGATCGCGGTGGCGGCCCCGACCGGCCTGGTGGTGCCCGTGATTCGCGGGGCGGAGCGGCTGACGATCCAGGAGATCGCACGCATGCGTGCCGACCTCGTCGCCCGCGCGCGGGACGGCAAGCTGAAGCTGCCCGACCTGGAGGACGGCACGTTCACGCTCTCGAACCTCGGCATGTACGGGGTCGAGCAGTTCACCGCCGTGCTCAACCCGCCGCAGGTGGCGATCCTCGCCGTGGGCGCCGTCGTCGACGAGGTCGTCGCCGTGGACGGCGAGATCGCCGTGGCGCCGATCTCGCGCTTCGTGCTCACCTGTGATCACCGGGCGATCGACGGCGCCGACGGCGCCGAGTTCCTGCAGACGCTCGTCTCCCTCGTCGAGCACCCGGCGCTCGCGCTGTAGCCGGCCGTGAGCGTCGTGCTGCGCAGGGGAGGCGTCCAGGACGTCCGCTTCCTGCGCGACATGCTCCATCACGCCTACGACTGGAAGGAGCGCCTCCCGGGCGCAGGCCCCGGGCCGGTGCAGCTGTACGTGAAGGCGTGGGGGAGGCCGGGGGACACCGCGGTGATCGCGATCGAGGACGGGTTCCCCGTCGGCGCGGGCTGGTACCGGCTGTTCACCCGGGAGCGGCCCGGCTTCGGGTTCGTCGACGAGGCGACGCCCGAGCTGGCGATCGCCGTCGTGCCGAGCAGGCGCGGCCGCGGCATCGGCGGCGCGCTGCTCACTGCGCTCGTCGACCGCGCCCGCGCCGAGGGCCACCCTGGGCTCTCGCTCTGTGTCGACCGGCGCAACGAGGGCGCGATCTCCGTCTACCGGCGTCACGGCTTCGAGCCCGTCTCCGAGCAGGGCAGCTCGCTGACGATGCGCGTCGCGCTCGCCTGACGAGGGCGTGCGTCGGGTCGGGGCCGGTAGCATCGCCGCGCGGAAGCCAAGCGAAGGGGTGAGAGCGAATGGACTGTGACGTCGTCGTCCTCGGAGGCGGCCCGGGCGGGTACACGGCGGCGATCCGCGCCGCGCAGCTGGGGGCGAGCGTCGTCTGCGTGGAGCGCGAGCCGGCGCTCGGAGGCACGTGCCTGCGCGTCGGCTGCATCCCCACGAAGGCCTGGGTGCAGAGCGCCCACGCCCTTCACGCGGCGCGTGAGCTCAACGCGAAGCTCGGGGTCGTCAGCTCCGAGCCGACGCTCGACTTTCCCGCCGCCGCCGCGTGGAAGGACGGCGTCGTCAAGCAGATGACGGGCGGCGTCGCCTCGCTGTTCAAGGCGTTCGGGGTGACGTGGGCGCACGGTCACGGCCGCTTCACCGGGCCGACCACGCTCGCGGTGGAGGGGAGCGAGGACGTCACCTTCCGCTCCGCGGTCGTCGCCACCGGCTCGTACCCGATGCGGCCGCCGATCCCCGGGCTCGACACGCCACGCTGCGTCGACTCGACCGGGCTGCTGGCGCAGACGGAAGTGCCGGCCCGGCTCGTCGTCCTCGGCGGCGGGATCATCGGCTGCGAGTTCGCGTCCATCTTCGACCGCTTCGGGTCGCAGGTGACGATCGTGGAGATGCTCGACACGCTGATCCCGCAGGAGGACGAGGACGCGGCCAAGGAGCTCGCGAAGCAGTTCAAGCGTCGCGGGATCGAGCTCCACCTGGGCAAGCAGTGCACGTCGGTCGCGGACCACGGCACGCACCTCGTCGTGAGCTTCGGCGAGGGGGAGAGCGTCGAGTGCGACCTGATGCTCGTCTCCGTCGGCCGAGCGCCTCTGGTGCAGGACCTGGGGCTGGAGGCGCTCGGGCTCGACGCGGACCCGCGCTCCGGCATCGCCACCGACGACCACATGAGGACCTCGGTCCCGCACGTGTACGCAGTCGGCGACGTCGCGGGGCGCTGGCAGCTCGCCCACACCGCGTTCCGTGAGGGTGAGATCGCCGCCGAGAACGCGATGGGTCACGACAACCGCCTCGGCGCCCCCGCCGTGCCGCGGCCGATCTACACCGACCCGGAGATAGCGGGGGTCGGCCTCACCGAGCGACAGGCGCGCGACGCGCACGGGGACGCCGTCGCCGTCGGGCAGTTCCCGTGGGTCGCCAACGCGCGAGCCGTGATGTCGGGCGAGACCGCCGGATGGGTGAAGTCGATCCACGAGACGACGTACGGCGAGCTCCTCGGGGTCGTCATCGTCGGCCCGCATGCGACCGACCTGATCGAGAGCGGCGTGGTCGCCCTGGACGCCGAGTCGACCGTGCAGACGGTGGCCGACGGCATCGCCCCGCACCCGACGTTCTCCGAGGCGCTCAAGGAGGCCGGACTCGTCGCGCTGGGCCGGGCGATTCACCTGCCGCCGAAGCGGCGCTAACCTGGAGTCATGCCCCGACTGCCCAACAACATGGTCACCGCCACGATCGCGTGGTGGGTCATCCGGCGCCGGCTGCGGCGCTCCGACAACATGCTGGCGCCCGCGGGCGTGGCCGCGCTCGAGCTGCTCGGCCCGCGCGTGCTGCTCGCGCGTCGTCTGCTGGCGATCGCCGTCGGCCTCACGATCGTCGGGCTGCTCGCCCTCGGCCTCGCCTGGTGGCTGCTGCATCGGCGCGGCGCCGACGACGGCGGCGACTGGTCGTACGAGGAGCCGGAGCCAGACCCGGCGCCCCCCGCGGTGGAGATGGACGAGCCGGCCCCGGTCGGCGCGTGAGCGGAATCGAGCCCGGAGCTCCGGCCGGGCTGCTGCGGGGCGCGCTGGACGGCCTCGTGCCCTACGAGCCGGGGAAGCCGGTGGAGGAGGTGCAGCGCGAGCTCGGGCTCGAGCGCGTGGTCAAGCTCGCCTCCAACGAGGGCCCCTTCGGCCCCTTCCCGGCCGCGCTGGCGGCGATCGCGCGTGCCGCGTCCGAGCTCAACCGCTACCCGGACGGAGGCTGCTTCCGACTGCGCGCCGCGCTCGCCGAGCAGCACGACGTCGGCCTCGAAGAGGTCGCCGTCTGCGCCGGCGCGGACGCAGTGATCGGGTGCGTGTGCCAGGCGTCGCTCGACTCCGGCGACGAGGTCGTCACCGGGTGGCCCTCCTTCGTCACCTACGTGCTCGATCCCCTCAAGCTCGGCGCGGTGCCCGTCCGCGTCCCTCTCCGCGACGACCGCTTCGACCTGGACGCGCTGCTCGACGCGATCACGCCCCGCACGAAGCTCGTCTTCGTCGCCACGCCGAACAACCCGACGGGCACGATGACCACGCGGGCAGAGCTCGACGCGTACTTCGACCGCGTGCCCGAGCACGTGCTGACCGTGCTCGACCAGGCGTACTTCGAGTACGTCGACGACCCCGACTACCCGGACGCGATCGCCGAGTACGCGAAGCGCGGCCGGCGGGTGCTCGTGCTGCGCACGTTCTCCAAGATCTTCGGCCTCGCCGGGCTCCGGGTCGGCTACGGGATCGGCCCCGCGGAGGTCATCACCGCCATCGGCAAGGTGCGCCGCCCCTTCGACGTCGGCACCCCCGCCCAGGAGGCCGCGCTCGCCAGCCTCGACGACGCGGCCGAGCTGGCGCGCCGCCGTGCCGTCAATCGCGAGGCCATGGCGTCTCTTCACACCGTCCTCGCCGCCGCCGGCTTCGCCCCGGCCGGCCCCGCGGTCGCGAACTTCGTCTTCGTCGAGGTCGGTGACGCGGCGTCGCTCGCCGACGCGCTCCTGCGCGAGGGCGTGATCGTGCGGCCGATGGCGCCCTTCGGCGCCGCCGGCGCACTCCGCATCACTGCGGGCACGCCCGACGAGATCGCCGTCCTCGGCGACGCCCTCGCGCGCATTGCCGGTCCGCAGATCGAGAGCTCGCAGGAGCGAGCTCTCGATCGCGAGAGTCCCTGAAGGCGTCGGCTTCGCCGCCGCGGGAGACGCCTGGTGCGGCGCGGCACGTCGGGCGGCGGCTCGCGCGGGGCGCCGCCCTCGCGCGCATTGCTGGCCCGCAGCTCGAGAGCTCGCAGAGGCGAGCTCTC
>Ga0224505_10002337_pt1 | contig 11203 bp, 9 predicted proteins | sample SF_Jan12_sed_USG_FD_169102 | JGI IMG/M metagenome (GOLD analysis project Ga0224505, IMG submission 169102) | Sediment microbial communities from San Francisco Bay, California, United States - SF_Jan12_sed_USGS_4_1 | ecosystem: Environmental > Aquatic > Marine > Sediment | place: USA: California...
CCTGGCGGGGAACCTGGTGGGGGATACCAGGGGTTTCGTGCTGTCAGATGCCACCTTCCTGCTGGACAACACACCGGAGTATGCATTCCAGGTTGGCGGCAAACTGGAGTACCCGTTCCGCGGGGAGTCCAGTATCAGGCTGGAGGGGCTGGGTGAACTGGCGTCCCTCTCCCACCTGGTGGACTGGACAGGACTGGATGTCGCTGAATTCGGTCGCGCCACAAGCAGTATCCGGCTCAGCGGAAGCCTGGACAAACCGGTGGTCGATGCGTTCAGCCTGACCACCAGCAGCGCGGCGGGACTGACGGTAACCATGAGCGGCCAGCTCAACCTGTTTGACACGGCCGCCTACGATGGCCCCGGCACTAACGCGATCGCTGTTGATATGCACGGGCCCTCCGTATCCGTACTCGAGCACTGGATCGGGAAGTTGCCCTATGACCCGGGCGCCTGGCGCGCGAGGGGCCAGCTCACAGGCGATCGCAATGTGCTTTCGCTGCAGGATATCGTCCTGGACGTGGGCACGCCGGACACAGTTGAACTGCGGGCAACCGGTGCCGTGGGCCGGATCGACACACCGAAAGGTCCCCAGGGTAAAGTCTCGGCCAGTGACATCGCCCTCTCCCTGGAGGCCAAGGTACCGGACTCGGCGGCGCTGAATACCCTGCTGGGCCGGGATGATATCCCGGCCTACCAGGAGCTCGCGGCCTCGCTCATCGTCAACGGAAACTCGGAAGAGCTGCAACTGAGCGCCGGCCGGATTGAAATCACCGCCAGCGACCTGGCGGCCACAATAGGCCCCCTGAGCGCGGTCCTGCGCCCTGGGGGGAGCGCCCTGCTGTCCGCGCTGGAGGCTCCTGTGGTGGTGAATTTCAGCGATACCAGCGCGCTGTCTCAGTACACCAGCCGGCCTATGCCGGTGCTGGGACCGCTCAAGCTGACGGCGAGGCTCGCGCAAAAAGGCGATGTTTTCCAGTTGCTGGATGTGGTGGGCAACGTCGCCCAGGGTGACCTGGCCATCGACGCCCGGGGCCGCATTGGCAACCTTGCAGATCTCGGCGATGTTTCTTTCACCGGCAAGATCCGCGGTATTGATGCGCGCACGGTACTGGCCACAGTGCTCCCGGATTTCAGCTACGACGCGCCTCTTGGCAGCCTCGGCGGCGCTTTCAGCCTGGCCGGGAAGCAGGGGATCTGGACGCTGTCAAAACTGGCGCTGGCGGGCGGGGACGCTGCAACCCCCCTGTCATTTTCCATCGACGGTGAAATCAACGACCTCACCGGGCTGGTTACGGCCAACCTGAACTCACAGTTCCGGCTGAATGACACAAACCTGCTGGAAGCCCTGAGCGGGCTGGCGCTGAAACCAGTCAGCGGCAACCTCGCCCTGGTGACTACAAAAGGCGAAATCCGCGGGACGCTGGCGGCACAGGTCGGTGACACCCGTATCAAGGGTGACGCGCAAATCGCTATCGGGGAAACCCGGGTCGGGGGTGTTCACCTGGTGCTCGAGACACCGCAACTCCATTTCCGGGATTTCGGCTTTGCTCCTGCAGCGGACAATGACACAGGCGAAAGTACTGTGCGGGAAACCCCGGAAAACAAGGGCCCGGCAAAAGCAAGCGGCGCGCAGGCGAGCCCGCCGGCAGATACTCCGGCCCCGCCCGAAAAAACCGCCGGGCTGCTGGCACAGTTGCGGGAAAAATCGCCAGCCTTCCCGGTGGACCTCACCCTGAAAATCGGCGGCATCAGTGGCGACAGCAGCAATATCGACAGCCTGCTGGTTCGCATCAGCGGTGTCGACAGGCGCTACACGCTGGCGCAGTTCTCCGCCAGTTACAACCAGGCACTGGCGGAAATCCGCGGCATTGTCGATCTCAACCCGACACCGCCCGCGATGAGCCTGGCGGGACAGGCCAACGCCCTCCCCCTGAGCGCGATCCTGCGGGACCTGGGCATCGAATCCAATGTGACTGGGGCCCTGACCATCCTGGGTGGTGTCACGGTAATCGGTGACACCACCCAGGCCCTGGTGGGCAGCCTGAGCGGCAGCGTCGCCCTGGCACTGGAGAATGCGGTGATAGACGGCGCCGCCTATGACCTGCTGGCGACCGACCTGCTGGCCTGGATCTACTCAGGCGCACTCAACGAAAAATCCACTCACCTGGACTGTACCATGGCCAGGTTCCAGTTGCGCCAGGGTGTCGCCACCACCGACAGCCTCTACATCGAATCCGCCAAAATGGTGGCCTCAGGCACGGCAAAGTTCGACCTGGTCAAGCGGCGCATGGATTTGCGCATAACCCCGTTATCGAAATCGAGACTGTTGCAGGTGCCTTCGGAGGTCAGGCTTAAAGGCGATATGAGCAGCCCGAAGGCGGAAATTTCGCCGGTTTCAGCCGTGGCGGACGCCACCACGGCCGCAATCATGCTGATTCCCAACCTGACCCTGAAACTGTTTGGCGTGAACCAGCCGTCGACAAAAAACTACCGACCCTGCCAGGCGGACCTGGGCAATTAGGCACTCCGGCAAAGTCGCGCATTGTGCTACACTGGGCGCCGACAAAAAAACAATAGTAATAAGGTCGACTTATGGCATCAGCAAGAGGTGAATTCAGCTCCCGCCTGGGTTTTGTATTGGCGGCGGCGGGCAGTGCGGTGGGGCTTGGCAATATCTGGAATTTCCCCACCCAGGCAGCCAGCAACGGCGGTGCGGCTTTCCTGCTGGTATACCTTGTACTCGCCTTTACCCTCGCCTACCCGGCGCTTATGGCCGAGCTGATTATCGGTCGCCATGCCCACGCCAACGCGGTGCAGGCACTGCAGCGGATATCGCCCAACGCCCCGGTACGCATGTTCGGCAGGACCGCGGGGCTCATCGGCCTCGCAGTCGCCAGCCTTATCCTGAGTTTCTACGGGATTGTAGCCGGCTGGATGATCGCCTTCTGCATATCGTCCTTCGCCAGTGTCCTGGGCCTGGAGTCGGTAAGCGCATGGCTGGTGTCCTTCGGCTTCGCGCGCAATGTGATCTTCATGCTGCTGTTCATGGGCCTGACCATCGCGATCATCTCCCGTGGCGTCCAGGATGGCATAGAGCGCTGGTCCGCCCGACTGATGCCGATGCTGATCCTGACCCTGGTGCTGCTGGTCATCTACGTACTCACCCTCGATGGAGCCAGCGAGGGCCTCAAGGTCTACCTGTTGCCCGACTTTCACCGGGCGCTTTCCCCCGACCTTATCCTGCGGGCAATGGGCTCCAGCTTTTTTTCCCTGTCGCTGGGGGTGGGCACGATGCTGATATACGGCTCCTACATCGACGACAGCCAGAACCTGCCACTGGTAGGGGGCATGGTCACACTGGTGGATATCTCGATAGCGGTTCTCGCAGGCTTCCTGGTATTGCCGGCCATGTACGTCGCGCTGCATAACGGGGTCGAGATCTTCGGCCCAGGCGGGGAATTGCTGTCAGAGGACACCCTGGTGTTCTCGGTGCTGCCGGAACTGTTCACTACCATGGGGCCAACCGGCGTGCTGGTGTCCATCCTGTTTTTCTTCCTGATGACCATCGCCGCGCTCACCTCCTCCATCTCCATGCTGGAGGTGCCGGTTGCCTACTGTATCGAGGAACACAATGTATCGCGCAAGACCGGGGTCTATGCCATAGGCGGCGCCATCGCCGCGTTCAGCACCGTGATCCTGCTCAATTTTGACACCCTGTTCGGGTTTGTTATCAGCCTGACCACACGCTACAGCGAACCGCTGTTAGGCTTCGTTTTTTGCGTGTACGCCGGTTGGATCCTGCACCGGGACAAGCTGCTGCAGGAACTGCGCAAGGGCAATCCGGGAATCGAGCAGGGATTGTTCTGGAAAATCTGGCCCTGGTGGGTGCGGGTGGTGTGCCCCACGGTTATTCTCGCCATATTCGCCCAGTCCATCTGGGGCTGAGCTGTCCCGGACGGGAATACCTATTTTTTGAGGTCTATCAGTCCCTCCTCCTCGACACGCTGGGTGGGAACCAGGCCCTTGAAATCAATCTTGGCGCTGAAGCGGTAGGTCAACTCGTCCGCCTCCGCCTGGCCCAGGTTCGCCAGCAGCCGCAGCAGCTGGAACAGCTTGAGGCTCGCCTCGAGGGAAACAATACCCTCGCTGTAACCGTCGATCACCGGGATATCCTTGCTCACTCCGGTGATCACTTCCTGTCCCATCAGGGCTATGCTGTAACTGACCCCGGCGATGTCGAGTGCCTGCTCGTTGGGGTTTTGCACCCGCAACTTGATCAGGAAGCGCGGCCCGGCCCCCTCAGATGGCAGGCTCGAAAAACTCTCCATCGAAACATTGGGCGGATCCATCGGTTGGGTCAGGCTGGCGCAGCCAGCCAGCAGTAAAGTCCAGGCAAGCAAAGCAAGCAGGTGTCCTGTCGCGCGCGGGATCATCGCATCTCTCCTTGTGAATCGGGTATTCATTGTTTTTCATCGGGGGAACTTGTGAAGAAAAAAATCCCGTAAGCGGCACTGCCCAGCGCAAATACAATCGCCACCCAGTCGCCGCTGCGACTCCAGCTCCAGAGGCTGAAACAGAACATGGCCGTCGCCGCCGCCAGCGCGAGAAAACGCGCCGTTCTTGTCATTTTCACACTTGCCTCAGCCCCCGGCGATCCAAGTCCTGCTGCGAAGAAGTGTACATCCGGTGAACCGGGATGCAACCCTGCTCCACAGGGAGGTTATTGTACTGGCAGGCATTTGTAAAAACCGGCGAGCACATGAAAGGCCAGTTTTCAAGTTGCCGGGCACCTGCAGTTGCTGGCGTCCGGGGAAAACCGCCGCTACAGCGGCCTGGGAGAGTTCGTCGGGGAATATCGAAAGGGTATGTCTTTGCTGCTTTTTTTGATTGGCGGTGAGGGAGGGATTTGAACCCTCGATACGTTGCCGTATACACACTTTCCAGGCGTGCGCCTTCGACCACTCGGCCACCTCACCGTTGAGGGCGCGCATCATACCACAAGATCTGCGCTATGCCAGCACCCGGGCTCACCGGCAGGCCCCGGCAGAACAAGCCGGGACAGGCTGTCCCGCAACAGGCTGACCCCGGGGCCCAATCTACTGTCGGTTCAGGCGCGGCAACGGCTGCGCTGCGGGGTCAGTGCTGCGAAAGGGGTTGATATCGAGGCCGCCGCGGCGGGTGTAGAACGCCTGTATATGCAGGAACTGCGGCCCGACACGCCGCTCGATGTCGGTAAACATCCGCTCCACGCACTGTTCGTGGAACTCCTGGTGCCGGCGGTAGCTGATCACATAGCGCAGCAGTGAGGCATGATCCAGCGCCGCACCGCGATAATGTATCCAGACGCTGGCCCAGTCCGGCTGCCCGGTCACAGGGCACAGGGACCGCAGCAGGTGGGTATGAAGATGTTCCTCGACAAGGTGGCCGGGGTGCAGCTCCAGCATATCCGCGCTGGGCTCCCCTGTCGGCGCCGTCACCGCGAGATCGTCCAGGCAGAGGCCTGGCAGCGCCGCCCCGGCCAGGGCGGGATCGTCTACCGCAAGCAGCTCCAGCTGGACCCCGGTACCGACCACCTGCGCAATATCGCGCCGGATTATCGCGGCCACCGCCGCGTCGCTTTCAAAGCGGACATTGTTGAGCGAATTGAGGTAGAGCTTCAGGGATTTTGATTCCACCATATTGACCGAGCTGGAGGGAATCGCGATCCTTCCTACCCGCACTACCGGCTTGCCGGCCCCGTCGAGCCAGGACATTTCATAGGCATGCCACAGGTCGATACCGGTAAAAGGCTGTGCCTGGCTGCAGCCGATTCGCTCGCGGCCAGTCGCGCGCGGAATCGGGTATAACAATCGCGGCGTATAGCTGTCGATTACCGGGGTCTGCCGCCCCAGCAACAAGCCCTGTCCGTCGAAGTCAGTCATCTACTGCCTCAGCCGGGTGCCCGAATTGAGCAGGTGCATGCTGAAGGCGAAGGCCAGCACGGTGAACATCCCGATCATGCCGAAGGCAAGGGGCAGGCTGACATCGGACACCCCCAATACCCCGTAACGGAAGGCGTTTACCACGTACACCAGCGGGTTGAGCCTGGACACGCCGGCCCAGAAGTCCGGCAGCAGGTCCATGGAATAAAATACGCCGCCCAGGTAGATCAGCGGGGTCAGCACGAACGTGGGAATGATCGAAATATCGTCAAAGTTGTTTGCGTAAACCGCATTGATAAACCCCGCCAGGGCAAACAGCGTGGAGGTCATCAGCACGATCACCACCACCACGAAGTAGCTGTGAATATGCAGGTGGGTAAAAAACAGGGAAACGACAGTCACCACCACCGCCACCAGGATGCCGCGGCTGATGCCCCCGACCACGTAGCCCAGCAGGATGACATAGTTCGGTGTGGGTGAAACCAGCAGTTCCTCCACACTGTTGTTGAACTTGGAACCGAAAAACGATGACACCACGTTGGAATAGGAATTGGTTACGATGGCCATCATGATCAGCCCAGGCACCACGAACTGCATATAGGTAAAGCCACCCATCTCGCCGATGCGCGACCCGATCAGCGTTCCGAAAATCACGAAATACAGTGACATCGTAATCGCCGAGGGCAGCAGGGTCTGGGTCCAGATGCGCAGGTAGCGCTTGATCTCTTTCCTCACGATCGTCATGAAGGCCACGTACTGCTCTGCCAGGGTCATCCCGCGCCCTCCACCAGGTTCACAAACATTTCCTCCAGGCGGTTGGCCCGATTGCGCATGCTGCTGATATGGATCCCGTGGCGGTCCAGTTCATCGAATACCTGGTTGATGTACTGCCCTTTCTCCACTTCGACCTCCAGGGTGTTGGAGTCAGTGCGCCGCACAACGAAGCCTTCTATCTCGACGCATTCAGGTGCCTCCTCAACCGTATCGAGCACAAACGTCTCGCGCTTCAGGCGCCGCAGCAGGGACTTGATGGAGCTGTTCTCGACGATCTCGCCCTTGTTGATGATGGCGATATGGCGACACAGGGCCTCGGCTTCCTCCAGGTAGTGGGTGGTGAGGATGATCGTGGTGCCCTCGGCGTTTATCTTCTTGAGAAAGTCCCACATGGAGCGGCGCATTTCGATGTCGACCCCCGCAGTGGGCTCATCGAGAATAAGCAGTTTCGGCTCGTGGACCAGGGCCCGGGCAATCATCAGGCGCCGCTTCATACCACCGGACATCATCCGCGAAGGGACATCGCGCTTGTCCCAGATGCCCAGCGCTTTCAGGTATTTTTCCGCGCGCTGGGCGGCCAGTTCCCGCGGCAAGCCGTAATAGCCCGCCTGGTTGATAACGATATCGCGCGCCTGTTCAAACTGGTTGAAATTGAACTCCTGGGGCACGATCCCGATATATTTCTTGGCGGCGGCAAAATCCCTGTCGATATCGACATCGAATACCGATACCTTCCCGGCGGTCTTGGCTACCAGTGAACAAATAATCCCGATAGTGGTCGACTTGCCCGCCCCGTTCGGCCCCAGCAGGGCGAAGAAATCCCCCTGCTGGACCTCGAGGTTAATGCCCTTCAGGGCCGCAAAGCCATTGCCGTACACCTTGCTGAGATTTTCGATCCTGAGAGCTGGTATCATGGTTTCCCGAAAAACACGTGCCTGAATAAAGCGCGCCATTGTACCCGTAATCCGCAGGCTAAACGACACTACCCATGAACGATGAACAATACCTTCTGCACTGCCGCGAACTGTTTCTCGGCTTTGCGGAAACGCTCTCCCGGCGCACCGAAGCACTGGACCCGGAAGACACCCTGCGTACGCTCGCAGGCGATTTCCAGCGCCTGGCGGAGCAACCTGCAGCGGACCTGTATGGCGAAATCGGTCCCCTGGTGGACCGCCTGTTCACTACCTACCCGGAATTCGCCCCGACCTTTCCCCGGGAGCTGCTGTGGTTCGCCGGCGGCGACTGCCTGCATTTCATGCCGGATGAGGAGATCGGGCTCTACCAGGAACTGGATGAAAAACGCGCGGAGGCCGCTGCCGGCGGGGAAATACTCGACCTGGCGGCCGCCAGAGCTAAGCTGCTGAAGTTACAGTGAATTGTGAAATAAATTTGGCAACGGGGGGGACTTGACGCGCCCCGGCTCTCTACCTACAATGCGCGCCTCTTGATTGAGACCTATGCGTCCCCTTCGTCTAGTGGCCTAGGACACTGCCCTTTCACGGCGGTAACAGGGGTTCGAACCCCCTAGGGGACGCCACTCATCAAGCCCGCGCGGGAATAGCTCAGTTGGTAGAGCGCAACCTTGCCAAGGTTGTGGCGGGGCGCGCAGCCTCGCGAGTTCTCGCGACCACGGCGGTGGAGAAACGCACTGTTACGCGGGAATAGCTCAGTTGGTAGAGCGCAACCTTGCCAAGGTTGTGGCGGGGCGCGCAGCCTCGCGAGTTCTCGCGACCACGGCGGTGGAGAAACGCACTGTTACGCGGGAATAGCTCAGTTGGTAGAGCGCAACCTTGCCAAGGTTGAGGTCGCGAGTTCGAACCTCGTTTCCCGCTCCAACCCCCGAAAAAATCCCTCTGAACCCGTTGCTAGACCGCAGCCATGCCATGGCTCAGCAGGGGCAACGAGCCTCGCGAGTTCGAAGTCGAAGGCGACCCCCGCTGTTTCCCGCTCCAACCCCCACTACTCTCCCGCCTTGTCCAGCTTCACCGACAGGCTGTTGATGCAATAGCGCAGCCCGGTCGGTTTCGGTCCATCCTCGAACACATGCCCCAGGTGGGCGCCGCACTTTTTGCACATCACCTCGGTGCGGACCATGCCATGGCTGGTATCCCGCGACTCCAGGATCACCTCCGCATCCGCGGGCTGGAAGAAACTGGGCCAACCGCAGCCGGAGTCGAATTTGGTCTCGGACAGGAACAGGGGTTCGCCGCAGCAGCGACAGTTGTATACACCCTCCTCCTTGCAATCCCAGTACTCACCGGTGAAGGGGCGTTCGGTGCCTTTTTCACGGCACACATGGAACTCCTCGGGCGTCAGTTTCTTGCGCCAGTATTCGTCGTTTTCCACCGTTGGCACCTCCAGAGAGCGTTGCAAGATTGCAGGGTACACCAGCATACCGTTCGACACTACGCCGACAGCTATTCGATCGTCGCCACCCGATAGAGAATTTTATCGTCGTAGCCGGTAATCACGGTATGCCAGCCGCACAGTTCCCGGTCGAGGTCCGGGTCATTGGTGTCGACCAGCAGGGGGCGCCCTTCCAATGCCGCTACTTTCGATTTGGCCGCCACCACAATGATATTGTCCAGCCCGACCCCGCGAATAACCCGGGGCGAAAACTGCTGGTTGCCCCTGCCGAAAATATGCCCCTGGCCGCCAATCACCGTCACCACGATCGCGGCGCCACCCGGGGCCGTGGCGATTACATCCAGCAGGCGAGCCTCGTCCGCATCGGAGGCCAGTAATTCACCGTCACGCACCGCGTCGACACCCAGCAGGGTATTTGGCAGGCCCAGTTTCGCCATGATCGCCGCCGTGGTTGAACCGGGCCCCACCAGGTAGGTTCGCCCTGGCTCCATGTGCTCCACCAGCCAGTCGGCGATATCGTCCGCAACCAGCTCCGGGCTCTCCCGGCCGCCCACCTTGGTATGCTGCAGGTAGCGCCCCTCCCCCGGGACCAGCATCTCGCCATAAAACCGGCTGCGTACCCGGTCGTGGCGAAAGGCCTCCTCGTCAATATCCCGGACTTCCCTGGCCGTCAGCCCCACCAGGCCGCCGCGCACCAGCTGCAACAGCAATTCCCCGGCGGCCTCCGGCGATACCGCGAACACGCCGGAGTGCATCTTTACCCCGGCCGGAATGCCCAGCACCGGTAAACTGCTGCCGACCACGTCGAAAATATCCCTCGCGGTCCCGTCGCCACCCGCAAACAGAATGAGGTCCACGCCGGCCTCGCGCAGGGCAACCACCGCATCCCGGGTGTCCGCAGCGGCACTGGTGCCGCCGGCGACCTGCCCCAGGACACTGTATGGCAGACCCAGCCCCGCCAGGGCTTCCTCACCCATATCGCCCCCCCAGGTACTGAAGTTCACTGCGGCCGCCGCCCGCGCCAGTGGCCGCAGGGCGCGCTCTACCCTGTCGAGGGCCCGGTGCCGCTGCCCGGCGGTCAAGCCGGCGAGGCGGTCCCGCAGGGCCTGGCCGTCACTGCCTTTGAGCCCCAGGCTGCCGCCCAGGCCCGCCAGCGGGTTGACGACAAGCCCGATATGCAGCGTTGCGCTCATCGCGCGGCGCCGGCGAGCTTGCAGCCGAGGGCCAGCAGCAGGCTCTCAGCCTCGGGTTGGATGGGTCCTGGCCGCACCGGACTGCCCAGAATTTCCCGTCGCTGCGGATACGCGCGGCGAAGTTCGTCAAATGCGGTGGCCGCCAGACCGGAATCGGCGCCGAGCGTGACCCTGCGCAGGGCGGCGTCATCCACCGCTATCCGGTAGCGCTGGGACAGGATGTGGCGCAACAGGCCCGCTGTACCGCGGTACTGCGCCCCGGGATCCAGGGGCTCGACCTCGCCCGCGGCGCTGCCGGGGTCCCGCCAGGGCAATCCCAGCTCGTGCGCCATCGCTTCCACCAGCATGCGGGTAGCCAGTAATTTGCCGTCCAGGCTGTAGCCCGCGATATGCGGCGTGCCAAAGCGGACCCTGCCCAGCAGCTCATGGTTGATATGCGGCTCGCCCTCCCATACATCCAGCACTACATCGGGCCCTCCGCCGCGTCGCAGCAGCTCTGCCAGCGCGGTGTTGTCGACCACCGGCCCCCTGCTCGCATTTACCAGCAGGCTGTCGGCGCTGACCCGGGCCAGGGCCGCGGCGTCGAGCAGGTGGTAACTGGGCCAGGGCCGCTGCCTGGTAAGTTCCGCGTGCAGGGTGATAACAGCGCAGTCGAGAATCTGCGGCAGGTCCGCCGGATGATCGATTGACTCCGGGCTGAGCCAGGGATCGTAAACCCGGTAATCCAGGCCCAGGGCCTCCAGCCTGGCAGCCACTGCCCTGCCGATAACGCCGTAGCCTGCTATCCCCACCGGAGCTCCCGCCAGTACCCTCTCGAGGTGATCCCCGACGCCCGCTATCGCCGCCAGTACGTACTCCACCACCGAGTTGGCATTCGAGCCAGGCGCGTGTGCGAAACCGATATTGCGCCGGCGCAGCCAGTCCCGGTCGATATGATCGATGCCGCTG
>Ga0224505_10002339_pt1 | contig 11198 bp, 12 predicted proteins | sample SF_Jan12_sed_USG_FD_169102 | JGI IMG/M metagenome (GOLD analysis project Ga0224505, IMG submission 169102) | Sediment microbial communities from San Francisco Bay, California, United States - SF_Jan12_sed_USGS_4_1 | ecosystem: Environmental > Aquatic > Marine > Sediment | place: USA: California...
CGGCAACACGTGTTTGCAGCCGAGGAACGCAGTCTTCAGGTTGTGGTCGACCTGACGATCCCAGACTTCCTCGCTCATGCTGACCGGATCACCCGGCGCGGAACCGCCGACATTGTTGACGAGGATGTCGATGCGTCCGTATTGCGCCATGCACGCGTCGACGGCGGCCTTCACCGAGTCCGACGCTGTCATGTCGCAGGCGTGCGCGCTGCTGCTGCCGCCTTCTTTGGTGATGATGGCGCAGGTGTCCTGCACGGCCTTGAGGTTGATGTCCGTGCCGAAGACCTGCGCGCCCTGACGGGCGAGCAACACGGCCGCCGCCTTGCCGTTGCCCCATCCGGGGCCGACGCTGCCCGCACCGGTGACGAATGCAACCTTATCTTTGAGATTGAGCATTTTCAAACCTTTCGTGTTCAGTGCTGGATCATGTTCGGCAAATTTTTACCGCGATCAGCCGGCGTTTTTCTTCGCCGCCAGCGGGCGTTTCGCCCAGTAATCCGGCGCAGCCTTGGAACGGGCGAGCGCTTCTGCAGTCTCAAACCCCGGCGCCATGGATGCATTGGTTCCGGCCATGACCTGGTGGTGATCGATGTTGAGCAACCGCAACCAGCTCTGCTGTCCGAGCGTCAGGCCGATCGCGCAGCCGAGTTCCACCAGTTCCGGCTCACTGAAGTGCCGGTACATGCGCTCCCAGAAGGCATCATCGGTGTCCGTGCGCCAGACGATGGCCTCGGCATAGGCGAGGGCGGCCTTCTGGCGATCATCGTATTTCACCGATTTTTCGAAATTCATCAGGTCATCGACCTGGCCCTCGTTGACGCCGGCGTTCTGGCCGCGGATCGACCGCTGGTTGCCGCAGAATTCGCAAACGACAGAGCGCGAAACGTAGATGCGGCAGACTTCCTTGATGGCATGGTCGAGGACGCCGGTGCGGAAGACGTCGTGCCAGGAATTGGCGAAAAACCAGAAACAGGACGGGACATGGGCACGCACGGCCGTGCTTTCCGGGCGCGGTGTGCCTTCACGCGCGCAGCGCTCCATTTCAGCGCGCATCTCAGCGGTCATTTTGTCGAGCGGTACATAACTGATGCGTTGCTTGGCCATGTTGCATGTCCTCGGCTGGGTGGATACGGGCATTATCGTCGTTGCAAAATAAATTGCCATCCGGTCTGCGGGATACCGTGTTGCAAACCATGAACAACGTTCCGGGCCTGACGCGCAGATCTGGCAAGGCAGCGCTTCAGATTCTGACTGGTTCGGCGCTGATGGTCGGTCGCAATACCGCGCATAGCGGCAGCGTCAGCAGTATTGCTGTACCCATGACCGCAATGGCGCCGGCAACGCCGAAATGGTCACCAAATAGGCCGTAGCCCAGCGGCGCCGCGATGCCGCATATCGACCCCAGCGTGTAAATCAGGCCGAAGGCGCGGGGCAGCCGGTCGGGCTCTACCAGGTCACCCGTGGTGGCGTAAAGCACGGAGGAAGTGCCCTGCAGCACCACACCCAGCAGCGGCAGCAGCAGAAAGGCGGCGATGCCGGGCAACGCCACCGTCAGCAGAATCCCTGCGGCCGTGGCAATCTCGGTAATGATGATGGTGCGGATGATGCCGACGCGTTCGGCAAGCAGTCCACACGCCAGCTTTCCGGCCATGCCGCCGACGAGGATCAGCGGTACCGACAGTGCGGCCCAGCCATTGGCCAGGCCCTTGTCGATCATCAGGAACGCGATCAGCGTGAGGAATCCCACGCGGGTGCTGCTGTCGACGATTTCGATCAGGCACAACGCGATGAAGCCTCGACGGTTGCGGATGCCCCAGCCGCTGCGACGTATTGCGGGCTCGTCAACTGCGGCGACCGGCGCTGCCGCCACCCGACCGGCAATCAGGAAAAATGTGATCAGTGCGATCGCCATCCCGATAAAACCATAGGCCACGACCGGTGCCTGCCACGGCAGCCCGGTCAGCAACAGCAGACTCAACAGGCCGCCGAACGCAAATTTGCCGACATCGCCGAACAGGTTGTAAGTGCCCAGCGCGGCGCGCCGGCCGGTACCGGGGTAGGCGTTGGAAATGATCGTCGAGCACAGCGGGTGTTGCACCGCCGAGCCGACGCCGGCGAAAAACAGCGCAGTGAGTATCATCCAGAAGCCCGAGGCATAGCCCAGACCGACAAAAGCAGCGCCGGCGATCGCGGTGCCGCAGGCCAGCAGGTTGCGTTCACCGAAGCGTTCGGCAATCAGACCCGCAGGAATCTGGAACGTCGCCATTGCCGCGCGGTGTGCAGCGCGTATCATTCCGACCTGCGCCAGCGACAAACCGAAGGTCTGGGCCAGCAGCGGCAACAGCACGTACGTCAGATCCGACAGGCCGTCGTGCAGCGTGTGCGCGGCGCAGCAGGTGGTCAGGGCGCGTTTCGGACTGGCAGATTTCAACGTGGCGGGCCGGCGGGTGATAATCCGTTATTACGAGTTGTCTCTCAGCCCGTGTGAAAGCTGCCGGGCCCGGGTCGCAATGCACAGGGATTTATTGTAATGAGCATCATCATTTATCTTTTTTCAGGGCTTTTTCTGCTGCTCGCCGCGGCATTGCTGTTCACGTGGTGGCAGGGGCGCCATCCCGGTGCGTTGCTGCTCGCTGGAACCTATGCCATGGCCGCGGCGCTGGCGCTGATGCTGCATGAATGGTGGCCCCTGGTCATCGGTTTCCTGTCAGCGTGGGCGTTGCGGCTGATGGGTGTGGAGCCCGGGGCTCAGCCCGACGCCGGAAAAAAATAGTCAGCGGGGCTGCCGGGCAATACCCGACGCCCCGGTTCACACGATCAGACCGTCGCAGCGCGGATGCGGTGCATCAGGCTGTGACGGTGACGGCGGATGACCTTGAGTTTGGCGTGATCATGTGCGGCCAGCGCGTCCTCGCGCTCTTTTTTCAGCACTTTCAGCTGCGCCTTGAATTTTGATTTGTCGATGCCGCGCGCTTCGTGATGTGCATGCGTTTCCAGGTTCAGCGCCTTGCACAGCGCGGTGATCAGATGGTCTTTGTTCAGCTGGGTATATCCCTGCAGCGCCTCGTGTTCGATGCCTTTGGCGATCTCGCGCAACTGCACTACCGTGGAATGCTTGAACTCGTCGTAACTGTGTTTCTTTGCTTCTTCAGCCATGGTGACTTTCTCCTTGCAGGTTGAGACTCGATTCTAGCGCGTAAATGCGGTGAAGATCATTCCGGTTTCAGGTTGGCTTTTTGCGCCACCCCGCGCCATTTGGCGATCTCTGCGTCCAGATGTTTGCTGAATGCCGCAGGGGTCGTGGTTTCGGGCTGCAGGCCCTGGGTCAGCAGCGCGTCACGTACCTGTGGTGCGGCAATCGCCGATGCAAATTCGCGGTTCAGCCGCTCAATGATGGCGCGCGGTGTCTTTACCGGCGCGAAAACCGCCAACCACAGCGTGACCTCGAAATTCCTGATGCCGGCCTCCTGCACGGTGGGCACCTCGGGCAGCGCCGGTGCGCGCTTGGCGCTGGTGACCGCGAGCGGCCGCAGCCTGCCTGCCCGCACATGCGGCAGCACCGGCGCCATGGTGCCGAACTGCAGTTCGATGCGGCCGCCGATGGTGTCGATGACCGACTGCGCCGAACTCTTGTAGGCGACGGGTGTGAGCTGGATGCCGGTCAACGTGGACAGCAATTCACCTCCGAGACGCGCCATGCTGGCGTTGCCTACTGTCGTGTACCGCAGTTGCCCGGGTTTGTTCTTTGCCAGCGCGATGAACTCCTGCAGGTTATTGGCGGCGACCGCCGGGTGTACCGCCAGGATGTACGGCAGATGACCGATCAGCGTAATCGGGATGAAGTCGCGCTGCGGATCGTAGCCGAGGTGCGGATTCAGCACCTTCGCCAGTGCGTGGGTGCTGGTGGTGCCTCCCGTCAGCGTGTAACCGTCCGGGGCCGCACGCGCGCCGACTTCGACGCCGATGGCGCCGCTGGCGCCGGCGCGGTTGTCGATGACGATGGTCTGGCCGAGGGCGTCGGCCACGCGCGGCGTGATCACGCGCGCCGCTGCGTCCACGGAACTGCCTGCGGGGAAGGGTGCGATCAGGCGGATAGGGCGGTTGGGCCAGGTTTCGGCGGCGAGTGCGCCCGTTGCCAAGCAGATCAAGACGGTACCCAGCGCGGCATGAATGATTGTTTTTTTCATTTGAGTTTCTCCTCGAGACCCGACAACAGGTCGGTAATGTCGTCCAGCGCATTGAAGCGCGGTTGTGCGGCGATGTGCGGTGTGATCAGCACATTTTCGAACTGTAACAGCTCGTCATCATCGCGCCCCGGCGCCTCATACAGCGGATCCAGTGCGAAGCCGCCGAGTTGTCCCGAGCGCAGTGCTGCGATCAGTGCGCCGCGCTCGACGATTTCGGCACGTGAAATATTGATCAGGCGTGCCCCGGGCTTCATCCGCGCGAGGCGCACAGCGTTGAACAGATGGTGCGTACCGGCGTTTCCCGGAAGGCAGATGGCAACCCAGTCGCTCGATTCCAGCAGCGTATCCAGGTCGCAATAATGTGCGTGGTAATGCTGTGCGTCAGCATCAGGCAGCGGTGTGCGCTGGTAATACAGCATGGGCATGCCGAATCCCGTCGCTCGCAGTGCAAGCTCACGGCCGATCTCGCCCATGCCGACGATGCCCAGCGTCGTGCCGTGGAGCAGGCTGATACCCGGTACGCGCGCCCAGTTCGAGTTCGCCGTATGGCGGCGGTCAAAAGTGCGCGGCGCGAAGCCCGCGGATTGCAGCGCAGCGACACTGATGCGGTTGGTGACGCGCTGCAGGCGGCGCGACAGTCCGAGCATCAGTGCTATTGTGTGCTCGGCGCACGCAATATTGGCACGGCGACGCAGCGTGAGTACCGGGACATTGCTTGCAGCGCAGGCTGCGGTATCGATATTGCTGCAAATGGTGCCGTATTTCTGCACGGCCCGGAGTTGCGGCGCTGCGGCCAGTTCCGGCGCACCGACCCGCAGCGACTCCACCACGGTGAAATCGGCATCGCGCAGCGCATCGTTCAGTGCGTCCGCGTTGTCGACCAGGACGACGTCCGCCGGGAACAACCGCGGCAGGCGGTGGCGCAGCTGCTGCAGCCAGCCGTTGAAATCGGCCAGGTCATGGGCAAAAAAATCGGCGTACGCCGCAATGCGCTCCGTATCAGTGGCGGGATCGAGGATGACGCCGATCAGGCGCAGAAACGGATCGTCCTCAACGGCCAGCCGCGTGTTCATGGCTGCTGGTTCGCCGCGGCTTCGGGTTCTATGCGCAATGCGCGCGCCACCCGGGTATGCATGTTGTAGGCGCCGGCGAGTACGGTGATTTCGACTATGGCCTGATCATCGAAATGCTTTTTCAATTCATCATGCAGTGCATCGGGCACTTCGATCTGGCGCGTCATCGCGTCGGTCCACGCCAGTGCCGCGCGTTGCGCCGGCGAAAACAGCGTGCTGTCCTGCCAGTCGGACAGTGCGGCGATCTGCTCGGCGCTCAAACCGGCTTTGAGCGCGTGCGAGGCGCCGTGGATGCGGGCCTGGTATTCCGCCCCGTTCAGCACAGACACGCGCAGGATGATCATTTCGCGCAGTGCGGCGTCCAGCGTTGTCTGGTAACGGATGGTGCTGTTGAAATCGAGCCATCCGGCGGCGATCGTCGGGCTGTTGAGCAACACCCGGTAGAGATTGATCAGCTTGCCGCGCTCGGCTTTTACGCGCGCAATGAATGCTGCAAGATCTCCGCGCTCTTCGCCGATCAGGGGTACCCGTGTCATTGATGCCTTGTCGTGTTAATGATTAATGACTATCGAGCCCGGCGGACTTGACGACCTTGCGCCATTTCGCAATTTCGGAGCGGAGGAAAGCGGCAAATTCATCCGGCGTATTCCCGGACGGCTCTGCACCCATTGCAGTCAGCCGCTCGCGGACTGCGGGTGTTTTCAATCCCCGGGCGATTTCAGTTTGCACGCGATTGATGATCTCAGCCGGTGTTTTTGCCGGTGCGAGCATGCCGAACCAGACGGTGACTGCGTAACCGGGCAGTCCCGCCTCCGCAATCGTTGGCAGATCCGGCAGTGCAACGGAGCGCGTTGCACCAGTCACGGCGAGCCCGCGCAAACGCCCGGACTTCACATGTGGAGCGCTGATCAGCATGTCGGCAAAGCCGACGACCACTTCACCGCTGATCAGTGCGGTGACGCTCGGTGCGGCGCCTTTGTACGGTACATGAACCATTTTTATTTTAGCCAGATGCGAAAAATATTCGCCAGCAAGGTGCTGGGCGCCGCCGGGGCCGCCCGACGCATAGGTCAGTGCGCCTGGTTGTTTGCGAGCGAGCGCAAGAAGGCTTTTGACGTTCTGCACCGGCAGCGACGGATGTACGACCATTACGTTGTTGACGCCGGAAATCAGGCTGACCGGCGCAAAATCACGCTCGGCGTCGTAGCCAACGCGTCCGCCGAGGCTGGGGGCGACGCTGAAGGAGATCCCCACCATGTTGAAGTTGTAGCCGTCCGCGGGTTGCTTTGCCGCGAAGGCAGTGCCGACATGACCGCTGTTGCCGGGCTGTTTGTCGATTATGACCTGCTGGCCCCAGGTATCCGTCAGATGCTGGCCGACGGCGCGGGTGAGGATGTCGGTGGGGCCACCGGGCGCGTACGGTACGACGACGCGGATGGGTTTGGATGGATAGACCTGCGCCTGTGCCGGCAGTATCGATATTGCGCTCAGGATACAACCGAAAAATATTTTATAACCTATTGATTCTAATGACATTTTATTAAACTTTTAATCTTATCGCTCGACCTGGATACCTGCGGATTTAACCAGCTTGCCCCACTTCTCGATGTCGGCGCGGATGAAGCGCGTGAATTCGTCGGTCGACATCGTCAACGGATCGGCACCGACCGTGACCAGTTTCTCGTGCACGGCGGGGGTCTGCACGGTTTTGACGATGGCATCGTGCAGTTTGGCGATGATGTCACGCGGCGTTTTTGCCGGCGCCAGCAGCCCGTAGTAATTGGTCATTTCGACGTTGGGATATCCGGATTCCTTGGCCGTGGGGACATCAGGGAAATACGGCGAACGCTTGCCGCTGGCCACGGCCAGCGCGCGCACCCTGCCGTTCTTGACGTAGGGTGAGATCACCGGCAGATCGACGAACATGCCGGTGATCTGGCCGGCAATCACATCGCTGACGGCCGGCGCTGCGCCCTTGTACGGGACGTGCGTGATTTTGACCTGCGCGTCCTTCATCAGCATTTCCAGCCCCAGGTGCAGCGTGCCACCGATGCCGGCCGAGCCGAATGCGATCTGGTTCGGACGCGCCTTGGCAAGCGCCACGAATTCCTTCAGCGTCTTTACCGGCAGCGAGGGATGAAGCACGATCAGGCTCGCCGTGGTCATCACCGGTGTCAGCGGCTGCAGGTCGCGCAGCGTGTCGTAGGGCGGCTTGGCGTAAGTCACCATGTTGATTGCGGCGACGCTCGCGGTCGCCATCAGCATCGTGTACCCGTCCGCTGGCGAGCGGATGACGTTGTCTGCGCCGATGCTGCCGTTGGCGCCGGCGCGGTTGTCGACGACGATGGTCTGGCCGAGCAGTTCAGTCAGCCGCGGCGCGATATTGCGCGTCGTGATGTCCGCCGGGCCTCCGGCCGAGAACGGCACGACGATGCGGATCGGCTTGACCGGAAAATTCTGCGCGATTGCGACATGGGGCGTGCCGACGCCGGCGAGCAGGGCTGCTGCAATGGCCAGATGACGCATGATCATGCTCCTCATAAAGGTGGGGTTTTGTGTTGGTCATTCTACCGCCACGCAGCGGTTGCGGTCGATCAGGAAATGCCGGCCCGTGCCCGGTTTGGAGCGCTCTATGCGTGTGGTTTTCTTGATCGTGTGACTATGTTGGCCCGCCGGGCGGTTGACGCTGCCAGGGTGCCGCGGTCTAATCACGCCTTCGTTGCGTCACCGGCATGACGAGCGGGTGATTCTGACCGCGCCAGAGGCGCGGAACAATCTCAACAGGGCAACAATTCATGGCGGATGGGGCTGTCAATAAGATTGGAAAATATGAGATCGTGCGCCGGCTGGGTGAAGGCGCGACCAGCACCGTGTACCTGGCACGTGACGATTTCAATTCCCGCGAAGTCGCCATCAAGCTGGTGTCGCAACAGGCGCTACAGGATGACAACCGCGGCAAGCTGATGCACAACCTGTTCCTGACCGAGGCTTCGCTCGCTGGAAAACTCAATCATCCGCACATCGTGCAGATTTTCGATGCCGTGGCCGACGAGGACAATACCTATATCGTGATGGAGTACGTGGCGGGCGGCACGCTGCAGCGCTTTACGCGCGCTGACAACCTGTTAGCGCTCGGCGATGTCATCGAGATCATCTACAAGTGTGCGCGCGCGCTGGATTTTGCGTCGCGGATCGGCGTGATCCACCGCGACATCAAACCCGCCAACATACTGGTTAAGGACAACACCGACATCAAGATCACCGATTTCGGTTCGGCAGCGCTGGGTCTGACCACGCGCACCTTGGTCGACGGCATCGGCACGCCGGCCTACATGTCACCCGAGCAGCACCTGAACCAGCCGGCCAACCTGCAGACCGACATCTATGCCCTGGGTGTGGTCATGTTCCAGATGCTGACAGGCAAGCTGCCGTTTATTGCCGACAATATCGCCGGGCTGTCACATCAAATCCTCAATGTCGACGCGCCGCTGCCGTCGGAACTGCGCCAGGAAGTGCCTACTGAAATCGACCTGGTGGTGCGTCGCGCGATGGCGCGCGATCCCGCGGTGCGTTACATGACCTGGGAGCAGTTTGCCAAGGATCTGGTGGCCATTGCCCAGGGTGCGCCGCTGCCCAGGCACGGCGTGCTCGACACCGAGAAATTCAATGTCCTGCGTACCCTGTCATTCTTCAGGGGCTTCGGTGACGTGCAGCTGTGGGAAGTGCTGCGATTTTCCGAATGGGTGGACGTTGCCAAGGGCGAGGTCATCATGAAGGAAGGTGACCCCGGCGATTTTTTCGGCATCCTGGTGTCGGGGGAAGCGAGGGTCCTGCGCAAGCGCCGGCTGTTGAGCCTGCTCAAGGCCGGTGAATGCGTCGGTGAAATGGCTTATCTGGGTGAGGCGGGCAATCTGCGCTCTGCTGACGTGGTCGCCGCGACGGATGTACGTATGATCAAGATTAATGTCAAGGCGCTGGAACATGCGTCGGAGATCTGCCTGCTCAAATTCGACCGCGCGTATCTGCGTATCCTGGTCGAACGTCTGGCTGCGGCGAACTCCAAGCTGTCGGGCATCTAGCGACCTTCAGCCGGAGCTGATGCCATGGCAGTCAGGGGCCGCCGTCCCTGTCGCCTGAGTCGGACGCGATGTCGACGAACACATTGATTCCGGTAGCCACGCCGTTGGGCGCAAACCGGACGACGAACAATCCCAGGTTTGGCGGCATGTCCACGCGCCATTCCCATGCGGTTTCGTCGCGAAATCGGGTTATATCTCTGGGCTTGCCGAGCAGTTCGCGCACCTGCGCTTCAGTGGTGACGCCGGGAACCACGAGTTGCAACCGCTCCCTGGTGAGCAATTGCGTGGAACTGCGCACCATGCCGCTATCGATGCCGAACAACCAGGTTTCCGTACCTTCCGGGCCGTAGGCATATTCCCAGAATTCACCGCCCTGGGCATTCGGACGGACATCAGTGGGTTTGCCGAGGCGTTGCAGCAGCTCGTTGGCGGAAGTGTCATTGGGAACTATGGATGCGGGCATGGCGCAACCTGCGAGCACGGCAAGCAGCATCAGCGTGCCGGTCATGCGATTGAAGAGCTTCATGGTGTCCACTTTCTGTTGACGAAAGGCCTGTGGCCGTGACGGCGGTCCTGCACAGAAAGGCGATATTCGCATCGCACGAGCGACTCATGGGCAAACACCGTACGGACAGGCTTATTCCCGTCGTTACATGGAAACAACCTTCGGTCGGGGAGAGATGCTATTGGGGGAAACGGCGCTTCAAATCTGCAATCTGCTCTGCATTGAGCAGGCGGGTTTCTTCCCCGCGCAGCAGCAGATGCAATTTCGCGGTGGCTTCGAGCTCTTCCATCGCATCGGCTGCGGCCGCCAGTGTGGTGCCGGATACGACAGGACCATGGTTGGCGAGCAGCACGGCATGGTGACGCGATGCGAGTTTCCGGACAGCGTCGGCGAGGGCCATGTCGCCGGGCGCGTAGTAGGGGACCATGGGCAGCGACCCGATGCGCATCACGTAATACGCAGTGAGCGGAGGGAGTGCATCTTCCGGATTGGTATCTGCCAGCACCGACACGGCGACCGAATGCGTCGCATGCAGATGAATCACTGCTCCGTTTTGCGGGCGCTCCTCGTACATCGCCAGATGCAGGAAATTTTCCTTGGACGGCGGATCCCCGGCGAGGAGCTTGCCGTTCCAGTCGAGTTTGGCGATACGCGCGGGATCGAGGCGTCCGAGGCTGGAACCGGTCGGAGTCAGCAGCCAGCCGTCGGCGCAGCGCGCACTGATGTTGCCGGTGCTGCCGTGGGTCAGCCCGCGTTCATACATCGAGCGGCCAAGGGCGGCAATTTCCTCGCGCAACCGGTCTTCGGTCATGGCAGATTCCTCATTGCAATCGCATCAGTGCTTTTTCGAAAAAGTCGACGGTTCCAAAGTTGCCGGATTTTAATGCCAAGGCAACGGGATTGCCGCCAATGCTGCTGGTCCACGGCACGCCGGGATCGATGGCCGGGCCGATGCGCAGGGCACGGATGCCCAGCCGTTTGACGACAGCACCCGACGTCTCGCCACCGGCAATGACAAATTTCCGTATGCCCTTCTGCGCCAGCGCCCAGGCTATTTCCGCCAGCGCCTGCTCAATCTGCGTGCTCGCCCATTCAACACCGGATTGTTCCTGCACCGCTCGCACCTCGTCCGGCGTGCTGGTTGCGTACACCAGTACGGGCGTTTGCGGCTCCTGATTCCGGACCCAGGCCAGTGCGTCGCCGACCACGTCCGCGCCGGCCAGCAGCCGGCGCACGTCGACGCGATAACCCGGTCGCTGCTTCAGCCAGTGCGCGACCTGGGCATTCGTCGCCGCCGAACAGCTGCCGGCGATGATTGCGGCGGTGCCGTCGATTTGCGGCAATGCCGTGTCAG
>Ga0224505_10002340_pt1 | contig 11193 bp, 10 predicted proteins | sample SF_Jan12_sed_USG_FD_169102 | JGI IMG/M metagenome (GOLD analysis project Ga0224505, IMG submission 169102) | Sediment microbial communities from San Francisco Bay, California, United States - SF_Jan12_sed_USGS_4_1 | ecosystem: Environmental > Aquatic > Marine > Sediment | place: USA: California...
CCATCTTTGAGAGTAATTTTTCCTTGAGTACCTGCCATCGCCCAACCGGGCACCAGGCATATACCAAGAAACAGCCACCATACCACTAGATTTCTGCTCATTGAACCTCCTTGTTTGATTTTAGTGAACCTCTTGGCCGCCAATGCGTGATGGCATTTCTTCCCATACGGCATATTCCAGGGTCATGTGCAAAAATCCTAGAGGGAGGGGGATAGGCCGGGAAGGGGGCTTAGGATCAGGTTGAGAGATGTCTAACGACAAAACGCCCATGACATTCAGTGGAACTCGTAACAGAAAATGGTACCGATGATACTACACGCTTGATTTTCCATCCAACCTTTTTACTGAACCTCCCAGAACCCCATGGCTTTGCATGGGGATGAATGGGAACTGGAGCAAAGGGGAGGCAAGATTTACTTTTAGATTTTCAAAGAGGCCCGCTCTTCTGGTAGAGAGTTTCGCTCCATTTTGTACGAAGCTAAGCAACCTCTGCTTGAAAATCCCGGACATCCTATGTGGAATATTCTTCTGAAAATATCCCCAGTTCATTGAGTCGACGGTAAAAGGTGGACCGACTCATACCCAGTATTTTTGCGGCTTGCGCACGTTTTCCGCGCGCTTCCTTCAATGCGGAGAGAATTTCTTCTCGCTCATTCTTCGGAGAAGGCCTTGCCGAGAGTTGTGGCACCGTAAGTTCGCCGATCTCTGGAGGAAGATCCGCAGGTTGCATTTTTGGCCCACGACAATGGATCAAGGCATAGTCAAACGTACTTTTAAGTTCACGGACATTCCCAGGCCAATGATACCGGAGTAAGGCCTGCATGGTTTCCTGAGCGATTTCTTGCACCTCATACTTTCTTGTAACGGCCCGTGCCTGGCCGAAGAAAGCTTCGCTCAACAGGGGAATATCCTCCCGTCGTTCCCGCAATGGAGGAAGGTGCAATCGCGCGACACGAATTCGATACAGAAGATCTGAACGGAAGGTTCCCTTATCGACCAGTTCTTGCAAATTTTGATGAGTGGCGGCGATGACTCGAACATCAATCTTTCTAGGACGAGACTCACCCAAACGAATAATTTCCCCTTCCTGTAAGGCTCTCAACAATGTCGTTTGAATGGCAAGCGGCATATCTCCAATTTCGTCCAGAAATAAGATGCCGCCTTCTGCCGTTTCAAAATAACCTTCATGATCACTCACCGCGCCGGTAAAGGCTCCCCGTTTATGGCCAAATAATTGGCTCCCCATTAACGAATCCGTTAACCCGGCACAATTCACGGCCACAAAAGAGCTGCCTTTTCGTGCGCTCAGCCGGTGCAAAGCCTGGGCAACCAATTCTTTGCCTGTTCCGGTTTCGCCTTGAATGAGCACCGGAACGTCAATGGGGGCAATTTCCTGAATCTTTTCATAAATGATTTGCATCGCAGGACTTTTGCCGATCAGCTTTTCGAAATAAGCAGGACCAGTCAATTGGCGCCGCAGTTCTTCAACCTCAGTTCTATCCCGCAGAACAAGGATAGTCCGCCGTCGATCCCGAGGATCATCATGCACCTCCACTTCTATTTCTACCCAGGGCTTCTGTTTTTTCTTCAATGACAAGGCTACCGGTGTACGTTGCATATCTGACAGTGCCATTTGCTCCTGCACCTGACGGCACTGCTCTGCCGTCAAGGGCAAAGCTTGAGTCCACAATCCGCCCCTCAAACTTTCCGTCTCAAGAGCAAACAGATGGCACACGGCAGGACTGGCATAGGTCATGACACCGTTCTCATCGATCATGACCGCCGCCAGTTGCAAGTGATCGAGAACGGCCATCACATCATCGCGAATTTTTTCACTCTCAGCTAACTGACTTCCCAACCCAACCTCAACAAGTTTTCGAACTTCCATTTCTTGCCCGTGCGTTAAATGCTCGTCTCGAGCTTTCTGTAGCACGGGTTGCAGCGTGACCATCTCAGGTTTGTATCGTTGGACAATTAAGAACCGTTGCCCCTCCTGTACCAGAGCAGTGGCCTCAAAATAACTCTCGTCCCCCCAAAGGGCCGGTTCGCTCCATAAACCGGATTGCACTGTTCCATAATGATGGCTCTGCCAGAATTCTTCCGCTTCATCCAAAAAATGCTTCAGGAAAAATGACTTCTCCACGAATTCACGGGGGTCTGTCGAAGAAGGGTGTGAGGAGACGGAAAGGGGATACCAGCTGGGAAACGAACCAATCGTGCGGTATTGTGTCGGCGACTTGACCTGCACCACCAACGCGTCAAAAATGTTTAGAATTTCTGGATAGGGAGCTTCGGCGAGCATTATATGAATTATGGACAGGCCGGGTTTTTACGAATACAAGAAGCCCTTATTTCAAATTTGGCATATCGCATACGCAAAAAGAGATAAATATCCTTTCCTCTTACCTGTGCGAGAGGAATGCTCGAAAACAAGCTTGAAATCACACTGTGAGGAAAGGACAAAAACACCCTCTAGATTTTGAGCATCTGTTTGGCCAATTCTAGAAACGCCAATTCCACCCCTTCGCCCGTCTTGGCACTGGATTGAAGCACCAGACAGGCATTGGAGGCCAGATCCTTATACATCTCAGGAGTTACCTTCCAGGACTCGCGAAGATCATGTTTGTTGATCATGAGCACATAGGGGACAGCCCCCATCGACTGTGAAGCCAATAGACGCAATTGACGGGCAACATCCAGTGTTTCTTTTCTCGTTCCATCAATCACTAATAAGTACCCTGATGACCCTCGCAAATATGATGCCCGAACTTTTTGAAAGTCATCTTCTCCATACATATCCCACAAGACTAAGTGGACTTCAGTGTCATCCACACACAAGGATTTTTGATCGATTTTCACACCAATGGTTGTGTGATATTTTTCAGAAAACTGGGCCGTGACAAAACGCTTAACCAAGCTGGTTTTCCCAACTGCAAATCCGCCCAACATACAAATTTTTTTTTGTATCACTCCCCGCCCTTTCACCTACGACTCTTAGGCACACTAGCGGGTGGTGGAAGGATCACTCGGAAGGCTACGCGGCGCTCTTGCGATACGGCTTTGCCAGTTGAAGACAGCGCTGGCAAGCGGTCCGACCCCACGCCTACTGTCCTAAGATTGATTGCCTGGAAAGAACCGTTTGCCAGTTCATTCAGAACAGCTTTAGCCCGAAGCGCACTCAAGCTTTGATTCACTTCTTTTCCACCATCTGGACTCGTAAAGCCCTGAATTTGAATACGGGGGAAAATGCCTAAGATGGTTGCCGTTTGATCTAAAGCCTGAATCGTCTGATCAATGTCTCTTATGGTAGACCTTTGGTCTAGACTAATGTCAGAATTCCCGACTTCAAATGTAATCGTTTTGCTTTCTAATTCGGCTTTTAATGTCTCAAATTGTTTCAAATCCGTATCAACCAATTGCCTCGTCTCAATGTGAGTCACTCCGGGAAGCAGCGGTCCTAACAGGTGCGCCTGTTGGATCCAAGAATGAGGTGCCTCTCCTTTGAGAATCAATGTCGTGCCTTCCAAATTGCCAACAACAGAACTTGGTGGACGCAACTGAATCATGGCTCGCTTCTGCACAAATTCCGGAGTGAGGTCCATAAAGGGTTTCAAACGAAATACCACTTGTTGCGAGGAATAGCCAATATCCGAAAGAATCTGGTCTGGATTGATAGCCAAAGGATCCCGCAATCCATAAATCGTTGGCGTTCCCTCTTCCTGAATTGACGTCATCACCAATCCTGGTTCCTGATCAAGCCGCTCCAATAGATACGCCCATCGTTGTTGATCCGCATGGGCCTGGAAGGCCCACATCCCAAGACCAAGCATCAACAAGCCCAACACAATCCAAAAAGCCCACGGAAGACCTCTCGATTTTTGCTCAAATTGGGCCTGCAAACAATCTTCCAACTGAAGACGGGTCTCTTGAAAGGAACTGGCATCACCCTGAAAGGCTTGCAGGAGTTCAGAGAATTGCGCATGAATGGTTTCGAGAGTTTCTTGGAAAACCTCTCGTAACTCCATTGGAGGCGCGCCACGAATGACTCCTGCCAAAATGGCTCCCCATCCCTGCTCAATCCATACCGTCAAATCACCAATGCGAATGGACTCTAAGCCTTCGTCTTGCGATTGTCCAAAGGAATCACAGACAAAGTCCTGGATTGCGGTTAACATTCCAGAAATCACTTCCTCTCCCTGTCCACTCACCCCTTCGGCCACTACATGATTTAAGAGGAGTCCCGTTTTCTTGTGGATCAGAAAAACCTGCTCCACACGAAACCGCAGAGTATGAAGCAATACCACTTCGGCAAAGGACTTCCCTGTTCTGAACGCTTCCCATCGCCATTGTAGCCCGCGCCAGGACATACTGCATTCCAATGTCTGATTCAGCGACTGCATCAAGCCTCGCATGGCGTGGGCAATGGCTTTACGAATAGCAGAACCTAAAATCGGCGCGATGGAATCGCTAATAAGCTGGGGCGACTGTTTAATGGATAGAGCCAGGGCTTCCTGCGTGACGGGTATCAAAGAGGCCAACAATCGTGTGTCTTGCTGCGCACGGAGCCGAATCGCATCAGGCAGTACACGACCAACGTCCTTTGGGTGAAGAGAAAATTGATCAAGACGGGTTTTGAGGCGATCTAGTTCGTGCTGTTCGGGAGCTAGGAGTAATTGACGAAGATGGGAAAATCCTTTGGATTCTTTTACGGAAAAACGAGGAGAGCTAGAAGATGGTTGCTGCGAACCTGCCATAGAATTATTTTTTGCCCCTTGGCCAGATGCCATGAAGCATGGCGTCCATGATCACAGGAAAGCAAGGGTGTTTATGAATTTTCCGTATCCCTCTGACCTACCTTCAGCCGCAAGGCCACATCCATTAACAATTCAGCCAACGCAGCACGATCAGTTTTTTCGGCTTTTAGTTCTTTGAATGCTTCTTGAAATCGACTCTGCAATCCAGCCAAAGCCTGTTGATGATGTTCGGTTAAATCGGCTTTTTGCTGAGTTAATTGTCTCTCAAGCATCTGATGTTGTGTAGTCGTCTGATCTTGTAATGCAGACAAGCGACTCTCGAGTTGAGAATTCACATTCTTAATAACCTGTCCAACTTCTTCTAACGAACTCGAGCGTCCAGCCTTCTCTTGCTGAATTTGACTTGTCAAACAGGAAACTTCCTGGTTGATGTAGGTCTTGATATCTTCCAACGACCGGGTCAGCTGGTCTCTAAGATCAGTACTTTCTTGTAATAATCGTTTTTCCAGAAGGCTACATCGTTCTTCAAATTCCCGGCTCTGTGCCCCGAATAAAATATCACGGACTTTTTCTAAACTCCCTTCTTCGGATGGCTCCTGTCCCTCCACCTTTAATGGAGAGACATATTCGTTTGTCGGATTTTCTGACACTTCATAAGAAATCTTTTTGGAACGCTTTGACTGTTCAACTGGATTCATGATTATTCTCTCCATCACAAATATAGGCCTAGGAAAGATCACGTAAGAAATCGAATCCTACCACTCTGAAGTATAGGGAACAAGACAGACATTTCCTTATCACATGCTCTCCCTTTTTTCTTACAGGTGGCTCCAAAGAGACCCTCTGGCCAAAGGAGCTTTTACGGCATTTTTTAGTATGCCGAAATGCTATCGTTATGCTCAATTACCCCAAGGGACTAAGGATATCCACAATCCTTAGCACAGACAGCTAAAAAATTGGAACCAGGGGGTGGAATTAACCAGGGATAGGCTTTGGGAAAAGGGAAATGTGTCCCGAAAGTGTAGCGGGGTTAAAACGGAAAAATTCTTTAGGAAGTCAACAGCAAAAGGGAATAAAATCTTTTTAAATCAATCCTTTTCCGGCTCGGCATTTCCATGTTGATGCGTGACTCGATCTTCGTCAAACAATTCGGCCATTTCTTGAGCCATGACATCATTGTCATGAGGGAGAGTCATGACAGACAATTCTTTTTTGATTTTTGGAGCTTCAGCCTTAGAATCTTTGGTGCCGGCTTTGGACTCTTTGGGTGCTTCAGGCTTTTTCGTGTGATCCATGATGACAATCTCCTCTACGATGTTTATTCGAAGGATTCCAAAAATGACCGCTCAGGAAACTTATGATGACAACTTGGACAGGTCACAAAATAGACCGATTCACGAACAGAGAGCACAGCCCTGAAATCCAGGGACACCCCACGATGCCGGCAGGATTGACACGCAATTTCTTTGAGGTGATACGGAATATCCGGCTGCGTGTGTAAATAAAAATCCATATCCGTATGGACGGGAAAGGTATAAAAACATCCTCGACAAATCGCTTTCCATTCCCCATCCCCTGTCACAGTCCTGGAGTCGATCCCAAAACGGTTAACCTTGCAAATAGGACACTTCACTTCTCCTAATCGTTCTTCCACCTGTTTGACGCTTAATTGTGTCATGACTATTTCTATCCATCCCCTACAAAAGATTCTCTAAGGAGTATAGGCTTCCTCCGGAGTTCCCGCAACCAAACTCCCCCCAATCTCATCGCCCCTGAACCGGAGTCAAGCAGGACCGGCGAGAGAGGATTCTCACCACAAACCTTTATGGACTCATCAACCTGGATAAGGCATTTCCCGCTTCTCTTGCTCCAGACTCTCTTCATTTTTCCCCTATCTCAATGCAATCCTGTCCTGAGCCTTTCCTTGACCAGAAAAGAGGACCATACCCAGCACCACCAAAAATCTGATACAACTCTCCATCCCACAAGATACAACTTGAGAAGGCTTATTGAACCTTTCACATTTCCCACGTCATATGCCATGCCGGAACTCCCTGAAGTTGAAGTCATCCTGAACCACCTGAAAGGCACTGTCCTAGGTGGGAGCATTCAAACATTGACCATTCACCGTTCAGATATTGTTCGCACAGGGCATAACCTTATCCCCTGGTTCCGAGGCTCCACGATCACCAATATCACCCGTAAAGGGAAGTGTGTGATCTTTACCTGCCATCGATCCAATGAAGCCCGGTATCTGCTTTCAGAACTGGGGATGACCGGACTTTGGTTTTTTCATCACACCCTGGCCTCATCCCCTCAACACCTTCATTGCCACATCGGGCTTTCCGGTGCACAAGCCACTGAACTGTATTATTGGAATCCCCGCCGGTTTGGCCGGCTTTGGCTGTTCGCCCTACCGGAATTGGAAGCCTTCCTGGAGCGCCGATTCGGCTCTGACGCACTGGACATAGGAGAACAATCGTTTATCCAGCTTATCCAAAGCTGTCGAGGCCGGTTGAAGCCGTTTTTCCTCGATCAACATCGTCTGGCCGGAATTGGAAACATTTACGCCAATGAAATCCTGTTCCGGGCCAGAATTCACCCACAGGCTCACGGCTATCGCCTGGGAGCCCCTTCCTGTCAACGGCTCTATCACACGATGCATACCGTTTTACAGGAAGCCATTGCTGCTGGAGGTTCTTCCATTAGAGACTTTCGTGCTCCGGATGGATCGCAAGGGCACTTCCAGAAATTGCATCAGGTCTACCAGAAGGCAGGATTGCCATGCTCGCACGGGTGCCCAACCCAGATCAAGCGCATGCCAAGTGAACGCAGCTCATTTTATTGCTCGGCCTGCCAAAAGAGACGGTAGAGACGGTAGTCTCCCACTTCGTTCCTTGAGCCTCACGGAAACCTTTGTTAGAATGAGACTATAAGTTGTATCACTTCTAACAGGAGGGTCATTCGAATCCTACGTGCGAAAACTTAAACTACGAGAAGGGGTCGATTTAGCCAATCTTTTCGGCCCGCACGATCTGCACCTCAAAATGATCGAAGGTGAACTCCAGGTCCGGATGGCGGCCAGGGGGGATGAAATCACTCTTCATGGTCAACCTGAGTCAGTTCTGCGGGCCGAACATATTTTGCGGGAATTAGCCGATTGGACCCGAACCTATTACGAGTTAAAACCTGACGATATCTCACGAGCGATTCGGGCCACAGAAGAACAGCGTGACATTCCGCTCAAACCCTTTACCTTTTCGGCGAGCGCGCTTCCGACGAAAAAAGGCCACGTCAATCCTAAAACTCCCAATCAACAGACCTATCTCGAAGCCATTAATAAGTCAGATCTGGTCATTGCCATTGGACCAGCCGGAACGGGGAAAACCTATCTGGCCATGGCCATGGCGCTCGCAGCCCTCACGCAAAAACAAGTCAGTCGCATCATCCTGGCGCGGCCCGCAGTAGAAGCGGGGGAACATCTTGGCTTTCTTCCAGGAGATTTATTTGCCAAAGTGCATCCCTACTTGCGGCCCTTGTATGATGCGTTGTACACCATGATGGACATTGATCGGGCCAATCGGCTCCTTGAACGTGGCGAGATTGAAATCGCCCCCCTGGCCTTCATGCGGGGACGAACGCTCGACGATGCCTTTGTCATTCTGGATGAAGCGCAAAACGCCACCACTGAACAAATGAAAATGTTTTTGACCCGGCTCGGACTCAATTCCAAAGCGATTGTGACCGGGGATATCACCCAAATCGATCTCCCCGATTCGCAGAAATCCGGATTAGCGCAGATTGCTGACATTCTCCTCAATATCGAGGGGATACAATTTGTGTATTTTTCCGAACAAGATGTCGTCCGGCACCGATTAGTCAAAGAAATTATTAAAGCGTATGACCGGTTTGAACAACAATCCTCGACCAGCCCGCGCAAGACCTCATCCGGCCCTTCGACCGTATCTCTCAACCATCATTCGGGATCGGATATCAATGGCCAGGGCCCAACGCTGTAATGCCCGATGGCCGTTTGGCTCCGTACTCACCTCCGACGAACGTCCGTTCGACCCAAGACCTTGCGCCAGTTGACGCAATCCGTGTTAGAACATGCAGGGCATCCATCCGTCCACCTGAGTCTGACTCTGGTCGGAATAACCCGCATGCAGAGACTCAACCGGACGTACCGGCAGCGTGACTATGCGACCGATGTGCTAGCGTTCCCGATGCAGGATGCCTCGCAATCGCCGTTGGCCTTCGTGGGAGATGTGGTGATTTGTATGCCCGTAGCGCTTTCCCAGGCCTCAAAGTTTGGCAACTCCCCCGATGAAGAACTCCTGCGTTTACTCATCCATGGGACCCTTCACCTTTTGGGATATGACCATGAAACGACCGAACGGGAGGCCAAACGGATGAAGCGAAAAGAGCAAGCGATCTTTCGCGGCCTGATGCCTGTTCCCCATCTTCTCACCACAGCATGCACCGGTCTCTGAGCTTTCAATTGTATTCGGGAAATAAACCATGAGCTGGATTCAACGTCTTCAAGGGGGATTAGCGAAAACACGCCAGACCATACAAAAATCATTGCGTCGCCTGGGGCAGGGGCACCTGGATCCCGTCCTCCTGGAAGACGTCGAAGCCGGTCTCCTGCAAGCCGATGTCGGCGTACGCACCGTTGAACAATTTCTTCAGATGGTGAAAGATCAAACGAGGTTGTTCAATGCCACTGATCCGGTTACCGTCCTCCAGACCCTCCTCATGGACATTCTTCGTAAGGGAGAGACCGAACCCCTGGAACAACTCATCCGGCAGGGCCCTCGTCCCTTTATACTCTTGACAGTAGGCATCAATGGCGTCGGCAAAACCACGACCGTCGCCAAACTCGGACATCGGTTCAGTCAGCATGGGTTAACCACATTGTTTGTCGCCGGCGATACGTTTCGCGCTGCCGCCATCGAACAATTAGATATTTGGGGAAAGCGCACAGGCATCGAGGTCATCAAGCACAAGCAGGGCTCCGATCCTGCCGCCGTGGTGTTTGATGGCATTGTCGCCGCAAAAACTCGAAATGTGGATGTTGTCCTCATTGATACCGCCGGTCGGCTGCACACCAAAATCAATTTGATGGATGAATTGAAGAAAATCAAACGAATCATCGCCCGGGAAATGCCTGGCGCCCCCCACGAAATCCTGCTCGTTCTTGATGGCACACTCGGACAGAATACCATTGCGCAAGCCCGGCAATTTCATGAGGCCCTCGGGGTGACGGGATTAGCCTTGACCAAACTGGATGGCACATCCAGAGGAGGGGTGGTGGTGGCCATCGTGGACGAACTGAAGCTTCCTATTCGTTTGATTGGTGTGGGGGAAGGAGAAGCGGACCTGCAGGACTTCAACGCGTCTGCATTTGTGGAGGCCTTACTCCCCACAGCAACCCCACCAGCCTAAAGCGGCGTAGATTTCATCTTCGACTCAACCATCTGACGGACCAAGAACCCATATCCGGAATTGAAAAAAGGAAATTGTATTGTGGGTTTCGTTCATCATGCCCTGACCTCACTCATGGCGCTCCCACCGCTCGTCCTATGGATGACCCTGCTGTGCGTGGCGACGACGGCAAGCCCGCTCGAAGCCAACGCCTCGCCCCCTATTCATCATCAATTACACATCGAACTGGACCCTGACACCCATGCCATTACCGGAATAGACAACATCCAGCTTCCCCAGCGATATCGCGCCGACTCATCGGCCTCATTCGTCCTGCACCCCCAACTGACTATTGATCGAGTGGAGTTCAATGGCCAATCGCTTCCCGTACCAGCACCCGCTGCAACCCCGACCCTTCAGCCCCCTTCAACGCGTCGTGTTGTAGACATTCCCCTACCGCCCCTTGAACAGCCAGACCAACCGGTAGTTCTGACTCTTGCGTACCACGGACTGATTGATGATTCGCCAAAAGCCTCCGGTGGCCTTCGCTTTGTGAGACCGGATGACACCAACGGACACATTGGACCAAACGGCGTCTATTTAACATTTGAAACATTCTGGTATCCCACATGGGAGCAGACCCTCTCCACGTTTGATCTCACCATCAGCCTCCCTTCAGACTGGGAAGCGATCACGCAAGGCAGGGAAGGTCCTCACACCATCACCGACGGCCGCCGCACCGCCCAATGGACCATTCCCGTTCCAAGTGAAGCCCTGACGCTGGCAGCCAATCATTTTACGGTGCACAAACAGGAATGGAATGGCATTCAACTCGCCACCTATCTTTTTCCCGAAGAAGCACACTTGGCTCCCCAATACCTAGAAGCCACCATCCGCTACCTTCAAAGGTATACCGACCTTCTGGGTCCCTACCCCTTTACAAAATTTGCCGTCGTGGAAAACTTTTTCCCGAGCGGCCTTGGATTGCCTTCGTTCACCCTTTTAGGCCAGG
>Ga0224505_10002341_pt1 | contig 11180 bp, 8 predicted proteins | sample SF_Jan12_sed_USG_FD_169102 | JGI IMG/M metagenome (GOLD analysis project Ga0224505, IMG submission 169102) | Sediment microbial communities from San Francisco Bay, California, United States - SF_Jan12_sed_USGS_4_1 | ecosystem: Environmental > Aquatic > Marine > Sediment | place: USA: California...
AAGAAACTCGCCGTACTCCTGTGCCTGGCCCTCGGCGCCGGCCTTCCCGCCGCGGCCCAGAGCGCTGATCCCCTGGTCGATCCCTACCGCGAACTCTCGACCCGACTCATCCGCGCGGCCCTGGCGGACAGCGCCGCCTGGCACCGGCTGGCCGAACTCACCGACCGTTTCGGCCACCGGCTGAGCGGCTCCGAGTCGCTGGAGCGCGCCATCGACTGGATCGTGGCCGAAATGCGCCGCGACGGACTCGACAACCCGCACACCGAGCCGGTGAAGGTCCCGCACTGGGTGCGCGGCCAGGAGTCGGCCGAGCTGGTCTCGCCCCGGAAACTCGCGCTCCCGATGCTCGGCCTCGGCGGCAGCATCGGCACTCCGGCAAAGGGGATCACCGCGGACGTCCTCGTGGTAGAGAGCTTCGACGACCTCAAGGCAAGGGCGGCGGAGGCGAAGGGGAAGATCGTGCTGTTCGACGTCCCCTTCACCAGCTACGGCGCCACCGTCGCCTACCGCTCGCGCGGGGCAGTCGAGGCGGCCCGGGCGGGCGCGGTGGCCAGCCTGATCCGCTCGGTCACCCCCTACAGCATCCGCTCCCCCCACACCGGGGCGATGAACTACGACAGTACCGTCACCCGCATTCCCGCGGCCGCTCTGACCGTCGAAGACGCCATGATGCTCCACCGCATGCAGGATCGCGGTGAGCGGGTGGGGGTGAAGCTCGTCATGGAGGCACAGACGCTGCCGGACGCCGACAGTCGAAATGTCATGGCGGAAGTGACGGGCCGCGAGCATCCGGAGGAAGTCGTGGTGCTGGGCGGCCACATCGACTCCTGGGACGTCGGCACCGGCGCAATGGATGATGCCGGCGGTGTCGTGGCGGCGTGGGAGGCGGTGCGGCTGATCAAGCGACTCGGCCTCATGCCTCGCCGGACCATTCGGGTGGTCGGCTGGACCAACGAGGAGAACGGACTTCGTGGCGGGCGCGCCTATCGCGAGAGCCGGACCCCGGAGCAGGTCGCCGGGCACATCCTCGCGATCGAATCGGACGGCGGCGTCTTCCGTCCCGTTGGGTTCGGGGCCGGCGCCTCGGATTCCGCCTTCGGCATCCTGCGTCGCGTGATCACCCTGCTCCAGCCCATCGGCGCCGATTCCCTGAGCCGCCCCGGCGGTGGCGCCGACATCGGCCCCCTGATGCAGGCCGGTGTCCCAGGCCTCGGCCTCAACACCGCGGGCGAGCGCTACTTCTGGTATCACCACAGCCATGGCGACACGGTGGACAAGCTCGATCCCGATGATGTCGCCCGCTCGGTCGCGGCGATGGCGGTGATGGCGTACGTGATTGCGGATCTGCCGGAGCCGCTGCCGAAGGGGGTGCCACAGGCGCGCCCGTGAACGGGCGGGAGCCGGTTGAGACTCCGTTTGATTCCCGTGTGACTGCGGGCTGACCATCCCTGTGTAGCATCCAGACAGGTGCCGGGAACGGTTCATCGCGAGCTGTCTGATTTCGGGTCGGGAGGGCTGGTGTCATGTCAGACTTACTCCGGATTCTGCTTGTAATGGGCGTCGCCGCCACAGTCGGTTGCCTGAGTGCGGCAGATCCTGAAAACCCTCCCCCTCCCGAGCCTGTTATACAGGTGGTGGTCCTCGCCTCCTCTGGTACTCCCGTGCCGGGCAGTTTGTCGGGTGGCAGAGGTGGCCCTATGATCCACCGTTGGGCGTCTTCTATCAACGCGCCGATTCCCTCGGGCTGGTCACCGTTGACCTTGGTGATCTGTCACCCGCCGACATCGACAGCGTCCGGTTCACATTCCACGCCCCAAGCTGCGTGTCCGGGCGGTGGCCATCGACGTTGATAGACGGTGTCACCTTCTTCGAGATCGCCCGTGACTCGTCCACCCTGGGGCTCATCCTCGACTCGCGACTCCCGCCCGCCCGCACGGCGCCCGGTGAGTACTGCGCCCGCGGCTACCCCTCCGGGTGGGCGGGCGGCCTCGATATCTACCTCGCCTTGCGGGTGGATTCGCTCGTGGGCCCGCTCGTCTACGGGCGCTGGGAAACCGGATACAACAGTACGAGGTCAGGGGACGTGGGGTCCTTCGTCGGCGGATACGGCCCCACGTTCGTCGCCCTCGATCTGGTGGTGGACCGCCAGTGGAACACCTGCGCCGGCTTCCGGCTCACCGCAACAGTCCACCCCGACGGAACGTGGGAGACCGCGGCGGTGACCGAGGAAAATGGCTGCGACACGGTCCCGATGTACTTCGACTTCGTCGAAGAGGATACATTCTTCGGGTTCTAGGTGAGTGTTGGTCCTCCCGACGACACTCCTCAGTCCACCTTGGCGTACCGATCTCACCGCGTAGTGCCCACAACCTGCACGACGATCGCATCGGTCGTCATCAAGCAAGGAGCAGCACCGATGGACAAGCAGACCATGATCCAGCGTCTGAACGAGGATCTCGCCGGCGAGTTCGGCGCGATCATTCAGTACCTGACCTATGCCGCCAAGGCCACCGGTCCCTACCGGCCACAACTCTCCCAGTTCTTCCTGGCCGAGGTGGCCGACGAACAGCTCCATGCCCAATTCCTGGCCAACAAGATCGTCTCGCTGGGTGGGGAGCCGACGACCACGCCGAGACCGGTGCCGGCCGCCCGCACCAACAAGGAGATGCTCCAGGCCGTGCTGGAGGCCGAGCGGCGCGCGACCAAGGACTACACCCAGCGAGCCCGGGAAGCTGACGAGATGGGCGAGAAGGGCCTGGCTGTCCAGCTCGAGGACATGGTGCGGGACGAGAGCGGGCACTCGGAGGAGACCGAGCGGATCCTGAGAGACTGGCCGCTCTGAGGTTGGCGACCCGGACCGGGTCTGGAACGACCCACGAATGGGAAACGCCCACCAGTCACAGGTGGGCGTTTCCTCGTTCCAAGATCCGCGGCGCATCGAAGCACCGCCGCCGCACAGGTTCACCCCAGAAACAGCTTCTGCGGGTCCAGCTTGTGTCTCAGGAGGTCGATCTCCTGCGCCGTCGGCGGGGCCACCTGACCGAGATGGTCCCGGACCCGGAGCGGCCAGCCGACGTTCGCCTTCACCTCCTCGGCGGTGTTTCCGGGATACAGGGCGGTCAGGATCATCTCGCCGGTTTCGGGGTCGCTCTCGAGAATGCCGCGATCGGTAATCACCTTGATCGGCCCGGCGCCCGGCATGCCGAGTTCCTTCCGTGTCTTGCCCTTGCAGCGCTGGCCGGGACTCGTCAGGAAATCGAGCTCCGCCGGGAAGGCGCGCGGATTGAGCCGGCTGATGATCAGCACCCGCTGGGCGTGCACCGCGATCTCGGCCGCGCCGCCGGAACCGGGGAGCCGCACCTTGGGCTTGTCGTACTTCCCGATCACTGTCGTGTTGATGTTCCCCCAGCGGTCGATCTGCGCCCCGCCGAGGAAGCCCACCTCGATCTTGCCGTTCTGCAGGAAGAGCTGGAACACGTCCGCCATCGAACAGACCATGAGCGAGCCGGTCACCAGCGACGGGTCGCCGATGGAGACCGGCAGCCGCTCCGGCACCGCCCCCACCGCCCCCGACTCGTAGATCAGCACCAGGTCCGGCGCCTGGATCGCCCGGGCGAGGTTGCACGCGAGGTTCGGTAGCCCGATACCGACGAAGACCACCTCGCGGTCGCCGAGTTCACGCGCCGCGACCGCCGCCATCATCTCGGACGGGGAGTAATCAGAAGCCATAGTTGACTCCCTCACACATCTGCGCCTTGGCGGTGAGCCGCTGCTTGAGCTCAGGCTGCTTCGCCATGTACGCCGCCCGGTCCGTCACGCCGTGCACCCATTCGTCGAGATACGCCTGCAGCTTCGCCGCGTCGCGCGATATGTCCTCCCATGCCACGTAGAAGTCGTTGTCCCGGTCGTAGAAGCCCTGGGCGTACGAGGGGTGGCACCCCCACGGCTCCACCACCACCGCGTCCACGATCATCCCCGGGATCAATGTCCGGTTGGGATCTGACCGGATCACCGACTCGTCCACCAGCTCCTCCACCACCACGATCACCCGCTTCGAGGCGAAGGCGGCCTCCTTCTGCACGCCGAGCAGCCCCCACACCTGGGCGTTGCCCAGCCGGTCGGCGCGCTGGGCGGCGATGATTGTGACGTCGGGGTTGAGCGCTGGTACCGTGGCCAGCTCCTCCCCGGTATAGGGACAGGTGACGGTCCTGATTCGCGGATTGACCACCGGCAGGTCGGTGCCCATGTAGTTCCGCATCGGCCAGAACGGGAGCGAGGCCGCCCCCGCCGACATCCGTGCCACCATCCCGAAATGGCTGTACTCCTCGATCTCGAGCGGCGGGGTCCCCTTCTCCACCGCACGCCGGAAGGCGTGAAGCGACCCCGCGCCAGGGTTGCCGGCCCACGAAAAGACCAGCTTCTTCGCGCAGCCGGCGGCGATCATCTGGTCGTAGATGAGGTCCGGTGTCAGCCGGCAGAGGGTGAGGTCTTTCCGCCGCTGGCGGATGATCTCGTGGCCCGCCGCGAAGTTGATGAGGTGGGTGAATCCCTCGATCACGACGGTGTCGCCGTCGCGGACATGGGCGGCGATCGCACCCTTCATCGAGACGACTTTGGAGTCCATGGCGTCGGTGGCCTGAGGGAAGACGAAATGGTACCGGGCGGGGAGACGCGCGGCTAGGCCGTCGCCGCCGGCGCCAGCTCCAGCGCGGCGACCAGACGGGTGGCCGCCCCCGCGAGGTGGCGGCCGAGCAGTTCAGCGGCCCGGTCGCCATCCCGGGCCTCGACCGCTTCCAGCAGGGCACGGTGCTCGCGCTCGAACTGCTCACGATGGGTCAGCATGAGACCGAGCATGAGCCAGTAGCGGTCCACCCGGCGGAGCAGGCCATCGATCAGCTCCCGGAGCCTGGGCCGGTCATCGAGCCGGTAGATCAGTTCGTGAAAATCCACGTCGAGCGAACCCCACTCGGCGCCATCGGAGGTGGCCTCGGCGGCAGACAGAATGCCGGCCGCGCGGCGCAACTCGTCGTCCGTGAGGCGCTGAACCGCCCGCCGGATCGCCGCCGTCTCCAGAATCGCCCGGATCTCGTAGATCTCGCGGATCTCGTCGGGGCCAAGCGCGCTCACCGTCGCGCCGCGGTTGGGCTGGTAGGTCACCAGCCCTTCCGACTGGAGCTGCCTGAGCGCCTCCCGCACCGGGATGTGACTCACGTTGAGCTGGGCCGCGATCTCGTCCTGGGGCAGCGGCTGGTTGGCCCGCAAGTGACCCGTCGTGATGGCCTCGCGCAGGACCTCGGCCACAAACTCATGGGTCGCCAGCTTGCGGGCCGGAGCATGCCGGCGGAGCATGGACTGCAGTTCCACGTGGTCTTCCTACTCTATATAAGGAGGGCAGCCCAGCCACCGCAGACATGCTGACGGCTCGGCTTGCGTGATAATATATTATATATTATGTTCTCCAACGTCAAGCAGCATAAAGTCTTGAACCGAATCGCCGAGGCGAGGTCGTGATGAGCCAGTCACCCACCACCAAGGTTGGCCAGCCGATGCCCTATCCCCTGGCGCTTGACTATGTCGAGCCCGACTGGAACCGCATCCCCGGGTTCAAGGGGGTGAGCGTCGAGGACTGGGAAAACGCCACTTGGCAGCGGAAGCACACCATCAAGAACCTGCGCGAGTTCAAGCAGGTGCTGGGGCACCTCCTGCCCGACGACCTCGCCGAGTCCATCGAGCAGGACCAGGCAACCCGCGCCACCATGTCCATGCTGATCCCGCCGCACATGATCAACACCATGGACACCGCCGACCTGTGGCACGACCCTGTGCGGCACTACATGGCGCCCGCGCTTGGTGACCGCCGGACCGACCAGTGGGCCAACCATCCCATGGCTTCGCGCGACAGCCTGCACGAGCACGAAATGTGGGTGGCCGAGGGACTCACCCATCGCTACCCGACCAAGGTGCTGGCCGAGATGCTCTCGACCTGCCCCCAGTACTGCGGGCACTGCACCCGCATGGACCTGGTCGGCAACGACGTGCCGCAGGTCACCAAGCTCAAGTTCGTCGCGCCGCAGAAGGACCGCCACCAGCAGATGCTCGACTACCTGCGGAAGACGCCTTCGGTCCGCGACGTGGTGGTCTCGGGCGGCGACATCGCCAACCTGCACATCAGCCAGCTCGAACCGTTCGTCAGCGCCCTGCTCGACATCCCCAACATCCGCGACATCCGGCTCGCCTCCAAGGGGCTGGCCGGCCTGCCGCAGCACTACCTGCAGGACAGCGTGCTGCAGGGCCTCGAGCGGCTGGCGAAGAAGGCCTTCGAGCGCGGCGTGGACCTGGCAATGCACACCCACGTGAACAACGCCCGCCAGGTGACCCCTCTTCTGGGTCGGGCCACCAAGAAGCTGCTGGAGATCGGCTTCCGTGACGTCCGCAACCAGGGCGTGCTGCTCCGGGGCGTGAACGCCACCTCGAAGGACCTGCTCGAGCTGTGCTTCATGCTGCTCGATCACGCCAAGATCCTGCCGTACTACTTCTACATGTGCGACATGATCCCCAACTCGGAGCACTGGCGGGTGTCGGTGTGGGAGGCGCAGCAGCTGCAGCACGACATCATGGGATACCTCCCCGGCTTCGCCACGCCCAGGATCGTCTGCGACGTGCCCTACGTCGGCAAGCGCTGGGTACACCAGCTGGCCGACTACGACCGGGAAAAGGGGATCTCCTACTGGACCAAGAACTACCTGACCAGCATCGAGTGGGGGAACCCGGAGCTGCTCAAGAAGCAGTACGAGTACTACGACCCGATCTACACCCTCCCCGAGGCCGGCCAGGCCTGGTGGCGGGAGCACGCCGCGGCGCGTGCCGCCGCGCACGACGCGACCCACGCAGTGCACGCCTGACAGTAAGGGCCGCATGCATGCGGCCCCGACGCCGAACCCGGCCCTGACGCCGAGCGGACGACCTATGACGACACGCGACTACCCCCGGATCCTGACCCCGCCGCCCGGCCCGAAGGCCAAGGCGATCATCGACCGCGACGCGATCTGCACCTCGCCCTCGCTCATCAAGGAGTACCCGCTGGTCATCGGCGGAGGATGCGGCGCGATGGTCGAGGACGTGGACGGCAACCGCTACATCGACTACATGGCGGGCATCGCCGTGTCGGCGACGGGGTACAACCATCCCGATGTGGTCGCCGCCATCCAGCGGCAGGCGGCGCAGTACCTTCACGTCTGTGCCACCGATTTCTACTATGAGGGTTACGCCGCCCTCGCCGAGCGGCTGACGAAGCTCGCGCCGGGCAGCAGCCGGAAGCGGGTCTTCCTCACCAATTCCGGCACCGAGGCGATCGAAGGCGCCATCAAGCTGGCCCGCTATCACACCCGCCGGCCGGCGCTCATCGCGTTCGAGGGATCGTTCCACGGCCGCACCTACGGCGCGCTGAGCCTCACCTCGAGCAAGGTGAAACAGCACAAGCATTTCGGACCGTTCCTGCCCGAGGTGTACCACGTCCCCTACGCCAACCCCTACCGGATGGGCGGCGACGCGGCGGCGATCGAGCATTCGCTGGGCGCCCTCAGGGAACTCTTCGACCGCCAGCTGGCGCCCGATGATGTCGCCGCGATCTTCGTCGAGCCGATCCAGGGGGAAGGCGGGTATGTCGTGCCGCCGATGGGCTTCCTCAAGGGGCTCCGCGCCCTCTGCGACCAGCACGGCATCATGCTCGTCGCCGACGAAGTGCAGAGTGGAGTCGGCCGTACCGGGAAGATGTGGGCCTGCGACTGGGAGGGCGTCGAACCCGACATCCTGGTCTCGGCCAAGGGCCTCGGCAGCGGCATGCCGATCGGGGCGTTCATCGCGAAGGAGTCGGTGATGACCTGGGAGCCGGGCTCCCATGGCTCCACCTACGGGGGCAACCCCGTCGCCTGCGCAGCCGCCCTCGCCACGCTCGACATCGTCGAGAAGACGCTGCCGCACATCCAGCAGATGGGCGCCCGGATGATCGGCCACGCCGAGCGGCTCAAGGAGCGCTACCCCGTGATCGGGGACGTGCGCGGACGCGGCCTGATGCTCGGCATCGAGTTCGTGAAGGACCGGGCCACGAAGGAGCCGCACCACGAGATCATCGATCGGATCACCGAGCGGGCCTTCCACAAGGGGCTCCTGCTGCTCGGCTGCGGCAAGAGCGCCTTCCGCCTGGCTCCCCCTCTGGTGCTGGATCAGTACGACGTGGATACCGGGATGGGCATCCTGGAGGCGTGCATCAAGGAGGGGTGAGCTCGGCGATCACCGTCCGGCTCTGCTCCCGCATGAACTGCTGCACGTACCACGGGCCGCACCCTCCCTTGCCGGACGAGCCGCTGCCCTTCCAGCCGCAGAACGGCTGTGCCCCGGGCCACGCGCCGGTCGTCGCGCCCGACCGCTTGTTCACGTAGCAGACCCCCGCCTCGATCTCATCGAAGAAGCGGTCGATCTCGTCCTGCTTCTTCGAAAACAGCCCGCTGGTGAGTCCGTATTCCGCCTTGTTGGTCTCCTCGATGGCCTGGGAGAGGTCCTTCACCTCCCCGATCGCGAGAAAGGGCACGAACAGCTCCTCGAAGAACAGCGAGCTCGAGAGCGGCAGCTCCGCGATGGTCGGCGCCACGAAATGCCCCCGTGCGAACGCCTCCCCGCGAAGCCGGGTCCCACCGTGCAGCACTGCCCCCTCCCGGGCAGCCTGTGACACCGCCTTTTCCCACCGCTGGACCGCCCGCTCGTTGATCACCGGCCCGAACCAGACATCCCGCTGGGTGACGTCGCCCATGGTGATCGCGCGGGTTTTCGCCAGCAGCTTCTCGAGGAACGCCGCCTTCACGCTGGAATGGACATAGACCCGGCTGGTGGCGCTGCACTTCTGGTTCTGGAGACCGAAGGTGGACTTCATCACCCCTTCGGCCGCGGCGTCGAGGTCGGCGGTGTCCATCACGATGGTCGAGTTCTTGCCGCCCAGCTCCATGAGGCATGGCTTCACCCAGTCCTTCGAGAGCCCGTGGAAGATCTTCATCCCGATCTCCTTCGAGCCGGTGAACACCACCCCGTCGACGCCCGGATGCTGCCAGAGCGGGTTGCCGATTTCCCGGCCATGACCGGAGATGAAGTTGAAGTTCCCGGGCGGCACGCCGGCATCGCGGTACACCTCGTACAGCTTGAGCCCGGTCCAGGGCGTGTCCTCGGCCGGCTTGTAGATCACCGCGTTGCCGGTCATGAGCGCGGCCGCGGACATGCCGGTCGAAAGCGCCAGCGGAAAATTGAATGGCGCGATGCAGGTAAAGACGCCATACGGCCGGAGCACTTCCCGATTGCGCTCGATCGGCGTGAGGTTGTTCATGTCCCGCTGGAACCCGTCGTGGTCCTCTACCTGCTGGCAGTAGTAGTCGATCAGGTCCGCGCTCTCCTCGGCATCCCCCATCGCCTCCAGCCGGTTCTTGCCGACCTCGAGGCTCATGACCGCGGCCAGCTCGAACTTGCGGTCGCGGATCAGGGTTGCGGCGCGCCGCAGGATACGGATCCGCTCCTGCCACGACAGCCGGGCCCAGCCCTTCTGAGCCGCCCGCGCCGCCTTCACCGCCTGGTCCACATGCTCCGGACCGGCGCAGGCGAACCGCCCGAGCACGAAGCTGGTGTCGATCGGGGAGGTATCAGTGATCGGCTCGCGGTCGGTGACTTCGACCGGCACGCCGTTGATGAACAGCGGGTGGCTGGCGCCCGCCGCTTTCCGTACCGCGGCCAGCGCGGCGTCGAAGGCGCGGTGAAAGCCCTCCATGTCCACGTTGGTCGAGGTGTAGGTGATCTTCTGCTGAGGTGCGGTGGCGGTCATACGGTGATCCCGTCCGGTTGGCGCGCCCGCCCGGGCGCGCGGGTGCGGTGGCTATCCAGCAACCTTCACGATCGTCGCCTCCAGCGCGGCCCGGAAGCGTCGGACCAGCTCGTCAATTTCCGTCTCTTCGATGATGAACGGAGGCGCCAGGCAGGAGAGGTCGCCGTTGTTCCCCTCCGCCTGGCCCATGTTGGGCCAGGTCATGAGCCCCTGGTCGAGTGCCTGCTCGGCAAACGTCTCGGCGAACTTCAGCTTCCTCGGGAATGGCGTCCGGGTGACCTTGTCCTGGACGAACTCCACCCCCGCAAGGAGCCCCCGCCCGCGGACGTCACCCACGTGCGGCAGGTCGCGGAGCCGGCCGAGCTTCCGGTGGAACACTTCACCCATGACTCTTGCCCGCTCCACCAGACCATGCCGCTTGATGTGCCTGACCGCGGCCAGTCCCGCCGCCGCGAGCACCGGGTGATGGCTGAACGTCTGGGCATGGAGCAGCGCCCCGCTCCCACGGGCGATCGGGTCGAGCAGCCGGCGGCTCGCGACGACTGCCGACAGCGGGGCATACCCTCCGGTGATGCCTTTGCCGAAGGTCATGATGTCGGGAAGGACGCCGTATTGCTCGATCGCCGACCAGGTGCCGGTACGCCCGGCGCCGACCAGCACCTCGTCGGCGATGAACAGAACATCGTGCCGGTCGCAGATCTCCCGAATCCGGCGGAAATAGTCGAGCCGTGGCACCGAATGTCCCGTCGAGCTGCCCCCGACCGGCTCGGCGATGAACGCCGCGACCTTGCCGGCGCCGATCTCCTCGATCGCGCGCTCGAGCGCCGATCCCGAGCAGACCGGGCAGTCGTTGATCGACCCGGTGCGGGGATCAGGCACCCCGCCGCATGCGCAGCGGTACTCGTAGGGCGCCGGAATGCGGTGAATATCCACCAGCCACTCGCGGTAGTAGGTCTTGTAGTGCTCCCGGGCGGAGGCAGAGAGGGCCAGCAGGGTGTTCCCGTGATAGGCAGGGTAGAGCGCGATGATCTTGTGCTTGTCCGGCCTGCCGGACTCCACCCAGTACTGCCGGGCCAGCTTGAGCGCCGCCTCGACGGCCTCCGACCCGCTGCCGAGGAAGTAGAACTTGTCGAGCGGCGGGGGGAGCAGCGTCGCCAGCTCGTCGGCCAGCTCCTCCACCGGCTCGCTGGTGAAGGCGGTTCCGTTGAGGTAGGCGATCCTCGCGGCCTGGGCCGCCATGGCCTGCCCGATCTCCGCCACGCCGTGCCCCAGGTTGGCGACGAACGCGCCGCCGGAGCCGTCGAGGTACCGCCGGCCCTCG
>Ga0224505_10002342_pt1 | contig 11174 bp, 10 predicted proteins | sample SF_Jan12_sed_USG_FD_169102 | JGI IMG/M metagenome (GOLD analysis project Ga0224505, IMG submission 169102) | Sediment microbial communities from San Francisco Bay, California, United States - SF_Jan12_sed_USGS_4_1 | ecosystem: Environmental > Aquatic > Marine > Sediment | place: USA: California...
CCGAGTTGGGTCTGGTCCTGGAACTCCGCCACCGTACCGGTGACGCGGACCTGGTCTCCAACAGAAACGGTGTCCTCGCTGCCGTGGAACACGAATATCGCCTCTGAGGTCAGCGGGTCGGCATCGACGTCGCCGTCCTCTTCCTGGACGTAGAAGCCCCGGAGGGTGGGAGACGGTCCTTCGTAGTCACCGACGACGACGCCTTCGATCGTCACCTCTTGACCGTCACACGGCGTGGCGGCGCCATCACCCTGAACGAACGAGATGAGGACAGTGCCCACCGTGCAGTCGGGACCGGGGGGCTCGAGCGTTGGCGCGAATGTGTTGGCGGCCGGTCCGGTCCACACACCGCCGATCTTCTGGAGTGAGAACCCGACCGGGGTGTCGGATGGCTCGGAGACGCCGATGTCCGTGCTCGTCACACCGTCGGCGGGACCGCCGACGCCGGTCATCACGCCCTCGTACGACAGGAACTCGACCACGCTTCCACCGGCGTCGACGAGAGCGATCCCGTCGGGAGATCCGTTCTGGATAGCCGAGAACGTCACAGAGAATGCGCCGCCGGCGGGGATGACGCCATTGAGCACGGTGGTGTCGTAGACGGCGCCGTTCGATCCGTTGTAGAGCACGATCGACCAGCCGGTGACGTCGAAGCCTTCGGGTCCACTCACCTCGACGGCCTCACCGGAATCGGTGCCGGTGTTGTCGTAGTGGATCTCGGTGATCTCCACGACGATCGGGAAGGTCCCGGCGGTCGGGGTGTTCGCAGTTCCGAGGTCGAAGTCGGCCAGCACCCAATCGCCGACCGTGTTGGTGTCCACACCGTCTGCGGCACGGCGCACGCCGGCCGGGTAGAAGGCGCCGTCAGGCCCGAAAACCGGAGCACCGAAGAAGAACGAGTCCGCGGGTCCACCGTCGGTGACCCCCACCGCATCGAGCACCACCTCGGCGCCACTCACTGCGGTCCCGGAGATCGACGCCGACTCGACGAGCGCGAAGGTGGTGGAGCTGTTCTCCAGGAAATTGGCGGCAATCTCGACATCCGGGGCCACCGAGTAGTTGGCGCCGAGCCCGACCGGATTCCCGATCAGGAAGAACCCGTTGTTGCCGAGTTCGGCGTCGTCGGAGAAGTCGATCCGCTGGTCGATGGTGCCATTCCCGACGTCGTCACTCTCAACGACGATCAGGCTCAGCCCGGCCAACGATGCGTTCGGCGTCCCGTACAGCTCGATGTACTCGGTGTCATCGGTCCCGGCGTGCGATGCGAGTATCTCGTTCAACAGCACCGGGTCGCCGGTGTCGGCCGGTGCGGCCAACGGCATCGACCCCATCGCGACCATGAATACCGCGACGAACGACACGAAACGTCTTCTGTTCCCCAACTTCCACTCCCTCGTCAGGTCTTGATCCGAACCTACCACGGCGAGGTCACCTGGTTTTCGCTGGGCATGCGAAATCTTGCCGGAACGTCGCGGCGTATCCTGAGCGCATGGGATACGAGCACCTCGAAACGGAAGTCATCGACCACGTCGGTTGGTTGTGGTTGAACCGGCCCGAGAAGAGGAACGCTCTCTCCGAGGACATGTGGGCGGACATTCCGCGGGCCGTCGACCAGTTGGGATCGGATCCGGAGGTGAGGGTCGTGGTCGTGGCCGGGCGTGGACCTGCCTTCACGGTGGGGATCGACCTGGGCATGCTCATGTCGGTCAACCGGGCCTCCGGCTCATCGGAAGCCGCCAACAAGATGGCCATGTTTCACAAGATTCGGGAGCTGCAAGCGACCATGACGTCGTTCGAACGATGCCCCAAGCCGGTGATCGCCGCCATCCACGGCTGGTGTCTCGGGGCCGGGGTCGACCTCATCACCGCCTGCGACATCCGACTGGCGTCCTCCGACGCGGTGTTCGGTGTGCGGGAGACGAGGCTTGCGCTCGTCGCGGACGTCGGGACCTTGCAGCGACTTCCCAAGATCCTCTCCCCCGGCCACGTCGCAGAACTCGCGTTCACGGGCCGTGACATCGATGCCGGCGAGGCGGAACGCATCGGACTCGTCAACCGCTTGGTCGACTCTCCCGCAGCCTTGCAGGGTGCGGCGGCGAACCTCGCCGCCGAGATCGCCGCCAACTCCCCGCTCGTCGTCCAGGGTGTGAAAGCCGTGCTCCAGGCGGAGGAAGGAATGTCGACTTCGGCCGCCCTCGACCACGTCGCCCTGTGGAACACGTCCTTTCTCATGAGCAACGACCTGGGAGAGGCGATGAGTGCCCACCTGGAGAAGCGGCCGCCTACCTACGACGGCACCTGATCGTCAGCGGGTCAAGCCGGTGATCGGGTCGACCCTGCCGACCAGTTCGTCGGCGGCGAGCCCTGCGAGTTCGACGAACCGCGCCAGGGCGGGCGGCTGTGTGCGACCCTTGAGAATCACCAGGGCGATGATGCGGGATGGAAGGCCCGGATCGAGCCTTCTCAGCTCAACACCTGTATCGGACGGGTCCGCAGCCAGTGACGGCATGACTGCATGTCCGAGCCCGGCCCGCACCATCGCCTGTACCGCGGCGTTATCGGCGCTCCGAAACACGATGTTCGGGGCGATGCCTATTCGACGCAACGCATCGTCGACGCTCTTGATGTGGGCGGCGTCGAACTGACTGATCAGCGGGACGCCGCGAAGTCGCCGAGCCGACAGCACGTCTGATCCGGGAGCCAGGTCGGAGCCGGAGGGGCTGAGGAGGACGAACTGGTCTTCGAACATCCTCACCACATCGAACCGATCCCGGTCGATTGGCTCCACCAGAAAAGCGGCGTCGAGTGTTCGCTCGACGAGCCTCCGCGCCAATTGGTCTTGCTCGTCGTTCTCGATGAGCCGGATGGTCAGGTCCGGCCGCTCGGCTCTGAGGGACTGGAACACAGTTGGGAGCAGTTGCACCGACACGCTCTGAAAGGTCCCTACCGATATGTGTCCTACCCGACCGGCTTTGTGGAGGTCGACCTCGGACTCCAGGGCGCCCAGACGGGCGAGGACGGCGCGCGCATGGTCGAGCACGACCTCGCCCAGAGGCGTGAGCCGAACCCTTTTTGGACCACCAGGGCGGTCGAAGAGAGTGCCTTCGATGATCTTCTCCAGGCCTGCGATCTGCTGGCTGATCGCGGACTGGGTGTAGCCGAGACGGTCGGCGGCCCGTCCGAACGAGGCTTCCTCGGCCACCGCCTCGAGTGCGGCGAGATGCCGGATATCGATCGAATACACGTCCATGATTCGCGTCCCGGAGACCAGACCCTTTAATCACGATTTCTTATCGAAATGACAATAGATCATCGTTGGACGTTATCGATCGGGCAACGTAGCGTGACCAGGTCGAAAGGAACCCACATGACCGACTTCCATCACATCGCGCAGCAGATCGACATCATCGGCCTCTCCGCCGTCGAGAACCAGATCAGCGAACTCGTGAAGACCGCGCGGTCCCGTGGCGTGAACCCGCTGCTGACCCAGGTCCTCTCCGACCCGACAGAACCCGAGATCGCCCGGCTTCGCGCCTTCGCTCGGATTCGCGCGGAGTTCGAAGCCAACCGCACCCCCGTACTCGCCGCCTGAGCGGTGCCCACCGGACCGGACGAACCCTCCTCAGTTCGGTCCGGTCACGCCGCCACGATCCAGCCCGGATCGATCTTGTACAGGTGCCGGTCGGCGAGATGATTGAGCACCCTCCGTGCCGCGCTGAATCTGCGCCCAACGTCGGCGACGAGCGGCGGCTCACCACCGTCGACCGACGCCGAGTACCAGCGTGACCCGAGCGTCTCCAGCGCCGTCAATCCGGGCGCAAGCCGAACGGGATCACACAACGACAGCACTTCGTCGGCGGTCATATGAACGGTCCGTCCCAGTCGCTCGGCATCAACCGGCAACAGGGGCCGCGATCCGGTCCGGTCGGGGAAGACCCCTGCCATGAAGAGCGCTAGATCACCGAGCCGGCGCAAGAGGACCGTCCGATCCGCCGGCATCGCCTGATCGAGCCACAGCGCCATAGAAGTCAAATCGAATCTGTCTGCCGGTACCGGAACGGGCTCGGGCATGGCGAAGGACGTCAGCAGGCGCGCCAGGAAGGAAGTTCGGGCTCCATCTTCGACGAACTCCTGGAGCGGCGCTACGTCGAACACAGGGAGTCGGGACCGCGGGCCTGCCCAATCCGAGACGAAGGTGGCCTCCCGCAGTTCTGCGGCGGCCCTGTGCACCAGCACCGCGAACAGGAAGAACGGCGACACGAGGTTGGCCGGATGGGCGTGGCGGTCCATCACGGCATCGAAGACGTCGTCACGTGACAGGAGATCGTGGATCACCCAGGGACGGCGGCGGAGGTCCTTCGTCAGCTCCGCCGGATCGGTTTCGGCGATCGCGGCGAGCGTGGCGATGTCCCGTTCACTCATACTGTCGAGATACGACGCCATGACCCATCCCTCTGTTGTCACAGTACCTGTCGACCGCGCCGACCGCGTGTCAAGTGTTGGAGGCCGCCGGGAGCTGCAGTGCGGATAGTGTGCGGGGTCATGGATCCTCACATGACGTCGGACCAATTCCGGGCCTACGGCAAGGAACTCATCGACTGGATCGCCGACTACTGGGACGGCGTGGATGAGCGGCCAATTCTTCCCGCGGTCTCCCCGGGACAGATTCGATCGATGCTTCCGGCGAACGCACCCGAGACCGGCGAGACCTTCGACGAGATCATCTCCGACCTCGATCGAATCGTGATGCCCGGCCTCACGCACTGGCAGTCGCCCGGATGGTTCGCATACTTCCCCGCCAACGCCTCTTTTCCCAGCATCCTCGGGGAACTCGTCTCGGCCGGGCTCGGCCAGCAGGGGATGTTGTGGGCAACCAGTCCCGCCACCACAGAAGTGGAATCGCATGTGTTGGACTGGCTCGTCGACCTTCTTGGGCTCCCCACGCACTGGAAGACAACCGATCGGGGCGGTGGGGTCATCCAGATGAGCGCCTCCGATTCGACGCACACCGCGCTCGTCGTTGCCCGCCAACGCTCCACGGCACCGGCGTCCAGTCTCGTCGCCTACACCTCCTCCCAGGCGCACTCCTCCGTCGAGAAAGGTGCCCGGGTCGCGGGCTTCGAACACATCCGCCTCGTCGACGTCGACTCGACCTTTGCCATGGACGTCGAAACGCTCGAACGGGTGATCACGGCGGACGTCGCCGCCGGGCTGACGCCCGCCTTCGTGTGTTCGGCGGTCGGCACCACCGGAACAACCGCAATCGACGACACCCGACGGATCGGTGAGATCGCACGTCGTCACGACATGTGGCACCACGTGGACGCTGCGTATGCCGGTTCGGCGATGATCTGCGAGGAGTTCCGCCGGTATCAGCCCGGGCTGGACCTGGCCGATTCCTACACCTTCAATCCGCACAAGTGGATGTTCACGAACTTCGATTGCAGCGTCTTCTACGTGTCGGACCGCAAACCCCTCATCGAGACGCTCAGCATCCTTCCTCCATATCTCCAGAATGCAGCGACCGATTCGGGCGCGGTCGTCGACTACCGCGACTGGCATGTTCCTCTGGGACGTCGTTTCCGGGCATTGAAGCTGTGGTTTGTGCTCCGGCATTACGGCGCCGAAGGGATCAGAAGCATCATCCGAAAGCACGTGGCCTTGGCCCGGGACCTCGAGGGCAGGATCGTTTCCCATCCCTCACTGGAGTTGGTGGCGCCCACCCCGTTCGCGCTCGTGTCGTTCGCCCACACCGGCGGCGACGATCGGACCAACGAGCTGGCAGGCGCGATCAATCGGACCGGCCACTCGTACGTGACACCGAGCCGGATCGGGGATCGGGCCTTCATACGGGTGTCGATCGGTCAGACCCACACGGAGGCCGAACACGTCGAACGGTTGTGGGCGACAATCGCGGCCTACGCCTGACCCGTTCCCCCACCGCTTTCACGCACGAAAAGCAGCACATTGCTGCTTTTCGTGCGTGAAAACGCAGGAACGGGGGGTCAGGGGCGGTCCTCGTCGGGGTGGCTGAGCATCCGAAGCCCTCCGACCGCCATGAACACAACCCCTACGATCACGAGTAGCGCCAGCTCGCTTCCCAAGGGGATGACGAGCACCAGCCCGATCACCACCAATATCAGCCCGAGTGTGAACATGGCGTCCGGTTCTGTGAGGGTCGGACGGTGACGGACGGCGGCGATCAATGCGACCGCACCGGCCAGGACGATTCCACCCATCACCCACACCAGAATCGGATTCATCGCACCTTCCCAACTCGGGACGTCCTCAACCTATGGCAGGCTTCCCCACCCAACCAGGGGAGATCGCCCCGTTCCTGGATATGATTCGGTACCGAACGATCCGGAGATGACGTGACAGGGCGCAGATTCGACATCGACGGCGTAGCCGTATCCGGGGACCACTTCATCGGGGGGGAACGGGTCGGATCCGAAAGGACCTTCACCAACCGCTCGCCCCTGGACTGGGCGATGACCATCGGTGAGATCGCCCGCGGGGAGGAAGAGACCGCCGGCCTCGCTGTCGATGCCGCGCTCGATGCATTCGACGCGTGGGTCGGCCTCGGGGTCGAAGGCCGGGCAGCGATACTCCACCGCCTGGCCGACGTCATCGACGACAACATCGATGCGCTCGCCCGTGTCGAATGCCTCGACATGGCCATGCTGTTCGACTCGTTGAAAGCACGAGTGATCCACCGAGGCGCCGAGAACTTCCGCAACTACGCAGATCTCGCCACGGGATTCGAGGAGCGCCGCTGGTCGTCGAAGGGCACCGCCAATCAGGTGCATCGGATGCCGGCCGGCCCCGCCGTCATCATCACCCCGTGGAACGCTCCGTGGCTGTTGTCCACCTGGAAGCTCGCTCCAGCGCTCGCCGCGGGCAACCCGGTGATTCTGAAGCCGGCGGAATGGTCGCCATTGTCGGCATCCCTCCTCGCCGACCTCTCCCTGGAGGCAGGTCTACCGCCTGGCGTGCTCAACGTCGTGCAAGGCATCGGCGAAGAGGTTGGAGCGGCTCTCGTGTCCGACCCGCGGGTACGGCGGGTCTCGTTCACAGGATCTCCGGAGGCGGCTCGCCACATCGGGGTGGCGGCAGCGAGGAACATCGTCCCCTTCACGGCCGAGCTCGGTGGCAAGGGCCCTTTCGTGGTGTTCGAGGACGCCGACCTCGATGCGGCCGCCAAGAAGGCGGCATGGCAGTACGACGACTCGGGCCAGGTGTGTCTGGCAGGTACCCGGTTGATCGTTCAAGAATCGGTCGCCCCGGGCTTCCTCGAACGATTCCACGCATATGTCGACACGCACGTGCTGGGCGACAGCCGGGACCCGAACACCACGATCTCACCGATGATCCACCCGGAGCATCTCGCTCGTGTGGACGGATTTGTGACCCGCGCCCGGGAGGCAGGCGACACGATCGCCCGGGGCGGCCGGGTATGGACCGAAGACGGGTTGTGGTACGAACCAACGTTGATCATTCCCAGCTCGAACGACTCCGAGGTGGTGCAGCGGGAGGTGTTCGGACCCGTACTCACCTTCCAGACGTTCACCGATGAGAATGACGCCGTGGGTCTGGCGAACTCGACCGACTACGGCCTGTCGGCGATCGTGTACACCTCCTCGGCGGACCGCGCCGAGCGAGTGGGACGCCAGATTCGCGCCGGGATCGTGTGGACCAACTGCTTCCTGATCCGTGACCTGACGGCGCCGTTCGGTGGGTGCGGAATCTCGGGTATCGGTCGCGAAGGCGGCGATTACGCCCTCGATTTCCACTCCGACCTCAAGACATTCCAGGTCCTCGAAGGCACCGTCACCTGACCGCCTTGGTTCGCTCGGCCCGCCGTCAGTGGCTGGCGTCGCCGATGTCGGTTCCGTACGCCTCCCACAGCAGGTCCGAGCCCTTTTGGCGGTGCCGAACCAGCCTTCCGAGGATCTGGGTGATGCGCTCCCGCGTCTCGTCGGGATGGGTGGCGAACGAGCTCGCGAGCAGCTCCCCGATCGACCCGTCGATGAGGTCGTGATCGTGTCGCAACACGTCGATGGGGCCGGAAAGGCGAGGGGCCTCCCGGACGAGATCTGTGAGCAGGCCATCCGGCCCTTCCACCTCTTCGACGTGGGCGGCATGTGCAGTCCTCAGGTCGACCAGAGCGTGGCCGACCATCCCTGCCCAGTCGCTGCTCGCAGCGGGACGGGCGATGGCCCATTCCAGACGGTCCATGGCCTCGCGCATGGCGTCGCGGCGTCTCCGGACCGACTCGAGCGCATTGGGCTGCAGTTCCATGGAGAAACGATCCTCGACCGACATCGACGCCGCCAGAGGCGGAAGGCCCCGCTACCTTGAGGCGTCCATGAGCCGCCGCCTTGTCATCGACACCGACACCGCCTCCGACGACGCGGTGGCATTGGTGATGGCGCTCCGCAATCCGGCCGTGACCGTCGATGCGATCACCGTCGTCGCGGGGAATGTCCCCCTCGACCTGGCCGTCCAGAACGCCCTGTACACCCGGGACCTGTGTGGATCCGCCGTGCCCGTGTACGCCGGGAGGGACGCACCGTTGATGCGGGCACTCGAGACCGCCCAGTTCGTGCACGGGAACGACGGGATGGGCGACATCGGACTACCGCTGTCTGGTCGGACCCCCAACGAGGGCCATGCCGCCGACGTCCTCATCGAGACCGTCATGGGCTCACCTGGAGAAATCACCCTGGTCACCCTCGGACCACTATCGAACGTCGCGACCGCGCTGCTGCGGGAACCCCAGATCGCCAATGCGGTGGGCCACTGCTTCATCATGGGTGGGGCCGGCGCCGGTCCCGGGAATGTCTCGGCGCTCGCCGAGTTCAACTTCTGGGCCGACCCCGAGGCCGCCAGAGTGGTGGTCCGTTCCGGTATGCCCTTCACTCTCGTCGGCTGGGACATGTCGGTCCGGCACGCCACATTCGGCCCCGATGATGCCGCCCGCATCCGCTCGCTCGGCCCCCTGGGTGAGTTCTGCATCGACATCCAGGCCGTGGTCGACGACTACGCCCGAACCCAGTCGCACCTGATCGGGTTCGACCTTCCCGACCCGATCGCCATGGCCGTGGCTATCGATCCCGGCATCGCGACGGTCGAGGCTCACCACATCGATGTGATGATCGGCGACGGGGAAGGCCGCGGGAAAGACATCATCGACTGGCTCGACACTCGCCGTCGGGACAATGGTTCCGTCGCGACCCACGTCGTCCGCGAGGCGTTCGTCACGCTTCTCACCGAGGCCGTCGCCGGCTGACGGCGTCTGACCTGATCCCCACGCCGATCACCAGGTCCCCAGGATCTCCTCGAAGGTGGAGGAGATGTCGAGGAGTCGGCGCTCGGTCATGTACCGGGTGACCAGTTGCATTCCGACCGGCAGACCGTCGGGAGTGCGACCGGCCGGGAGAGAGATGGCCGGGCACGAGGTGACGGTGATCCGCGAACACGACCTCATCCACTCGATGTAGGTCATCATCGGGACACCCTCGACATCGAGCGGGTATTCGACCTCGACCGGGAATGGCGGCACCTGGCTCACCACCGTGACGAGGGCGTCGAAGCCGGAGAGGAATGCATCCATCTCCGCGAAGAGCCTCGACCTGTCAATCTCGGCCCGCCCCACGTCGGAACCGTTGAGGAGGATGCCTTCCTCGATGTTCCATTGCACGGTCTCCTTGAGGGACTCCTTCGATCTGTCATAGAGCGGTCCGAGCACGGCTTCCATCCGCCATGCCCGGAGCACCTCGAACACCCGGTCGGCGTCCGACAGCGGCGGATCGCATTCCGTCACCTCTACGCCGGCTGCCGCCAGCCGCTCCACCGCAGCCCGGGTCGCCGAAGCCACGACGGAATCAACAGGCAGACCGCTGAGGGTCGGCGAGAACGCGATCCTCAACGTCGCCGGGTCGGGTGGACGGAGCGGAGGCGCAAACGGCTCAGGAGCCTGGAGTATCGAGACCGGCACCCGAGCGTCCGGACCGGCGAGCGCAGACAGGAACAGAGCGACATCGTCGACTGTCCGCGCCATGGGGCCTTCGACGCCCATCGAATCCCACGCCAGTTTCGTGGGCCACGCCGGGACGCGACCCGGGGAAGGTCGGAGCCCGACGACGCCACAGAAGCTCGCCGGATTGCGCAGGGACCCGCCCAAGTCGGAGCCGTCGGCGAGCGGAACCATGCCCGCGGCGAGTGCCGCCGCAGCTCCCCCAGACGACCCACCGGCTGAGACGGACGGATCGGCAGGGTTTCGGGTCACGCCGAACACCGGGTTGAAGGTGTGAGAGCCTGCGCCGAATTCAGGCGTGTTGGTCTTGCCGATCGTGATGGCGCCGGCCGCTCTCGCCCGGGTCACGACGAGCCCATCGACATCGGGGACATCGTCGGCGAACAGCGGTGAACCCTGGGTGGTTCTGATGCCGGCGGTGGGTATTAGGTCCTTGTGGGCGACCGGCAAACCGTGGAGCGGCCCCGACGGGCCGGTCGACGCGAAGTGCTCGTCGATGGCTGCGGCTTCGGCGAGCGCCTTCTCTCCAACAAGCGTGACGATGGCGTTGATCGTCGGGTTGACCTCTTCGATCCGGCGGAGGTGCGCCTCGACCACCTCCCGTGCGCTCAACTCACCAGACGTTGTGGCTCGGGCGAGGTCGACCGCCGACCGGAGGTGTAGTTCCACTCAGCGCGCCACCTGGGCGAACGTCTCGAACAGCGGCGTATCGACGCCATCGTTCCGCTCGGGATGCCACTGGACACCGACGCACCACCAGTTCGGCGACGTGGTGGTCACCGCCTCGATGATGCCGTCGGGGCTGACTGCTTCGACGGTCAGTCCGTCCCCCACGGTTTCGATCGCCTGATGGTGGATGGTGTTGACGTCGAGGCGCGTCGTACCGTAGATCTCGGAGAGGAGACCACCGGGCGTCAAGGAAACGGGATGCTTCGCTTCCAGGATCTCCTCCCCGCTCTTCCCCGAAAGCGGTGCGTGGACGGTGCCCTCCGCCAGGATCTCTTGTCGCAGCGTGCCGCCATGGGCGACGTTGAGGATCTGGTGGCCTCGGCAGATGCACAGCGTGGGGATCCGGCGAGCTTCGGCGCGCTTCAGGAGAGCGATCTCCCACTGGTCGACAACCGGGTCGCAGTCG
>Ga0224505_10002343_pt1 | contig 11171 bp, 11 predicted proteins | sample SF_Jan12_sed_USG_FD_169102 | JGI IMG/M metagenome (GOLD analysis project Ga0224505, IMG submission 169102) | Sediment microbial communities from San Francisco Bay, California, United States - SF_Jan12_sed_USGS_4_1 | ecosystem: Environmental > Aquatic > Marine > Sediment | place: USA: California...
CCGGCAGAGGTGTGCAGGTCGATCCCGGGCGGTGCGGGGCGAGGCGTGAGGTCGGCGGCCATTCGGCTCCTCCGGGGCGGCAGCGGTCAGCGTGCGTAGCGTAGCCAGCCGGCACCCGGGTCGAAGGTCCGGAGGCCGTGCGGTCGACGCGGTGCCAGCCGGCACTCGCCCGCTCACCGGTTCGGAGCGGCGGCTCGGGTCAAGGTGGCCCCCTCGGGTTCCGATGTCTACACCCAGTGCGGACCGCCCCCGAGGCCCGCCGACCGATGGAGGCTGATGTGGCCGGCTCCGGCTGGGCGTGGCGCCGGTCCCGCCGCGGCGAGGCGACCGGCCCTGACGTCCGGGCGGTCGCCCAGCGGGGGTCTGCCACCACCCGGCTGCGGAAGCTGGCCGACATCGCCCGGGTGGCGTGGTCCGTGGAGCCGGAGCAGCTGGGTTTCGAGCTCGCCGTCGCCGCCCGCCAGGCACTGGACGGCGCGTCGGTCTCCCTGTGCGCGTGGGAGCCGGAGCACGGGCGCGTGCGGTGCCTGGTGAACGAGGGTGAGCTGGGGCCGGGCGAGGTTCCCCGGCCTCGGGACGAGTACTACAGCCTGGACGACTACGCGCCGCTCGGAATGCTCCTGGAGGCCCAGGTCGGGTGGGTCGCCGACATCGACACCGGGGACGGGGGCGACGCCTCAGTGCGCCTTCTCCGCCAGCTCGACAAGCGGAGCAGCCTCAGCGTTCCCATCCCCGGGCAAGGGCGGATCTGGGGCGAGCTCTACGTCACCCGCGGCCACGACCAGGCCCCCTTCACCGACGAAGACCTGGACCTCGGGGTTGCGGTCGGTGCCCAGGTCGGCGCTGCCCTGGTCACCGCGGAGCACCTGAAGCGATTCGAGCACCAGATGCAGATCGACCCGCAGACCGGACTGGCCGGCCGCGGGTCGATCGACGAGCGGCTCCAGCTGGCGGTGTCCAGCTGCGCGGCCGAGGGAACTCCGGCGGCCCTGGTGCTCGTCGACGTGGTCGGTCTGCGTGACCTGCAGGTCACCGACGGCCGCCCGGCGGTGGACCAGGTGATCCGGCGAACGGCTGCCCTCGTCAGTGCCGCTGCGGGACGGGTCGATGCCGCCCTCGCCGGGCGCTACGACTGGGACCGGTTCTGTGTGGTCGTCGCCGGCCGACCGGCCGACGAGGCGGTCGAGCTCGCCGAGTGGCTGGTCCGTGAGGTGCGTCGGCTGCTGCCGGTGATGGTCGCCTGTGGGATCGCGGCCACCGACGACCTGGCCGGGCCGGCGCCGTCCCGCGAACGGCTGGTCCGGCTCGCCGAGGCCGCCCAGTCCCGTGCCCGGGCTGCCCATGGGCTCGTCCCTGTCGTTGCGGGCCGCCAGCTGCCCGCGCTGGCCACCGTCGGGGCGTCGGTGCGGCGCCGACGGCACCATGCGGCGGCTGACCCCGAGTCGGGCGGCACCTCGTCGGCTGCGGAGGTGCCGCAGCTGGTCGACGACACCAAGCGACTCCTCCAGCTGGGCCTGGAGCTGATGGACGAGTCCGGACCGCAGGTGCGGCACCGGCTGGCGGCGCTCGCGGCGGCGCTGTGCGACCACGTGGACGGTCTCGGCTGGTGGGTCTCGGCGGCCAACGACGGCGGGGACGCCGTCGAGACGGTCGACTACGCGGTGGTCCGGCGCACTGCCACGATGGTTCCGGCTCCCGGCAAGCCCAACTGGACCGAGGAGCCGTATCCCGTCGCCCAGTACCCGGCGACCGCGGAGGTCATGCGGGGTGGCTGGGCGGTGGTCGACGCCACCGACCTGCGCGCCGACCCCGCGGAGCTGAGCATCCTCGACGGCATGGGCGCGACGGCGCTGCTCATGGCGGGCGGACGCGACGAGACCGGCCGCGGGTGGTTGGTCGAGGTGTTCGCGGACGCCCTGAGCCTGCCCATGGACGACGTGGTCGCGGCCCTCCGGGCGCTGGTGGCCACGGCTCTGCACCCGCCGGAGGCGCCGCGCTGAGGACCCAGCCGACGGTCCGCGGCTAGGGTTTGGCCCGTGTCCGACCTGTCGCAGGCGCGGCGAGCCTCCCTCCAGCCGTCCGAGGCGGCGGCGGCCCGCGTGCACGGTCAGGGAAAGCTCCTGGTCCGGGAACGCATCGCCCTGCTCGTGGACGACGGCAGCTGGGTCGAGGACGGCCTTCTGGCGCACGCCCAGCAGCCCGGCTACCCGGCCGACGGCGTGGTGACCGGCCGGGGGACGGTCGCCGGCCGACCGGTCGTGGTGGTCGCCAACGACCCCGCGGTCAAGGCCGGCTCGTGGGGTGCGCGCACCGTCGAGAAGATGGTCCGCGCCGCCGAGGGCGCGCTGCGCGACGAGCTCCCGGTGTTCTGGCTCGTCGACTCCGCGGGCGCCCGGATCACCGACCAGGTGGCGATGTTCCCGGGGCGCCGCGGCGCCGGGAGGATCTTCCACCTCCAGGTCCAGCTGTCGGGGAAGGTGCCGCAGATCTGCTGCCTGTTCGGGCCGAGTGCCGCAGGGGGTGCCTACATCCCGGCGTTCTGTGACGCGGTCTTCATGGTGGAGGGTCACGCGTCGATGTACCTCGGGTCGCCGCGGATGGCAGAGGTGGTGGTGGGCGAGCAGGTGACGCTGGAGGAGATGGGCGGCGCCCGGATGCACTGCACGGTCTCCGGCTGCGGCGACGCGTTGGCCGACGACGACGCCGACGCCATCGCCGACGCCCGTGACTTCTTCTCCTACCTGCCCACCTGCTGGCGCGAGGCGCCCCCGGAGGTTGCTGCACGCCCCCCGGAACGGTCGTTCACCGACGACTTGGTCCCGGTGCGCGAGTCGCAGCCCTTCGACGTCCATGACGTCATCGACGCGGTGGTGGACGCCGACTCGTTCTTCGAGCTCAAGGCGCTGTTCGCGCCCGAGGTGGTGATCGGGTTCGCCCGGCTGGCCGGGCGAACGGTTGGGCTCGTCGCGAGCAACAGCATGGCGAAGGGCGGTGTGCTCTTCGTGGACAGCGCCGACAAGGCGGCGCGGTTCATCTGGCTGTGCGACGCGTTCAACGTGCCGCTGGTGTACCTCGCCGACGTCCCGGGCTTCATGATCGGGGTGGACGTCGAGCGGCAGGGGATCATCCGGCACGGGGCGAAGATGGTGTCGGCGGTTGCGGAGGCCACGGTGCCCCAGGTGTGCGTCGTCCTGCGCAAGGCCTACGGTGCCGGGCTGTACGCGATGGGTGGCCCAGGCTTCGGCCCGGACGCCACCCTCGCCCTGCCGACGGCGGCGATCGCCGTCATGGGACCGGACGCCGCGGTGAACGCGGTCTACGCCAACCAGATCGCCGCCCTCGAGCCCGGCGAGCGGCCGGCCTTCGTCGCCGCCCGCCGGGCCGAGTACGTCGAGGACGTGGACCTCGTCCGGCTGGCCGCCGACCTCGTCGTGGACGCCGTGGTCGACCCGGGCGACCTGCGCGACGAGCTGGTCCGTCGGCTGGCGTACGCCGAGGGGCGCTCCCGGGTGTTCGCGGACAAGCGCCACGGCGTCCCCCCGGTGTAGGGCAGCCATGACATCGGTGCCGCAGCGGCCTGATGCCGCCCTGGAGGTGCTCCGCGGGGCCCCCACACCGAGCGAGCTGGCCGCGGTCTCCCGTGCGGTCGCCGAGAGCTCGCTCGGCAGCCCGGCTGCGGAGTCGGCACTCGACCGCTGGCGGTCGGGGAGGCGGGCGGCGCTGCGGTCGAGCCCGCCCCGGTCGGCCGGTGGCTGACCGCGGCGCCGCGTCCGGGCGGGAGGGCCTGGACGTCGCCCGGCTGCGTGAGCTGGCGGTTCGGTCGGACGGGGTGTGGCGCGAGCTCACGGTGGTCGAGGCCACCGGCTCCACGAACGCCGACCTGCGCGCCGCGGCGGCCGACGGGGCGCCCACGGGGACGGTTCTGGTCGCGGAGGAGCAGCTGGCCGGCCGCGGTCGGCTGGGTCGCACCTGGCAGGCTCCCGCCCGGGCGTCGGTGGCGGTCTCGGTCCTGCTCCGCCCCCCGGCGACCGAAGGCTGGGGGTGGCTTCCGCTGGTGGCGGGTGTCGCCGTGGCCGAGGCGGTGACCCGCCTGACCGGGTTGTCCGTCGGCGTGAAGTGGCCCAACGACGTCCTCCTGCCCGAGGGCAAGGTGGCCGGCATCCTGGTGGAGCGGGTTCCGACAGCGACCGGTCCGGCCCTGGTGGCGGGGGTCGGGGTCAACGTGACCCAGTCCGTCGACGAGCTACCGCCGACGCCCGCGGGCAGCCACCCGTCCACCTCGCTGCTCCTGGCCGGGGCGAGCGCGGTCGACCGGACCGAGCTGACGGGAGTCATCCTGGACCGGCTCGCCGAGGGCTACCGGAGCTGGCTGGGGGACCGCCCCGGGCTGCGACGACGCTGCCTCGAGTGGTCGAGCACCGTCGGCACACCGGTGCGTGCCCACCTCCCGGGCGGCGCGGTGCACGAGGGTCTGGCGACCACGCTCGACGACGAGGGTCGCCTGGTGGTGGTCACCGTGGACGGTCCGGTCGCCGTCGGCGCCGGCGACATCGTCCACCTCCGCGGCGCCGCCCCCACCTGAGAGCAGCGACGTGCGACGATTCCCCGCATGGCATACCCCGACCGGCTGCTGACCGCCGGGGAGGTCGTGGAGTACGACATGCGGCCGCACTGGCGCATGCTCACCCTGCCCGCGGTTGCCCTGGTCGGGATCGTGTTCGTCGGCGTCTACGTGCTCACTGCCCTGCCGCCGGAGTGGGACCCGGCCCGATGGCTGGTCGCGGTGGTGCTGGCGGTGCTGCTGGTGTGGTGGGTCATCGGACCGGCCGTCCGGTGGGCAACCACCCAGTACGTGCTCACCAACCGCCGGGTCATCGTGCGCAGCGGCATCGTGGCGCGTCAGGGCCGGGACATGCCGCTGGCCCGCGTGAACGACGTCCACTTCGCCTACACGGTCGTCGACCGGCTGCTGGGATGCGGCACCTTGGTGGTGGAGTCGGCAGCCGAGAGCGGCCAGCTGGTGATCCGGGCGGTTCCGGACGTGGAGCTGGTCCAGCGGGAGGTGTTCCGCCTGCACGAGGAGGACGACCTGCGTCGGCGGCGGTCCGGGGCCTGAGACCGGCATCGCCGGACCCGTCCGCCCCCTACCATTCGCGGGTGGTCCGGGTCCTGCTGGTGGAAGACGACGACGCCATCGCCGAACCGCTGGCGCGCGCGCTGCGACGCGAGGGCTATGCGGTCGAGCTGGCGACCACCGGGCAGGCGGCAGTCGCGCGGGGTCGCCAGGACACCGACGTCGTCGTGCTGGACCTGGGCCTGCCCGACATCGATGGTCTCGAGGTGTGCCGGCGCCTGCGTGCCTCCGGAAGCCGCGTGCCGGTTCTCATGCTGACCTCACGCACGGGGGAGCTGGATGCCATCGTGGGTCTGGACGCCGGGGCCGACGACTACGTGCCCAAGCCCTTCCGGCTGGGCGAGCTGCTGGCGCGCCTGCGGGCCCTGCTGCGGCGGACCGACGTCGGGGGCGGAACCGCGACGATGGGAGGGCTGACGCTGGACGCCTCGACCCGTCGGGTGACTGTCGACGACCGACCAGTGGTGCTGTCGGTCAAGGAGTTCGACGTCCTGGCGGCCGTGATGGCGCGTCGAGGTGCCGTCGTCAGCCGCGCGGACCTCGTTCGCGAGGTCTGGCAGACCGAGTGGGTCGGCTCGACCAAGACCCTCGACATGCACGTGTCGTCGCTGCGCCGCAAGCTCGGGGACGACGTCGCCTCGCCCCGGTACGTCGTGACGGTCCGTGGGGTCGGGTACCGACTGGGGCACGACTGAGATGCGGCGTCGCTTCGTCCGGTCGACGTTGGCCATCGTGCTGAGCGGCTATCTCCTGCTGTCCGCAGCGATGGTCTTCGCGAGCAACCGGGGCATCCTGGCCGAGGCCCGGCAGCGGCTGGGGGCCGAGGCCGAGCGCATCAGCCTGGTCCTGCACGACCGGCTCCAAGTCGGCCGTGAGGTGGAGCAGCGGGACCTGGAGATCCTGGTGCCGGCCGACCGTGAGGTGACGCTCGTCTTCACCAACGGCGTGGTGGTCCGCGCCGGCGCCGACGTCGGGGAGGGGGGGTATGCCGAGACGCGGCCGGTGATGGGGTACGGCGTCGTCACCGTCGCCGAGGCGTCGGGAAGGGTGCGTCGGGCCCAGCTCATGTCGGCAGGCTCGATCGTCGGGCTGGCCGTGGTGCTGTCGGTGGTCTCCGTCGGCTTCGCGGTCCGGCAGTCCCGTCGGCTGTCGGCGCCGCTCGCCGAGCTGGCCGCGGAGGCCGAACGGCTCGGCAGCGGGGATGTCGGCCCGGTTCCCGGCAGGTACGGCATTCCGGAGGTCGACGCCCTGGCCGAGGCGCTGGACTCCAGCGCCGCCCGCATCGGCAGCCTGATGGAGTCCGAGCGTCAGCTCACCGTGGACGCCTCGCACCGGCTGCGCACCCCGCTCACCGCGCTGTCGATGCGGCTGGAGGAGATCCAGCGCTCCGACGACCTGGCCGTCACGCGCCGGGAGGCGGCGGCGGCGCTGGAGCAGGTGGAGCGGCTGACGGGGGTGGTCGACGACCTGATGGCCCGCCGGACCCGCGGCGCGGAGGACGTGCGGGTGCCCATCCACGAGGTGGTCCGGCAGCAGGTGGTCGAGTGGGAGCAGGCGTTCGGCGCCCGAGGGCGTCCCATCCGCACCGAGGTGCAGGTGGGCAGCGAGACTCCGGTCCCGCGGGGTGCGGTCAACCAGGTGCTGGCCTGTCTGCTGGAGAACTCCCTCCAGCACGGGTCCGGGACCACCTCGATCCGGACGCGTGGCCTGGACGGCGCGCTGTGCGTCGAGGTGACCGACGACGGTCCCGGCGTGCCGCCGGACCTGGCCGGCCGCGTGTTCGACCGCTGGGTCAGCGGCAGCGGCCGCACCGGCGTCGGCCTGGCCATGGCGCGGTCCACTGCCGAGTCGGTCAGCGGGCGGCTGGAGCTGGTCACCGCGGCGCCGGCGCGGTTCGCACTGTTCCTGCCGACCGGACCGGCCCCGGGCGCCCCGTCACGCCGCGAGGACGATCTTGGGGAACACCCACCTGCGGTAGGACCAGAACCGGAAGGCCGTCCCGAGCCCGACGCCGACGACGTTGGCGGCGATGTTGTCGGCGATCGCTGAGTCGAGGTTAAGCACGTAGCGCGACAGCGCCAGCGGCACGAGCGTGATCGCCAGGGCCACCGCGTTCAGTGCGAAGAACAGCCCGTACTCGCGCCAGAAGCCCCGCCGGCCGCGGTTGCGCCAGGTCCACTGCCGGTTGCCGAAGTACGCCACCAGGGTGGCGAGCACCACCGCGATCGCCTTCGCGGTCAGTGGCTTGTCGAACAGCACGCCCTCGCCCCCGGCGTGCACCAGGACGTTGAACGTCCCCACGTCGACGACGTAGGCCACCGCCCCGACCGTGACGAACCGTGCCAGCTCGCCGAGTCCGCGCCGGAGGCGCGCACGCTGCGCGGCGAAGACGGAACCGGCGGACATGACGGTCAGCGTAGGGCGTGACACGATGCCCGGGTGGTGGACCTGTCGCTCACCGAGGAGCATCGGGCGCTGCGCGACGCCGTCGCGCAGTTCGCCCGCAACGAGGTGGCGCCGGTCATCGGCGACCTGTACGAGCGCCGCGCGTTTCCGTACGACCTGGTACGCACCATGGGCCGGATGGGACTGTTCGGACTGCCCTTCCCGGAGGACGTCGGCGGCATGGGTGGGGACCTGTTCGGCTTGGGGATCGCCCTGGAGGAGCTGGCGCGCGTCGACTCGTCGGTGGCGATCACGCTCGAGGCGGCGGTGTGCCTCGGCGCCATGCCCCTCCACCGCTTCGGCTCCCCGGAGCAGCGGCAGCGCTGGCTCCCCGAGCTGACCAGCGGAACGAAGCTCGGCGCGTTCGGCCTGACCGAGCCCGGCGGTGGGACCGACACCGCCGCTCCGCGCACCCGTGCGCGCCGTGACGGTCCGGACTGGGTGCTGGACGGCAGCAAGGCGTTCATCACCAACTCTGGCACCGACATCACGGCCTTCGTCACGGTGACCGCGGAGACCGGCCGCCGGCCGGACGGGCGGGCCGAGATCTCGGCGTTCCTCGTCCCGGCCGGCACGCCGGGCCTCACCGTGGGGCAGCCCTACTCGAAGGTCGGCTGGAACTGCTCGGACACCCACGAGGTCTCGTTGGACGGGGTCCGGCTGGACGACGAGTCCATGGTCGGTGCCCAGGGCCGCGGGCACGCGCAGTTCCTGGCCATCCTCGACGAGGGCAGGGTCGCGCTGGCGGCGCTCGCCACCGGGCTGGCCCAGGGCTGCGTGGACGAGTCGGTGGCGTATGCGACCGAGCGGGCGGCGTTCGGCCGTCCGATCGGCGCCCACCAGGGGCTGGCGTTCCAGATCGCCGACATGGAGGCGGCCGTCCACGTCGCCCGGCTGGCCTGGTACGACGCCGCGTGGCGGGCGGTGTCCGGGTTGCCCTTCTCCCGGCAGGCAGCGGTCGCCAAGCTCGTGGCCTCCGAGGCGGCGGTCACGAACGCCCGGGTCGCGGCCCAGGTGTTCGGTGGGTACGGCTTCATGAACGACTACCCGGTGGGCCGCTTCTACCGCGACGCGAAGATCCTGGAGATCGGCGAGGGCACGTCCGAGGTGCAGCGCATGATCATCGCCCGGTCGCTGGGCCTGCCCCTTGGACGCTGACCGTCCGACGTCGGCGGACGTCGCTAGGGTCTCCCGGTGAGCTTTCCTGTGGTCGGTGTCGTGGGCGGCGGTCAGCTGGCGCGGATGATGCAGCCAAGCGCCGTCGCTCTCGGAGTGCGGCTGCGCGTGCTCGCCGAGTCCGCGCAGGACAGCGCCGCTCAGGTCGTCGCGGACTGCGAGGTCGGTCACCACGGCGATCTCGCCGCTCTCCGCCGCTTCGCCGCGGGCTGCGACGTGGTCACCTTCGACCACGAGCACGTCCCGACGGCGCACCTGTCTGCCCTGGTGGACGACGGCGCGGTCATCCGGCCCGGCCCGGACGCGCTGGTCTTCGCCCAGGACAAGGGCCGGATGCGGGAGCGGCTGGCGAAGGAGGGCGCACCGGTGCCCAGGTGGGCCCCGGTCGCGGCAGCCGACGACGTCGCGGCTTTCGCCGACGCCGGTGACGGCTGGCCGGTGGTCCTCAAGGCGACCCGGGGCGGCTACGACGGCAAGGGCGTCTGGCCGGTCGACGACCTCGACGAGGCCGACTGGGTGCTGTCGCACGACCAGGTGCCGGGCTTCCTGGTGGAGGAGCGTGTGCGCTTCACCCGTGAGCTCGCGGCGGTGGTCGCCCGCAGCCCGAGCGGGCAGGCGGTGGCCTACCCGGTGGTCGAGACGGTCCAGATCGACGGGATCTGCCGCGAGGTCTACGCGCCGGCCCAGATAGCCGCCACGCACAGTGTGGCGGCGCAGCGGGTGGCCCTGGACCTCGCCGGCCGGCTCGGTGTCGTCGGTGTGCTGGCCGTCGAGCTGTTCGACACCCCGGAGGGGGTCCTCGTCAACGAGCTCGCGATGCGCCCGCACAACTCCGGTCACTGGACGATTGACGGCGCCGTGACCAGCCAGTTCGAGAACCATCTGCGGGCGGTCCTCGACCTCCCCCTCGGTGACCCCTCGGCGACCGCGCCGCACGCCGCCATGGTGAACGTGCTCGGGGGTGACCTTCCCGACCTGTACCCCGCGTACCTTCACTGCATGGCACGCGACCCCGGTCTGAAGGTGCACATGTACGGCAAGTCCGTCCGGCCGGGACGGAAGATCGGGCACGTGACCGTCGTCGGCGACGATCCCGGACAGCTGAAGGACCGCGCCCGCCACGCGGCGGCCTACCTCAGAGGGGACATCGATGAGTGACGCCGGGCGGGGGGCCCCCTTGGTGGGCGTGGTCATGGGAAGCGACTCCGACTGGCCGGTCATGGCCGCCGCCGCCGAGGCGCTGGACGAGTTCGACCTGCCCTACGAGGTCGACGTCGTGTCCGCCCACCGCATGCCGCGGCACATGCTGACCTACGGGGCGGAGGCCGCGGGCCGGGGCCTGCGTGTGATCGTCGCCGGTGCCGGCGGTGCGGCGCATCTGCCCGGGATGCTGGCGTCGGTCACCCCGCTGCCGGTGATCGGGGTGCCCGTCCCGTTGCAGCACCTGGACGGCATGGACTCGCTGTTGTCGATGGTGCAGATGCCGTCGGGGGTCCCGGTGGCGACCGTGGCCGTCGGTGGCGCCCGCAACGCCGGCTTGCTCGCGGTGCGCATCCTGGCGGCGTCGGACCCGGCGCTGCGGGAGCGGATGACGCAGTTCCAGGCCGAGCTCGAGGACCAGGCGCGTGAGCGGGGCGAGACGCTCCGCCGTCGTCGGCAGGCGCCGACCACCGGGTTCGCCCCGTGACCCACGACGCCGAGGTCGCCCCGCCGGTGCCGATGTCGGCGGCCCGCACCACCTTGAGCCAGATCATGACGCCGCTGGACGTCAACCTGCTGGGCACGGTGCACGGCGGCGTGGTGATGCGTCTGGTGGACTCGGTGGCCGGGGCCGTGGCCGGACGCCACAGCGGCGGGCCGGCGGTCACGGTCGCGATGGACGAGATGGTCTTCCTCGTCCCGGTCCGCGTCGGTGACCTCGTGCACGCCCACGCCCAGGTGAACTGGGCGGGTCGCAGCTCGCTGGAGGTCGGGGTGCGGGTGACCGGCGAGCGGTGGGACCAGGCTGGGCCGGCCACGCATGTGGCGTCGGCCTACCTGGTGTTCGTCGCGGTCGACGACCGGGGGCGGCCGCGCCGGGTGCCGGCCGTGCTGCCGGAGACCGAGGCCGATTGGCAGCGTCAGGCGGAGGCAGAGATCCGGCGCCAGCACCGCCTGGCGCGCCGCGACGAGATCCGGCGCCTGCGCGACGGCGCGCCCGGGTCAGCCGCAGATGTTGTCGGCGGCGGTGCGTGAGTCGATCTTCGGGTCCTTGGCGACCTTGACCGCGACCGGAGCCTGGTAGTCGGAACCGACGAGTACCTGGAAGGTGGCGCCCAGGCCGTCGACCTTCTCGAGCTGGGCGTCCGGCAGCGCTGCCTGCACGGTCTTGAGCGACTGGCCCCAGCCGGGGTCGTAGCGGATCACGGTGGTCGTG
>Ga0224505_10002344_pt1 | contig 11170 bp, 14 predicted proteins | sample SF_Jan12_sed_USG_FD_169102 | JGI IMG/M metagenome (GOLD analysis project Ga0224505, IMG submission 169102) | Sediment microbial communities from San Francisco Bay, California, United States - SF_Jan12_sed_USGS_4_1 | ecosystem: Environmental > Aquatic > Marine > Sediment | place: USA: California...
CCTTCGCGCGGTCGGCACGCAGATGGTCCTCGCCAATACCTACCACCTGCACGTCCGCCCCGGCGAGGACGTCGTCGCGGCGCTGGGCGGGCTTCACCGCTTCATGGGCTGGGATGGGCCGATCCTCACCGATTCGGGCGGATTCCAAGTATTCTCGCTGGAAGGGCACCGCCGGGTGGATGACGACGGGGTCGAGTTTCGTTCGCACGTGGACGGGAGCACGCGGTATCTGACCCCGGAGCGCGCCGTCGAGATTCAGTGGACACTTGGACCCGACGTCGCGATGGCGCTCGATCATGTGGTGGCGGGAACGGTGGACGCATCGGTCTCGGCGGACGCGCTGGCCCGCACCACGCGCTGGCTCGGGCGGTGCCGCACGCGGCACGCGGCACTCAGCCACGGCGCCCCGGAACGCCAGACGCTGTGGCCGATTCTCCAGGGTGGCACCGACGCGGTGCTGCGTCAGGCTGCCCTGGCCCAGACGCTCGACCTCGGAGCCTGGACCGGCCTCGCGGTGGGCGGGCTGGCGGTGGGAGAGCCGCGACCGGTCATGCATGCCACGCTCGAGACCCTCGCGCCGCGGCTGCCCCCGGCCCTGCCGCGTTATCTTATGGGCGTCGGGTTTCCCGAGGATCTGCTGGCCGCGGTCGCGCGTGGCATGGACCTGTTCGACTGCGTGGCTCCGACCCGCAACGGTCGCAACGGCCAGGCGTTCACCCCCGACGGGCCGGTGAACATTCGCAACGCCGTCCACCGCACCGATCCCGGACCGCTCGATGGAACCTGCGACTGTGAGACGTGCCGGACGTACAGTCGGGGCTACCTGCGCCATCTGTTCGTCGCCGACGAACTCCTCGGCCTGCGACTGCTGTCGCTGCACAACGTCCGGTTTCTGATTCGCTTGGGCGAGGACGCCCGTCGTCACGTGCTGGATGGCACGTTCGACGGCTGGCACCGTGAGTGGCTCGCCCGCTACACCACACGGAGTACCGCGTGATTCCGACGACGCTCTTCTTCTTGTTCGCCCCCGCCGGGCAGCCTGGCGGCCGCGGCCTTGGCATCTTCCTGTTCCAGATGGCCGCGTTCATCGCGATCATCTACTTCCTGCTGATCCGACCGAAGGTGACGCAGGAGAAGAAGCACCGTGAGCAGCTTGCCCAGATCCGTCAGGGCGACGAGGTCGTGACGATGGGCGGCATCGTCGGCAGGGTCGTCCATATCAAGGACGGGGTCCTCACCATCAAGTCCGGCGAGTCACGTCTGATCGTGGAGCGTGACCGGATTGCCGAGGTGCGATCCGCCGGCACCGGGGAGTCAGCGGCGGGATGAGCGTGCGGCCGCTCCACCTGCTCGGCTCCCCCGTGCTGCGGGAGAAGGCGCGCGCGGTCGGCGCGCCCACGGCGGAGACGGCGGCGTTCGTCCAGGATCTGTTTGACACCATGCGGGCGGCGGAGGGCGTTGGGCTCGCGGCCAACCAGGTTGGGCTCGCCGAGCGGGTGGCGGTGGTGGACACGCACGAGGGCGAGCCGATCGTCCTGATCGACCCGGAGATCCTCGAGCGGTACGGCCGCGAACGGGGCGAAGAGGGGTGCCTGTCCATTCCCGGCACGAACCTCTACGGCGACGTCGACCGGGCGACGCGGATCGTCATCGCGACGACCACGCTGGATGGCGAACGCGTGCAGCTGGAGGTGCTCGATCATCGCGCCCGGGCGGTGCAACACGAGATCGATCATCTGGACGGCGTCCTGTTCATCGACCACTTGAGCCCGCTCAAGCGCCGGATGCTGCTGCGGAGGTGGGAGAAGCAGCGGAAGGGGAAGTCCGGCTACCTCCAGATGCCCGCGTTGGCGGAAGGCGGCTAGCACGATGCGGCTCGCGTTCTTCGGTACGCCGACCTTTGCGGTGCCCGCGCTGCGGGCACTGATCGGTGAGGGCTTCGATCTGCAGGTCGTCGTCACGCAGCCCGACCGCCCCCAGGGCCGATCGCGCTCACGGTTGGTGTCGCCGCCGGTGAAAGAGGTGGCGGTGGCGGAGGGGATTCCCGTGCTGCAGCCGGAGCAGCCCGGTGATGGGTCGTTCGTGGACGCGCTGCGCGGGTACGCGCCCACCTTGGGGATCGTCATCGCCTACGGGCACATCCTGAAGCCTGCCCTCCTCGCGCTCCCCGCGCGCGGCATGATCAACGTGCACGCCTCGTTGCTCCCCGCCTTGCGTGGCGCCGCGCCGATTGCGCACGCGGTCATGGAAGGGCTCGAGGAAACCGGCGTCACGATCATGCAGATGGACGAGGGGATGGACACGGGCCCCATCCTGCACCAGGTGCCGACACCGCTCGCCACGGACGAGACCGCGGGCGAGCTCGAGGTCCGGTTGGCCGAGCTTGGGGCGCTCGCCTTGATCGAGGCGCTTGCGCTGATGGAGGCGGACGTCCTCGAATCGCGCTCACAGAACGAGGCGCGGGCGACGTACGCGCCCAAGCTCTCGGTCGAGGCGGCGCGCATCCCGTGGAACGAGAGCACGGCTCGCGTCGGTCGCCTCATTCGCGGGCTCGACCCGCGTCCCGGGGCGTGGACGGAGCTGCGCGACCGCCGCATCAAGCTGTTCGGCCCCCGGCCAGCCGGCGCGGCACCGGCCGGGGTGACGCCCGGGGAGATCGTCGAGACGGATCCGGCGCTGCTCGTGGCCACAGGGGACGGGCTCGTCCAGATCCTCGACGTACAGCCGGACGGCAAGACCCGCCTGGCGGCCAGCGAATGGGTGCGTGGCCGGGGCGCCCACCCGGGCGACCGCTTCAGCTGATCACGCTCCCGGTGGTCCACGCGGTCACGGACGATCGCGTGCTGGCCCTCCCCGACTTTCTCGAGCGCGCCGCAGCCCTCGCCGGCGTGCCCGGGTGCGCCATCCACGTGCGTGGCAGGCTACCAGCCAATCGGCTGCTTGGCCTCGGAGATGCTGTCCGCACCCTGACCGCCGCCGCGGGGACCGCCCTGATCATCCATGATCGGCTCGACCTGGCCATGCTCTGCCACGCAGACGGCGCCCATCTGCCAGGTGCAGGGATTCCGGCCTCCCACGCCCGAGCCCTGCTCGGCCCGGACGTGCTGATCGGTCGGTCTACCCACTCACCCGCGGAGGCGCGAGCCGCCGCCGACGCCGGGAGCGACTACGTGTTCTTGGGAAACATCTGGGAGACGCCATCCCACCCCGGCCGCCCTGGGATCGGGCCGGACGCGATCCGCGCCGCGCCGCCCGCGCGGACGATCGCGATCGGCGGCATCACCGCGGAAACCGCGCCCGCAGCCATCCGGGCCGGCGCCGCCGGCTGCGCGGCCGTGCGCGCCCTGTGGGATGCGCCCGATCCCGCTGCGGCCGCCCACGCTTTCCGAGTACTTTTCCCCGGATGACCACCGGTCCGATCCAGTTCACCCTGAACGGGGAGCCGCGGGAGCTGCCAGACGGACTCACGCTGCTCCAGTTGCTCGAGCATTTTGCCCTCGACCCGCGCGCGGTCGTCGTGGAACGCAACCGGGAGATTGTCCGTCGGCCGGCGTTGGCCGAGACTCCGCTCAAGGCGGGCGACACGATCGAGCTGGTGCATTTCGTAGGAGGTGGCTGAGGTGGTTGCGGAGGTCTCCGTGCAGGACATCCCGTTCGCCATCGGCGGACGGACCTTTCAATCGCGCCTGATCGTCGGGACGGGCAAGTACCGCGACAACGCGACGATGGTCGCCGCGCACGCTGCCTCGGGTGCCGACATCGTCACGGTCGCCGTGCGGCGGGTGGATCTGGACCGGACCAAGGAGGATGGCATCCTCTACCATGTTGACCCCGCGCGGTATTTCCTCCTGGCGAATACGGCGGGGTGCTACACCGCGGAGGACGCCATCCGCTACGCGCGGCTGGCACGGGAGGCGGGGTTCAACGAATTCATCAAGCTCGAGGTGATCGGCGATCAGCAGACGCTCCTGCCGGATGTGGCCGAGCTGCTGTCGGCAACGGCCGTGCTGGTCAAGGAAGGCTTCCAGGTGCTGGCGTACACGAATGAGGATCTCGTCACCGCCCTGCGCCTCGAGGACGCCGGGTGCGCCGCGGTCATGCCGCTCGCCTCCCCTATCGGCAGCGGCCTGGGGCTCCTGAACCCGTACGCCGTCCGCACGATCAAGCACCGACTCTCCGTCCCGATCATCGTGGACGCCGGCGTGGGGACCGCCTCGGACGCCTGCCTGACGATGGAGCAAGGCGTGGACGGCATTCTGATGAACACGGCCATCGCGGAGGCGGCCGATGCCGTCGGCATGGCGACCGCCATGCGGTATGCCGTGTCGGCTGGCCGCCTGGCCTTTCTGTCGGGACGGATGCCGCGTCGCGAAGTGGCGGTGCCCTCGAGTCCCGTCACCGGGATGCTCGCGTAGGGCGCGCGATGATGGTCGCGGATGCGGCGAGTGGTCCGGATGCGGGGACATCCGCGGCGACGCGGGCGGGGACGCCCGATCGCGGCTTCGCCGCGCGTCACGCGGCGCTCGACGTGCTACGGCGCGTGCGCGCCCATGACGCGTTCGACGCGGCGCTCACCGCGGCGACCCATGCCCTCAGCGACCTCGACCGTCGCCTCGTCCACGAGATGTGCGCCGGCGTGCTGCGCATGCGCACCGAACTCGACGCGCTGCTCACCCCGCGGATCACGGGGGATTGGCGCCGGGTGCAGGAGGACATGCGCGACGTGCTCCGGCTCGGCGCCTACCAGATCCGTGAACTGTCCCGGGTACCGGTCCACGCGGCGGTCGCCGCCACCGTCGAGGTCGCCAAGCGGGAGCACGGCGCGCGGGCAGCCGGCTTTGCGAACGCCGTCCTGCGTCGGCTCGCCAAGGAACTGGCCGGCGCCCCCCCGCTCCCCCAGGCCCCCACGGACGCTCGCGGCCTTGCCGAGCACTACTCGCATCCCGGTTGGCTGGTGGGGCGCTGGGTGACCCGGTTTGGGTTCGAGCGCACCGAGGCCTTGCTCCGACACAACAACGTGCACAGCCCGGTATGGCTCCAGCCGGCGCGCTGGACCGCGGACCAGCTCCGGGAGGGGTTCCACACGGTGGGCATCTCCTTCACGGAGACCGCTGGCCTGCCGGGCTTCGCCGTGCACGGTGTACGGGTGCATGATCTCCCGGGGTATGCGGACGGGGCGTTCGTCGTGCAGGATCCGGCGCAGGCGCTCGCGCTGGAACACGTAGCGGTGCCTCCCGGTGGTCTCGTGTGGGACGCGTGCGCGGCCCCGGGGGGGAAAGCGGCGCGCCTCGCGGGTCAGAACCGCGTCTTCGCGTGCGACCCGCGCCGCACCCGCATGCCCCGCCTGATCGACACCGTGCGGCGCGCGGCTCCGGGTGTCGCGGTGGCATGCGGCGACGCCCTGGCCGCCCCCGTCCGCACGGACTTCTTCGACGTCGTCCTCCTCGACGTCCCGTGCAGCGCCACCGGGACGATTGCCAAGCATCCCGACGCCCGGTGGCGCCTGTCCGCGCGGCGCATCCAGCGTCTGGCGCTGCTGCAGGCGCAGTTGCTCGACGCGACGGCGGCGGCCGTTCGTCCCGGCGGCATCCTGGCGTATCTGACGTGCTCGCTCGAGCAGGAAGAGAACGGCGCGCAGATCCAGGCCTTCCTCGAGCGCCACCCCGAGTTTCGCCGCAGCACCGAGGACCTGGTGCTGTTCCCGCCCGACCGCGGGACGGACGGCGGGTTTGCGGCGCGCATGGAGCGGACGGGATGAGGTTCCGACGTCGCTTCGCCACGGGTGGCCGCCTGAGCGCGCTGCTGCAATCCCTGCAGGGCCGGTGGCAGGCCTTTCGGAGCCGCCACCGTGACGTCGGTGCGGCAGGCGACGCGCCGCGCGAGACCGCCGATGTGACGGGCCATGCGGGTTCCACACGCAGTCCAGACTGGGCAGCGTCGACAGCTGATGGCGCGCCGCCGCAGCAGCGGCAGACAGTCACGATCGGGCCGTGGACCGTGCGCTGGCCGGGCAATCCGCGACGCCTGCTCATCGTGGCGGGCCTGTTCATGGGGACGTTCGTGGTGGGGTATGGGTTCGCGGCCACGATCCTCTTTCCCGCCCCGATGTTTGCCGCGCGCCATTCGGTCCCGCGCGTGATCGGTGCAACGGAGGAAGCCGCGCGTGAGACGCTTCGGTCCGCGGGGTTCGGCGTCGGAGCCGTCGACCGCGCCCCGCACGCCACCGTGCCGCAGGGCGCCGTGTTCTGGCAGGATCCGCCGCCCGACGTCGTGGCGCTCGAAGCGACCGACGTGGCACTGACGGTGAGCACCGGCCCACAACGCGTGCCGGTGCCGGATGTGGCCGGCTACGACGCGGAGGACGCGCGTCGGCTGATCGAGGGCGCGGGCTTGCGCGTGGGATCCACCGAGTCCACGCAGGCCCCGACACCACGCAACGTCGCCGTGAACACGCGCCCACCGGCGGGTGCAACGCTGCCACCGGGAACGGACATCGTCCTGGTGGTGAGTGTGGGAGCGGCGACGATCCGTGTGCCCACGCTCCTCGGGTTGACGCTCGACGAGGCTCGGCTCGCCCTCGAGACGGCGGGGTTGGCGCTCGGGACGTCGTTTGCACAGACCACCGACGCCGCCGCGCCTGGCGAGATCTTCTATCAGGAGCCGAGTGCCGGCACGCTGTCGGCGCCTGGAACCGTCGTGAACGTCCGCATGGCCCGGAGTCGCTGATGCCCGCTGTCCGCCTTGCTCCCAGCATTTTGTCCGCCGACCTCGGACGGCTCGCCGATGACATCACACGCGCGGAGGCCGGCGGCGCGGATGTCATCCACGTGGACGTGATGGACGGGCGCTACGTCCCGAACCTCACCTTCGGTGCCGGCGTCATCGCGGCGGCGCACCGGGTGACGTCCCTGCCAATCGACGTGCACCTGATGGTGGTGGAGCCCGAGCGGTATCTGGAACCGTTTGCCGGCGCGGGTGCGTCAATCTTCACGTTTCACCCCAATGCGACGCGGCACGTGCAGCGACACCTGGTGGCCGCACGGGAGCTCGGGATGCGAGCCGGGCTCGCCCTGAATCCGGCGGACCCGCTGACGCTCGTCGCGGAAGTGCTGCACGACCTCGATCTGCTGCTCCTCATGACGGTGAACCCCGGGTTCGGCGGTCAACGTTACATTCCGGCGTCCACCGACAAGATCCGGCGCGCGCGCGCCCTGCTCGACGGGCATGGGGGCCGGATCTGGTTGGAGGTGGACGGGGGTATCACCCTGGAGACGATCGCCCAGGCATGGCAGGCAGGCGCGGACACGTTCGTCGCCGGATCGGCGGTCTTCGGAACCCCGGATCCGGAGACCGCGTTGCGAGCATTGCGGCGCCGCTGCGCCGTCGACGTCTGAGAGAGGCAGCATGGCAAGTCGTGGACAGTGGATCGCGGTCGGTGTGGTACTTGGGGTGATCGGGTTCGGCGTGGGCGCGGCGCTGCTGCTCACGCCCGAAATCACCCGCATCGAGCCCGGGACGCGTGCGCCGGACTACGAGGTGTTAAGCGTCACGGGGGATGACACCGTGCGCGTGAGTGACTTCCGCGGGGAGGTCGTCCTGCTCAACGTGTGGGCCACGTGGTGCGGGCCGTGCGAGCAGGAGATGCCGTCGATGGAACGGCTCCAACGGGAGATGGGGCCCCAGGGCCTTCGTGTCGTGGCGATCTCCGTCGACCAGGGTGATGTGAAGGACGTCCGGGAGTGGGTGGCAGAGCGCAATTTGTCGTTCACCGTGCTGCACGACCCGTCCGGGCGCATCCAGCAGGTGTACCAGACCACGGGCGTGCCCGAGAGTTTCGTGCTCGATCGTCGAGGGGTGATCGTCAAGAAGATCATCGGGGCGACGGAGTGGGATCACCCCGCGCAGAAGGCGCTGTTCCGGAGGCTGCTTGCCAGCGAGTAAGCGCTGGATCGCCTGGCTGCGCGCGGCCGTGCTCGTCAACTGGCCGACCAAGCTCACCGCCCTGCTCCTCTCCGGCGTGCTCTGGGCCGCCGTCGCCGCCGAGGAGCCCACCACGCAGCTCGTCCCCGTCGCGCTCTCCGTCCAGGCGCCGGCAGGCCGGACGCTGACCGGCCAGTTGCCACCGGTGCAGGCGGTGTACGTCGGGAGCACCCGGGAGCTGATCAAGCTGTATTCGTCGCCCCCGACGATTCAGAAGATCCTGCCGGACACCCTGTCCGGCAGCGAGTTCGAACTCTCCTTGTCCCCACAAGATCTGCTGAACCCGACCCGGCTCAACGTCCGGGCCGAAGATGTCCAGCCGCGCACCATCCGGATCCAGCTCGACGAGGTCGTGCGTCGCACGCTCGTCGTGGAGCCGCGGATCACGATCACGCCCGATTCCGGCTATTCGGTCCAAGGCGGGATCGCCGTCGAACCGGGGTCGGTCACGGTCATGGGCCCGGACGCGATTCTGCGGGATCGCACCGCCATCCCAACCGTGGCCCTCGAGGTCAGCAATGTGAACGCGGCGGTGCGCCGCATGGTGCCGCTCGATACGACGGGACTCGGCACCGCACGCGTGACACCGGCCGCGGTCGCGGTCTCCGCCGACGTGATGTTCATGGCGGAGCGGGTCCTGAGCGTACCGGTCTCGATCCGGGCCGACCGCCCGGGGATGCTCGTCGCCGACCCAGCCGCCGTGCTCGTCACCGTCCGTGGCCCCAGTCAGCGACTCGCCCGGCTCACGCGCGACTCCGTCTTCGTGGTGGCCACGGCCGACGCCACCGAGGAACCGCAGCGGGTGCCGCTCGAGGTCGTTCCCCCCGACGGTCTCACCGGCGTCGCGACCCCGGACACCGTGGTCGTGACGCGGCGGCCCCGTGGCTGAGGTCCTGCTCGGCATCGAGACCTCCTGCGACGAAACCTCGGCCGCGGTGCTTGTTGGGGAACCGCGCAAACCGGAGCTCGCCAGCCTCGTCATCCTGTCGCAGGACATCCACGCCGTCTTCGGTGGCGTCGTGCCGGAGCTCGCGAGTCGGGCGCATCTGCGAACCCTCGATCCGGTCGTGCGCCGAGCGCTCGCCGAAGCGGGATTGCCGTTGACCGCCGTCGACGCCGTCGCCGTCACCTGCGGGCCCGGGCTCGTCGGCGCCCTGCTCGTGGGCGTGAGCTACGCGAAATCACTGGCGGCCGGGCTCGATCGACCCGTGGTCGGTGTGCACCACCTGGAAGGTCACTTGTTCGCCCCAACGCTCGAAGACCCGGATCTCGAACCGCCGTTCGTGGCCCTCCTGGTCTCGGGCGGCCATACGCTGCTGCTGGAAGTCGAGGCCTGGGGCCGCTACCGGCTGCTCGGGGAGACACGCGACGACGCCGCCGGCGAAGCGTTCGATAAGGTCGGCACCTTGCTCGGGGTCGGGTACCCCGGGGGGCCGGCCATCGAGCGGCTCGCCCGCGAGGGGACGGATCGGTTCCACTTCCCCCGCCCCATGCTGCACGACGGCTACGACTTCTCGTTTAGTGGACTCAAGACGGCCGTACTTCACGCCGTCCGGGCGTCGGTGGACCTCGAACGGGATCGGGCGGATCTGGCGCGGAGTTTCCAGGACGCGGTGTTCGACGTGCTGGTGGAGAAGACGGCACGCGCGGTCCACGAGACCGGCCATCCGATCGTCGTGCTTGGCGGCGGCGTGGCGTGCAGTCACGCCCTGAGTCAGCACATGGCCGATGGGCTGCGCGGGCTCGCCCGTGTCTCGGTCGCCCGTCCCAGGCTCAACGTCGACAACGCCGCCATGATCGCGCGGGCCGGCTGGTTCCGGTTCCAGCGAGGGGAGCGCCACGGCCTCGATCTCGACGCCAATCCATCGCTGCCGTTGCCCGGTCTCGAGCGTGACCGAACGCCTCCCTGCCCCGCGACCTGAGGATCGCGCACGATGACGGTGTATCCCCTGACCTTCTCGCTGTTCGGCTTTGAGATTACGGGCTTCGGAATCCTCATGATGCTCGCGTTTCTGGTGGCCGGGTGGGTCATGCAACTCGAGCTGCAACGCCGCGGGCTCAACCCGGAGTTCTCCGCGGACGTCGTCGTGGGAGGCGTGATCGGCGGCATCCTGGGGGCGCGTCTCTGGTACATGGCCCTGCACGGAGGCCCCCTCCTGTCACGCGGCGGGCTCGTCTGGTACGGCGGGTTCCTTGGCGGGGTCATTGCCGTCGTCGCCATGGGTTGGTGGAAGCGCGTGCCCCTCCGCTTCACGTTCGAACTCGCGGCGCCGGCGCTGGCACTCGGCCATGGACTCGGACGGGTCGGGTGCTTCCTGGTCCAGGACGATTATGGAATGCCCACCACGATGCCGTGGGGACTGAAATTCCCGCAAGGCCAGCCCCCCACCACGGCCGCGGCGCTCGCCCAGTGGGGCATCGAGATCCCCGCCGGCACGCCTCCATCCACGGTACTCGCTGTCCATCCGACGCAACTGTACGAGGTGGCCGCCCTCCTGTTCATCTTCTGGCTCCTGTGGCGCCTGCGGCGTCACGAGCACGCTGTGGGCTGGCTGTTTGGCGCGTATCTCGTCGCGATCGGCGTGGAGCGCTTCCTCGTCGAGTTCGTTCGGGCCAAGGATGATCGGTTCCTGGGGGTCTTCACGCTCGCGCAGGCGACCAGCATCGTCTTGTTGATCGTGGGCCTGGCTCTGATGCGCTGGCTGCGCACCCCCGACGGGTTCACCCCCCGACCCGTGGACGGACTCGCCCCGCGGACGACCGACTAGCACGATCGGCCGCCATGCCGGCACCGTCCGCCCCCGTGCAAGACCTGCTCGCCACCCTCGCGGCCGGTCGGGTGGCCCGGCTGGGCATGGATGAGTGGACGGCGATGGCCACGGCGTTTCCCGAGATGGAACGACATGCCACCGGCCTCGCCGGTGATCTCGTGATCGTGCAGGTCGCCGACGGTCTCGCGGCGGTCGAGGCGCCGACCGATCCGGAACGGGCCATACGGTACCTCGGCGACTGGGATGCCGTTCGACGATTCGTCGCCGAGCGACTCGCGCAGTACGAGCGCATGTGGGAAGGCTGCGGGTGCAGGATCGATTACTTCGGGTAACGGTCGTCTGGGCGCTGGCCGCGGCGTGGGCGTGTCAGATCACGACCGACGTGTCCAAGGTGGCACGCCTCGACGTTCGCGTGGTGG
>Ga0224505_10002346_pt1 | contig 11166 bp, 4 predicted proteins | sample SF_Jan12_sed_USG_FD_169102 | JGI IMG/M metagenome (GOLD analysis project Ga0224505, IMG submission 169102) | Sediment microbial communities from San Francisco Bay, California, United States - SF_Jan12_sed_USGS_4_1 | ecosystem: Environmental > Aquatic > Marine > Sediment | place: USA: California...
TGAGGAACAGTTCATTCATGTCAGAAGCGGGATGGTCAATTAAACAGGAGGATTGTTCCATGGCGGATAGTCGACGGTGTTCATTCGGGACGGTGGGATTGGCGTTTGCGACCGGAGGGGTACTGGGAGCTGCGGCGGCGTTGTTGCTGGCACCGCAGTCTGGTCGTGAGTCGCAGAAGCAGTTGCGCGGGTATGCGCGACGAGCCGAACAGGGCATTCATGAGCTGGCCGACAAAGCCAACGAGGGTATGGATCAGGCGTTGGACAAGGGGCAGGACTTCATCGACGACGCGCGGGCGGTCCTGACCGAGGCGGTCGAGGCCGGGCGTACGGTCATGCATCGGGAGCATGAACGGCTGTCCAGCAACAAGAATGCGTGTCAGTGAAGTGCCGTGGTGCTGGATGATCGAGTGTATAGCGAACGTGCGAACAAAAGGAGAATCAAGATGAATACTATTCTTATCGTCCTATTGGGTGTGTTGTGCCTTGGCCTACTTCCGATCTGGCCCTACAGCGGAGGCTGGGGATATATGCCGAGCGGCGGTCTAGGCTTCCTCTTCCTGGCTTTCGCTATTTTGACATTGATGGGCCGGTCAGGACGGGCGGCAGCTGTAAAGCCGTAGTGGAAGCGAGAGTTCCTCGCTGAGTCAGCCTCTGTTAGCAGTTTACTGTTTCGCCGATGTCAAGTTTCGTCAGGGCGTCATCCCGTTTGAGCGGTGGTGCTAGCGCAGACCCCTGGCATAGGACTAGCTCTGCGCGCGGCATCGGGATCAGTGATGTGGCACATTCCAAGGATGGGGCATAGAACAATGATCGACATTAATTCGGGGAGATGTGACCAGCTGAAGACTCTGGTGGGAATCGGAGACACCTATGCCAAGAGGATTGTGGAAGGGCGGCCCTCTCACTGCACAGGTGAGCTGCTGACGAGGAAAGTTATTCCGCAAGCGAACTACGATAGGATCAAGGAGCGCATTATGACGAGGCCTCAATCATGTCATTGAGGACACATGAGGATGTGATGACTCCGACAGTGGTTGAAGCATAGGTAACCAGCATAGAACCGCAAGGGAGGGCAATATGAAGAACAGATCTCGGATATCCATCATGATCATGACGGCATTCTTTCTGGGATTTGGGCTGGGAGGCTGGTCACTGCACTATGCAGCTGCCCAAGGGATATTTGGACTGTCGACATCGGTCAGCCAGCTCGGCAGTGCATTGGTGGACATGCAGAAAAATGTCGACGATCTTCAAAAGAATATGGGGACGATCAAACAGGTCAAAGAGCAACTCAGCAGTCTGTCCCCACAGGGTGGAAGCGCTCCAGGAGCGGATCTCCTGAAAAAAGGTGGAGACTCATTGAAAGACATGAAACCTAAATTCTGAGTCGCGTGCCCCGAAGACTTGAGGGAACCAATTATGGGTCAGATATCCAATAGTATCGCTGGCACGGGCTCGATCAGTTCCGGACCTGGTTTCGGGATGATCTGGGTGGCCATGGCCAGCGTGATTGCACTGCTGATCGGAGCTCCCGTGGCTTCAGCCGAGGAAACTGCCACAGAATCAGTAAAAAGCACCATGGATGAGGTGATCCATATTCTCACCAGTGAAGAGCTCAACCAGCCGGGCCGATCGGTGGAACGACGTCAGAAGATTGAGCAAGTCATCAAGCAGCGCGTCAACTATGAAGATATGGCCAAGCGGGCGCTGGGTTGGTCATGGATAGAGCTGACGGGCACTGAGCGTCATGAATTTGTTGACCTCTTTGTTCAGTTACTTCGGGATGCGTTTGCCGGTCGCATCGACAACTATGTCGACGAGCAGGTGCACTACCTGTCTGAACAGCAGGAAGAGAACTGTGCCGAAGTGAGAACGAAGCTGTCAGGCCGCAAGGTGAATACCACCCTCGACTTTCGCCTGGTGGACAAAGCCGGTCATTGGTATGTGTACGATGTGGTGATCGACGGCGCAGGCATCGTGAGCAATTACCATGCACAGTTTGTCAGCATTCTCCACGAGCATTCCTTTGCGGGTTTGTTGAACAAGATGAAAGAGAAGACTCTCGTGGTGAAAGCGTTTGAAACGACCATTGTGGAATAACTCTGTGCTCACTTCCAACGAGCAGACATGCGTGGGGGAGGTGGAATATCGCAACGGAAATCCTGGCAGGCTTCGAAAACAGGTTCCGTTCATCCTTTGAGAGCCTCAGGACGAACGGAGCAGCCATTGAATATGTGAAGGTGTTCTGTTCGTGCTGAGTTCGTTGAAGCGCATGCCTTGAGTTGTTCTGCTTCCTCCCACGCGCCTCACAGCCAAGATGGAAAGTGATGGCCTTGGCTGACTGATGGCGGCCCTCTTGTGCCCACACTCGATGACCTCACGCTGAGTATGTTCGTTGTATTGCAATCACTGAATCAAGCTGATGACTCCGGAGTTGAATGGGAAGGCGATGGGTATGATGTTCTCAACGGTAGCCCCGCGTGTCGAGTTGGAAGAACCGATTCGCGCCGAGCTTTTCGGTGTCGAACGGCTTGAACAACATGCGGCTAGTCTTGCAGCGGCCCAAGTTGTCACCGATGATGCGCGGGTCGGCCGGTTGCTCACGCCGCGAGTCCTCGATAATGGACGTGTCCTGGTCAAGTCGTATCAGGCTATCGCCCGCACGATTCACGATGAGAAAACGATTACTCCTGCAGCCGAATGGTTTGTCGATAATTTTCATATTATCGACGAGCAACTTCGCGAGATTATCGACGATTTGCCTCCTGGGTACTACCGACAATTGCCTAAACTGGCGTCGGGCCCCTTGCAGAATTACCCACGCGTCTATGGAGTCGCCTGGGCGTTTGTGGCTCACACCGACAGTCGGTTCGATCCCGACATGCTCCGTCGCTTTGTGATGGCGTATCAACAGGTGCAACCGCTGACAATCGGTGAGTTGTGGGCGGTGGCGATCTCGCTGCGTGTCGTCCTGGTAGAAAATCTTCGCAGGCTGATTGAGCGGGTCGTTCAGAGCCGCGCGGACAGGCTGGAAGCCGACGAATTGGCAGACAGCTTGTTAGGGACCGGATTGCTGGCATCCGAACCGCCCACCACCATTCTCCAACATGTTGGGCGCAGACCATTAGCCGCAGCATTCGCGGTACAGCTGGTTCAGCGGCTTCGTGACCTGGACCCCAAGGTGCGTCCTGTCTTGCGATGGCTCGACGAACGGTTGGCCGGACAGGGCACCACTGCCGACGACATGGTGCATGCGGAACACCAGCAGCAGGCAGCCACGAGCGTGACGGTTCGCAACGTCATTACGAGCATGCGCTTGACGTCTGCGTTTGATTGGGCGGACTTTTTCGAGAGCGTCAGTTTGGTCGACACGATTCTGCAACGGGATTCCCGCTATGCCGAGATGGACTTTGTCACGCGGGACACGTACCGCCATGCGATCGAGGATCTTTCGCGCGGGACGGGTTTGGCGGAACTCGACGTGGCCACGCGGGTCATGGACCGTGCCGGACTAGCCGGGAGCGAGCCATACGCATATGCGCCATCGGAGCGGGATCGGCATACCGATCCAGGTTACTACCTGATCTCTCGGGGCCGCATGGCGTTTGAACGCGAGGTCGGCTACCGACCGTCCTGGAAGTGCCGGTTTCTGCGCTGGTATGTCCGGGCGCCGGCTTTGGGCTATATGGGATCGCTCGCGGTCTTGACTACCATCGTCCTGGCGTTTCCACTCTGGCACGCGGCGGCAACTGGGGTGACCGTAGCAGGCCTGGTCTGTCTCGGGGGCATTGCGCTCGTGCCGGCCTCTGACTTGGCTATGGCGCTTATCAATCGCATGGTGATGGCCGTCCTCGGGCCTCGGTCGCTACCCAGGATGGCGTTACGGAACGGCATTCCCAAAGAGTTACGCACGATGGTAGTGGTTCCAACCTTGCTGATGAGCCGGCAGGGTATTGATGAGCTGGTTGAGCGATTAGAAGTGCACTATCTGGCAAATGCCGATGATGATCTGCGCTTCGCCTTGCTTTCTGACTGGAGAGATGCCTCAAGCGAGAGTATTTCGGGCGATGCGGAACTGCTGGCCACCGCGGTGGAGGGGATCGCGCATCTGAACAAGCGGTACGGCCAAGCGGCCGGCGGGGGTTCACGCTTTGTCCTGTTGCATCGGAGGCGGGTCTGGAACGAGTCACAACAAGTTTGGATGGGATGGGAACGGAAGCGAGGCAAACTGCATGAGTTGAATCAATGGCTTCGTGGTTCGACGAGCACCACGATCATGTCCGTCGGGGGGCAGGTTCCTGAGCCTATTCCGTCGGTCCGGTTTGTCATCACGCTGGATGCGGATACCAGGTTGCCTCGTGGAGCCGCCCATCGGTTAATCGGCACCATGGCGCACCCTCTGAACCGGCCGCAATTCGATCCGCACACCGGGCGTGTGCGTGAAGGGTATGGGATCGTGCAGCCGAGGATTACACCGTCGCTCCCGAGCAGCGGTGAGGGCTCGTATTTTCAACAGACGTTTTCCGGACCCAGTGGGATCGATCCCTACGCGTCGGCTGTGTCCGATGTGTATCAGGATTTATTTCGGGAAGGGTCCTACACAGGCAAAGGCATTTATGAGATCGACGCGTTCGAGGCGGCGCTGGCAGGGAAGGTGCCGGACAATGCGATGCTCAGTCACGATCTCTTCGAAGGATTGTTCGCACGCGCGGCCTTGGCGACGGACATCGAGCTCTTCGAAGCGTTTCCTGCCCACTACGAAGCGGCGGCGGCCAGGCAGCATCGATGGGCACGCGGTGATTGGCAGTTGCTGCCCTGGCTGTTCGGGCGAGCGCATACGGGGTCTGAGCCGTCTCGTGCGGTGGTGATTCCGGCCATCGGCCGTTGGAAGATCCTTGATAATCTCCGTCGTACCCTGTCGGCTCCCACAGCATTTCTGACACTGATCGTCGGATGGATGCTCCCGGAACAATCGGCCTGGGTCTGGTCCTGGTTTATTCTGATCACGATCGCGACTCCCTCGCTGTTCTCCTTTGTGCTCGGGCTCTACCCACGCCGATCCGGCATTGACTGGCGCAGCCATTTTCGTGGAACCGCCGGCGACCTGATATTGGCCGCGAAGCAGATCTTGTTGAACGTCACGTTCCTCGTGCATCAGGCCTGGCTCATGACGGATGCCATCCTTCGTACACTCGTCCGGCTCCTCTTCACGCACCGGCGGATGCTGGAGTGGGTGACCGCGGCTCAAGCTGAGGCGGCCTACACGTCGAATTTGACCGGAATGTATCGACGTATGGCGGGCGCGGTGGTACTCGCCTTCATGGCAGGTGGTGGGGTGGCAGTGTGGGGAGGCGATGCCTCCTGGGCTGTCGCGTCGCCGTTCGTCCTGCTCTGGATATCGGCTCCTGCCATGGCCTGGTGGGTCAGTCTGCCGCCTCGACAGGTCGGGGCCGGACCGGTGTCTCCAGCCGATGCGCGGACCCTTCGATTGATCGCTCGGCGCACCTGGCGGTTCTTTGAAGCGTTTGTGTCCGCCGAGGACCATGCGTTGCCACCTGATAACTTTCAAGAAGACCCTAAACCCGTCGTGGCTCATCGCACCTCACCGACCAACATCGGACTCTATCTACTCTCCACTCTGGCGGCTCGTGATCTTGGATGGGTGGGGACTCTTGACGCCGTCGAACGGCTGGAAGCCACGCTGGAGAGTATGAACCGTCTGGAGCTGTTTCGCGGGCATTTCTACAATTGGTACGACACCAGGACGCTTCATCCGCTGGATCCCAAGTATGTGTCCTCCGTCGACAGTGGAAATCTCGCCGGGCATTTATTGGTTGTGGGGAACGGATGCCGTGAGTTGATTCAGCAAGCTTCCATCAACGGCGATATGTTGGCCGGAATCGATGATGCCATCCAACTGCTCCGCCATGCGCTGGAGGAGATCCCAGATCAGCGACCGACCCACACGGTGACGAGGAAGCAGCTGAGTCAAGCCGTCGATGCTCTGGCTCTGGCGCTCTTGTCGAGACCGGTTGATGCCGCCGGCTGGACCGCCAGATGCGGCAGGCTCACTGCCTTGTCACATACGGTGGCCGATATGGCTCAGGCTCTAGGGCAGGAGCGCGGTGATGAGCCCGAGAGCGAGTTGCGCGCCTGGGCCGAAGCGGTCCGAGCCTGCGTGGAGAGCCATCTCCGCGATGCGGCATTGCTGCTTCCGTGGGTCAGCTTCAGTGCAAAAGACCGTGCGGCCCTGTTCGACCATCCGTCGGGCCCATCCTTGGAGTGGGCAGTGATTGAGCCCTGCTTTCATCCCATTCCCACGCTGGCGACTGCTCCTGAACGGTTTGTGAATGCGCTTCGGGCGCTCGAGACGTTGCGAGAGCAATTGCTCCGTCACCCAACACAAGATCGGACCACCTTGGCAAGAGTCACCTTGCTGGCTGATGCCATACGACAAGCGGGTGCCGGTATCACGTCACTGGTCCGTCGTCTCACGACGATCGCACAGGGCGTAGAGCAGATGGTTCACGCCATGGATTTTACCTTTCTGTTCGATCCGACTCGCAAGCTGTTGTCTATCGGCTATCGCGTGCCGGAGAACTGCCTGGACCCCAGCTGCTATGACTTGCTGGCGTCGGAGGCGAGGCTGGCGAGCTTTATCGCCATCGCCAAGGGCGACGTGCCGTCGGCGCACTGGTTTCACCTGGGTCGTACCCTGACGCCAGTGGATGACGGTTCGGCACTCATATCCTGGTCTGGCTCTATCTTTGAATACCTCATGCCGGCGTTGGTGATGCGGTTTCCCGAAGGCAGTTTGCTGCGCCGGACGTATGACCTGATTGTCCGTCGGCAAATTCAATATGGTGTTGATCGAGGGGTGCCCTGGGGAGTGTCAGAATCGGCCTATCATGCGCGCGATCTCGATCTGACGTACCAGTATTCCAGCTTTGGTGTGCCGGGCCTGGGACTCAAGCGAGGTCTGAGCGAGGATATCGTCGTCGCGCCCTATGCCACGGCACTTGCAGCGATGATTGATCCCACGGAAGCCACACGAGGCTTCGGGCGTCTCGCCGAGGCCGGAGGAAGGGGAACCTACGGGTTCTATGAAGCGCTGGATTACACGCGGACGCGGGTACCTGAAGGACAAGACGTGGCCATCGTGCGGGCCTATATGTCGCATCATCAGGGCATGTCGTTGGTCTCGATCGCGAACGTCTTGAACGACGGCCTGATGAGGAATCGGTTTCATGCTGAGCCGATTGTTCGAGCCACCGAACTCCTGCTCCAGGAACGGACTCCGCGGGACGTGCCTGTGACGCGCCCTCGCGCCGAAGAAGTTGCTGCGGCGGCGCAGGTTCGCGATCTCACCCCGCCGGTCGTGCGGCGATTTACCTCACCCCATGAGGCCACTCCGAGGACGCATCTGCTGTCCAACGGACAGTATGCCGTCATGCTGACGACGGCAGGTTCCGGCTACAGCCGATGGCGAGACATTGCCGTGACACGTTGGCGCGAAGATGCGACCAGGGATTGCTGGGGGTCGTATATCTTTCTGCGCGATATGGAGACGGGAGTTATTTGGTCGGCAGGGTATCAGCCCAGTGGTGTGGATGCCGACACCTATGAGGCGTCTTTTACCGAAGAACGGGCTGAAATTGCCAGACGGGACGGCGATTGGAGTACGACGCTCGAGGTCGTGGTGTCGTCCGAGGATGACGCGGAAGTGCGGCGTGTCTCTCTGACCAATATGGGAACCAGTGCGCGCACGTTGCAGATCACCTCTTATGCCGAACTGTCCCTGGTTTCACAGGCTGCCGACGTGTCCCATCCTGCTTTTGCCAATCTGTTTGTGCAAACGGAATTCGTGCCGGAGGTCGGGGCGGTACTCGCCACGCGTCGCAGACGGTCGGATGACGAAGCAACGGTGTGGATGGCCCAGGTGGTGGTGGTCGAAGGCGAAATCGTCGGCGATCTCCAATATGAAACGGATCGCGCCCGGTTTCTCGGCCGAGGACACCATGTTCGCACGGCGGTTTCGATGATCGGGGGGCGGCCGCTCTCAAATACCGTCGGATCCGTGCTTGATCCGGTGATGAGTTTGCGCCGTACGGTGCGGGTGCCTTCAGGCGGGACCGTACGCGTGGTGTTTTCAACCATCATCGGCCCATCTCGAGACCACGTGTTGGAGTTGGCCGACAAGTACAGTGACGCAAGAGTCTTTGAGCGTGCCCTGTCGTTGGCCTGGACGCAGTCGCGAGTGCAACTTCATCACCTTGGCATCGAAAACGGCGAGGCGCAGTTGTTCCAGCAACTGGCGAATGCGGTGCTGTACTCCGATGTCTTGCTGCGGCCGTCTTCCGAAACGCTCGGCCACAGTACGCTGGAACGTACGGCATTATGGAAGCATGGTATCTCGGGCGATCTGCCCATCGTCTTAGTCTGCATCGACAAGGCGGATGATGTTGATATTGTCCGGCAGTTGCTCCGAGCGCATGAATACTGGCGGATGAGGCAATTATCGACCGATATCATCATCCTGAATGAGAAGGCTTCGTCCTATGAGCAGGGGTTGCACGGTTCGTTGGAAGAGCTCGTGCGCGGCAGCAAGCTTCGCCTCTGCCCGGATGCCGGCTGGGCGCGAGGCAGTATCTATCTTCTGCGAACTGACCTGCTCTCCCAAGCGGATCGGACGTTGCTGCCGCAGATCGCTCGGGTTGTCCTGCTCGGCCGTCGTGGCACACTGGTGGAGCAGGTGACTCGCTTACAGCGCAGGAGCCGTGTGGCCTCGACGATCTCGTCGTCGCCACGTGAGGGCACACGCTTGGATGTGCCGGTGCCTGAGCGGGAGCTTGAATTCTTCAACGGCTTGGGTGGTTTTGCAGATGATGGACGCGAATATGTCACCATTCTCGGCGAAGGATTACGGACGCCGAGGCCCTGGATCAATGTCATCGCAAACCCATCGTTCGGGTTTCTCGTGTCGGAGTCCGGATCCGGGTTTACCTGGTCGGTGAACAGCCACGAGAATCAGTTGACGCCTTGGTCGAACGATCCGGTGTCTGACCCGTCCGGTGAGGTGCTGTATATTCGCGATGATGACAGCGGAGAGGTCTGGAGTCCGACGGCTCTGCCGATTCGCGATGATCCGGCGTCTTATATTGCCTGTCATGGACAGGGCTATAGCCGCTTCCATCATGGTTCGCACGGTGTCCTCACCGAATTACTGCAGTTTGTTCCACTCGACGATCCGATCAAGATTTCTCGGCTGACATTGCAGAACATGTCAGGACGCTCGCGCCATTTTGCGATCACGGCCTATGTTGAGTGGGTGCTCGGAAGTTCCCGCAGTGAGTCCGCTCCATACATTCTGACGGAGATCGATCCGGTAACCGGGGCACTCTTTGCGCGCAATATGCTCGGCGGCGAGTTTGCCGGACGCATCGCCTTTACCGATCTTGCCGGCATACAGACGTCGTGGACCGGTGATCGCAGGGAATTCCTCGGTCGGAATGGAACCTTCGAGCGTCCCCTGGCCTTGGAAGCGGGAGGTGACTTATCTGGAAGAGTCGGAGCGGGTCTCGACCCATGTGGTGCCCTTCAGCTGTCGATGGAGTTGAAGGCAGGTGAACGTGTTGAGGTCATTTGGTTTCTCGGTCAGACCGGAGACAGGGAGCAGGCTCGTCTTCTGCTGACTCGCTATCGTGCGGCGGACGTGGATACGCTCTTGCGTGAGGTGATCCGACGATGGGACGACGTGCTGGGTGTGGTACAGGTCCATACGCCGGAACGTGCGATGGATGTCTTCTTGAATCGCTGGGCGCTCTATCAGACTCTGGTGTGCCGCGTCTGGGCACGTGCGGCGTTCTATCAACTGAGCGGGGCCTATGGGTTTCGTGATCAACTCCAAGATGTCATGGCTTTGACTGTGTCCGCGAGGGATGTCACGCGTGAGCATGTGCTGCGGGCGGCTTCTCGGCAGTTTCTCGAGGGGGACGTCCAACATTGGTGGCATCCTCCCTCCGGCCGCGGTGTACGGACCCGCATGTCCGACGATCTGGTCTGGTTGCCCTATGCGGTGCTCCAGTTGTTGGACGTGACGGGCGACATGACCGTGATGGACGAAATGGTGCCTTTTCTAGAGGGGCCGGTATTAGCGGATGGGCAGCCTGAATCCTATTTTGAACCACGGGTATCTCAGGTGAGTGCCAGTCTCTTTGAACATTGTGCGCGTGCGTTGGATCGGAGCCTCGTCGTCGGCAGTCATGGCCTTCCACTCATGGGCACCGGAGACTGGAATGACGGCATGAACCGTGTGGGCCAGCAGGGCAAAGGGGAAAGTATCTGGCTTGGCTGGTTCTTGCATACAGTGCTCTGGGAGTTCGCGAAACTGGCTGCTCAGCGCGGTGAGCGCGTTCGCGCTGAAGCGTGGCGGCTTCATGTGAGCGCATTGAAGGCCGCGATCGAGCGGGATGGATGGGACGGAGAATGGTACCGCCGCGCGTACTTCGATGATGGGACACCGCTCGGTTCCGCTGCGGATCAAGAATGCCGCATCGATTCAATTGCGCAGTCCTGGGGAGTGATCAGCGGTGCAGCGGATCCTGACCGTGGCGCACGTGCGATGGCCGCGGTAGAGCGGCATCTTGTGAACCGGCGGGACGGGCTCATCCGTCTGCTGACACCACCCTTTGATCAGATGCCGAGGGATCCCGGGTATATCAAGGGGTATGTCCCTGGCGTGCGAGAAAACGGAGGCCAATATACCCACGCCGCTGTCTGGACCGTGCTGGCCTTCGCCGCATTGGGTGAAGGGGACAAGGCAGGCGAGTTGTTTCGAATGTTGAATCCCGTTCATCGAGTCTCATCACGAGCGAGTGTCCAGCGCTACAAGGTTGAGCCCTACGCTGTTGCCGGCGACGTCTACGCCGAGCCGCCTCATGTCGGACGGGGAGGATGGACCTGGTACAGCGGTGCGGCAGGTTGGCTCTATCGGGCTGGGACGGAGTGGATGCTCGGTTTTCGCTTGCGCGGCGCGACGCTCTCTATTGATCCTTGTATTCCGCGCCATTGGCCGGGGTACTCTATGCGTTTCCGATACCATGCGGCCATCTACGACATAAAGGTGGACAATCCAGGCCATGTGAGTCGCGGGGTGACGCTGAC
>Ga0224505_10002348_pt1 | contig 11163 bp, 9 predicted proteins | sample SF_Jan12_sed_USG_FD_169102 | JGI IMG/M metagenome (GOLD analysis project Ga0224505, IMG submission 169102) | Sediment microbial communities from San Francisco Bay, California, United States - SF_Jan12_sed_USGS_4_1 | ecosystem: Environmental > Aquatic > Marine > Sediment | place: USA: California...
CCACAGCGGCGCCGTGGTCCGGTGGCATCGAGTACAGCGTGCGCACGAGGCTACTGGCCTGGCTTGCGATAATGTCCCTTGTTTTCGAATCTTTTGCCAACACCGACATCGTGCCAACACGATCGCGATACAGGCCAAAATTTTTCGAGCAGGATGTCGACAGCAGCAATTCCGGTACCAACCCGGCCAGGTGGCGAACTGCAAAAGCGTCCGCATCGAGACCGGTACCAAATCCCTGGTAGGCCATATCGATGAATGGCAGCAACTCACGCTCTACGACCACCTCGCCGATAGCGCGCCATTGTTCGATGCTCGGATCAATGCCCGACGGGTTATGGCAACAGGCGTGCAACAGCACGACATCGCCTTTGCTTGCGGCGCGCAGCGTATCGAGCATTGCGTCGATGTGCACGGTACGTGTAGCCGCATCGTAGTATGGGTAGGGTTTGAGCGTCAGGCCGGCGCCTCCCAGCAACGGCACGTGGTTATTCCAGGTTGGGTCACTGACCCAGACGGCCGCGTCCTTGCGCGCGCGCAATAACAGTCCCGCCGCAACACGCAATGAGGCAGAGCCGCCCGGCGTCTGAATGGTCAGGAGGCGTTGCCCGGCAACCGCATCAGCGAAGGAAAGCGTCTGCATTGCGGCGTTGAATGCGGGGTCACCCGCCGTACTTATATAGGCTTTGCTCGTTTGCGTGTCGACCAGGCGACGCTCCGCTTTTTTTACGACATCAAGAACCGGTGTCTCGCCGGCCGCGGTGCGATATACGCCCACACCAAGATCGATTTTTTGCTTCCGCGGGTCGTCCCGGTATTCGGCGATCAGGCCAAGAATGGCGTCAGCTGGCGCCGCTTGCAGCGATTCAAACAAGATTTTCTCCGGCTCTAAAAGGTATTTACAGGTGTCTTCAGGTAGACGATGCCATTGTCCTCGGCAGCGGGCAGCTGTCCGGCACGAATGTTGACTTGAATCGATGGCACAATCAACGCCGGCAGGCTTAATCCTGCATCACGCGTGGTGCGCATGGCGCGGAACTCTTCGCGGCTTACTCCGGTCCGCACATGGACGTTGTTGCGTCGCTGTTCATCCACGGTACTGACAAAACGCAACTCGCGACCACCCGGCTTGTAGTCGTGGCACATGTACAGACGGGTGTCGCCCGGCAGGCGCAAAAGCTGCTGTATGGAATTGTAGAGCAGGTCCGCGTCGCCGCCCGGAAAGTCGCAGCGTGCCGTGCCGTAGTCGGGCATGAACAGGCTGTCACCGACAAATACGTGCGATCCGATTTTGTAACTGACGCTGTCGCTGGTATGACCCGGTGTCGCCATGACTACGCATTCGAGCGCACCGATATCAAATACCTCGCCACTCGAAAACAAGTGGTCAAACTGGCGGCCGTCAGTCGCGAAGTCGGCCCCGAAATTGAACAGCGGGGCGAAATGCGCCTGCACATCGCAGATGCCGCGACCAATGGCAATGCGTGCCTTGCCACCAAGTGCTTTCCTGAGGTACTGGGCGCCACTCAAGTGGTCTGCATGTGCGTGCGTTTCGAGAATCCAGCTGAGCGTTAGTTGCTGTGCAGCGAGATACGTGAGAACCGGGTCTGACGGCGCGGTATCGGTACGTCCCGAGACCGTCGAGTAGCCAAGCACGCAGTCTATGACTGCCGCATGGCCACCCGGCTGGTCATAGACCACGTACGACAACGTACCCGTTGTCGCGTCGTAAAAGTTTTGAATCCCAGGTTGAATCAGGCCTTCGGTGCCCAGACTGAACACCAGCCATTGGCGTTAACCGCTTTGCCCGGGAAAATCTGGCACGGGCGCCATTCATCGCCATCGTTACCCTGCACCAGGGCGCAGTTGGAGCAGGTCTGAACCGGCGCCGGATTGGGACGCGATGCAGCGTCGACGCTGCTCGCATCGTGCGTATACTTCATGGCACTCGCCATCGGATCATCGGTGCCGAGATGCGGCAGGTCCTGCGCCTGTACTTCCCGGCCTGCCTGAACGAAACAGCCAGCGGCGGCGACGGCCGATAACTGGATAAACTTGCGGCGTGCAATCATGCTCAAGGGATTCTCCTGGGTATTTACTGTGCAAAATTATAGTGCGCTTACCTGAACGAGAGCATAACGGGAAATGCGTTCACGCAAAACACTCAACTTTGAGAACGATTATCATTAACGTACGGACGCTGCTCGCCATCTGGCTGCTGTTGACTGCTTGTGCAGCGCGCGCTGCACACGAATACAGTTTTGCGCTGGACGAAAAACTGAGCACCATGGCGGTGGTAGCGCGATTTGACCGCGCTATCGATTATGTATCGGCGCGATCCAGTGATGCCGGCCGATACCTGCGGGATGCCGAGGATTGCGATCGCGATGTACCGCTGGAGTCCAGCGGACGCAGGCTCGAACTTCCCGCCGCCGGTATCCGTTGCCTCAGCTACACCGTCAGCATGGATGCGGCCGCACGCGATCCCGGCAAGATCGTCATTTCTCCGGCGCTCTGGATGTGGCGGCCAAGACTGGCGCGCGACGACGAAATTCTCGCGTCATTCTCGCTCCCCGGGAGCAACCGCGTGTTTGTTCCATGGCAAATGAGCGACGATTCGACAAGCCGTTATCGGCTGGTGGCTTCACCGGAGAGCGGCATGGCAACCGCGGTGTTTGGTCAGTTCCAGCAACGATTCGTGCAGACCGGCGGCGCGCAATTACGAATCGTGTTGCTGGGGCAACGAGAGGATATCGAACTGGATCGTTTTCTTGCCTGGATCCGCGCTACCGCAGGCAATGTGCAGCTGCCTTACGGCGAATTCCCGGTTGCGCATGCCAGCGTATTGTTGATCCCGCGCAGCGGCCGCCCGAGACAAGCCGATCGACCGGTTTCATTCGGCAGGGTCGTGCGTGATGGTGGCGCCACCATTGAGCTCATGATTAATCCTGACCTGCCGATCGCCGACTACTTCAAAGAGTGGACGCCCACGCACGAGTTCTCGCACCTGCTTTTGCCCTATCTCGATGATGGGCAACGCTGGATCTCGGAGGGTTTTGCGCAGTACTACCAGAATGTCCTGCTGGCCCGTGCCGGGCAGTACTCCGCACAGTCGGCCTGGCAAAGAATCAATGCCGGACTGGAACGCGGCCGCAATTCGGCGCCGGACCTGTCGCCCAACGAGGCCGCCGATCGCGACTCGCGCGATACGCGTATGAAGGTGTATTGGAGCGGTACGGCGCTTGCATTGATGGCGGATGTCGAACTGCGGCGACGCTCTGCCGGACGTGATTCGCTTGATACCGTACTTGGCGAACTGAAGCGCTGTTGCCTGCCATCGGCACGCACCTGGAGCGGCATCGAATTGTTCAGCAAGCTCGATGAATTGCTGGACGAACCGGTATTCATGCCCCTGTATCGACAGCATGCAGATGCCAGAACATTTCCGGACGCGCGACCGCTGCTGATGAAGCTCGGTATCATCGTTGAGGACGACCAGGTTCGACTCGACGACGCTGCAGAGTTCGCCGCGATCCGCACGGTCATAACGCGGGGCGTCACTCTACATTGAGATATAATCGGCACCCGTTCCCATGGGCAGCAAATCATGTCTCCCAGCAATTTCGCGGTGACTATCAGCAAGGTTCGCGACGGCGTCGCAGAAACGCTGGCAGATGATGTTGCGGTCGAAGAGCCGCTCGAGATCCGGCTTGGCTACAGCACCCCGGATGGGCGGGCCACACGCAGCATTTCAATTACCATGCGCACACCCGGCCACGACCGCGAACTTGCAGCGGGCTTTCTCTATACGGAAGGAATTGTGCACCAGCGGCAGGAGATCGCCTCGATTGAGCCCTGCGGGCCGGCAGCCCCGGATAGCGGTAACCATAATGTCATTCGCATAGACCTTGCCAATGGCGTCGAGGTTGATCTCGGCCGGCTGCAGCGACACTTCTATACGACCTCGAGTTGTGGCGTCTGCGGCAAGACCTCGCTCGAAGCGCTGCGCGTCGCAGGGGCGCAGTCACAACATGGCAACACGACTCGCTTTCGACGCCCTGCCCTGGTGGGTGTTCCGGGTGCGCTGCGGTCGGCGCAGCTGAGCTTTGACACCACCGGCGGCTTGCACGCCGCCGCCGCTTTTAGTCCCGAAGGCGACCTGATCACCATTATGGAGGACGTGGGGCGTCATAACGCCGTCGACAAGGTCCTCGGATCTCTGTTATTAAACAACGAGTTGCCGGCTACCGGGCTGGGCCTGATGGTATCCGGCCGGGCGAGCTTCGAACTCATGCAGAAAACACTGCTTGCCGGCATGCCGTTGCTGGCAGCGATCAGCGCACCATCAAGCCTGGCAGTACAGCTCGCCAGGGAATTCCACATGTCGCTGATCGGTTTTTTGCGTGGCGATACTTTTAATATCTATGCAGGCGCGGAGCGCATCGTCGAATGAGTCGCGAGAATTACAACCAGGCAGGCGCCAGCGAGTTGATTCGCGCCCATGGCAATCGCCCCGAAATGCTCGTGCAGATCTTGCATGCCTTCATGGACCGCTTTGGCTGGATCAGCGAAGAGGCCGTTCGGCAGCTTGCCAGTGAACTCAACCTGTCGCGCGCCGATGTCCACGGTGTCGTCAGCTACTACCACGACTTTCGCACCTCGCCAGCGGCCCGGCATGTGGTAAAAATTTGTGCCGCCGAGGCCTGCCAGGCCATGGGTAGCCGCGCACTGATAAAACACGCGGAAAAATCGCTGCGACTCAACATGCACGAAAGCAACGACAAGGTCACGCTTGAGCCGGTGTATTGCCTCGGTAACTGTGCCTGCTCGCCGGCGATCATGGTGGACGGCAAGACATTTGGCCGGGTCAGCAACGCGCGCTTCGACGAAATCGTCGCGCAGCTCGATCGGGCGGACTCATGAGCACACGCATCTATGTGCCGCGCGAAACCGCCGCCATTTCTGTCGGTGCCGATGAGGTGGCGATTGCGATTGCGCGCTGCGCGAAAGAATCCGGTGCACGGGTAGAACTCGTACGCAACGGTTCCTGGGGTGCGAGCTGGCTCGAGCCGCTGGTCGAGGTCGTTGTCGGCGAGCAACGCATCGCGTACGGCAACGTGACCGCGGCCGATGTGCCAGCGTTGTTCAAAGCCGGCTTCCTCGATGGCGGCGATCATGCGTGCCGCATCGGCCCGACCGTTGAAATTCCTTACCTGATCAGGCAGGACCGCTGGACGTTCTGGCGCTGCGGCCTCGTCAATCCGCTTTCCATTGACGACTTTCTTGCGCACCAAGGTTTTAGCGCCATTCTGAAAGCCATCGAAATGGGTCCGCAGGCCGTCATCGATGCCGTCAAGACGTCGGGGCTGCGCGGCCGCGGCGGTGCCGGTTTTCCGGCCGGCATCAAGTGGCAGACGGTAGCGGATACAGCGAGCCCGCAAAAGTACATTGCCTGCAATGCTGACGAGGGCGACAGCGGTACGTTCTCCGACCGGATCATGCTGGAAAGCGATCCGCTTGGGCTTGTGGAAGGCATGCTGATTGCAGGTTTCGCCGTCGGCGCCAGCAAGGGTTACATCTACCTCCGATCCGAGTATCCGCTATGCCACTCGATCCTGACTCGCGCCATAACGACGGCGCGCGAAGCCGGTTGGCTCGGTGACAACATCCAGGGCACCGGTTTCAATTTCGATATCGAGGTGCACCTTGGCGCCGGCTCCTACGTCTGTGGCGAGGAAACCGCGATGCTCGAAAGCCTCGAGGGCAAAGCCGGTGTGATTCGCTACAAGCCACCGCTGCCAGCCATTGCCGGCCTGTTCGGCAAGCCAACTGTGGTCAACAACGTGGTCACACTCGCCTCGGTGCCGAACATCATCAATCTCGGCGCAGACCGGTACAAGGGCTACGGCGTCAACCGTTCCACCGGCACGCTCGCGTTTCAGCTGGCCGGCAACATCAAGCGCGGCGGCCTGGTGGAAAAGGCATTCGGCATCAGCCTGCGCGAACTCATCGAAGACTGGGGCGGTGGCACCGCCACTGGCCGGCCGATCAAGGCCGTGCAGGTTGGCGGACCACTCGGGGCGTATATTCCGGCCAGTCAGCTCGACACGGTGCTCGACTATGAGGCGTTCGCCAATATTGGCGCAATGATCGGCCACGGCGGCATCGTCGTGTTTGACGATACCGCGGATATGGCCCAGCAGGCGCGCTTTGCGATGCAATTCTGCGCGCTGGAGTCCTGCGGCAAATGCACGCCCTGCCGGATCGGTTCGGTCCGTGGCGTCGAGGTTATCGATCGCATAATTAATGATGAAAACCGTGACGAGAACTATGAGCTGCTGCTGGAATTATGTGACACGATGGAAGCCGCGTCCCTGTGCGCAATGGGCGGCATGACCCCCTATCCGGTGCGCAGTGTTCTAAAATACTTTGCCGAGGATTTCGCATCCGCGGAAGGAAGTCGCAAATGAATAAAGTCAGACAGCGTGACCTGGGTACCCCCGCGGCCACCGGCAGCAGCACCGTAAAAATCGAGATCGACGGCCTGCCGGCAACCGTCAGGGCTGGCACCACGATTTTGCGCGCGGCACGCGAGTCCGGTGTCGATATTCCGAAACTGTGCGCGACCGACAGCCTGAAGCCTTTCGGTTCCTGTCGCATGTGCCTGGTCGAAATCGAAGGCCGCAAGGGCTTCCCGGCCTCCTGCACGACACCGGTCGAAGCCGGCATGAAAATCCGCACCCAGACGCCAACGCTCGCGACGCTGCGCCGCAACGTCATGGAGCTGTACATCTCCGATCATCCGCTCGATTGCCTGACCTGCTCGGCCAATGGCGACTGCGAATTGCAGGACGTCGCGGGCAGCGTCGGCTTGCGTGATGTGCGTTATGGCTTCAACGGCGAAAACCACCTGGACGCGGAAACAGATAACAGCAACCCTTATTTCTCGTTTGATGCCAGCAAGTGCATCGTCTGTTCGCGCTGTGTGCGCGCCTGCGACGAAGTGCAGGGAACGTTTGCGCTGACCATCGAGGGACGAGGCTTCGATGCGAAAGTGTCGGCGGGCATCAGCGAGAATTTCCTCGACTCCGAATGCGTCTCCTGCGGCGCCTGCGTGCAGGCCTGCCCGACCGCCACGCTCATGGAGAAATCGATTATTGATCACGGCCAGCCGGACCACAGCGTCAAAACGACCTGCGCTTATTGCGGGGTCGGTTGTTCGTTCGTGGCTGAAATGAAAGGCGACCAGGTGGTGCGCATGACGCCCGACAATGATGGCCAGGCAAACCACGGCCACAGCTGCGTCAAAGGTCGCTTCGCCTGGGGCTATTCCACACATCGTGATCGTGTGCTCGAGCCGATGATTCGCGATCGTATTGATGAACCGTGGCGCAAGGTCAGCTGGGATGATGCCATTCAGCACGCCGCGCGACGCTTCAAGGAAATCCAGGCGAAATATGGCCGCAAGGCTATCGGTGGCATTACCTCGTCGCGCTGTACCAATGAAGAGGTGTACGCGGTGCAGAAATTCGTGCGCGCTGGCATGGGTAATAACAATGTCGACACCTGTGCACGCGTCTGCCACTCACCGACTGGCTATGGGCTGAAGCAGACGCTGGGCACATCCGCCGGCACCCAGCCTTTCGACAGCGTCATGGATGCCGACGTCATCATTGTCATCGGCGCCAACCCGACCGTCGCACACCCGGTGTTCGCCTCACAAATGAAGCGTCGCCTGCGGCAAGGCGCGAAGCTTATCGTCGTGGACCCGCGACAGATTGGGCTGGTCAAGTCGGCGCGCATCAAAGCCGACTATCACCTGCCGTTGTTGCCCGGCACCAATGTACCGATGATCAATGCGTTTGCGCACGTCATCCTGAGCGAAGGCCTGGCGGCCGAGTATTACATCCGCGAGCGCTGCGATATCGACTCCTTTGAGGCCTGGAAGGCGATGATCCTGAAGCGTGAAAACTCGCCGGAGAGCGTCGCGAAAATCACCGGCGTCCCGGCCGACGATATTCGTGCTGCGGCGCGCCTCTATGGCGAAGCCAGGAATGGCGCGATCTATTACGGCCTCGGTGTCACCGAACACAGCCAGGGCTCGACCATGGTGATGGGCATGGCGAACCTTGCGATGGCCACCGGCAACATCGGCCGTTCGGGCGTCGGCGTCAATCCGCTGCGCGGCCAGAACAACGTGCAGGGCTCCTGCGACATGGGCTCCTTCCCGCACGAACTGCCCGGCTACCGACCGGTCCAGGACGATGCGGTACGTGGCAGTTTCGAAAAACACTGGGGCGTTACGATTGACCCTGAGCCGGGTTTTCGCATTCCCAACATGTTCGACGAGGCCTGCGCCGGAAATTACAAGGGCATGTATATCCAGGGCGAGGACCTCGCGCAGTCTGACCCGAACACCAAGCACGTGGAAGCCGCGCTCGGCGCGATGGAGTGCGTCGTCGTGCAAGACCTGTTTCTCAACGAAACCGCCAAGTTTGCCCACGTGTTCCTGCCCGGTACCTCGTTCCTGGAGAAAGACGGCACATTTATCAATGCGGAGCGCCGCATCAATCGTGTGCGCCCGGTGATGAAACCGCGACAGGGAAAAGATGAGTGGCTGATCACCCAGGAACTCAGCATCGCCATGGGCTACCCGATGAACTACAACAGCGCCGCCGAAATCATGGACGAGATCGCGGAACTCACCCCGACCTTCAACAACGTCAGTTTTGAGTTCCTGGATCGCGTCGGCAGCGTACAGTGGCCGTGCAACGCCGCAGCGCCGATGGGCACGCCGATCATGCACATCGACAACTTCGTGCGCGGCAAGGGCCTTTTTGTCGAGACCGAATATGTGCCGACCGAAGAGCGCACCAGCCGCAAGTTCCCGTTGCTGCTGACCACGGGTCGCATCCTGACTCAGTACAATGTCGGCGCTCAGACGCGTCGCACCGATAACATGGTCTGGTACGACGCTGACCTCCTGGAAATCCATCCCAGCGACGCCGAGCTGCGCGGTATAAAGGAAGGGATGCTGGTGTCGCTGTCATCGCGCAAGGGCGAGATTGCCCTGGTGGCGACCATTACCGAGCGCGTGCAACCGGGCGTCGTCTACACGACCTTCCACAACCCGGAGACCGGCGCCAACGTGGTGACCACCGAATACAGTGACTGGGCAACGAACTGTCCCGAGTACAAGGTGACAGCTGTGCAGGTCGCACCGGCAAAACATCGCACCGACTGGCAGCACGCTTTCGACGAAAACGAGAAGCTGCAGCAGGAGCTGCTCGAAACGGCCAGGTAGCGCCGCTGTAGTAGGCCGCCATGCGGGCGCCTTATGTTGTTGAGTCGGCGACCGAGGTAGTATCGGGCGACTACTGGTGACCCCAAACGGTCCTATTTCTTTGTTCCAGGAGTTGTCGTTGACGAGCGAGAGTCATTCTGGTGGGTGCCTTTGCGGTGCGGTGAGATTTGAGGTGACCGGCCGCCCGAGATCGACCGTTTTCTGTCATTGTGAATACTGTCAGAAACGGACTGGAAGCACAGCGGCGTTGCTCATCTACTATCGCAAAGACGCGGTCAGGAGAATTGAGGGCCCGCTCAAGAAATACCGTCACGTTTCAGATCAAAGCGGTCGATGGATTGACTCGGAGTTCTGCGAGGCATGTGGTTCTGCTGTAACTTGGACATTAGAACTGGTTCCGGGGTGGCGTGGGTTTGAGGGTGGCACCTTCGACAACAGTGGCAGTTTTCCGTGCAACACGCATATGTGGACGGATAGTGCTCATCCTTCGGTTGTTTTCAGCACATCTGATATTTGCTTCTCCAAGCAACCACCATTCACTACCGAGCAACTGGAGGCCCTGTAACGTCACTGCCGCGCTCAACGGCCGCTCCTGGCAGTTTCCAGCCTTTTTGTATTTCTCGAAAGCAGACGCGCGAGTTGCTGGAACTACGAAAAGCAGACACTCGATCCGGATCGGCGCTCACCCACATGGCGGCCTGCTACGAGGCCGACTCGCTTTTTTCGCGCAACAGCCAGTCGCCGACCGGCTTGCGAAGATAGATGTCGAATAGCCAGAATCCGAAGCCGAGCAGGATAATACCTAACGGCGATCGGTAGCTGAGCACCGGTACAAACCAGATAAACGCCTGCACCATGTTGCTGATCGAATCGCCGAGAAATCGAAAAAAATATTCGAATATCTCGCTGCTCAGAAAATCAGCCAGCCCGCTACTCTCGGATATGCCGTTGATGATGGAACGTGCTTCGAGGTAGAGGAAGGTGGTCGCGTAACCGACCGCGTACAGGCCACCGCCGTAGGCCAGCCAGATTTTTGCCAGCCAGCGGCGCTGCCAGGGAAGCTTACTCTTCTTCTGACTTATCGAGTTTCGTGAATTTCGAGCCTTCAAGCGTCAGATTGTACATCAGGCCCTTGGAACCGAAGATAAAGCCAACCACCGGATCCTTGAGATTGTCGGTGTCGATGGTCTTGCCGACACCGAGGTCGATAAGTGCAACGGAACCGTCGACACCGGCTTTCCAGCCGCTGGAATCGCGAAATTTCTGCAAGGCGTCCTGCGTCATGAAGGCGATGACGATGGATTTCGCTTGTGCGCCCATCTGCAAGCCAAAAGAACCCGCCGTGGTGCGGTAGTAATCAACCGTCCTGCCGCCGACGATCAGGGCGCCCTCGCCGGTTTCGGCACCGAAGCCGAGCCCCACCTTGATAACGCGCGGAAACACGAGATAACCGGCCGCCTGGTTGAGGAACATCTCGGCGCCGTTGACCTCTTCTTTGAATACGACGAGCGCCTCGGCGGCTTCGCGATCAATCTTGCTGCCCGACCACGCCATCGCCAGGCTGGACGCCAACAAGATGCCAATAAGGCTGGTTTTCAAAAATAATTTGCTGCTTCTCATAGTGGTTCCCTCAAAAATCCGGCGTCATGGTACTCCATTGTTGTTGGTGATCCTACCCGTCGCCAAATGAACACAGTCTGAACCAGCGCATCAATCGGGCACCGTTGCCCGCGGCATCAGGCTGGCGGGAATCGGCGCGCGGCGGCGATTCGGCTGCGGTGGATAATTGCTCGCCAGGTAATCGAGCATCTGCGCCTCCACGTCAGCCGGAAACTGCCACAGGTTCTGGGTCTGCTGCATCC
>Ga0224505_10002349_pt1 | contig 11162 bp, 8 predicted proteins | sample SF_Jan12_sed_USG_FD_169102 | JGI IMG/M metagenome (GOLD analysis project Ga0224505, IMG submission 169102) | Sediment microbial communities from San Francisco Bay, California, United States - SF_Jan12_sed_USGS_4_1 | ecosystem: Environmental > Aquatic > Marine > Sediment | place: USA: California...
GTGGCCACCAGCCACCGTCGTGGCGCACACGCCATCGGTCCGGTGACGACCTTCGTCCCCGACGCCGACGAGCGCGACGCCACCGCCGAGCTGCTGGCGGCGGTGGCCCAGACCAAACGTCTGGAGGCCCTCCAGGGCTACGACGGCACGCGGGTCGCCCATCCCGATCTGGTGGGCACCGCCCAACAGATGTTCGATGACGTCCTGGGCGACCGCGCCCATCAGATCGACCACCGGCGACCCGACGTGGAAGTCGACGGAGCGTGCCTCCTTCCCGACGGAACGGGCGGCGGGGCCATCACCGAGGAAGGGCTGCGGACCAACATCTCGTTCGCGCTCCGGTACCTGGTCGCCTGGCTGAGCGGCCGCGGCACGCTGGTGCACGACGGCCGGTCGGAGGGCGCGGCCACCGCCGAGATCAGCCGGGCTCAGGTCTGGCAGTGGGTGCATCACGGCTGCGTCACCAGCGATGGCGCCCCGATCGATGCCGAGCGGGTACGAGATCTGGCCGACGCCGAACTCACCCGCATCGAAGACGAAGGCGCCGCGTCGGCGGCCGGTGGCTGCCACGCCGAGGCCCGTCGCCTGTTCGAGCAGGTGACACTGCGCGAACCCTACGTGGACTTCTTCACCGGACCGGCCCAGCTTCGGCTCGACCGGGTCGCCACCATCCCCCCGACCAGAGCGGCCTGACCACCGCAACAGGCACCACCGAAAGCGAGACAACGCCATGGCAAGCTTCGAAGAACAGGTCACCGAGCTCGAGCAGCACTGGGCCCAGAACTCGCGCTGGGCCGGCGTCGAGCGCGACTACTCCGCGGCCGACGTGATCCGACTACGGGGCTCGGTGATGCCCGACAGCACCCTGGCCCACCTGGGTGCGGCCAAGCTGTGGGAGCGCCTGCACTCGATGGACTACGTCCACGCCCTCGGTGCCATGACCGGTGGCCAGGCCATCCAGTACGCCAAAGCGGGCCTCCCGGCCATCTACCTGTCGGGCTGGCAGGTGGCAGGCGATGCCAACCTGGCGGGGCAGGTCTATCCCGACCAGTCGCTCTACCCGGCCAACTCGGTTCCGTCGGCGGTGCAGCGGATCAACAACGCCCTGCGCCGGGCCGACCAGATCGAGTGGTCCGAGACCAACGGCAACCCATCGCACGACTACCTGCTTCCCATCGTGGCCGACGCCGAAGCCGGCTTCGGTGGCCCCCTCAACGCCTTCGAGCTGATGAAGGGGATGATCGAAGCGGGGGCCGCCGGCGTGCACTGGGAGGACCAACTGTCGTCGGCCAAGAAGTGCGGGCACATGGGCGGCAAGGTGCTGGTCCCCACCCAACAGCACGTGACCACGCTGCTCGCGGCCCGACTGGCCGCCGACGTGATGGGCGTCGACACCCTCGTCGTGGCCCGCACCGACGCGCTGGGCGCCAACCTGCTGACCAGTGATGTCGACGAGCGCGACCGCGAGTTCCTGACCGGAGAGCGATCACCCGAGGGCTACTACTACACCGAGCCGGGCCTGGCCACGCCCATCAAGCGGGGCTTGGCCTACGCCCCCTACTGCGACCTGATCTGGTGCGAGACCAGCACCCCCGATCTCGACGAGGCCCGTCGATTCGCCGAGGCCATCCACGCCCGGCATCCGGGCAAGCTGTTGGCCTACAACTGCTCGCCGTCGTTCAACTGGAAGGCGGCGCTCGACGACGCCACCATCGCCCGGTTCCAGAAGGAGTTGGGGGCGATGGGCTACGCCTTCCAGTTCATCACGCTGGCGGGCTGGCACGCCCTCAACGCGTCGGCCTTCCAGCTGGCCCGCGGCTACCAGGCCGCCGACATGACGGCGTACGTCGCCCTCCAGCAGGGCGAGTTCGCCATGGAGGGCGACGGCTACACCGCCACCCGGCACCAGCGCGAGGTGGGTGCCGGCTACTTCGACGATGTGGCCAGCGTGGTGTCGGGCGGTCAGGCCTCGACGCTGGCGCTCAAGGGCTCCACCGAGGAAGAGCAGTTCTGACGCTCGGAGGGACGGGTCGCCCCGTGCACCTGGCGTCGCCCGCCTGGACGGCGCGCCGTCTGTCTCTGCGGGGCGGCCACCGGTACCCTCGCGCGGCGTGACCTCTCCCGTGGCCAGGCGGCCGATGAGCCTCAACCGCAAGCTGCTGTTGCTGCTGCTGTTGGCGATGGGGGTGTTGACGGCGGGCTGGTTCCTGGTGACCCGGGCGCTGGCCGCCGACGCCCGCGACACCAGTCACGCCGATCTCCGGCGAGCGGCCCGCTTCCAGATCACCCTGGTCGACGAGCGGCTGTCGCTCCTGGAGAACCGCTTCACCGACATGAGCACCCGGATCGACGACGAAGGGGTGACCGATCAGGAGCGCGACCGGCTGCTCGAGGATCTGCAGGACACCGTACGGGCCGTCGAGACCATCGTCGTCGCCGATCCGACCGGTAGGACCACCACCGCCGGTGGCGGGCTCGACCTCGACGACCCGCACCTGGCCGGCAAGTTCGACACCGTCACCGTCGTCCCCCTGCTGCGCGACAACACCAACCCACGGGTCGTGCTGGTCGGGCCCATCACCGATGGGATGCTCTACGTGGAGTTCGCCGTCGATCTGGTGGCCGCGGCCGACCGCACACCCCTCGCGCCCTCCGAGGAGGTCCTGCTGGTGGCACGAGGCGGCGAGGGCAACGTTTCCGTGATCGACCGCACCCCCACCGTGGGCGACGACATCACCCTGCCCAATTCGGCCACCGACCGGCCCGAGGTGCAGGCGCTCAGCGCCCGCGAGCTCATGATCGTCGAGGGCGCCGACTACTCGGGTGTCGACACCCTGGCTGCGATCGGCCCCGTCGACGACACCGAGTGGGGCATCGTCGTGAAGATCGACACCAGCGACATCAGCGACGCGCCGGGCCAGCTCATCCGATGGGTCAGTTTCCTCGTCTTGGCCGTGACCACCGCCGTGGTCGTGGGCGGGTTCTTCTTCATCCGCACCATCGCCAAGCGACTGGCCGTCATCACCCGGGTCACCCGCTCGATCGGCAGCGGTGACCTCGGTGCCACCATCGACGACGGAGGCAATGACGAGCTCTCCGAGCTGGCCGACACCATCGATCAGCTCAGCACGGACCTTCGCAATGACCGGGCCCGCCGCGAGGTGGCCGAGGCGGCCCTCGAACACCAGACCCGCCACGATCCCCTGACCGGCCTGCCCAATCGGATGGCCTTCATGGCCGAGCTGGAGGCGGCAATCGATCGCGACCCGGACGGCAGTTGGTCGGTGCTGTTCTGCGACCTCGATGGCTTCAAGGCGGTGAACGACGGAATCGGCCACAACGCCGGCGACATCTTGCTGGAGCGGGCGGCCAACCGCTTCCGGAACGCCATCGGCCACGATGTCGTCCTGGCTCGTTTCGGCGGTGACGAGTTCCTGCTGCTCTGCCCGGCGCACGATGCGTCACCGATGCGCCTCGCCGCCGACCTCGAAGCGGCACTGGTGGATCCCATCGAGGTGGGCAACACCCTGGTCGACCTCAACGCCAGCATCGGCATCGCCACCCATGAACCGGGCGACACCGCCGACCTGGTGCTGCGCAACGCCGACCTGGCCATGTACCGGGTGAAGCAGCAACGCAAGTCCGCCGGTCTGGGCGCCGACTCCGACGGACAACAGGCGTACGGCGCCGTCGGTCAGGACGAGGAGCTGCGCCGGGCCATCGAGGAAGGCAGCCAGCTCCGGCTGCTGTACCAGCCGATCGTCGACCTGACCTCGGGGGCGATCACCGGTGTGGAGGCACTGGTGCGCTGGCATCACCCCGGCCTCGGGTTGCTCAATCCGAAGGACTTCCTGCCCCGGGCCGATGCCAGCGGCCTGCTGGGCAAGCTCGACTTCTGGGTGCTGGAGCGGTCGTGTGCCCAGGTCGCCGCCTGGGACCACGCCCATCGTCTCCCAGCCGAGTTCGTGATGTCGGTCAACCTGTCGCCCGCGCAGTTGTCCAACCCCGAGTTGGGCACTCACATCGACGAATGCCTTCGGCGCCACAGCGTGCCCCCCGAGTTGCTGCAGATCGAGATCACCGAGCACAGCCTGGTCACCGACGATGTCCGAGTGAGCAACGCCCTCACCAACCTGCGCGAGCTGGGCGTGCTGCTGGCCATCGACGACTTCGGGACGCTGTACGCCAACCTCGACCGCATCAGGAACCTCGAGGCCGACGTGTTGAAGATCGATCAGAGCTTCGTGCAGAACCTGACCGACAGTCCCGACGACCGGGCGATCATCGACGCCATCGTGAAGATGGCGGCGGCGCTCAATCTGCGCCTGATCGCCGAGGGCATCGAGCGGGTCGGACAGGCGAACGTGCTCCGTCAACTGGGCTGCCGCTACGGCCAGGGCTTCTACTTCGGCAATCCCCGCTCCCCCGAGGCCACCGCCCACCTGCTCACCCACGGCGTGGTGGGCATCACCATCGACGTGACCGAAGCGCATGACGGGGGCACCGAGGCGTCGCCCGGCTCGGCTACCGTGAACGCGCCCTTGTAGCTCAGTCCGGATAGAGCAGCGGGCTTCTATCCCGCCGGTCGCAGGTTCGAATCCTGTCAAGGGCGCCAAACGAAACCGCGCTCGGGCTCGGCGGACCGCGCCCGTGGGTCTCGTTCGCCGTCGGTGCGAGGGCGAACGATGTCGGCTCAGGACGTGACGGGTCGCAGGAGCATCTCTTGGGCCATCGAGGCGACGATCTGTCCCTGCCTGTTCCTGATCACGCCTCGTAGAGTTCCTCGACCGCCGGCATTGACCAGGCTCTGCACGTCCTGGAGGAGCCAATCATCGGCCCGGACCGGTCGGTGAAACCACGCCGAATGGTCGAGACTGATCATGCCGGTGGTGTCACCGTCGAGGTGGAGTGGCCGCCCACCCACGCCGGTCCAGTCGGTCGCGTAGCCGAGCAGCGCGGTGTGCAGGTGCGGGTCGTCCCCGAGCGTTCGGGGCAGGCGGAACCAATGACGGTGGGTGGCCTCACGGGTACCGTCGGGCCGCACACCGCTGGGCCCCAGCCACCGTGCGTCCCATGGCCCGACCTCGTCGTCGTCGCCTTCGGGTTCGGGTTCGGGTAGGTCTTCCGGCGCCGGAACGCCGTCGGGGATGGCCGAGAGGTCGTACACGTACCCGTCGGTGTCAGTGGTGAACGAGCAGTTCATCGCGATGACCGGCTTGTCGTTCTGGGACGCAGTGACCACATGAAGGCTGAACGCTCGGCCCGCCTTCAGCACGTCGTTGCTGAACACGATCTCGGCGCCGCCCTGCACCGGCCGTAGGAAGTGGGCGTGGAGCGAGTGGAGCCGGGTTCCGCTCGGAGCGTCACGACAGGCCGCGCTGATCGTGAGGGCAAGGCCGATGCCACCGAAGACCACCGGTCCATACCCGTCCGGGGTCCGGCCGACCCAGGTGTCTCCCCGGCGCTCCTGCTGGAGCAGCGCGAGGAACTCGTCGATCGCGGCCTGCTGTTGTCGGGTTCGGTCCATCACCTCATCGCCCACGGAAGTGGGGGGCGCGTTTCTCGATGATCGCCTTGACCGCCTCTTGTCCGTCCTGGCTGCGCAGGCCGGCGAGCGCGTCGCGGATCTCATCGGTCATCCGTGCGTCGATGTCGGTGACCAACAGGGCCCGGGCAACGAGTCGCTTCGTCCGCCGCACCGCGAGTGGCGCCTGGGCGGCGACGGCTGCGCAGAACTCGAGGAGCCTCGCCTCGAGCCGGTCGGCCGGGACGACTTCGGACACGAGCCTTCGGTCGAGCGCCTCGTCGGCGCCGACGAACCGGGACTCGAGCAGGAAGCGCAGCGCTGCCTCGTGGCCCACGAGAGTCGGCAACGACCAGGTCAGGCCGCCGTCGGGCGAGGTGCCCGCCCGCAGGTACCCGGGGTGCAGGCGCGCCGTGTCGGCCGCGATCCGGATGTCGGCCGCCATCGCCAGGGAAAGGCCTGCACCCACGGCCACGCCGTTGATCCCGGCCACCACCGGCTTGTCGGTGTCGAACCGCAGCGCCGACAGAAACGACCGACCCAGCCCTTCTCGTCGAGGATCTGCTCCTGGTCCGACAGCCCGGTGGCCACGGAGCTGTCCTCGCCACCATCCAGGTCGAGGCCAGAACAGAACGCATCTCCATTGCCGGTCAGCGCCACGACCCGCACAGCATCGTCGGCCTGCGCCTCGGCCAGCGCACGCACGATGGCCCACCCGAGGGACGAGGTGAGCGCGTTCTTCCGTTCGGGGCGATCGAGCCGCAGCACCCGCACGTGCCCGACATCGTCGACGGTCAACGACATCGAGCCAGCCTGCCACGCGCCGTCCCACCGAGCGGGCGAATTACCCGACGACGAGCGTAGCCCCGCGACCACGAATGGCCGGTGCGGCCTCGCCGCCGGACCGCCGGCTCAGAGGGCGGCGTCTCACCGCCGCGCGAGACGCACCCGGTTGTCGTTCACGGCGCTCCACGCGTGCAAGGATCATCGTGCAGGTGCGCATCATCGGACGAGGGAGGGAACCGTCCATGCGAGTGCTCGTCACCGGGGCAACCGGGTTCACGGGAGGCCACGCCATGGCTGCGCTGCAGCGCAACGGCCATGAGCCCGTCGCCTTCGTGCGCAACGCCGAGAAGCTGGAGCTGATGGTGCGGCTCCATGGGCTGACCGCGGTCGAACACCGGCTGGGCGACATCACCGACCCTGCCTCAGTGCAGGCCGCGGTGGCGGATTGTGAGGCGGTCATCCACACCGCGGCCACGGTGAGCTTCGATCCGGCCGACGCCGCCGCCATGGCGGCCACCAACATCGCCGGCGTTCGCGCCGTGCTGGACGCGGCGGCAATCGCCGGTTGCGACCCCATCGTGCACGTCTCCAGCACCTCGGCGTTGTTCCCGCCGGCCGGCGACATCGTGCGTTCCGACGACCCCGTGCCGGAGGCCAAGACCGACTACGCCCACACCAAGGCGGCATGTGAGCACCACGCCCGCCGCCTGCAGGAATCGGGCGCCCCGGTGGTGATCTTCTACCCGGGGGGCATCGTGGGCCCCACCGATGCCGGAAGCCACGTGGTGGGTGAAGGCTGGCGCGAGGCACTTCGCCCCGGGTGGGTGCCGGTGATCACCAGGGGTGGCACCTCCTACATCGACGTCCGTGACCTGACCGCCGCCATGGTGGTCGCCCTGGAGCCCGGTCGCGGCCCCCGCCGTTACATGGCCGGCGGTACGTTCGTCGACTGGACCCAGAACGCCGATGCCCTGGACGCCGCCACCGGCAAGACCTGGAAGCGACGTCGCGTGCCGGGCCGGTTGATGGAGACGGCCGGTCGGGTCGGCGATGTCATCGCCCGGGTGCGGCCGAACTGGACGCCGCCCATCGGCTATGAAGCGGCGACGACCATGACCCGATCCGTCCCCACCGATGACTCGGCCCTGCGTGACGAACTGGGAATCGACTACCGACCGCTCGACGAATCACTGGGCGACATGATCGCCTGGCTGGTCAGCCAAGGCCGCTGGGACCCCGTCGACGCCCCTCGGTGGGGCGATCGGGGCCCGCAGTGACGCTCACCCCCCGGGCCGCCACGCTCATCGCCGTCGTGGCCCTGGTGGGGGCGGCGTGCTCCAGCAGCGGCGATGCCGGCGACGCCACACCCGTGACCGACTCCACAACCAGCACCGTCGCGGCCGGCATGGGCACCGGCACCGAACCGGAGGTCGAGTTCCTCTCGGCCCGACCCGACGTGGTCACCGGAGGCGGCGTGCTGGTGGCCGTCGGCACCACGAACTCCGACGTGGCGGTCAGCCTCAACGGCACCGACATCTCCGGGGCCTTCGGCGACCCGATCGATGGTCGCCAGCTCGGCCTGGTCGAGGACGACAGCGGCGACGACCGGGCCACCCTCCTCGAACGACACCGCCCCGACGACGCCGTCGACAACTGCCTCGACGCCGACGGCACGCTCGTCAGCGCACCGGATCTGTACGACAACCCCGGGCCGTGCACCGACCGCTTCCCGATCAGCGGCACACCGCGCACCGTGGCCGGCGCGGCCCGAGCCGAGAACATCATCAAGTGCCAGCTGCGGTCGGTGGCCGATGCCGTCGCCGACGGTGTGTACCAGGTCGAGCTCGACGAGGCCCAGCGAACGCGTCTCGAAGCCATCTTCCCGGACGGTGTGTGCGACTACTCGGTCATCGGAGTCGGCCAGGTGGCCCCCACGGCCACCTGGCAGAGCTTCAACTGATCGTCAGTTGCCGCACCAGCTCAACCAACGCAGCTCGCCGTCGAGCGCAGCCAGGTTGAACCGCCACGTCGGTGACCCGGCGAGCGGGACGGTTGCCTCCACCACATAGACCTCGTCGAGCGGATCGGACCCTCCGGGGCGCTGGTAGCGGTAGCCGACCACTGCCTGCACACCGACCACGTCGAGCGCCGGCACCTGCCCCACCGTGGCGCGTAGATGGGCCCGACACACCTCTTCCCCGAACCCATCCACGGCGACCGGGTGCAGCGATGCGAACAGCGCATCGGTCTCGGGACCCTGCTGCGCCCGGGCGAACTCGGCCAGGAAGGTTCGCACCGACTCGGTGACCGCCGAGTCGACCGGGGGGCCATCCGCGGCGAACACGGGTACCGGTGGGGCGAACACGAATCCGGCGTGGACGGTGCCGGCGGCATCGTCGGCGCAGGCCGGGACACCATCGGCGATCGACCCCTCGGCCTCGGGCAGCGCGACCGACCACGGTGCCGAGCCCAGCACCTGCTCGGTGATGTCGGTGACGGTCGCGCCGCTCTGGTCGACGGGGGTGACGGTGATGGCGGTCACCTCCACGACCGACGCGGCGGCCGGCCATTCGATCAGTGCCGGCCGGGAGACCTGGGCCTCGGTCGACACCTCGTCCTCACCCCGCTGGACCCGAAGTCGGTAGCGATCGTCGGGGCCATCGACGGCGACGCCCAGACGCAGCACGTGCTGGTCGACGGTCCGGGGCGTGGGCCGATGGCGCACGTCGAGACAGCTCAGCTGACCGGTGGGCGGCGCGGGGTCGTCGTCACCCAGCGCCGCCAACGCCCAGACCACCGCCCCGATGACGACGGACACGGCCACCAGAGCCAACAGACGGCGCTCGCGCACGCTGGGGTCGGACACCGGTTCATCCTGGCATCCGGGTCACCACCGTCCGGGGTTCTCCGGGGTGGGCGGTGTACACGGTGACCCACTCCGTCTGACCGTCGGGCACCAGCATGTCGGGGGCAGGGTCGCCCTCGGTGCGGGCACAGTCGTCCAGGCGCAACTGCCACTGCATGCCGAGCGACCCGGCAACCGGGGCGCCGTCGTCGACCCGGTAGTGGATGGCCATGTCGTATACGGACAGCAGCGGCGTCGAGGGCTCGACGGCAACGACCAGCGAGTGCCAGCCCAACGTGACCGGTGGCCCCAGAGTGCCGTCGGGCCGAGCGGTGACATCGGCGCGGGGAAAGGAGCGGAACACACCGAACCCGGGTTCGACGGCCGAGGCGAAGGCCGAGTCCAGCCCCACCACCTGGAACAACGGTGCGTCGAGGCGCTCCTCGACGGTGCCCCGGTCGACGAGGACCTCGATGTGGACGACCTGCACGGCGTGCGCCGGATCGACCACCCGGGTTCCGGCGAGCCGAGGCGGCCCACCATCGGGCGTGAAGGCCACGATGACGGCACCGAGCCCGACCAGATCGGCGTCCGGCACGCACGCTGCGTAGGTCGAGTCGGCGTTGACGTTGGTCAACGACCGGGGCGCCACCGCCGGGCCGTCCGAGCCCGAACAGCCGACGGCGGCCAGCACGGCCAGGGCGGTCAGTACAGCACGGGCCGGCATGGCTTGGGATCACATCCGCCCTGCGCCCGTACCCGCGACGACTGCGACGGGATCTTGAAGTTGAAGCCACAGATGAACAGCGAGCCCCGGTTCACCTTCTGGTAGGTGATGGCGACCTCGTCGCTGCGGCCGATTCGCTGCGCGAGATCCATCACCAGGTAGGTGGACGCGCCGCCGGGCCGGATCCGCACCGCCTGTCGGTAGGTGAGCTCGACCCGTCGGTGTTGGGCCCAGGTGCCACCGGAGTTGCGACTGCCCACCTGCGACCGGAACTGATTGGCGCACGAGAAGTTCCATCGGTGCGCGACCTGACCCCGGGGCACCAACCCCTCGGCCGCCTCGGCGTGGTACTCGGCGTACATGTGCGGGCGGGTGAGCTCGATGATCGGGTTGAAGGGGTTGGGGTACACGCAGCGCAGCAGGAACTGGCGCGTGTACAGCGTGGTGGTGATGCTCCGCAGACGGTTGGGCCCCACCGTGGTGGAGTAGGTGTTGGACAGCTCCCGGGCCACGGTCTTCCGGGTGGCGAAGTCGAGATTCTGACTCCACAGGGCGGCCCCGACATCCACCGCGGTGTGATCACTGGACGAGTACGCCACCCGGGCGATCGAGGTCGGCGAGGTCTTGGCGTAGGTGAGCTCGGCCCGGTCGTCCGCGGTGAACACGTTGCGGATCTGGAGCCCATCGGGGAGGAAGGCCGAGCCGAACGCCGACGAGCAGATGGTGCGAGCCTGATCGTGGTCACGCGCCGCCACGGCCCCGCGGCCGGCGTCGTCGATCATCACCAGTGGCGGCAGGCCGGCCGGTTGCAGATCGCCAGTGTCGGCCGCCACGACCGGTCCTGTCGGTCCGCCCCGGACCCCGACCGTGCCGATGGACCGACCGGTGCTGGCCATGAAACGGAACTCGTAGCGGTCGCTGCCGTTGTGGAAGACGTCGCGCTGGGCCGGTGTGAGGGCGGCGTGCACCAGCAACTCGAGGTAGCCCAGGTGCAGCTCGAGGAAGTCGGCCCGCCCGTCCAGCGTGGTGGCACCGACGTGATGCATGGGCAGTACCTGACCGGCGCGGACGCGCCCGGCGATGGGCGCCACGACGTACACCGACAAGGTGATGGGGCCTTCGTCGCGAGCCGAACGCGGATCATCGTCGCGACCACGCCATTGGACGGCCATGCGGGAGAAGCCGCCGGCCGCGCCGGCCGATCGGGCCGCGGCAGCCACGTTGTCGATGTGATGGCGTCCGACGACGATGGCCCGGCCGATGTCGGCCTCTGCCGCGGC
>Ga0224505_10002350_pt1 | contig 11153 bp, 7 predicted proteins | sample SF_Jan12_sed_USG_FD_169102 | JGI IMG/M metagenome (GOLD analysis project Ga0224505, IMG submission 169102) | Sediment microbial communities from San Francisco Bay, California, United States - SF_Jan12_sed_USGS_4_1 | ecosystem: Environmental > Aquatic > Marine > Sediment | place: USA: California...
GCGCTCGCGCCCGCGCATGCCGGGCATCGGCCATATCGGCCATGGGAGCGGCGCCGGGGCGCAATACAGTAGGACTGCAGTGGTGCAGTGGCAGCGACGTGCGGCGGGCCGGCGCGCAATCCGGATCAGCCTGGTGCTCGGGCTCATCGCCGCGTCCGCAGGCTGCGCGACGAAGCCGAGCTCGGGCGAGGACGCCGCCAAGCTTCTCGCCGACGGGCCCGCGAAATCGCCCACCACGACCGCAGCCCCCGCGCCGACGACCACGACGACTCGCCCGGCGCCCACCACGACGACGACGGTTCCCGCAACGACCGTGGTGACGACCCCGCCGGCCCCGCCCCCGGTGGAGCCGGCGCCCAACGTGGTCGTCCACGACGCGTCTGGCGCGCCGTTGCCGCCGACGTTCACGCCGGTGCTCGTCGCCACCGCCGCGGTGCCCACCGTGTACGCCTACGAGGCGCCACCCGGCACGGCCGACCCCGCCCTGTCGCGATGGAGCTTCGACGGCCTCACCCAGTTCGGCAGCCCGACGACCTTCCTCGTCGAGGAGCAGCGCGGCGACTGGCTGCGCGTCGTCCTCCCGATCCGGCGCAACGGGACGAGCGGTTGGATCTCGACCGCCGACGTCGCGCTCACCCAGACCGAGACCCGCATCGTCGTCGACGTCGCCGCCGCCCGGGTCGCGCTGTGGGAGGGGTCCAAGGTCATCGTCGACACCGAAGCCGTGGTCGGCAAGTCCTCGACGCCCACCCCCGGCGGGACCTACTTCATCACCGACGTGATCGACACCCAGGACCCGTACGGCCCCTACGGCCCCTACGTGCTCGCGACCTCGGCCCGATCCGAGGTGTTCGACTTCTTCAACGGCGGCGAGCCGCTCGTCGGACTGCACGGTACGAACGCGCCGTGGCTGCTGGGCACGGCGGCGTCGAACGGCTGCGTGCGGCTCCCGAACGAGATCGCCACCGCGCTGTCACAGCGCGTGCCGCTCGGCGCGGCCGTGCACATCTACGCGTAACGGGTCGGACTGCGTAACCGGCACCGGACTGCTCAGCGGGCCGGGTCGAGCTCGGGGACGAGCTTGCCTTCCTCGAAGCGCTGCTTGCACAGCGAGCGTTGGAGCTTGCCCGACGAGGTCTTCGGCAGCGATCCGGGCGGGACGAGCACGACGCTGCGCGCCGGCAGGCCGACCGCCTCGCGGACGCGCGCGCCAATGGCCGACTTCAGCGACTCGCCGTCGTCGACCCTGCTCTCGGCGACGACCACGATCGACTCCTTGCCGGCGCGCCCCGCCACGCCGAACGCGATGACGTTGCCGGCGCGAACGCCCTCGACCTCGCCGACCGCTCGTTCGATGTCCTGGGGGAACACGTTGCGACCCCCGACGATGATCACGTCCTTGATCCGACCGCAGAGCACCAGGTCGCCGTCGACGAGGTAGGCGAGGTCACCGGTGCACAACCAGCCGTCGCGCAGCAGCTCGGCGGTGGCCGCGTCGTTGCGGAAGTATCCGGGCGTGACCGACGTGCCCCGCAGCTGCAGCTCGCCGACCTCGCGATCGGCCAGCACGGCGCCGGTGGCGACGTCGACGACGCGCATCTCCATGCCGCGCATGATCCGGCCTAGCTTCACCAGCTCACGCCCGCCGGCGGCGCCCTCGGCCGTGGGCGTGGCACGCCGCTCACCTTCGAGCTGGCCGGCGTCCACCCAATCGGTCCGCAGACCGGCCAGCGGCTCGGGGAACGTGCCGGCGATCGCGATCTCGGCCATGCCGAACGCCGGGAACACCGCGCCCGGGTCCATCCCGTGGGGCACCGCGGCCTCGATGAACGCCCGCACGGTCGCAGGGTCGACCGGCTCGGCGCCGTTCAGCGCGACGCGCAGCCTCGACAGGTCGAGCCGGCCGTCGCCCTGTTCGTCCGCCGAGCTCGAACCGGTCCGGCGGCGGTTCAAGGCCCGGGTCGCCAGCACGTAGGAGAAGTTCGGCCCCGCGGTCGCCGTCCCGCCGTAGTTGGAGATCCACTCCATCCAGCGGCCCGGATCGGCGAGGAAGTCCTGCGGCGAGGCGAGCACGAGATCGACACCGCTCGTCATCGCCACGAGCAGCAGCCCGACGAGGCCCATGTCGTGGTAGAGCGGCAACCACGACACCAGCACATCGTCGGGTCGGAGGTCGACGCGCTCGAAGATGGCATCGTGATTGGCGCAGATCGTGCGGTGCGGCAACATCACGCCCTTGGGCTCGCTGGTCGAGCCCGAGGTGAACTGGAGGATCGCGAGGTCGTCGGCCTGCACGGCGACCCGAACGAGCGGTGGCGGGTCGGCGGCGGCGCGCACCAGATCCTGGAGCAGCGCGATCGGCGGGTCGGCCGGGTCCGGCTCGATGAAGGGGGCCAGATCGGCGTCGACCAGCAGCAGGTCGGTGGCGGCGCTGGCCACCCGCGACCGGGTCTGCTCGGTGAACTCCTCGAGCGAGCCGAGCCGCATCGGCAACGGCAACATGATCACGGTGCCGCCGGCCAACCAGGTGGCCTGCATCGCGGTGACCAGAGCCCGGCTCGTGGGGCCGAGGATGCTGACGTGGGATCCGCGGCCGACGCCGCGCGCCTGGAGCACGGCGGCGACGTCGAGCGCCTCGGCGTGGAGCTGGGCCCAGGGCACCTGGTCCTTCGCTCCGCCGACGACGAATGTGACCGAGCCGGTCCGGCGAGCCGCCTCTTCGATCCGGGAGACAAGGGTCTGCACGCCTCCTCCGACCTGGGCCACCCGCAATTGGTTACGCCCCGCCCTGCGCCGCGGCTCAGCCGCGACGTAGACCGTCGAGAATCGCGTCGAGATCGGCGAGAGCAGCACGCGCGATCCCGTCGAGCGGTTGCGGCTGCCCGGGGGGCGAGGCGGGCGATGCCCCGGGCGAGGCGGGCGACGCCGGGGCCGGGGGGTCGCTGGCCGGATCCGCCGCCGCGCCGTCCGCCGCATCGGCGGCCGGGGCCGCGGCCGTGGTCGTCGTCGGATCGGAGGGCCCGGCCGTCGGCGCGGATTGGCGAGGCGCCGGTTCGGCCGACAGGTCGATGTCGGGAGGCGCGATCGTGACGTCGGGGCCGACGATCGCGCTGACCGCGCCCGACGTCCCCGCCGCCAGCACCCCCGAGGGCGACGCAGGCGGCGCGGGCTGTCGGACCATGTCGACACCGGGCCCGCCGAGGTGGGGTGTGTCAGCCGGCCGCGGCGGGGCCGCGCTCACCGGCGGCGAGGACGGGTCCGACGCGGGTTCCGCGGTGCGGGCGAGGGGCCTGGCCTGGGGAAGGGCCCCGCGCTCGGCCTCGTGCGCGCCGGCCGGCCTTCGAGCGTCGGGGGCGGAGCCGGGAGCCGTGCCGCGCGCGCCGTCCGGATCGGCCGTGGCGGCGCTCGCCACCGCCGACGCCGTCTCGTGCGGGCGGGCAGCCGAGGCCGGGTTCGCTTCACCGGTCGAGCCACCGTCGACCGACTGGGTCGAGCGCGTCGCCAACTCGGTGGTTGTCGGGGCCTCGGGGGCTGCCGGCAGGTCGACGCGCAGGCGTGCGGTGGCGTACCGAGCGTCTTCGCCGCTTCGCACCACGGCGGCGCCGGCCCAGCCGAGCGCGACGACGAACAAGGTCATCAGCACACCCACCAGAGCGGGCTTCACGTCGTAGGTGTCGACGACCACGATCGCCCGCCGCTCCGGTTCCGCCGAACCGTGTGGGTCGACCCTCGCCCCTCGCATCGGGGAACTGCGGGCTGGATCGCGACTCATTGGTGGTTGAGCTGAGTTGTCGGCGACACCTTAGTGCGTTTGCGCTACGGCAGAGAACGCGAAGATCCCTTCGGGACCGACCGGTCTCGACCCGGCTCGAATCGGGTTCGGCGCCAGACCCGCCGACCACTACCGTTGGCCCCATGTCCACCACGTCGTCGGCACCCGACGCGCGCCCGGAGAGCGACCAGCCTGCGCACCGCTACACCGCCGCGCTGGCCCAGCAGATCGAGCTGAAGTGGCAGGCCTACTGGGACCTCCACGGCACCTTCGACGCGGCCAACCCCACCGGCCCGCTCTCGAACGGGTTCGCCCGCGTCGCCGACCGGCCGCCGCTCTTCGTGCTGGACATGTTCCCGTACCCGTCCGGCGCGGGGCTGCACGTCGGCCACCCGCTGGGCTACATCGGCACCGACGTCTACAGCCGGTTCAAGCGGATGACCGGCCACAACGTGCTGTACTCGCTCGGCTACGACGCGTTCGGGCTGCCGGCCGAGCAGCACGCGATCGCCACCGGGGTGCACCCCCGCGTCAACACCGAGTCGAACATCGCCACGATGCGCCGCCAGCTGCACCGGCTGGGACTGGGCCACGACCGGCGCCGCTCGATCGCGACCACCGACACGGACTACTACCGCTGGACCCAGTGGATCTTCCTGCAGATCTTCAACTCGTGGTTCGATGCGGACGCCGGACGGGCGCGGCCGATCTCCGAGCTGGAGGCCGCCTTCGCGGACGGGTCGCGCCCGACCCCCGACGGGCGGCCGTGGGCGTCCTACTCCCCCTCCGAACGCCACGAGGCGCTGAGCGCGCACCGGCTGGCCTACCTGTCGGAGGCGCCGGTGAACTGGTGTCCCGGCCTGGGCACGATCCTGGCGAACGAGGAGGTGACGGCGGAGGGGCGAAGCGACATCGGCAACTACCCGGTGTTCAAGCGCGACATGAAGCAGTGGATGATGCGCATCACCGCGTACGCCGATCGCCTGCTGGACGACCTCGACCGGCTCGACTGGCCCGAGTCCATCAAGCTGATGCAGCGCAATTGGATCGGCCGCTCCGAGGGCGCATCGGTGGCGTTCCCGTCGGCGGCGGGCCCGATCGAGGTCTTCACCACCCGACCGGACACGCTGTTCGGCGCCACGTTCATGGTCCTGGCCCCCGAACATCCGCTGGTCGACGCCCTGACCGCTGCGGAACAGCGCGACGCGGTGGCCGCCTACCGGGCGGAGGCCGCGGCCCGCACCGACATCCAACGCCAGGAGGAAGCCCGCACCAAGACCGGCGTGGCGCTGGGCGGTACGGCCACCAACCCGGTCACGGGCGCCGAGATCCCCGTGTTCGTCGCCGACTACGTGCTGATGGGCTACGGCACCGGCGCCATCATGGCGGTCCCGTCGGGCGACCAGCGCGACTTCGAGTTCGCCCGGCTGTTCGGGCTGGACATCGTCGCCACCCAACGGCCGCTCGACGCCTGGTTCGAGGCCCGCGGCGTCGCGCCGTCGATCGACTGCGCGACGTGGCCCGAGGCGTACATCGGCGAGGGCGAGTACGTGAACTCCGCCAACGAGTCCCTGTCGCTCGACGGCCAGCGCACGATGGCCGAGGCCAAGGCGCTGATCAACGAGTGGCTGGAGGCCAACGGCCACGGCCGCGGCAGCGTCACCTACAAGCTGCGCGATTGGCTGTTCTCGCGCCAGCGCTACTGGGGCGAGCCCTTCCCGGTGGTCTACGACACCGAAGGCAACGCCATCGGCGTGCCCGAGCACATGCTGCCGGTGACGCTTCCCGAGCTGGAGGACTTCCGCCCCCAGGCGCTCGAGCCCGACGACGACGTCACCGATCCCATCCCGCCGCTGGCCCGGGCCCGCGACTGGGTGGAGGTCACCCTCGATCTGGGCGACGGTCCCAAGCCCTACCGGCGCGAGATCAACGTCATGCCGCAATGGGCCGGCTCCTGCTGGTACGAGCTGCGCTACCTGGACCCCACCAACGACGAGGCGCTGGTCGACCCCGAGGTCGAGCGGTACTGGATGGGCCCCGAGGGCCCGGGCCACACCGGCGGCGTCGACCTGTACGTCGGCGGGGTCGAACACGCCGTGCTGCACCTGCTGTACGCGCGGTTCTGGCACAAGGTGCTGCACGACCTCGGCCACGTCAGCTCGGAGGAGCCCTTCCACCGGCTGTTCAACCAGGGCTACATCCAGGCCCACGCCTACCGCGACAGCCGGGGCCAGACGGTCGAGGCGACCGAGGTCGTCGAGCGCGACGGCCGCTGGTACCACGGCGGCGACGAGGTCGCGCGCGAGTACGGGAAGATGGGCAAGAGCCTGAAGAACGTCGTCACGCCAGACGAGATGTACGACGAGTTCGGGGCCGACACGTTCCGGCTGTACGAGATGTCGATGGGGCCGCTCGACGCGTCGCGCCCGTGGAACACCCGAGACGTGGTCGGCATGTCGCGGTTCCTGCAGCGGGTGTGGCGCAGCATCGTCGACGAGGACAGCGGCGCGCTGCGCGCGGTCGACGAGCCGGCCGACGACGAGACCCGCCGCGTGCTGCACCGCACGATCGACGGCGTGCGGGCCGACATGGACGGCCTGCGGTTCAACACCGCGATCTCGAAGCTGATCGAGCTGACGAACCACGTCACGCGCACCGGCGTGACCGCGCGCGAGGTGGCCGAGGCGCTCACGCTGATGCTCGGGCCGCTCGCCCCGCACGTGGGCGAGGAACTGTGGGAGCGGTTGGGCCACGCCGAGTCGAGCTGCTGGACCGACTTCCCGGTGGCCGACCCGACCTACCTGGTCGAGAACCAGGTCGAGGTGGCGGTGCAGGTGAAGGGCAAGGTGCGGGCTCGCGTCAGCGTGGCCGCCGGTCTGGACGCGGCCGCGTTGGAGGCCGCCGTGCGGGCCGACGAGCGGGTGTCGGCGATGCTCGACGGCCAGACCGTCCGCAAGGTCATCGCCGTGCCCGACCGGCTGGTCAACTTCGTCACCGGCTGACTCGCACACCGACCGATCGCGCCGAGCGCTGCCGGTGGCGCGGCGCGGCCCGGCGCCCGAACCGGTGGATGAGCGCCGCTGGGGAGCGCGCTTGTAGGGTTCGGCCGATTCCGAACGAGCCCCCAAGCGGAGGTTGGCTGCCGTGGCCACACTGATGACGCCCGACTACGACAAGTACGAGCATCTGCTGTTCGAGCGCCGCGAGAACGGCATCCTGTGGATCACGATCAACCGGCCCGAGTTCCTCAACGCCACCAACCGGCGGCTGCACACCGAGCTCGTCGAGGTGTGGAAGGACGTCGGGATCGACGACGAGTGTCGCGTCGCGGTCATCACCGGATCGGGCCGGGCGTTCTCGGCCGGCGGCGACCTCGACGACATGGTGCTCTACCAGGCCGGCGACTTCGACAAGATGACCGGAGTGATGCAGGAGGCGGCCGACCTCGTCTACAACGTGGCCCGCTGCCCGAAGCCGGTCATCTCGGCCATCAACGGTGTGGCGGTGGGCGCCGGGCTGGTCGTCGCGCTCCTGTCGGACATCTCGATCATGGCCAACGAGGCGCGCATCACCGACGGCCACACCCGGTTGGGCGTGGCCGCTGGCGATCACGCGGTGATCATCTGGCCGCTGCTGTGCGGCATGGCCAAGGCCAAGTACTACCTGATGACGTGCGACTTCATCGACGGCGTCGAGGCCGAGCGCATCGGGTTGGTCTCCAAGGCCGTGCCCATGGACGAGTTGCACGACGAGGCCATGAAGGTCGCCACCAACCTGGCGACCGGCGCCCAGTGGGCGATCCGCTGGACGAAGCGGGCGCTGAACCTGTGGCTCGAGAACTTCGGGCCGCAGTTCGAGGCGTCGCTCGGCTACGAGATGCTCGGCTTCTTCTCGAAGGACGTCGTCGAAGGGGCCAACGCCATCAAGGAGAAGCGGGCGCCTCAGTTCCCGTCGACCCAGTAGGGGTCAGGCGTTGGCAGTGGTCGGGTCGATCATCTTGCCGACCTCGGTCACGATCGACGCCGGGAAGCCGGACAGGCGCGAGTGCTCCTGGATGACCTCCTCGTCCTCGGCCAGGTAGATGCAGAAGGTCTTGTTGCCGGCGACGTAGCTGTGCTCCCACTGGATGCGCGGGGCGAGCTGGGACAGCACCTCGTTCGACTTGGCAGCCGCCTCGCGGAGCTGGTCCCGCTCGGCCGAGCCGATCTCGGGGATGTCTCGTTCGATCACGAAACGACGCATGGTGGATCTCCCTCGCTGTGCTGGAGCCGGGCGCCGCGGTCGGGCGCTCCGGTTGCGCGCAGGGTACCGCGCCGGCCGCGTGCGGTGGCTCGGTTCTCGCGCCGATCTGCGTTGCATCACGCCGGGGCCCGCCTGCTATCGTGATCGAGCTACACCGATGGGGCTATAGCTCAGGTGGAAGAGCGCTTGCATGGCATGCAAGAGGTCGCGGGTTCAAGTCCCGCTAGCTCCACAGCCCGGAACCCCAGGTCATTCGACCTGGGGTTTCGCCGTTCCCGGGCCGTGCGTGCAAGTGGACACGGGTGGACAAGAGCACGCCGGCTCGACGGCAGCGACGGAACGCTGACCACCCGCTGCGCCCGACCTGGCGGCCGCACCTACACTGCGCCGATGCGCGAGGGGGATGCGGTCGACCAAGCGGTGCACGATCGGCGTTGGGTCATCCTCGCCGTGCTGTGCGTGACCCTGTTCGTCACGGTGATGGACAACACGGTGCTCAACGTGGCACTACCCCGGCTGGTCAGCGAGCTCGGGGCCAGCACCAGCCAGCTCCAGTGGATCGTCGACTCCTACACGCTGGTCTTCGCCGGGCTGCTGCTCACGGCCGGCTCGCTCGGTGACCGCTTCGGCCGCAAGCGCTTCTTCATCGTCGGCATGGTCGTGTTCGGTCTCGGCTCGGTGCTGTCGGCGCTGGCAGCGAACCCGACCCAGCTCATCGTCACGCGGGGGCTGATGGGCGTCGGCGGTGCGCTGCTCACCCCGGCGACGCTGTCGATCATCGCCGACGTGTTCCGCGAGCCGCGCGAGCGAGCCAAGGCCATCGCCATCTGGTCGGCGTTCGCGGGGCTGGGCTCGGGGATCGGACCGGTCGTCGGCGGGCTGCTGCTGTCGAAGTTCTCGTGGGCGTCGGTGTTCTGGATCAACGTGCCGATCGTCGCTGGCGGGGCCATCGCTGCCATCGCCCTGCTGCCCGACTCCCGCAACCCCGCCGCCGCCCGCTTCGACCCGCTCGGCGCCGTGCTGTCGATCGTGGCGTCGGTCGTGCTGCTCTACGCCATCATCCAGGCGCCCGAGACCGGCTGGACCAGCCCCACCATCATCGCCGGCTTCGTGGCGGCCGCGGCCCTCATCGTCGCCTTCGTCTGGTGGGAGACCCGCACGAGCGCACCGATGCTCGACATGGCGCTTTTCCGCGACCCGCGCTTCGGCGCCTCGAACCTGGCGCTGACGATCGCGTTCTTCTGCATGTTCGGCATGTTCTTCCTGCTCAGCCAGTACTTGCAGTTCGTCAAGGGCTACACCCCTCTCGGCGCCGGGCTGCGGATGGCGCCGTTCTCGCTGATCATGGTCGTCGTCACCCCCCGCTCGGCCCGGCTGGCCGAGCGCTTCGGCACCAACCGCATCGTCGCCGCCGGCCTGCTGTTCGCCGCGGCGCACCTGATCCTGGTCGGCACCTGGCGGCCGAGCACCTCCTACGCCGAGATGCTCGTGGCCATGGTGCTGGGCGCCACCGGCATGAGCATCGTCAGCGCGCCGGCCACCGCCGCGGTCATGGCCGCCGTGCCCCGCGAGAAGGCGGGCGCCGGCTCGGCGATGAACAACACCACCCGCCAGCTCGGCGGTGCCCTCGGCGTCGCGCTGATCGGCAGCCTGGCCGCCTCGGGCTACGCCAGCCGCATCGGCGATGCCCTCGACGCCATCCCTGCCGAGGCCCGAGGAGCCGCCCGCCATTCGCTCGGCGCGGCGCTGCGAGCCGCGGCCGAACAGGGCGGCGCCGGAGCCGAGTTCGCCGACGCCGCCCGCCTGGCGTTCAGCCAGGCGCTCCTGCGCGCCGGCGGGGTGGCGGCGATCGTCGCCGTGGCGGGCGCCTACCTGGCGTTGCGCTACATCCCGGCCCGGGCGGCAGGCACGGCCGTGCCCACCCCGGCCCGACCAGCGGTCGACCCGCTCGCGGCCGACCCGGTCCGACCGTCGATCGCCGACTGAACGTCGCGCTGGCACCCGCGGCGCCGGCCGCCGGAACTACCGTCACGGCCGTGGCCGACGAGACCCGCCTGGGCGTCAAGCTCACCAGCCTGGACCAGCCGCTGTTCGACGGTGCCGGCGTCGACAAGCGCCAGCTCGTCGACTATCTCGACGGGATCGGCGACCGGCTGGTCGCCGTGCTGGCCGACCGGCCCCTTTCGGTGGTCCGCGCCCGGCCGGGCCAGCCGCCGTTCATGCAGAAGAACCTGCCCAAGGGCGCTCCCGAGTGGATCGCGACGCAGGCCTGGTGGGCGGAGACGTCGAAGCGCAACGTGACCTACGCGCTGTGCAACGACCGCCGAACGCTGCTCTGGTTCGCCAACCAGCGCGCCGTCGAGTACCACCCGACGTTGGTGACCGCCTCGCGGCCCGACCATGTGACCCACCTGGTGCTCGATCTCGACCCACCTGACGGCGCCGCGTTCGACGCCTCCGTGCACGTGGCCCACCTCGTCCGCACCGCCCTCGCCGACGCCGGGCTGTCCGGGCTGGTCAAGACCAGCGGGGCCAAGGGTGTGCACGTCTTCGTCCCGCTCACCGACGACACTGACCCCGCCGACGCCGCCGCGGCCCAGCGCGCCCTCGCCGCCCGCGTCGAGCGGCTCGATCCGGTCGCCGCCACCACCGCGTTCATGAAGGAGGACCGCGCCGGCAAGGTCTTCGTCGACTCGACGCGGGCGTTCGGTGCCACCGTCGCTGCCGCCTACAGCCCGCGCGCCCGGCCGGGGTTACCGGTCTCGTTCCCGCTCGACTGGAACGACCTCGACCAGATCCGGCCGAGTGAGATCACGATCGCGAACGCGCTCGACGTGCTCGGCGATCGCGACCCGTGGACGAGCCTGATGCCCGAGTCGCGACCGCTCCCGCCCGACCTGGTGGAGGAGGGTCGCGCCATCCCGGTCGCGAGGGTGCAGGCCATGCACGAGGGCAAGCGGCGGGCGCGGGCCCGCCGTAGCTGAAGGCCGAGCCGCTACTCGCAGCCGACTCCGTCGCCGTCGCTGTCGAGGTCGTAAATGTCGATGCCGATCACCCACACCGGTCCGTCCACGTAGGCGGGGCCGTTGCCCTTGCCGCCGGCGCAGTCGACGTCGGACGCGACCGGGACGCACGGGTC
>Ga0224505_10002351_pt1 | contig 11152 bp, 14 predicted proteins | sample SF_Jan12_sed_USG_FD_169102 | JGI IMG/M metagenome (GOLD analysis project Ga0224505, IMG submission 169102) | Sediment microbial communities from San Francisco Bay, California, United States - SF_Jan12_sed_USGS_4_1 | ecosystem: Environmental > Aquatic > Marine > Sediment | place: USA: California...
CGCCATCCGCCTTTGAACGTGCCACCGGATTCGCGCCAAAGCGAAATAAACAAGCCATACACAAATTCGTTATGGCTCAATGCGGTGCGATCCATGGCGTACTGCTTGCAGCCATCCGGAAACTTGCCGCTAAACGTCATCCTGTCAATTGCTTCATTCGCCGAGATCGTTATACCGCGCTGGTAGCCGCGACAGCTCCCGGCCGCGAGCGCGAGTCGATTATCGATGCCCAGGTTCTCCAGCGGCGGATCTAACCAGACGCGCACGCTGTTGGTATCGAACTCGGGTTCAAACCAATAGCGCACAACCTTGAAGTTCATCAGCATCGCGTTTGGGGTAACGTTGTACGCGCGCAGCGGCTGCCGGTCGAACTCGGCCGGATCGGAATCCGGCAGGTAGAAATAGCTGTCGTCGATCAGCAGGTCGCCCTCAATTTCGCGAATGCCAAGCTGCCGGATGCGGCGCAATAATTGCCAGACGCGTTCCGTGACGAGGTACGGGTCGCCATAACCCTTGAATAGCAGATCGCCTTTCAGCCGGCCGTCCTGTACATCGCCGAGCACGTAAACGTCAGTTTTCCAGCTGTATGCAGGACCGAGTACGTCGAGGGCAACGAGGGTCGTGAGCAGCTTGATGGATGATGCCGGGTTTCTTGCTGTAGCCTCGTTCCAGCGCAATATGACAGTACCGCTATCCATGTCCTGTACATAAACGCTGAGGCTGTCCTCAGGCACCTGTCTTACCTGCAGTGCCGCTTGCACGGTTGGCGGCAAATGTTCGGTATCCGACGCGGCAACTGCAGTCCCCGCCAGCAGCATACCGGCCAGCAAGAGCTTGCTCATCGTGGCCGTTTCAGGCCGAAGGACCGAATACGGTCTGCTAGAGTAGTGGCTTTCACGCCCAGTATTTCCGCCGCGCCGCCAGGCCCAGAGACCTTCCAGTCGGTTCGCTGCAGTGCAGCGAGCAGGTTAGTCTTTTGCAGGGCCCGAAATTCGACCTCCGTCATAATCTCACCCTCGTTATGATCCGCGAACGCCGGCACATGCAATTCACTGCCAACATTCGACATCGACAGGTCCAGGCGCAATATGTTCCGGGGCGACAGAATTACGGCGCGCTCGATTACGTTCTTCAATTCTCGTACGTTGCCCGGCCAACTGTAATTGCGCAACATTTCTGCCTGGCTGCGTGTCAGTTGCATTTGCTCGCGACCAAAATTGTTACAGGTCTTCTGCAGGTAATGCCTGGCGAGATGGATGATGTCATCACCGCGCGCGCGCAACGGCGGCACATCAATGGGAAATACGCTGAGGCGATAGAACAGGTCTTCCCGAAACTCCCCATCGACGATCTGCTTCTCGAGGTTGCGGTTGGTCGCCGCTATGACACGCACGTCGACAGTGCGGGTGACATCATCGCCGACACGTTCGAACTCGCTTTCCTGCAATACGCGCAACAATTTACCCTGCAGTTCAAGTGGTATCTCACTGACCTCATCGAGAAAAATGGTGCCATTATCGGCCAGCTGGAATCGACCAATCCGATCCCGGTAGGCGCCGGTAAATGCGCCTTTGACGTGGCCGAAAAACTCGCTTTCGAACAACTCCTTGGGAATGGATGCACAGTTCACTTTCACCAGCGGTCCGTCAGCGCGCGGGCTCTGGGCGTGGATCGCATGAGCTACAAGTTCTTTGCCGACGCCGGATTCTCCCTGCAACAACACACTCGCCGGCGTTTCCGCAACCGCCGCGATACGTGTCAGCATGTGCATAAGGGCGGGACTATTGCCAACGATCTCGCCCGAATTCAACCCGACTTTGACTTCTTCGCGCAGATAATCGCGCTCCTGTTCGAGCTCCTCCCGAAGCCGGGCGTTTTCCGCCAGTGCACTGCGCAGCTGCCGTTCGGCGCGCAGTCTTTCGGTGACGTCTTTCGACGCGATCAGCATGCGGTCTACATCGCCCGCCGCGTTGCGACGTGAAATTGCGGAAACTATCAAATCGAGGACCTGGCCGTTCTTGGTGACGACCTGTCGCTCTTCGTTGTTGAAGTCACCCTGACTGATAAGCTCGCGTAGCGCATCGCCACTGAGTCTTGCCCGGTCGGTAGCAGTAAAAAAATCACTAATCGGACGACCGATGACTTCTTCTCGCCGGTAGCCCAGTTTTTGCAGCCAGTGATCGGTTACGGTCACGATAAGGCCGTTGCCATCAACCGAGTGCAGCATTGCAGGCGTGGAACGATACAGGTTGCGGTACTTGAAATTGGCGCGCGCCTCTTCCGAAATTTCTGTGTACATCGCAACATTGCGCACGACCTCGCGGCTCGCGCCATGTTCAAGCAAGGAGTTTGTGTAGCACTCAACCGCATCGCCATTCTTGGCGACGAAGGCGACTGGTTCGTGATCGAGCCTGCCGGTGCGGCGCAACGCTGGCAGGAACTCCTTTTCTATGCGCTCCGCGGACGCCCGCGTAACGAAGTCGAACGGGCGGCGGCCAATCATTTCCTGTCGTTCGTAGCCAAGCCGATCGAGCAGGGCGTCGCTGACATCAACATAAGTGCCATCGGCGCCAATCGAGGTCAGCATGGCCGGTGCCTTGCGAAACAGCCACTGGTAATCATCGTTTTTGAGCATTCCGGGAGTATATACGGAATTTCGTAAAATAATAATACGAAATTTCGTGAATTACGAAATTCCGTATCGTCAAAAAAACCGTAACAGGTTGAAAGTAAAACGTTTATTGAGTTGGCACGGTCCGTGCAATAGCTGGGCCGAGAGACTAAACATTTATTTGCGGCAGGACGTCGCAAGTGCTTTGAGGAAGCGATCATGAAGACGAAAAAGTTAGAAAACGGGCTTGCGCTGGTTGGCGCGTTATTCATCCTGGTGGCGGTTGCGGTAGCCGCCTCATCGGCATTCAACAACAAGCTGGGTATTGATTTTCCGCAGATAGACCAGACATCTACATTGGTCGCGAGTTTCTAAGCGCGACTTGTAAGCAAGTTTTCCGGATTCGCTGCATGATCAGACCTTTCTCCCCCGATTGTCTGATCTGCGAATCCCGGAACAGACGGCAACCCTGCCGTTCGCTTGGGCGCCGGAGACCGTTCCGTGTCGGAGCGGCCCGCTGAGTCACTCCACGATTTCAGTTCTCCGGCGCTTTCTTTTTTTCTTTACCGGTCCGGCTTTGATGTCCGATTGCGATGCTGCTCGGCACTCTCTGCAGGTGCCGCAACGCCCTGGCCGGAAATTGAGCGGCGCAACTTTTTCAGCCAAATTCTTGCCCAGGTGAATTCCAGGCCCAGGATTGCCAGCCCGACTGGAATAACAATGATCGCCGGGCCCGGTAATACGATCAGCGCTAAACCAACAGCGAGTACCGTGCTACCGACAACCGCTACGGTGATACGGCGCGCAATCTTGTAGGTAATGTCAAAGGCGCTCTTGATCATGCCCTCAGTCTACCGTATGAGCATGCTTGTTTTTCAACAACAAAGCCGTACTCTAGGTTGCATGCGAAAGCCCATTCTCAGTGCCCTGCTGCTGCTTACGACGATAAGCGGCTGGGTCATTGCCGCGGCCGACGAATTGCTGGTGGTAGTCGAACCGTCACTCGCCGAGATTGAGCCCAGACCTCCCGGGCCACGAGTCGTTCGATTACCGGACATGGCGTTCACAATGCACATTGCGGCACAGTGCGGCGCAGGAATGCAAGCCGAGTCCGCATCCATCAGTATTTCAGACACACGTCACTCGCTCGGGCCGGAGGCGCTCGCTGATTCTGCCGCAACCGAGCTGGTGATCAGAATCCCCCGCCAGCAGCTGGCACCACTGACCATTGACAACTTTTGCTTAATCGACACGTCGGCTGACGATGCTCGGCACTTGAACATTGCTGACGCCCTGAGTGCGCAGGTTTCATTGCGCTGCGCCGGGGAAAACCAGCATTCGATCATTTATCGCGCGACACCGCTGGCCATTAGGCTACGTTGCAAGACAGGCGACGACAACTAGTCCGCCGGCACCACCGCAGTTTCAACCAGGTTCTGTTTCAGGAACTCGAGCGTTTTTTGCCACGCATCGCTGGCGATATTGGCGTTGTAGGCTCTGCCCGTAGGGTTGGCAAATGCGTGATTGGCATCGGGATAAATATGGATACTGTGCGGCTTGCGTAATCGCTGCAATGCAGCCTCGAAAGCCTGCACCGAAGCAACCGTAATCCCCGTGTCCAGGGCGCCAAACAGTCCGAGGATAGGCACGTTGACTGGCCTCAGCTGTTCCTCGTCATCAGTGACCTGACCGTAGTAGATGATGGCCGCATCCAGATCGTCGGGAAATATCAGGGCCGTATTCAAAGACCAACCACCACCAAAACACCAGCCCAGCGACGCAATCCGCGGCGCACCCGCGACCTCACTGACGAAAGCATATGCTGCACGAATATTGTCGTAGGCTGGCTTCGGATTCTCGGCAACGCGCAACATCAGCTGTCGCGCCGCCTGGGCTGTGGCTGCAACCTCGCCACCGAAAAGGTCTACTGCAAGCACAATGTAGCCTTCACCGGCGAGCCGGTCGGCCATGGCATGAATATTCTCGTTCAAACCCCACCACTCGTGGATCATGATCACGGCTGGCAAGGGCTCAACCATATCTGACGGAAAAACGAAGTAGCCGTAAACCAGTTCTTCGCCAACTTCAGCGTATGGCAGACGCTCGGAAATGACCGCGCGCTGTGGCGCAATTTGTGCGGCCGGGCTCGGCTCGTTGCTGTCGCCGGCGTGCTCCTGGGCCATAGCCTCGACATTTTCGCGTGCGGCCTGTTGCTCTGCAGAATTCATGTCGGTAGCCACAGGTTCGCCTGGATCGCAAGCCGTGATCAGCCAGGCACAATACAGAAATCCCGCAATTGCCGGGTAACGAGAATGGCTACGCTTTGACATACATGTTTCCAGTCAGAGTCCGGCCAGGCTGGCCAGATGTATTTCAGTCTCGGCCTAGTTTAATCGAAAACGTGCGCACCGGTCGATCCGTCGATGATTTTCGTGCATGCGAAGTTGGGCTGATACAATGCTAGTCGTCTTCCCATTGCTTCAATTTGCTTTTGTCAACCTGCTGCCACTGGCGTTCGCTCTTGCGAATATTCTGTACAATTTTTGCGATGGTATAGACGATAACCGCAGCGATCAGCACGAGAACAATTAACAAACCCTCCGGCATCAGGCAGGCACCAGAAAAAAATGCACTTTACAAAGCTTACCATCGACTGGCGACATGCGAGCTGAAGTTGCGCTGGTCGATTTTCACAACGCGACAATCTGGCGCGGTACTACCCGCGTATTCGAGAACCTGAACCTCAGCATCGCACAGCATGAGCGAGTTGCCATTCTTGGACCCAACGGTAGTGGCAAAACCACGCTGCTGAAGACCATCATTCGGGACTTGTACCCCCAAGCCCGGCCTGATTCTTGGATTCGCATCCTTGGGCGCGATCGCTGGGATGTTTGGGAGTTGCGCCGCCGGATAGGCATCGTGTCGCATGACCTGCACATGCGCTATACACCAACCACTACGGCCCTCGAGGTCGTGCTCTCGGGTTTCCTGTCTAGTATCGGCACGCACGGATTATTGGCGGATCGCGTGCGCCCGGAGCAGGTAAAGGCCAGCCACGCGGCACTGGTAGACATGGGCATAGCCTCGCTGCGTGATACTTCGCTCGCAGCCATGTCTACCGGCCAGCAGCGCCGTTGCCTGTTGGCTCGCGCACTCGTGCACCGACCGGCAACGCTGGTCCTGGACGAGCCCACAGCCGGGCTCGATATTGCTGCCAGTTTCGATTACCTGCGGCAAATCCGACGCCTGGCCGAGGCCGGGCAGAACATCTTGATCGTGACCCATCACCTGAACGAAATACCGCGCGAGGTCGATCGGGTCGTGCTGCTGAAGGCCGGCGCCGTTTTCGCCGATGGCAGCAAAGCAGAGGTCCTGACCTCGGACCGTCTCAGCGAGCTGTACGAAACCCCGGTACGGGTCGCCAATATGGACGGCTACTTCCTTGCCTACCCGGGCTGAAAGCCATCCGAATTGGCAAAACGTGATCTGCTACGTTTTCCGGACGCAAAAATTGACTACTCTAGAGATATGTCTCTGCTGATCCGCGTCCTTGTAACCAGTGTGCCGCTAATCGCGCTACCAGCGCTCGCCGCAGCGCCGGGGCGATTGACTGGCCTTGGCGATGTCGGACCGGCGGCGTTTTTCTTCACTGTTGCTGCCGCACTGTTTCTGACTTTGATCTTCCGCTCTACTGCTACTCATATCGTCGGCTTGGTAAGCAGCTGGCTGGGCACGATCCGTATTCGCAGGGTTCTCGACAGGCGCAGCGCCAATGTGCTGCACGATTTTATTTTGCCTGGCGCTTACGGCGGATTGACCCGAGTTGATCACGCTATCCTGACGGCGGGTGGCATTCTCTGCATTCAGACGAAGCATTACAACGGAATCGTGTTCGGCGGGGAGGAAGAGGCACAATGGACAAACGTCGATGGCACCCGGAACCGCCGGTTTCTTAATCCGCTGATTCAGAATGCCGGCCGTACGCGTGCACTGCAGAACGTCGTTCCTGATATTCCTGTGGCCAACCTGGTGGTGTTCACGGGCAGTGTAGATTTTCCCGCACCGCCGCCGAAGAATGTCATCCCGGTCGCGCAACTGGACACGTATATCGCGAAGTTTGTGTTTGGACCAAGCAAGGTGAAAGACTGGGATGCGGCCTGGCTTACCCTCAAATCTGCGGCCCTGACTGACGAGGCATCGCGCAAGGATTTACGGGCACAAATCGCCTAGCTGCTTCATTTATACTCTGTCGATCAAACTGTTTCGACATTTCACCAGCTGATGACCAGTAGCCAAGCACGGCTTAAGCAAATTGCAGGACGTACCGCGATTACTGTCGCGACTCTGGTCATCGTTGTGACTATTATTGTGGCCGGGCTATGGAACTATCGTGCGACACTGGGCGAGCTCGCGTGGCCAACCTACCCAGAGTATGAGGCGCGTCCGGATGCGGTGACACTTACCTGGCTCGGTGTTTCAACCTTGCTTTTCGATGATGGTGAGACGCAAATACTGATTGATGGATTTATTTCGCGGCCGTCGGTTGTTGATATCGTTTTTGACGTACCCGTACGCAGCGAAGTCGCGCAAATAAATCAAGTGCTGGATCAATACGAGATGCGGCGCCTGGCAGCGATAATCCCGGTGCACTCACATTTCGACCATGCTATGGACATCGGCGCGATTGCCAATCGCAGCAGTGCATCTATACTTGGCTCGGAATCCACAGCTCGCATCGCTCAGGGAGCCGGCGTTCCCGATGACCAGATTGTCATCGTCGAAGACGATAGCGAATACCAGTTCGGCGCTTTTACTATTCGATTGCTACGGTCCAGGCACGCGCCGATCGGTTGGGGCGGCACAGTTCCGTTCGACGGCGAGATCGGGACACCACTTGAATTACCTGCGCCAGTCAGTGCCTGGCGGACTGGCGAAGTCTATTCGATCGTCATATCGCACGCTGACGGCACAACAGTTGTACAAGGCAGCGCCGGTTTCCGGCCTGGCGCCCTTGATGATGTCGATGCCGACGTCTTACTGCTCGGCACCTGGGGACTGAAAAGTCTTGGGCGCGACTACACCGAGCAATACTGGCTTGCAATGATCACGGCGACCGGCGCGAAACGCATATTGCCGATTCACTTCGATGACTACACGCGCCCGTTCGGCAGAATCGAACTGCCTCCGCGCATTCTCGACGATTTCGTCGATGCTGCCGGCTGGCTGGATGAATTTCGCAACATCTGGGACACTGACTCGAGATTGTTCCTGCCGGAATTTGGCAGGCGGGTTGTACTCTATCCGCCACCACTCCCAGAGGCCTGAGCCAGGAATGTATCGGCGCCGAGCTTGTGCAGCGTGGTAACGCCTGAGATCAGCTGTTCCTTGTCATGCCTTGAAAGAGTCTTGACAAGATACTCTGCCTGCAACGCCGACCGGCGATCTCCCACCAGGGCCTGAAATTCCAGTGTCAGTGGCCGGCGACCGCGCAGATATTTCGCGCCACGTGGTCCGGACTCGTGCTGCAGCAGCCGCTGCGGAACATCCAGCGCGATGCCGGTATACAGACTTCCGTCGGCACAGCGCAGTATGTAAAGGCTGTACTGCCTTTTTCCGTCAGGCATTGCCGCCAGACAAAGTATCGCCGAGCACACGGAAGGCGCCACACTCGATGCTCCGGCCATTTTCAGGAGTGTCCGCGAATGTAATCGTAATCTGCGTAGCGCCATCCAGCTCCGCGGCGGCGGCGTGCAGTTTTAGCGTCAACGTATTTCCCAGCAATACGGATTCAGAGATCAGGTCATGTCCACCAAACTGGCGATCATTAACTTCAATGTACATCGATTCGTTAAAGTCTTCCTCGATCGTGCGCATCAGCAGCAAGTAATCATCAATATCGCCACCACTCGTCGTTTGCGCGAAGAACAACATAGTCGTGTTGTCGCGAACGTCGAAAGCAACTGTGTCGTAGTAACGATTGGCTGGCATCGAGCGACCATGATCGAGATTTCGGTCCCAGTTTACGCCATTAACCGGCTTGCCGCGACCTGCGACATACAGTACGGTCGGGCATATCATGTTACGCATGCTGTGGTTGTTGCCATTCTGCACGGTTTTCGCCGCAGAGCCGACTGCAATTGACCGGCTCGCGTGGCTATCCGGATGCTGGAGCACCGATGGCCGTGAACCAGGTTCGGGCGAACAATGGACCAAACCAGCGGCAGGCACGCTGCTCGGGGTAAGTCGTACCGTGCGCAATGGCAGAACAGTTGCTTACGAGTTCATGCGTATCGAGGAAACGGAAAGTGGCTCATTGATTTTGGTTGCCACCCCGTCAGGCCAGGACACTAATACGTTCGAACTGGCCGACATCGCGGAGCACGAGGTTACGTTTGCCGATCCGGCGCACGATTTTCCGCAACGCGTCATATATCGCTTGCTTGGGCCAGATCGCTTGCTCGGCCGCATTGAGGGCGATTTTAACGGCCAGTTTCGCGCTGTCGATTTTCCGATGACACGCGAACGCTGCGGCGAGTAATCGCTTGGCGCATCGGACAGTCGCCCTTGCCGGCCTCGCAATCGGCATTATCCTCGCCGTTTTCATAATCAGCGGCGCAATTCCGCAGGACCCTGGCTACCACGAGTTCAGCGATACCCGGCCATTGTTCGGCATTGCGAATTTCTGGAATGTCGCTTCCAATCTGCCGTTCCTGATCGTCGGTGCTGCCGGGCTCGTCTACGTGCACCGCTACTCGACCGAGGTGTGCGTGACAGGGCTCGAGACCGCTTATCGCGTGTTTTTCATCGGTATCCTGCTGACTGCATTTGGCTCCGCGTACTATCATCTCGCGCCTGCCAACGAGACGCTGGTGTGGGACCGACTGCCAATGACCATAGGGTTCAGCGCCCTGATTACCATCATCGTTGCTGAATTCGTCTCGCCGCGTGTGGCCCGTCGTTTGTTGGTGCCACTACTCATCGCCGGCTTCGCTTCGGTCGAGTATTGGGCATGGACCGAGGCTCGCGGTGTCGGCGACCTGCGTCCGTATGCCATCGTGCAATTCCTGCCGATGCTATTGATTCCGATTATTTTGCTAAGCCACCGTCCTTTGCTCGGCAACACCAGCTACTACTGGTGGATGCTGTTCTGGTATGTGCTGGCGAAATTCTTCGAAAACTTTGACGCTGCCTTGTTCGAGCTTGGTTTCCTGATCAGCGGTCATTCGATCAAGCATGTTGCAGCAGCGATGACCCCGGCCGTGTTCCTGTACTCATTAAGCCAACGCAGGTAACATGCGCCGCCTGACAGTGAAACGAGGCTGATAATGACCACTGCACGACGCATCGACGGCAAAAAAATGGCTGCGGAACTGTCCGAAAAGATAACGCGTGAAACAGCTGCGCTGTTGCGTGACCACGGTATCGTACCTGGCCTTGCTGTGGTAATAATTGGCGAAGATCCGGCCAGCCAGGTGTATGTGCGTAACAAAAAACGCACGGCGGAGGCCTGTGGATTTCATTCCGTGCAACACACACTCGCTGCAGACAGCACACTGGATGCGGTGCTCGCATTAATCGATGCACTCAACAATGACAGTAACATCCACGGTATCCTGATACAGCTGCCATTACCATCCCATCTCAATGAAATGCAGCTAACGCAGGCCGTGGCGCCAGGCAAAGATGTCGATGGTTTTCATTTCATTAATATCGGCAAATTGGCATCCGGCAATACCGGCGACGCATTTGTGCCATGCACTCCGGCTGGCTGCATGTTGATGATCGAAGCGGAGCTTGGCACCGACCTCTCAGGTTACAGCGCCGTCGTCATTGGCCGTTCAAATATTGTCGGAAAACCGATGGCGAGCCTGTTATTGCAGGCCAATGCAACCATCACTGTGGCGCACAGCCGAACCGCCGACCTGCCCGGTGTGGTGCGCAACGCTGATATCGTCGTGGCTGCTGTCGGTCAAGCTAATATGGTCAAGGCAGATTGGATCAAACCTGGTGCGGTCGTTATTGATGTCGGTATCAACAGGATCGAGGTCAGCGAAGACGGCGAAACGCGATCTAAATTGACCGGTGACATCGACTATGCGTCGGTGTGCAAAGTTGCAGCCGCCGCAACGCCCGTGCCGGGCGGTGTAGGGCCGATGACCATCGCCATGCTGATGGCCAACACCCTGCGCGCTGCGCGTCTTGCCTCAGGGCTTGGCCTCAACTGACTCCGCGGCAGCGTCGAGGTCGGTAATCCCCACCGGATCAAGCCGAAAGCGAAACGTCCTGCAGGTCTTGATCCCCGATAGCTCTGCGTCCACAGGTAGTTTCACATACGTCGACTGCCGCACTGCTTGCATCGCCGGCCTCTCAAATACCCGGTTGCTGCTGCGGCGCACCGAGATGCGCGACGTTTTGCCATCGCGGTTGACATCGAAGCAAACCTCAACGTCGCCCTCAATACGGTCGCGTAAAGCGCTGCGCGGATAGGCAGGGACGACAGTGTGCAGGGATTTTCGCGCGCCGCTGAAATTGGTGAACTCC
>Ga0224505_10002352_pt1 | contig 11149 bp, 11 predicted proteins | sample SF_Jan12_sed_USG_FD_169102 | JGI IMG/M metagenome (GOLD analysis project Ga0224505, IMG submission 169102) | Sediment microbial communities from San Francisco Bay, California, United States - SF_Jan12_sed_USGS_4_1 | ecosystem: Environmental > Aquatic > Marine > Sediment | place: USA: California...
ATCCGGCGATGACCACCAACGAAACGGGCCCGTACTCCACGACCCCGAAGCCGAAGGTGACCCCGGTGCTGACGACCACCGAACCGACGACCGCAGCCGCTGTTACCCAGGCGAGGCCCGCGATACGGTGATGAGCGCGACGCACGACCACCGAGACGGCGACCACGCTCATTCCCCCAACCCACAACCAGGCCCAATACAGGGCACCGGCCGAATCGAAGATCGAGCTGAACACGAGTCCCACGGCGACAAGCTGAAGCGCAGCCCTCACCGAGGCCCCCACCAACTCGCGCTCGATCTTGAGACCCACGAGCCTGGCAAGACCGAGCGAGAGCGCTATGAGCGACAGCGACGCGAGGGCAACGGGCCATCCCACCACGTTCAGCGCAGGCGAGCCGGCATCGGGCACGCACCCACGATAGGCAGAGCTGACCGTCCGCCTGCGAAACCTGGTTTCATGAACCCGTGGAAGAACTCTTGAAACTCGAAGCGCTGGCGCGAACCCTCGAGCCCGATGCGAGCGAACGTGGCCGGTTGATCGAAGCAGCCATCGGCTACGCAGAGGACTTCTTGGTACGCCTGCCCGAGCTCCCCGGGTATGTCGAAGACGACGACCGCGCGCTGGAAGCGCTGCCGGTGCCGATCGTCCGCGAGGAACCCGACGGACTCACCGCCACCCTCGAAACACTGTGGGAAGGTATCGACCGAATTGGCGTCAACGAGATGGCAGGCCATTTCTTCGGCTTCATTCCCGGACCATCCTTGTACGCATCGGCCGTCGCCGACTACCTCGCAACCGTCACGAACCGCTATGCGGGTGTCTACTTCGGAAGCCCCGGCGCGGTCAGGCTCCAACGGCGGCTCCTCGAATGGCTCGGCGCACACTCCGGGTACCCGGCCGACGCCGGGGGCGACTTCACGTCGGGCGGCAGCACCGCCAATCTCATCGCCATCGTGACCGCCCGCGATGCCGCAACCACCGACCCGGCCGAGTACTCACGGTTGACGGTGTACGTGACGGAGCACACCCACCATTCGATTCACAAGGCCTTGCGAATCGCCGGCCTCGGGCGCGCCCCAGTCCGAACGGTCCCGGTGGACGAACGATTCCGGATGGACACGGACTCCCTCGAACGCCAGGTTGCCGCCGACGACGCAGCCGGGTTGAGACCGTGGCTGGTGATTGGGTCCGCAGGCACGACGGACACCGGATCGATCGACCCCCTAGCCGACATCGCGGAGATCGCAGAGCGCCACGACCTGTGGTTCCACGTCGACGGTGCCTACGGGGGAGCGTTCGTCCTGTGCGAGGAGGGACGGCGGCGGCTGGCGGGAATCGAGCGTTCACACTCACTGGTCATGGATCCGCACAAAGGCATGTTCGTGCCGCATGGCACGGGCGTCGTTCTGGTGAAGGATCGCTCGGCGATGGCCCGATCGCACGGGTACCGGGGGGCTTACATGCAGGACGCCGATCACGACGAACCGTCGCCGGCCGATCTCTCACCGGAGTTGTCGAGACCGAATCGGGTTCTGAGGGTGTGGCTTCCGCTCAGGCTCCACGGGGTTGCCCCGTTTCGCGCAGCCCTCGAAGAGAAGCTGACCCTCGCCCGGCTTCTCCACCAGAAGCTCACGGAGATCCCCGACGTCGAGGTTGGACCGGAGCCGGACCTGTCGGTCGTGACGTTCTGGTGCAGCGACGACGAGGCCACCCGCCGCCTCCACCACATGCTCACGGCAGACGGCCGGGCATTCCTGTCGTCGACGTCGATTGCCGGCCGCTACACGCTGCGGATCGCGGTGCTCAACGCCCGCACCCACCTCGAACACATAGAACGAGCCCTGGACGCCATCCGGGAGCTGACGCTGCTTGCACTCCGTAACCAAGGCTGACTTGGGATCAACTCGGTCCAGAGATGAGGTCTTTCACGAACTCGGCGCGTTCGGCAATGTCAGCTTGGGGCACCTCGACGAGTTGGTACCCGAGGTCCGAGTAAACGGTGACGAGGAGATCGTGGAACCCTGCGATCATCGAATAGGTCGCCTGCCGCATGTCGTCGGTCTTGTAGATCTCCTCCCATGGAGTCAGGAGGAACACGGGGTCGGCGTAGCGGCGAAGACGGCTCTGTTCCATCGCCGGTCCGGGATCGAGGCCGAAGCCGAGGGCGTAGGCAGCGCAGTCGGGGATCCCGCGATCGTAGGGCGGCAAGTCGACAGCGAAGGTTCGGTCATACGACTCCACGGACCGGTCGAGCAGCCGCGACACGAACTCGTCGGGCCGTCCGTCTAGGGAATGCTCCCCCGTCGCTTCCCGATGCTCGGTGATCAGCGCCGGCTCCGGTACGACCGCGCCGATTCCAGAGAGTCCCCCGAGCAGCGCCGTCTTCCCCGTTCCCGGGGCCCCTGTGATCACGTACCCCTTCACCATGGATTCCAAGCTACCGCCAACCCAGGGTTGAGGAGGTGAATATCCACGCATCCAACCCTGGGTTGAGGAAGTGGAAATCCACGCAACCAACCCAGGGTTGAGGACGTGGAAATCCACGCAACCAACCCAGGGTTGAGGGGTTTCGGTTAACGGTGGGAGGTGGGGGCTCGTAGGGTCTGTGTTCATGGACAACGGAACACGCAACTCTTCGATCGGGATCGTGGCTGCGCTGGTGCTGGGGGCGCTGGTGGCGCTGGCCGGCAGTCAGGGGAGCGCCACCGTAGGAACCGTGGCGGTGTTCGCCGTCTGTTCCCTCGTCGCCTACGCGATCAACTGGATCGCATTCGTCCCAGCCAACGCCGCCAAGACGGAACGGTTCTACGACCTCACCGGCAGCATCACCTATCTCGCTGTTGTGATCACCGCTGTCGCTTTCAGTGGCGACCTCGATGCCCGGGCACTGATCGTGGCCGCCATGGTGACCGTGTGGACCGTCCGACTCGGTTCGTTTCTCTTCCGACGAATCCGGCGCGACGGCAAGGACGGACGGTTCGACGAGATCAAACAGTCGAGCCTGCGATTCTTCATGACCTGGACCCTTCAGGGCCTGTGGGTGCTTCTGACCGCGGCGGCCGCGCTCGGGATCATCACCGCCACCGACCGCACGCCGATGGAATGGGTCGGATGGCTGGGCGTGGCCGTCTGGCTCGCCGGTTTTGCGATCGAGGTCGTTTCCGACAGCCAGAAGTCGGCCTTCAAGCGAGATCCCGCCAACGAAGGGAAGTTCATCGACACCGGACTGTGGGCGTGGTCACGTCATCCCAACTACTTCGGTGAGATCACCCTCTGGGTGGGAGTCGCCATCCTGGCCGGGCCGATCCTGTCGGGGTGGCGGTGGTTCCTGCTCGTCTCGCCGCTGTTCGTCTGGCTCCTGATCACCCGCGTCAGCGGCGTCCCCATGCTCGAGGCCAGGGCCGACAAGCGATGGGGAGACGATCCGGCGTATCAGGAGTACAAACGCAAGACCCCCGTCTTGGTCCTCCGGCCGCCCTCACGCTGAGCAGCAAGGGCTTCAACCGCCGACGTACTCGGCGAGGTGTTGCCCGGTCAACGTGGCCGCGCCGGCCACCAAATCGGCCGGCGTCCCTTCGAAGACGACGCGTCCGCCGTCGTGACCGGCACCGGGACCGAGGTCGATGATCCAGTCGCCGTGGGCCATCACCGCCTGATGGTGTTCGATCACGATCACGGACCGGCCCGAGTCGACGAGACGATCGAGCAGTTCGAGCAATCGCTCCACGTCGGCGAGGTGCAGACCGCTCGTTGGTTCGTCGAGAACGTACACGCCGGCGTCGGTCGCCATCTGGATGGCGAGCTTGAGTCGCTGCCTCTCCCCTCCCGACAGGGTGTTCAGCGGTTGACCGAGGCTCAGATATCCGAGCCCGACGTCGGCCATCCGCCCCAGGATCTTGGAGACAGCGGGGATCTTCGACTCCCCCTCTGCGAAGAACCCGAGCGCCTCCTCGACCGGCATCGCCAACACCTCGGTGATGTCTTTGCCGGCGAGCTTGTATTGCAGCACGCTCTGCTCGAACCGTTTGCCTTCGCACTCCTCGCAGGGAGTGGAGACGGTGTCCATGAACCCGAGTTGGGTGTCGATGACCCCCGCCCCGTTGCACACCGGGCACGCGCCCTCCGAGTTCGAGCTGAACAGAGCCGGTTTGACTCCGTTCGCTTTGGCAAAGGCCTTCCGGATCGGCTCGAGCATGTCGGTGTAGGTGGCTGGGTTCGACCGACGCGAGCCACGGATCGGCGTCTGGTCGATGGACACCACATCCGGCACGCCGCGCAGCGATCCGTGAATGAGTGAGCTCTTGCCGGAACCCGCAACGCCGGTGATGACGCACAACACACCGAGAGGCACGTCGACATCGACGTTCTGGAGGTTGTGGAGCGTGGCGTTGCGGATCGGGAGCGCGCTCGACGACGTCCGGGTTTCGGGTTTGAGCCGAGCCCGGTATTCGAGGTGGCGCCCGGTGAGCGTGTCACTCGCCCGCAACCCGTCGAGAGTGCCCTCGTAGACCACCTCTCCACCGGCCCCGCCGGCGCCCGGACCGAGATCGACTACGTGATCGGCGATGGTGATGACCTCCGGCTTGTGCTCGACCACCAGCACCGTGTTGCCCTTGTCCCGGAGCTGAATCAGGAGGTCGTTCATCCGCTGAATGTCGTGAGGGTGCAGCCCGATGGTCGGTTCATCGAAGACGTAGGTGACGTCGGTGAGCGCCGATCCGAGGTGACGGACCATCTTGGTTCGTTGCGCCTCTCCACCCGACAGCGTCCCGGACGGCCGGTCGAGAGAGAGATAGCCGAGCCCGATCTCGGTGAACGACTCGAGCGTGTGAACGAGGGCGCCCAACAGCGGGGCCACCGATCGCTCGTCGAGGCTGCGGACCCAGTCGACGAGATCGCTGATCTGCATGGCACATGCGTCGGCGATGTTCACACCACCGATCTTCGACGACCGGGCCGCTTCGCTGAGCCGGGTGCCGTCACACTCCGGGCAGGGCGCAAAGGTGGCCGCCCGGTCGACGAACGACCGGATGTGAGGCTGGAGCGCGTCGCGGTCCTTCGAGAAGAACGACTTCTGCACCTTGGGGATCAGGCCCTCGTAGGTGGCGTTGATCCCCTTCATCGCCAGCTTGACAGGTTCGCGGTACAGAAAGTCGTGCCGTTCCGTCTCTGTGTAGTCGCGGATCGGCTTGTTCGGATCGAGAAAGCCGCACTCGATGTACGACGCCACCATCCACCCATCGGCGGTGTAGCCAGGGATCGTGATGGCGCCCTCCACGAGCGACTTGGAGTCGTCGAACAGTTCGGTCAGGTCGATGTCGGGCACGCTCCCACGGCCTTCGCAGTTGGGGCACATGCCACCCGTGCGGGTGAAGGTGACCTTCTCGCGTTTGCCCTTTCCCTTCTGGATCGACCCGCTCGCGGTCACCGACGGCACATTGAACGAGAAGGCGTTGGGCGAGCCGATGCTCGGCTTCCCGAGCCGGCTGAAGAGGATGCGGAGCATGGCGTTGGCGTCGGTGACCGTGCCCACGGTCGACCGGGGGTCGGCGCCCAGTCGCTCCTGGTCGACGATGATCACAGTTGTGAGACCTTCCAACACGTCGACGTCGGGGCGGGCCATCTTGGGCATGAACCCTTGGACGAACGTGCTGTAGGTGTCGTTGATCAACCGTTGCGACTCGGCGGCGATGGTGTCGAAGACGAGCGAACTCTTCCCCGACCCCGAAACCCCCGTGAAGACGGTGAGGCGCCGTTTCGGGATCTCGACGCTGAGGTCCTTGAGGTTGTTCTCCCTGGCGCCGGTTACCCGGATGAAGTCATGACTGTCCGCGACGTGCATGATCGACCCTACCTGCGGCTCGGAGCATTCAGGAAGCGGGTGGCTGGTCGATCCGGATGAGGTTCCCCGACGGGTCCCTCAGCGCAAAGTCACGGGTTCCCCACGGCTGCTGGGCGGGCTCGGAGACTATCTCGGCGCCCCAGAGCCGCACATGGGAGAACGTGGCGTCGAGATCGTCGGTGTGGAAGTGGACCCCGTTGAGCGCTCCCTTTGCCACCAGCCCGGCAACCGTGTCGGAATCCGCCGGACTCCCGTTCAGATAGTTGGTCAACACGATCGAGACGGACGGTTGGTTGGCGGCGCCCACCGTGATCCAGCGGAAGCCACCGTTGGCGACGTCATTCCGTACGTCGAGTCCCAGCGCGTCCCGGTAGAAGGCGAGGGCAGCGTCAGGGTCGGTCACGATCACGAAGCATTGGGAGAGAGTGATGTCCATGCGAGGTGAGGCTACGGAACCGGCGCCCCGACCGCTTCTCCGATCCTGCTCGATGCGGGACGGGTGGCGTCCCTGGCGATGCATCCGGGCACGCTCGCCAGATCACTGTGGTCCCGAGCGCGATACGCCGTCGGGCTCTCGCCGACCATGTTTCTGAAACTGGCGCTGAACGATCCGAGCGACGTGAATCCGACTGCCATGCAGATCTCGGTGACCGAGAGATCGTCGCCGCGAAGCAGAGCCTTGGCCCGCTCCATCCGTCGGGTCATGAGATAGGCGTGCGGCGTCTCCCCATATGCGGCGCGGAATTTGCGGGAGAAGTGGGCGGTGGACATGAGAGCCGTTCGGGCGACTTCCGCAACATCGAGCGGGCGGTGGTACTCGCGATCCATGAGGTCGCGGGCACGCCGCAGGTGGGCGAGGTCGGCCAGTTCCTCAGGCGTCACCCGGCCCAGCGTAGCGTCGCGGCCAGGGCACGAATGGCCTGCATCATTCGATCATGCCGCGCCGGAAGACGACGGTGGAGAGGACGACCACGGTCATCGCATTCACAGCCCATTCCGTCCAGACCCATCGCCTCCGAAGATGGCGGGTGGAGGATTGCCATGCGGGGCTGACTCCGTCCGCCCGGACATTCGTGACGTGATTCGTTGTCCTGGATCGGCCGGCGTTGATGCCGGTCGACCGGTCAGCTGCCGACGTGCTCCTTGGTCCGTTCCATCTCGTACCGGGCTTCGATCCTGTGGTCGCCAAAGAATGCGAAGATCGCATGACCGACGAGGCCGATGCCCCAGAAGAGGATGACCCAGTAGGCCCAGTCCAACCCGAGCACTGCTTGGTCACCCACGCCGGCGCGAACGTCGAGAATCACGAGCAATCCACTGACGAAGATGAAGACCATCAGGTGGTACATGAAGTCCCGGATCGCCTTGAGGTTCCTCTTGGCGCTGACCAGGACCCTGTCTTCGTGCGACACTTTCTCCTCCTCAGAGTCGCTTACCTTCGAAGGTCTCGAATTCACCGGCCGGGTCGCCAGGGGCGCATGACCCCAGTCACAGCCGGAAGGCCCCAGCACTCCGCCCGGATTCTGGATCGAGATGTCAGGGGGCGAGAACGACTTTGCCCACGGTCTCGCCGCCCTCAAACAGCGCGTGTGCACGGGCGGCATCGGCCAGCGAGAACACCTCCGTCACCTCGATCACCACGCGTCCTGAGGCCACGAGATCAACCGCCTCGAGCCAAGACGACCGAACCGTTTGGGGATCACGGACGGCGTGCTGGCCGCCTGAGTAGCCCATGTAGCCAAGCCCGCGGGCTCTGAGAGCGTCGGCGGCAGGAACCACTTCTGGTTCATGGGAGGCGTTCCCGAAGTGGACGAGCCGCCCAAAATCGGCGAGCGCCTCCCACGACCGGGCCCGGACCGCACCTCCGATGGGGTCGAAGACGACGTCCACTCCCCTGCCCTCGGTCAGGCCGCCAATCGAATCCACGAACCCGTCCCGAACAACCACGTTGGCATACCCAAACCGCTGGGCCGCATCGACCTTCGACTGGCTGCCGACCGTGCCGATGGTCGGACCCAACCCGAGCACCTTCGCCGCCTGCGCGAACACCGAGCCCACACCGCCGGCCGCTCCGTGAAACAGCATCGACTCCCCGGGCTGCACCCGCCCTCCATGACGCAGCAGGTTGAGCGCAGACGGGAGGACGCCCACAACGCACGCCGCCACCGGATCACCGGCAAGGTCCGCTGGCAGGCGCACGACACGAGCGGCATCGGTGACCACCTGTTCGGCATAGCCGTCTCCCCCGCACAGAGCGGCGACCGCGTCACCGACCTGCAGCCGCTCGACGCCCTCACCGACTTCCAGCACCCGTCCTGCCACTTCGATGCCCACGACCATCGGCGGTCTCCCAAGCCCGTCACCGCGGCGGTTCCTGACGTCGGTGAAATTCACTCCGCAGTGGTCGACTCCGACTCGTACTTGTCCCGGCCCGACGACCGGGTCGGGCACGTCCCGCAACTCGAATACGTCGGGACCGCCAAACGCTTCGACGACCATCGCTCTCAATCTCGCTGCTCCTTGTTGTGGCGACAGACGCTAGTTCGGGGCGTGGTTGGGGTGCGACCGCTCTTACACCGTTGCCAGGCCGTCGGGTCTTGACGAACCAGCCCATGATCGATACAATAGGTTTGCGACGCAAACCGGTCTGCAACACTTGACCGAAGTGGAACATGAGTGACAAATTCGACGATGGCGCGCTGGATGAAATGGGACTCAGGGCTCGTGCTGCCGGCTACCGGGACGGACTTTTGGAGTTGTTTGCTGCGGGAGTCCTGGGCTCGCTGGCGGTCTCCTGGTTGGTCGGCCCCGGCAGCGCGGGGATTCTCGCCGCAATGTGGGTGCTCTACGGATGGAAGCTCGTCGATCGGATCAGAGAGCGGATCATCTATCCCCGAATCGGGTACTACAAGGAGCGGGCCGACGACTCCAAGGACTCAACCCGGGGGATGCTTGCCTTCATCGCCGGATCATTCGCCCTCATGGCGCTCGTTGTGATCGTCACCGGCGGAGCGACCGACGCGGCCGAATGGCGAAGAGCAGCACCGTTGGTTTCGGGGGTGACCATCGCTGCCGGCTTCCGGTACGCCGCAGTGAGGTCGAAGATGGCACGGCACAACGCGATTGCTGCGTGGTCTGCAGTGAGCGGCGGACTGGCCTGGTGGGTGGGCACAGGCGAGTCCTACTCCTATGTCGGGTGGCATCTGCTCGGAGTGGCAATCCCCCTCGCAATCGTCGGCGCGTGGACCCTGACCAACTTCCTGCAGCATCATCCGGTTGCCGACGGTGAGTGACCCACTCCCCCGGATCGAGCCAGACAGACTCGTACACGAACCGGCCCGGTTGGCCATCCTGGTGATCCTCAGCGCCGTCGAGGAAGCCGACTTCCTGTTCCTCCTGGAGCAGACGGGGATGACGAAGGGAAACCTCTCCTCACACACGGCCCGGCTCGAAGCGGCGCGGTACATCGAGATCGAGAAGACGATCGTCGGAAAGACGACAAGGACCGTGTACCGCCTCACCGATGCGGGCGCCCACGCCCTGGCCCTCTACCGGGATCACATGACCGGCGTTCTCGAACTGTTGAACTAGCCGAGCCGGCTCTCCATCCAATCCGCCCACCGAACGGTGAGTGAGGTGGCGTCTTCTCCATCCGGAGCCAGCGCCCGACCAACGATCACCCGCACGGGAGCCCGGCGGAAGCTGTTGTCGACACCGAACACCCGGTCGGTTCCGACCACCGCTACCGGGACGAGCGGGGTGCCGGTCCTGCACGCCAGCCAGGCGGCTCCCCTCTTGGGAGCGCGATCACCCCATCGGGCAACCCGGGTCCCTTCGGGAAACACTCCCACCACCTCCCCGGCCTCCAACCGTGCGATCGCGGTCCGGAGGGCACCGATCGGAAGTCGCACGCGGGGAACCGGAATGGCGCCGAAGAGCGGGAGAGCGCCCGCCAGAAACCGGTTCGCTTCGGCCAGCTCGTCGAGAGCCAGGAAACGAACGGTGCGCCGGATCGAGGCGCCGATCAGTGGCGGGTCCAGGTGTGAGTAGTGGTTGGCCGCCACCACGAACGGAGGGTCTGGCAGCGGAGCGTGCGACTCGATCCGCAACGAGATGGCGGGACGCCCGACCAGACGAATCACGGTCGGACCCACCGCCCACATGATCCGACCGAGCGGCGGAATCGGATTGTCTAGGGCGGCAGATTCGGGCACGTACCGCAAGAGGCTAGACAGCCTGCACGGGCATGACCGTTCCGTCGGGGCCAGGTGACCGGGCCTCTGGGTTACACCAAATCCTCGAGGCCCGGTCGCGCTGCGTCAAACAGGCAGATTCAGCTCAGGTCGAACCGATCCGCGTTCATCACCTTCGTCCAAGCCACGGCGAAGTCGTTCACGAACTTGCCCTGGTTGTCGTCCTGCGCATACAGCTCGACATAGGAGCGGAGCACCGAGTTCGAACCGAACACGAGGTCGAGCCTGCTGGCCGTCCACCTCACGTCGCCGCTCACCCGATCGCGCACCTCATAGGTTCCGTCACCGGCCGGGACCCACACATACCCCATATCGGTCAGAGCCGTGAAGAAGTCGGTGGTCAGCGCCCCTTCCCTGTCCGTGAAAACTCCGGCCTTGGACCCGCCGTGATTCGCTCCCATCACCCGGAGACCTCCGAGCAACACCACCACCTCGGGAGCCGTCAGCCCCATCAGCTGTGCTCGATCGAGGAGAAGCTCCTCTGAGCTGACCACGTAGTCGTCCTTGAGCCAGTTCCGGAACCCGTCATGGATGGGTTCGAGCGGTTCGAAGGACTCGACGTCGGTCATCTCGGCCGTGGCATCGCCTCGCCCGGGAGAGAAGGACATCGTGAGGTCTGTGCCGGCAGCCTTGGCCGCCGCCTCGACGCCCACGTTGCCGCCCAGCACGATCACATCGGCGACACTCGCTCCGGTGTCGGACGCGATTTGCTCGTACACGGCCAGGACCCTCGCCAGCCTCTCCGGCTCGTTGCCTGCCCAGTCCTTCTGCGGGGCGAGCCGGATGCGGGCTCCGTTGGCCCCGCCCCGCATGTCGGAGGCGCGATAGGTTCGGGCGCTGTCCCAGGCAGTCGCCACCATGTCGGCGACACTGAGGCCGCCGGCCCGGATCCGAGCCTTGACGTCCTCGACGTCGTAGCCGGTGGGACCGGCCGGAACAGGGTCTTGCCAGAGGAGGTCGTCGGTAGGCACGTCGGGGCCGAGATAGCGAACCTTCGGACCCATGTCTCGGTGGGTGAGCTTGAACCACGCCCGGGCAAACACTTCGGTGAAG
>Ga0224505_10002354_pt1 | contig 11147 bp, 10 predicted proteins | sample SF_Jan12_sed_USG_FD_169102 | JGI IMG/M metagenome (GOLD analysis project Ga0224505, IMG submission 169102) | Sediment microbial communities from San Francisco Bay, California, United States - SF_Jan12_sed_USGS_4_1 | ecosystem: Environmental > Aquatic > Marine > Sediment | place: USA: California...
TGCGGCAGGCACTCACGAAGGCCTCAGAGATGCTCGCTGTTGTCGGTCTGACCAGTCGTCACGACCACAAGCCTCCCCAGCTCTCCGGTGGTGAGCAGCAGCGCGTCGCCGTTGCCCGTGCGCTGATTAACGAGCCTCTGGTGGTTCTTGCAGACGAGCCAACAGGGAACCTCGATACTGCGAATGCCGGGGCTGTCCACGATCTGATTGCGAAGCTGAGCAGGGAACAGGAGCAGACATTCGTGATCGTGACACATAATGAGAAACTGGCGAAACAGGCTGACAGGGTGGTGCGGATCGTGGATGGCGTGGTTGGCACATGAGCCGCGGCATCTGGCTCATTCCTTCCGTATCAGATATCTTTCCGTATATGTGGACAATATCGCCTCGAGGCAGTGAGGCCATGATTTCCAATCTCCTGGGATTCTGTCCATTTTTTTCTTGACATTCAATCGGATTTCGCTATTTTTGTCATCGACCTTTTACGACAGTTTCTCCCCTGACTGTTGTAAGAATCAAGGTCAAGCCCGGCGTTCCCCCCAACGCTGGGCTTTTGTTTTCGGTCCACCTTAGGAGGATAGAATGGCGAGAGCGATCAGAAAAAGTTCATCACGCAAGAAGAGACTAGCCGAACAGTCGTTTCCCCTTGTGAGGGAGAATTTCGTGATTATCGGCCTGGGACTCGTCGTGATTCTGGCGGGTTATCTTGCCCTGCTTGAGGGGTCGGTCGAAGGATTCCTTCCGCTCGTTGTCGCTCCGATCCTGCTTGTTCTGGGATATTGTGTCATTATCCCTCTTGGGATTCTCTACCGCAAGAATGAAGAGAACGGATAGTCAGCGTTCTGCCGGACAACTTCCACGGAAGCATTCCGGGCCCTCACATCCCTGTCACCGGCCGGACTCAGAGAGCGAAGGTCGTACCAGTGAGCGGTAACTGATCCCGGAAGCCCCGGTCTGCCCCTGGTCGGAATTCCTTCTTCAGAACCGGAGAGCGTTTGCCCCGCGGGTTCCCCGTTCGTGTTGCGGTTCCGTGAGGACTTCCGTATATTCTTCGTCGTCCGCGTCTCCCGGCGTGGGTTCGAATGGGCGTGTAGCTCAGGGGTAGAGCATCTGCCTTTTAAGCAGAGGGTCGTAGGTTCGAGCCCTACCACGCTCACAGAGCATTGGTTCCGGGAACCTGTGAGGCCGGAAGATCATGACACCATGCGGAAGTGGCGAAATTGGCAGACGCACCATCTTGAGGGGGTGGCGCCCACAAGGCATGCGGGTTCAAGTCCCGCCTTCCGCACAAACTTCCACGAAGCCCACGCCGATCGTCTTTTCGACGACTCCTGTTCTCATTTCATCGATGTACGGTTAGCCACAACGGCTTGTTCAATCACACGATCGCGAACGCACGACACTCAGTTAGGAGGATTCATGCAACCCTGGCAGGATAAAAGCCTCGACGAGACCAGAGAAAAATTCAGAAAATTTTCGCAGGAACAGCTTGCGGGAGAGGGAGATGCATGGAGGCAAAGGGACCGAGACCGGGAATTCTCGGCAGAGCGGTGGCTGAAGTGTTGTGAGATGGGGGTCCTCGGCATGTCGATGAAGAAGGAATATGGCGGGCTCGGAATGCCGTATGGTCATACCATAGCGGCGATCGAAGGAATGGGTGAAGCGTGTCATGACACCGGGTTTTTCTTCGCCATGAGCTCTCAGATCAGCGGGATACAGCTGGCACTTCAGACCAGCGGAACGGAGGATCTGAAAAAGAAATGGCTGCCTGACCTGATCTCCGGAAAGCATTTTGCATGCCTTGGATTTACTGAGGATACCGCAGGAAGCGATGTGTTTTCGACCCAGACCGAAGCGAAACCGGTCGAGGGAGGATTCGTCATCAACGGGCAGAAGTCGTTTACCACAAATTCGCTTGATTCAACCTGCTGTCTTGTCTTCGCGCGAACAGCCAACAATCGTTCTCCGTTCGATTTTACGGCGTTCATGGTGGACATGAGCTGGGACGGCGTTTCTCACGGGCAGGCCTTCGAGAAGGCAACTCTCCGCACATGTTCTATGGGCCGGGTCGATTTCAAGGATGTGTTTGTTCCGAAGGACCATATTATCGGTAGTGTTGGATCCGGTCTGAATGTCCTGAAGTATTCGATCGGATGGGAACGGGTGATGCTGATGGGGATTATCCTGGGACCGATGGGACGGGTTCTGGAGGAGACGATTGAGCGGGTTAAGACCCGTGAACAATTCGGAAAACCGATCGGTAAATACCAGCAGATGTCATCCAAGGTGGCAGAGATGATCATGCGGCGAAGAGTGTCACGGACGATGGTCTATGATCTGTGCGGTCAGCTGACCGCCGCGAACGGAGCGATCGGCAACTATCTTCAGGATGTTGCCATCGCCAAACTGTACGTCACGGAGAACTGGATTCAGTTCATGCTGGATGCCACCCAGATCTGGGGTGGAAGGGGAGTCTGCCACGACTGGTCAATTCAGCAGGATATGAGGGATGCCCTTTCCAGCACGATTTGGGCAGGAACATCAGAAACCCTGCGGAATACCATCGCCAAAATCGTTGGTGTTGGCTGATTCGGACGCCGGGCTGGTTCCTTCGAAATGTCGATGTCGGGGCTTGACTTCCTGCCCGTTTCGGGGTATATTTTGAGCGACTTGGTATGTTAAGAAAACCCGTATTTCTCATTATTGCCCTGATGGCTCTCAGCAGCCTGTCATTTGCGCTGGAGCCTCTTAAAGAGGGCAGCCTCTCGGCAGAGAGTAATGGCAACTCGATCGTCATCCGATGGATGTCGGAGGACGAATCGAGAGTCACATCGTTTGAGATCGAGCGGAAAGCCGGACTCACGAGCCAGTTCTTCCTTCTCGCGGCGGTGGCACCACTTGGAAACAACTCCTCCTATGAATACGTCGACGACACGGCATTCCGTGTCGGTGCCGAATCAATCTATGCCTACAGGATCAGGGCGGTATTCGAGGATGGTTCCTCAGCCTATTCCGGTGAGGTGACGGTGATTCACGCTGTGAGCAGTGTGCGTCGCACCTGGGGGAGTATCAAGGCGATGTTCCGTTAATCAGGTATGATCCTGGCTGGTCTTTCAGAAGCGATGCTTGCCGTGTCGCTTTTTTTTGTTTCAATGACTCCAACCGCGTGCACAATCGCCTGATTCTTGCTTCCATCTCTCCGAGGCGCCTGCGCCTGTTGAATCAGATAGGACTCTACCCGGAAGTTATCCCGAGTTCGATCGACGAGGCGTTCGACCCGTCGCTCAGTCCGCTGGAAAATGCCAGAGTGCTTTCAAGAGCAAAGGCGGATTCCGTCGCTTCCGTCCACAGGGATTCGGTGGTGATTGGTGCGGATACGGTCGTTGTGCTGGACGACCAGCTTCTCGGCAAACCGACCAGTCCTGACGATGCCATCCGGATGCTCAGGCTCCTCAGCGGCAGGACACATACGGTCATCACGGCATTTTCGCTCGTGCGGGCCGGAGAAGAAGGTGTTTGTGAGGCCGAGGAGACCGATGTTACATTCCGTACACTTCCCGATGGTGAGATCAGGCGCTACGTGGCAGGCGGGTCTCCCATGGACAAGGCGGGTGCCTACGGGATTCAGGACGATTATGGGGCTGTCTTCGTGTCCCGGATTGAGGGATGCTATTACAACGTCGTGGGGCTTCCGTTGTCAAGATTTTGGTCTGCGTACCGGAAGCTCCCGGAATATTTGAACGAAGTTGAGAGGAATCCTCAGTGAACAAACGAATCAGAGTGCTGGTCGCAAAGGTCGGGCTGGACGGACACGACAGGGGCGCTAAAGTGGTTGCGGCGGCGTTGCGTGATGCCGGAATGGAAGTGATCTACAGTGGCCTCCGGAAGACCCCCGAGATGGTGGTCGAGGCGGCGATTCAGGAAGATGTGAATGCGATCGGCATCAGTATCCTGAGTGGTGCACATATGACGATCTTTCCGCGGATGCTGGCGCTGATGAAGGAGAAAGGACTGAATGATGTCCTCCTCTTCGGCGGAGGAATCATCCCGGACAAGGATATTGAAGAGCTGAAGAAAATCGGGGTGGGAGAACTGTTCACCCCCGGAGCTTCCACTCAGGTCATCGTTGAGTATCTTCGAAACAATTCCGACAACCGGAACTGAGCTGACTTCTATTCCCGCCTCGTGACCTTGATCGCCTGAGGGCCCTTTCCGGTTTCCTCAATTTCGAATTCAACAGGCTCCCCCTGCTTGAGGGTTCTGTACCCTTCGCCCACGATGGAATTGTAGTGAACGAAGAGATCTCCTCCATCCTCTTTGGTAATGAATCCGAACCCCTTCGCGTTATTGAACCACTTCACTGTACCTTTCATAGCCAGGTACCTTTCGGGCTGTCTTCAATGGGCGTGGTATCACATCGCTTGCGGGCATTGTAAGAAAGCCTGAATCAAAACGCAAGAATCGCGAGGCTACGATTCCTTCTCCGCTTTGAGGCCTGTATACCGCGGTGATTCTGTATCTTCCGGTTCTTCGACAGGGAGATGCGTCGGCTCGAGGATTCTGATCCCTGCAGGATCGAAGGGGAACAGATCGTCCGGCGTGAAGAGCATATGGAAGTCCTTTGCTGAGAAGAAAGGACTGAATTTCTCAGAGAACTCGTCCAGTCTCCGCAGATAGTAGGGGATATTCTCATCACGGAAATGCGGGTCCCAGTCCGCCATCGCCCTGGCATGACGGAATCCCTTCGGGGTCGGGTCCTCTCCGCTCATGTAGTACACGATCCGTGTTCCCTTTCGGAAGGACCGGTCGATGCGCAGGCCGACTTCATAGGCCGCCGATCTGGACCTCGTCCCCGCGTCAACCGCTGCAAGGTATTCCTCGATCGATTCTCCAAGCTTTTCCACCCTTGTGAACTCCCTGATATCCATCCTCCGTCCCTGAATCTCTTCACGTGTTTCCATGTAGGCCCGGTGCAGTTCCTGAATATCCTGATTCAGGAGTGCAAGGACACAGCGTTTGATATAGGCACGTCCGAACCGCTCAATGCTCCGCGATGTGAATGAGGAGCCTTTCAGCGTCAGGTTTCCCTCGTAGTCCAGGAGGGCATAGTTCTTCATTTTGTAGCTCATCATAGTGCGATACCGGCCGTCCAGAGCAACCGAGATCCCCTCCGGCATGTGATCCGAGATTGTCCTGACAAATTCCTCTTCGGACGCCTCACCACGGACAGCTTTGGGGGGGACGAAGAAGATACCGTCGGTGTCGACTTCGATAATGATGGATCCTGTTTTCCGAATAAAATCGATCATCAATCGGAGAAGTTTCTGGCCCTCCGTGGTGACAACATCAGCCTTCGCGTAATCATTGAAAAGCCCTCGGGCGTAGCCGAGATATCCGTAGAACGAGTTGATCAGGATCTTCATCGAACTCTGGAACGCGTCGATCCGCGACCTGGCGCCGGGATCGGCTTCGCGTTTCATCTCCTGCTTGGCGCTCAACCGCTGCGAGGTCAGTTCCTGCAGGAGCAACTTGAAAATGCCGAGATGATCACCCGCGGGTGTCACGGACCGATGAATCATGATGGATGGGTAGAGGGACTCGATATCCGCGTGGAGGACCGGTCCGAGGACTCCAACCGTGAAGATATCTGTGTACCCTCCCGTGGTCTGCAATCCTGTGGAAGGCCGCGGGATGGAGTATCTCCTCCTGAGATACTCGCGCAGCAGCATATTCTCGATCTTGATGGCTGATCCCGACCGCAGGACCCCTGAAAGGGTCATCGGGAGCATTTGTGTCAGGTAGAAGTGCGTTCCTCCCAGATGGCCGCTGAGGGCCCTGGTTTCCCTCACGTCATCCATTGCGTAGAGGCGGAGCGGTTCCCGGTCGTGATCCCAGTGCCAGGAGATCCTCTCGGGCCTGACGTACGTTCGTTCCGGCGAGGCGAAGCCGAAGTACCGGGCTGCATACTTCAGGCCGTATCGTTCCATTCTGTTTTTCGACTGGTCATAGGAACGAACAAGCTGATAGGTATCAATGACATGTCGTCCGGCGACTTCGGTGACCGGTCCCTGAGTTCCGATGCCTGATGGCCGGCCGCGCTGGAATGCCGCCGTGGGGGAGGATCCATCTCTTCCGATCGTGAGCGGAATTCCATGATGTTCACAACGTTTCAAAATGTACGGGAGGTCGAACTCGTAGATATTGTGACCTTCCAGGACATCAGGGTCGCGCTCCCTGATGATGCTGATCAATTCGTGCAACATCTCCGCTTCTGTGAGTTCCGTGCCGTCAATCAGATGCTCCCATCCCCCGGAGTCAGAGAGCGAAATAAGGATGATCCGGTCCCCCGATCGGGCAGCCCGGCTGAAGGAGTTCGGCACAGAGGTGTACGTTTCGATATCCAGCTGAAGCCGGGTAAGATCTTCGAACCGCATCCCCTTGAAGAGCGTGCGGCCTGATTGAAGCAGGTACTGATTCAGCGGGTCGGTAAGAAGCCGTATCGATTCGAGCGAAGAATAATGTTCAATCTTCGTCAGGGTTTTGCGGTTGTGGGCTTGGAGAAGGTGGCGGACAGCTTCCCACAGCGGCGGCCATCCTTCGAACGCGCAGACGAACCGGTAAAAGCCGTTTCCTTCAAGCTCCTTGATCCAGTGACGCTGAACGAACCCTTCCAGCAGGGTACGATCGGAAAGGAAGAAGAAGGGAAAGAAGGGATCGTCTTTCCGAACCAGACGCCCGTTTTCCCTGATGAAGAGGCGCACGGTCTGATCGTCATTCTGCTGTAACCCGACGATCTGTTCATCAGGGTTATGTCCATACAGCAGTGGATTCATCGGACGCTACTTCTTTCCGGCGGCACGCTCCATGAATGGGGTGAGAAGGTCGATCGGTACCGGGAAGATCGTTGTTGAATTCTTGTCCGAGGCCACCTCCGTCAGCGTCTGCAGGTATCGGAGCTGAATAGCGGCCGGATGCTTTTCGATGATCTGGGCAGCTTCCGCGAGACGCTGGGAAGCCTGGAACTCTCCCTCTGCGTGGATCACCTTGGCGCGACGTTCCCGTTCCGCTTCCGCCTGGCGTGCCATCGCCCTCTGCATCTCCACCGGGAGGTCGATATGCTTCACCTCGACGTTGGAGACCTTGATCCCCCACGGCTCTGTCTGAGCATCGATAATCTGTTGTAAGGAATGGTTGATCTTCTCCCGCTCCGCAAGCAGCTCGTCCAGTTCCGACTGCCCGAGGATGCTCCGAAGGGTGGTCTGAGAAAGCTGTGACGTGGCAAAAAGAAAATTCTCCACATCCACGATTGCCTTGTCAGGATGGAGCACCCGGAAATAGACAACCGCATTGACCTTGATCGATACGTTGTCTTTTGTGATGATATCCTGAGGGGGGACATCCATCACCACCGTCCGCAGGCTCACCTTCACCATCTTGTCGATCAATGGAATGAGCAGGATCAGGCCGGGACCCTTCACGCCGATCAGTCGCCCGAGGCGAAAGATCACACCCCGTTCATACTCCCGCAGAATGCGGACAGCATTGGCGAGAAGAACGACGACAAAGATAACGAGAATAACAAAAGCGGTGCTGAACACAGGCATAGGTTCCTCCTTCATTGCCGTGACGGGGAAAACCGGCCGGCCGGGTACTCGCGGCCGGCGGTGTGGAGCTACTCAGAGGGACGGACAGTCAACCTCAGATTCTGAATCTCTACGACGGTGACACGGGATCCTTTCTTGATGGTCGGGCCCGTGCTCACGGCATTCCAGACCTCGCCGTGAACCATGACCTTCCCATCCGGATTCAGTATTGCGACAACAATTCCCGTCTCTCCGACAAGTCCTTCAGAACCGGTCGTCGGCTTTCTCATCTGGGCCTTCATACCCATGCCGATGGCGAACACAAAGAATGCGGCAGTACAGAGGACGGATGGCACAATCACACTCCATGAGATGGAGACGATTTCCAGCGGAGAATCGGTGTCGATGAGCATCACAGAGCCGAGGAAGAGTGATGCGAGGCCTCCGATCGAGAGTAGGCCATAGCTGGTGATCTTGATCTCAAGGATGAACAGAATAATACCGACGATGATCAGGGCGAGTCCCGCATAGCTGACCGGGAGCGTGTTTAACGAATAGAATGCCAGGATAAGGCTGATCACACCCACCACGCCGGGAAAAATGGCGCCCGGATTGTATAGTTCGAACATCAGCCCGTACATCCCGAGGAGAAGAAAGATGTAGGCGATATTTGGGTTGCTGAGAAGATCAAGGAATTCGTACTTGAAACTCATCTCAATCGTGACCACTTCGGCCCCCCGTGTCGTGAGGACTCGTTCTGATCCATCCACCATTGTGCGCACACCATCGAGTGAATCAAGAAGGGCATTGATGGAGGGGGCGATGAAATCGATGACGTTCAGATCGAGCGCTTCCGTTTCGGTAATCGAAATACTTTTCCGGACCGCATCCTCCGCCCACTCGATGTTCCTGCTCCTTTTTTCACTGATCGTCCGGATAAAGGCAGCCGCATCATTGGTTGCCTTCTCATTCATGATCGAATCAGGCTGATCTCCCTGCATGCCGACCGGGTGTGCGGCTCCGATGTTGGTTCCGGGGGCCATTGCGGCAATATGGGCGGCGCGAGTAATAAAGGCGCCGGCGGAAGCGCTCTGTGCGCCTGCAGGGGAGACATAGACAATCACGGGGAGGGGGGCTGTGAGCAGGTCTGTGACAATATCCCGCGTCGAGTCGAGAAGACCGCCCGGTGTATTGAGGCGAAGCACGAGACATTCACCCGATGCTTCTCCTGCCATCAGGATTGCTTCATGAATATATGCGGCGGAAGCCGGGTTGATGCTTCCATCAATTGTTGCTACATATGCCTTGCCCGCGGCAGCGGCGGCAGAATTCAGGCAGCAAAGGAGGGCTATTGTGGCGAGCAGGGACTTCATCGTGAGATCCATTGAGTGGTTAGAAAGATCTGGCGGAGAGGGTGGGATTCGAACCCACGTGGCGCTTTTGACGCCTACACGCTTTCCAGGCGTGCCGGTTAAACCACTCCCGCACCTCTCCAGGATTACCTCGATGTGTCAGACTCGCGGACAGTCCTCTTGAACCGGGTTCCATGCGTTCGGATGAGGTGTTCAGGGAAAGAGGATCAGATCAGGAATTCTGAAGCGAATCCGGAAAAAAATACAAATAAGGGCGCGGAAAAGCAATGTTGTTCAATGGTGCAGAGTGACGATGAATGACGAATGAAACTCAGGGAAGGGTCATTTTGTGGGTGATTTCACCCTAATTGATCGGGTACAGACCTCCATGTTCTCAATGATGAATGAGCGAAGCGTCGCAAATTCAGTGTACGTGGAGATACAGTATTTTCCAAGCACATCGATCTGATCGGCCTGACTGAAGTCACTCATCGTGACTTCTCCACTTCCCGCCAGATTCTGGATCTCTTCGATCTTGGAAAGCACAAACGAATGAAATCTCGGGTCAATTGAGTCAAGGATGTTGAAATACGACTGGTCCATAGATCCCCCGGTTGTTTGAACGATACCACCCCGCCGGAATGGCCCGGCAGGATGGCTTCGCATCGATGTATGTTCGGTTCTTGAATTGATGGTCCCTGGAAGGGACCGGGAAATGACGGGGAGTTGCGGGGGAGCAACGGGTACAATGTAGAGCTTTCGATCCGCGGGCGGTGTTCCTCAGGTCATGTGAATGGCAATTTGTTCGATGATCCCATTTTACCCGTTTGAGATCCTACCTTACCAGCAACATTCTCCTGGATTCGACAAAACCGCCTGCCTCAATGGTATATACGTACAGTCCGCTCGAAACCTGTCGCCCTCCACTGTCCGTTCCATGCCAGAGAACAGACCGGCTCCCGGCGCTCTGAAGTTCGTCAACCAGTGTCTCCACCACCTCGCCAAGCAGGTTGAATACGGTTATCGTCACCCATGTCTCTTCCCGTATCGTGTACCTGATTGTGGTAGAAGGATTGAACGGGTTCGGGTAGCTCTGGGCCACGGACGTTTGCGGCTGTCTGTCTACAGCCGGGGAACCTGGAACGACGGAACCTGTTTTTTCAAAGGAAAAGAGCGCGGTCGTCAACACGGAATCAGGAAACGATCGGACCGTCAGAACAAGGAGGTAGTTTCCTGCTGGTCCGTGGGACGGTATCCCGAGCGGACGAACCTTCAGAATGGAATCTCCGGCTTCAAGAAGGAATCGCTTCGGCCTGATCATCACTCTCGGTGAGAGTGAGTCGGGGCGTTCGAGAGACAGCGAGAGATCAGCCTCCAATGTCCCGGGACCCGGGTTGGTCAGGATCATGATGACGTCCACCGTATCTCCTTCCGCGGGGACAGGGAGGAATTGATCAGGGATGTACACGAGAGCGGACGGAACTGTGTCTGAGATTTCAAGTATCACAGGGATCGTGATCAGAGGGTTGATGGGATCGTTCGACCCAACCAGGATGTGGCAAACATGAACGCCCTCGCCGAGATCATGCCCGTCCAGTGTCACCGACACGTGGCTCGATTCAGCCGGTGCTGTTGTTCCGCTCGTATCGCCGGTCAGAATCCATCCGCATTTTCGACTCTCCGTCATGATCGACCAGATCAGATCAGCATTTCCGCTGTTGTGAAGTGTAAGCGTATCGATGAGGACGTCGCCGGTCCGGAGGGAGTGACTGAAGGAGTCCGGGACGACATTGATGGAGGGAGCTGTTCCTGTCGACTGATTTGATCCAAGGGTCGCCGGAGAGCCCAGGTCCCCCTGTGAACCGCCGTAAGCAGGTTCGCGAAGGAGAGCGGTTGCCCAGTGATCGCCACTGTTGTTGTCGAGGCTGAAATCAGACAACGCAAGCGAGGCTCCCGTCGGATCGGGCCATGTTGCACCTGCATCATATACGATCGAATCAATGGTGATACCAGAGTTCCGGATGATGATTGCATCTTCGCCATTGCCAAGCGTAAATGTGCCCGATGACCCCCAGTCATACGACTGTCCGGATGCAATCCCGCCGTTTGTGGCTGAGTCGGTGTTCACCGTGAAAACGGCGAAGGCACCTGCCGGGATGACGAATGAACCCTGGACGGTGAATGCGTTGGACCCTCCGTCTGAGATTTCCCA
>Ga0224505_10002358_pt1 | contig 11112 bp, 7 predicted proteins | sample SF_Jan12_sed_USG_FD_169102 | JGI IMG/M metagenome (GOLD analysis project Ga0224505, IMG submission 169102) | Sediment microbial communities from San Francisco Bay, California, United States - SF_Jan12_sed_USGS_4_1 | ecosystem: Environmental > Aquatic > Marine > Sediment | place: USA: California...
CCTTGGATTGAAAGAACTCTTGGTCCTCAGCGGTGAAGCTGAAGTCAGTCCCACAATCGGCACACTGGATGGTTTTGTCCTGAAAACTCATTGGATGACCTCCTTTTTCAATATTTAGTTAGAGCCTGGGTCATCCAATACTTGATATGAATCCGAAAGAATCCCAAGAAGCTTGTAATAACCTAAACCTAAACTATTTGGGTACATCATACACCGATTGCCAAAGTTGTCAAGTCCCGCCTCGGCTCTACTCGGGCTTTAAGTCTGCCTCAAGCGCCGAGTAATAGATACAATTCCGCTTTGATAATCTGCCTTAGAAGACGCCGAACCCCAGGGACACCATACCGATCAGGCCTGCTACAAATCCGGCATTATGCCCGCGGAATGCCCGGCGCTTTTGCCTGTCCGGTTAGACGAGAATACAAGGTGACAATATGGCTTTCCCTGACATCCCGGCGGCTTATTCGTTAAATAAGGTGAACGGGCGAGCCGGAACCGTTCTGAAGGACAAACATCAGAAGGGGCCAAGTTGGCTAGGAGAGCTATCGGTCTGGATACGGGGGCTTTCGGGAGGTCGTACGGCGCGCATGCCGATAGGGCATATGGACATTGAGAGAGCCCGAAACATTAAAAGGAGGGAAAATGGAAGCGATAGCGAAAAAAGACGGCATGGTAAAAAGTATCATGGGATACAGGATGTTGCATCGTAAACATGTAGAACAGATACTGATGCAGCTCAAATCATGTGCCATGCAATATCCAGGCTTCGTTGACGCTGAGTTTCTCGTCAGCGAGGGAGATCAATCTATGGGCCTGATGATAAGCACGTGGGAGACGATGGAGAACTGGCAGACATGGGTGGGGTCAAAGGGAACGGAATCATTGTTTCGGCGAGCCAAAATAGCTGTGATGGGAGCGGCAAGACTAACTCCATATAGGACGATGGCCACGGCAGAGCCGCGCTAGCGGGGAAGCAGTCTTTGCTTGCACAGAGCCAAGCGTCACCGTTCGGAAAAGGGGTCATCAAGCCGCAGAGGTAGACAGAGGCTCCTACAACTCCAAGGACGCCACACCAATCGGGCGTGCTACAAATCAAGTATTATTTCTCGAATTCCGTGAGCACCATAGACCGCTAACTCTTGATGTCCTATGGTGGCGACTACTTTCCGAACAGGGGTCACGGGTCCGAATCATTCCGGGGACGGCATGAAGCAAACCACAGCAACTGCTGTTTCAGGCAAGTAAGAATATAAGGCAACGATACGGCTCAAAGTTCAATGGAGTCTGATAGTGATTCTTTGGGACTGTACATTGCGTCGGCTGGCCTTATTGTTTAGTTAAAAGCAAAGATGTGCGCCTCCCCTTGTCCGGCAAACAAATACCTAGTAAGATATTTTTATCTGGGATCCATAGGTGAGTACCAGGCAGGGTGCGACGCAATCATGGGATAGGGCGATGGAATCACAGAAATTCGATACAAAGTCGCGATCAGCGCTGTATTTATGGCTCTTTGGACTACTGTTTGCCTTCTGCTTCACGATTCTCATTTGGCTACTTGGCCCAAATCTGAAACATTTTATTGATTCCTTCCTCCCTGACCAGGGGGCATCCTGGTATTACTGGAAGCTGCCTTCTCGTGACTTCTGGGGGATGGTTATCACATGGGCATTCTATCTAGGTCATCAGTTTTCTCTCTGGATGGCAATCTATTTCGGCGACAAGAATCTACACGGCTTTAGATCTCCATCCCTCTGGGGATTGCCTAAATATAGTCTGGTAGCTCTAGCAGTCAACCTGGTATTTGTATCATTACATTTACTGCAGACACACTTCTGGTTTGATGGCCTGGCACAAGACGTTCCCATATTTACTAGCCAGTATTCAGTGATAATTATGCTGGCGGTAATACTCATACTTGAGAACCCGAGAAGGGGTCTTATCCTGGGACGTAAAGCAGGGAAACCATTCACAGCACAGGTCACCGGGTTTTTCAGGCGTAGCCATATGTATGTATTTGCCTGGGCACTCGTATATACCTTTTGGTTCCATCCCATGGCGACTGATCCGCAGCTGCTCTCCGGATTCTTCTATATGTTCTTGCTGTTCACACAGGTTACATTGGCCTGGACCTGGATGCATCTCAATAAGAAATGGATAATTCTGCTCGAGAGCTATGTCACAATTCATGCCGTTATAGTCGCTATTTTTAATACTTCATTTTTCAGCAGTCCTGACATCTGGCCTATGTTTTTCTCTGGATTTGCCTTCATGTTTGTGTTCACGTACATGTATGCTTTGAAAACGAACAAGAAAGTGTATTGGCTGGTAATTGCGGTCTATGTTCTATTCCTGATATGGCTCTACCTTCCTACACCTGTAGGATATGGAAGAAGCATAGTAAATCTGAGTCGCCTGGAATTCACGTGGATACCGCTGATACTGCATGGTCTTGCCTGGGTTTTTGCCGGACTTGCATTTCTCAAAATTAGAGAATAGGCTATTAATGTGACTATCGAATTGACCCCTGGGTGTTGCGGCTATGGTTAAAATAAGACTTGTCAGATTCGTACCAATATTTATCACATTATTGGTTCTAGTTCCGGTGGGTACTGCTTTAGCTCATTCTCCAGTATTTCCTGGAGAGAATCACAGCCCTGCGACTGCATATCATATTGACGATCCAGTAAAATCGTGGGCCATTTATGATGAGCTAGATCATCTGGACGAAGGAGAATATTATGAATTCAGTGTGTCACGTGGTGAGAAGATACAGTTAGCTTTACTCACACCAGAAAGCCCGGCTGAAGGTGGCTTTCTACCCTCGTTCGCTTTGCTGATTCCTGAAATGACTCAGGGCGATGAAGCGCCTGATCATATTGAAGTACCCGCCGGATATGGCGCTACCATAATAGAGGGCCGTGATCCGGGCCGCGCAACATATGAAGGCTTCTCCCCGGGGTGGTTCTATGAGGTTGCTAATATGACCACTGATGCTCCCGTAGACGGCATATATTATGTTGTTGTTTTCGGCACTATGCAAAGTAATGATACCCATGCGAATGAGGACGATGAAAACCATGATGATGATCATGAGGCTGCAAGATACGGTCTTGTAGTTGGCTACGTCGAATCATTTACTCCGATAGAATTGATAATGGTTCAGTACAGTGTGCAGAAGGTATATGCCTGGGAAGGGCAGAACCAGTTTGTCACATTATTGCCGATAATCCTGGTATTAGTTATCGGTGGAATAATATTGTATTTGCGCAGCCGGAAGGGCAGGGCACCAAAAGACATATCTAAGTGGCTTGCATCGTTGGCCGGCCTAGCCTTCCTGGGATCAGGTGCTAGCATTGTCTATCAGATGTTTTTGACCTTTAGTGTCACCGGTCTTCACGGGCAAGCTATGATAACTCTAATTTTCTTTGTTTTTTCGGTTATTCTGGGGGTTGCCACTTTGCGCTACGCGGTACGTGATAAGCCGATACTGACCACTCGGAGAAGAATCGGGCTGGCAATTACAGGTTTGATAGCGCTATTTGTGTGGTCAGGTTTGTATCTTGGGACAGCTCTGGCAATTGCGGCAGCACTTGTGCCGTCTCATTCGGTAGGAAAGGATTAATTACATAATATTAGAAGGTGTTCTTGGCAGCTTGACCAGCACTATAAACCCTCTTTTTGGACGATATTCATAGCGATCGGGCCGTTGAATCTAGGTGTACTCTTACCTTAAAGTGGCTTGCTACTCCTTTGTGCGAAATGGCGGAACTGCACGATGACTCAAACTGTTATTAGCGCGATGAGCCTGTCAGGCCATATCCCTCGTCAAGGCATACGCAGTGTATCCACCGAACGCACTGCTGATAACCATCCAAGGCACACCGAAATAGGCAATGCCAACGAAAGAGCCTGGGTTCGTCGGAAGCGGGCCTACGTAGACAAGATCAAGGGCTGCAACCGTAACTACGAAGGAGACCACGCCCATTATTGCACCGGTCAAAGCTGGCCTCCAGGCAGAGGTCAACCTATCGGGTAAGTAGCGCAGGGCCAAATCAACAGAGAGCCCAGTGAGAAGAAACGCCGCTGTCCAGCCGACTCCGGACCACGGGGCTACCCAGGTGTGATCAGTGACCCACTCGAAGTAGTAGTTAATTGGAAAACCAATGATTACGTAAGGCAAGAAGACTGCCGTAGCGGTTCCAAAGCGCCTGGTCAAGAGGGCCGGCAATATGACGATGAGGGACGAGAAATAGCTAACCATATAGAGGTAGAACATGCCAATTCCTTGAAAACCCGAAGATGGTGACGCCCCAAAGCCGAGTGTTGCTGATCCAGCCAGGTAATCAAAGAAGAACACTGCTGGCCCAGTAATGACAAAGAGCGCGAAACCGAAGACCAGTGTAGTTTGCCACGCCTTAAGACGCCATCTTCGTGGCGGCAGAGATCCTCTCATGCCATACCTCCTTTTCTCCGACGGGGCCAAAGGTTAGCATTGGACTTGAAGAGCGTCAAGCCCCATTCACGCTTGACAGATCTGTGAGGCAAAGTGCGTTGTCGACTTACGTCTAAATCGAGATTTGGCTATAGTAAACATTGCCGGTTGCTGCAACCCTCAGAATTTCCCATGCATCGCGGATCGGCAAAAGGTCACCTAACAAAATGGTCTTTTGTTACTCCTTAGTTCTTGGGACACCATACCAACCAAGCCTGCTAAAAGTCGCGTAATATATCCCCAGAATACCACCAGAAGTCGCCTAGCCCTCTGATCCATTCTCAAGATATCCTCAAGCTTCACCAATGATTATTGTCATTGTTGCTTGGTTGGCTTCAGGACACACTCGAAAAATCGGCTTTTGCCTGCCATGTATCACGGAGATATAATAAACCCGTGCTTTGTCCTAACGATAATAGCGAAATGGGCCAGGTCAAAGTAGTATCGCACTATGGTGGGCCAATCTTTGTTGACCAATGTGAGAGGTGTGGAGGTATCTGGTTCGACGAATCGGAGCTATTCCGGGCAAAGCAGGGAGAGGCAGAGAAAATCGAGGCACTGAATACCGAAATGCTACGGACCCCCTCCGCGATCGAGAATTCCACCTTGTCTTGCCCCAGAGACCAGGGGCCAATGCAACGGTTTACCGACAGGTACTTCCCTCAGGATATTGTCCTAGTGCGTTGTCAATTGTGTCATGGGCTCTGGTTGAATAGAGGCATATTCACAAAGTATCAGCAATTCCGCCAAGAGTTGATGCGCCCAGAGAAAAGCACTGAAGATGAGAAAATGAAGGCTCAGTGGGAAGCATCATACAAGGACGGACGTTCAACTGGAACACGGGGAAGACTTGTAGAATTCCTGTCCACTCCTATAGAGATGCACGAACATTCCGTCTATCCTTCCGGCGTCGGTTCTATTGTCGATGATATTGCCGATTTCCTGGCAACAACTATAACCAATCTCTTAATGCCCGGCTGGAAATGCTAGGCTTGTTCAATTTCAAGTCCTAATGAATCAACGGGACTAAAAGATCACGCCAGTATATTGAGTAACACATTTACCTGGGTTGTTACCCAACAGTTCTGGCTATTGTGACTTCATTCAATTCTCGAATTCCAGGGACAACATACAGATCGGGCCTGCTACAAATCAGGTATTACGTCTCCAGAATACTTGATTCAATGTCAGATTAACTCAGTTTGAGACACGCCGAGACCTTGCCAGGACTGGCAAAACAAATTCGCTTTCCCATTTAGGATGTCTCTCTGCAGCAAGCAAAACCAAACGCTTCAGAAAATCGTCATATGTATAGCCCGCGAATTCAGCTGCATATATAGTACTGGTGTCCGGACAGATGTCAGCATTGGGATTGATGTCTAGAATGTAGAATAATCCGTCTTTCATCCGCATATCGATACGCGCATAGTCACGACATTCCATTAATATGTATGCTGCCCTGCAGACTTGCTCAACTTCACGGACTTCACACTCACTAAGAGGTGCCGGTACAAGCGTATTGATATTCTTATATTGTTCCGACTCCGATACAAACTTGGATTCGTAGGTGCAGAGCCGGTAATGCACATCCTTGAACGAGGGAAATTCCATCTCGGCTGGCGGCAACACGTCAATATCCCCATTGCCCCATAGCGATACATGTAGTTCGCGCCCGTCAATAAAATCCTCAACGAGTGCAGGGTGCTGAAATCTTTTGATTATGTAGCGGATTCTATTCTTCAGGCTTGTTTCCGTCATTACCACAGAGTCACGGTGAATGCCTTCGCTGCAGTGCTCTCTTGAGGGTTTGATGATGGCCGGAAAACGTCTCCAGTCAATGGAGCACCCCTTATCATATAGTTCCCACGTGGGGGTCAGGATTCCAGCTTCATCAAGGAGCCGTTTTACGTGGCATTTATCATAAGCTGACACTAACGTAGCCGAACCTGCACCTGTGAATGTGAAGCCATGCTGTTCCAAGTACTCCGCCACGAGCCATTCGCTGTGGTGAACACCGGGAAGGCTTTCACACCAATTGAAGACTATATATTCGAGAGGATCGTAGCCAGATAAGACACTGTCAAGATCGCTATTCGTTACTCGAACCAGAGTGGTTGGAAACCCTGCAGTACAGAGCGCCTTGTCTACCTGTGAGGTTACAGCAAGAGCCTCTGCCTGTTCCCGTGTCGACCACTTCGGGTCTAGATTATACAGCAGCAACACAGGTATTTCCGATGGGCAAATCTCTATTCCCATTTCGGATTTCCCAATTTCATCACTCTCCTTCTTGAAGTCCGACGCGGTGTGACAACACCCCGCACAGACCGACTATTCCGCTATAGTCACAACCAATAACAATCGTACCCCTGTTTTAAAACACCTTTCCAGTAATTGGATTGATTTTATACTCAACCACAGTATAACCTCTATGCTTCCGATTAATCAACACTTTCTACAAATGTTCGGAAAAATTGGCAATCCCATCTTGATGAAATATGGAGTACTAGTTTCGGTGTCCCGGTGATAACCCATGACATATTTGTTCCAAGAATTGACGTATGTTCTAATCATGGGCTTGCAGGGTATGGTATAATTAGCCATAGTACACGTTATTATGCGCTGTACAATTTGAGACATCTACTGAGGAGTTGAACAGCCTTGCCTTCGGGCCAGGCTTTATGTGTTTCATCACTATGGATACCTGCCGCTAGTCGGCCCGTGGACGTTTTAATAGAACCGGGACCGGCAAAACTGTTAACCAGTTAAGTCATACAGTGAATGGCACATATAGTTCAGCAGAATTTGCCCCGGTGCAAGACAAACTCCGACGAGATGACGGACAAGGAGTGAAAAGGGATTCTATGCAGTCAGTTGAAACGTTAACAGATGCAAAACAGCAAGAGTTATTGTCACGGAAGATCAGCGAGCTATCTCTGAAAATGGAAGGCACGCGTCTGGAAGGGTTGATTATCCAGCTCTATAAGGAATTGGAGGCAGCCGGTATTGCTTTCAAGCCAAACATCTATCTGTCCGACAGCTGGGGTTGTCCTGATGAGGTCCCTGTGATCGGTGTTCCGTTCCATCTTGCCGACCCGGCACTTTGTGACCTTCTTGGGCAAATGGGTGGTATTGAAGTTGAAGACGATATGACCGTGATGATGATCCTTCGACACGAAGCAGGGCATGCGTTCAATTATGCATACCGGCTCTATGACAAGCCAGACTGGAAGACCCTATTCGGGCCATTTTCGCAGCCGTATCAAGATGAGTACCAGGTAGATCCGTCTAGCACCCGGTTTGTTCATCATTTGGAAGGATGTTACGCTCAGAAGCATCCTGATGATGATTTTGCTGAAACCTTCGCTGTATGGCTCACGCCTTGTTCGAATTGGCAGACGGCCTATACCGGCACACCGGCTTTTGAGAAATTACAGTATATCGAAAGGGTAACGGCTGAGTATGGTGAAAAGCCGCCGATAGTGACCGGTGGAATGGTCGACGTGCCCGTTGAAGAGATAAAAATGACCCTCAGCGAATGGTATGAAACTGTTTACAAGAGCCGCATTAATCAGGATCAATTAACCGAGATTGTGCGCCCGGAAATATCGGAATGCCCCCAGGTGATAACACGAGAAGCGGTAGTGATAAGTTTCCCTAGCTATTCACCAGCGTAACAGGTGGGCGCGGTGTTCAGCGGCAGCGATTGAATTCCAGGGTCAGGATATTAATCGGGCCCGCTATAAATCGCGTAATATACCTCCAGAATACCACAAGCAGTCGCCTAGCCCTCTGGTCTATTCTCAAGATACCCTCAAGCTTCACCACAATTTGTTCTCATTGTTGCTTCAATGGCTTCAGGCCATACTCGAAAAATCGGCTTTTGCCCGCCACATATCACGGGGATATAGTAGACCCGTGATATGTCCTAACGATGATAGCGAAATGCGCCAGGTCAAAATAGTATCGCATTATGGCGGGCCAATCTTTGTTGACCAATGTGAGGGGTGTGGAGGTATCTGGTTCGACGAATCGGAGCTATTCCGGGTAAAACAGGGAGAAGCAGAGAGAATCGAGGCACTGAATACCGAAATACTACGGACTCCCTCCGCGATCGAGAATTCCGCCTTATCTTGCCCCAGAGACCAGGGGCCAATGCAAAGGTTTACCGACAGGAACTTCCCCGAGGATATTATCCTAGTGCGTTGTCAAGTATGTCATGGGCTCTGGTTGAATAGAGGCATATTCACGAGGTACCAGCACTTCCGCCAGGAATTGACGCGCCCGAAGAAAAGCACTCAAGATGAAAAAATGAAAGCTGAGTGGCAAGCATCATACAAGGACGGAAGTTCAACTGGAACACGGGGAAGACTTGTGGAATTCCTGTCCACTCCTATAGAGATGCACGAACATTCCGGTTATTCTTCCGGTGTCAGCTCTATTGTCGATGGTATTGCCGATTTCCTGGCGACAACTATAACCAATCTCTTAATGCCCGGCTGGAAATGCTAGGCTTGTTCAATTTCAAGTCCTGGCAAATGAACAAGAGTACAAGATCACGCTAGTATATTGAGTAACACATTTACCTGGGTTGTTACCCAACAATTCTGACTATTGTGACTTCATTCAACTTTCGAATTCCAGGGACACCAGAGTGACCGGATCCGCTGCAGATTGCCGCCCGGCTGGGGAGTCTTCAGGGCTGACTATCGAGCCGCGGAGGTAGATAGCGCCTGTTATAATTAACTATGCGGACGGAGCAGCAAGGTGCATAATTTTAGACAACGGGAGGAGCAGACATTATGAGCGAAGAAAGCAAGAGCCCGGTAGCGGGCAGGGACCAGAAACATACTGCCGGTGGCGGCACATCGAGCCGAGATTGGTGGCCGAATCGGTTGAGGCTCGAGATCCTGCACCAACATTCCTCAAAGTCCAATCCGATGGGCGAGGACTTCAACTACGCCAAAGAGTTCAAGAGCCTTGACCTGGTGGCCGTGAAGAGGGATCTCGCGGCATTGATGACGAAGTCGCAGGACTGGTGGCCGGCCGACTTTGGCCACTACGGGCCTTTGTTGATCCGTATGGCGTGGCACAGCGCCGGCACCTACCGCACCGGTGACGGCCGCGGTGGTGGAGGCAGGGGCCAGCAGCGCTTCGCTCCGCTCAACAGTTGGCCCGACAACGTCAACCTTGACAAGGCGCGCCGCCTGCTCTGGCCGATCAAGCAGAAGTACGGGCGGACAATTTCCTGGGCCGACCTCATGATCCTGGCTGGCAACGTGGCCCTGGAGTCGATGGGATTCAAGACCTTCGGCTTCGGTGGCGGCCGCGAGGACGTCTGGGAGCCGGACCAGGACGTCTACTGGGGGGCCGAGAAGACCTGGCTGGGTGGCGACAAGCGCTACACCGGTGACCGGGAACTCGAGAAACCCCTGGCTGCCGTTCAGATGGGCCTGATTTACGTCAATCCGGAAGGCCCGAACGGCAACCCGGATCCGCTGGCGGCAGCCAAGGATATCCGCGAAATCTTCGGTCGTATGGCCATGAACGACGAGGAGACGGTGGCCCTCATCGCGGGCGGCCACGCGTTCGGCAAGACCCACGGCGCCGGTGATGCGAAAGATGTTGGGCCTGAGCCGGAAGCGGCTCCTATCGAAGAGCAAGGCCTGGGCTGGAAGAGTAGCTTCGGCACGGGCAAAGGCGGCGACACGATCAGCAGCGGCCTGGAAGTCACCTGGACCAACACACCAACTAAGTGGGGCAACAACTTCTTCAGGATCCTATTCGGCTACGAATGGGAACTGACGAAGAGCCCGTCCGGTGCGCAGCAGTGGAAGCCGAAGGGCGACGCTGGCGCCGGTACGGTGCCGGATGCGCACGACCCGTCCAAGCGTCACGCACCAGGCATGCTGACCACGGACCTCGCCCTGCGGTTCGACCCTGTTTACGAAAAAATATCGAGGCGGTTTTATGAGAATCCGGAGCAGCTAGCGGATGCATTCGCCAGGGCGTGGTTCAAGCTGACGCACCGTGATATGGGCCCGCGCACACGCTATCTCGGTTCGGAGGTTCCGGCAGAGGAACTCATCTGGCAAGACCCCATCCCCGCCGTCAATCACAAACTGATTAATGCACGGGACATCGCCTCCCTGAAGCGCAAGGTCCTGGCTTCCGGACTATCAGTGTCGGAGTTGGTTTCGACCGCCTGGGCGTCGGCCTCCACCTTCCGTGGCTCCGACAAGCGCGGCGGTGCCAACGGCGCCCGCATTCGTCTGGCGCCGCAGAAGGATTGGGAAGTAAACCAGCCTGCCCGGCTGGCAAAAGTGCTGGAGACCTTGGAGGGCATCCAGAGCGCTTTCAACAGCGCGCAGTCCAACGGTAAGAAGGTATCGCTGGCCGACCTGATCGTTCTGGCCGGTTGTGCAGGCGTCGAGCAAGCGGCAAAGAGGGCTGGTCACAAGATGTCGGTTCCCTTCACGCCGGGACGTATGGACGCCTCGCAGGAGCACACCGATGCGGCCTCCTTCGCCGTGCTCGAACCCGTCGCGGATGGCTTCCGCAACTACCTCAAGGGCAAGTTCTCTATGCCGGCCGAGGAGTTGCTGGTGGATAGGGCGCAATTG
>Ga0224505_10002359_pt1 | contig 11110 bp, 13 predicted proteins | sample SF_Jan12_sed_USG_FD_169102 | JGI IMG/M metagenome (GOLD analysis project Ga0224505, IMG submission 169102) | Sediment microbial communities from San Francisco Bay, California, United States - SF_Jan12_sed_USGS_4_1 | ecosystem: Environmental > Aquatic > Marine > Sediment | place: USA: California...
ACCCGCCGTCTCCATCAACTCCATGAGGTGAAGATAAGGGTCCTGTGCCTTGAGCGACGGGTACGCTTCCTTCAACAGGTCAAGCTCCGTTGCGAGGCCTGCCACTTTCTTCCGTTCTTCCTCGATCCTGGCCTTGCCGGCCCCGGTCTTTATCAGACTGTTGATAGTGATCAGCCGCTCCATGATCTTTTGTTCGATTTCCCGATAACGGTCTACCGCGTCCCAACTGCGCAGAATAGTATCCCATCGCTGCTGCTGTTCGATAAGCACCCGTCCATGGGCCACGTGCAGCCGATGCTGCTCGTCGATCAGCGTATCGTAGCCATGCCTCAGCACCAGCACGAGCAGGCTGACCGCAATGACTATGAATGCAGGCTTAATCCGCCTTTTCAGTGACAGCATTGAACACTACGCCCGGCTCCCTGTCCCATGTGCTGAAATACCGGCGAGCCTGGTTTCCCACCATCATGGTCGATGTCATGTTGATCGACGCCGAAAGGGGGATGCCGATCAGCGGGATCAGTTTGTGAGCTTTTCCCAGAAAGCGCGGCCCGAGAAACCTGGACATATCCACGGCCGAATCGGCCACCCCTGTCTCAAGATAGCGTTGGGTAAGTTCGTCCACCACCCCTCGCAATCCCCTTACGGCGACCCCCTTTACCGCCTCGGCGCTTCCTGAAAACCCGATAAGGGCAAGGGCAGTGGCCTGCAATTCATCCTCATCCATGGGGACTTCGTATGCCGCCGAAATCCCGTAGCAGAGTTCGATCTGCTGTTTTGTCAGATAGGCAAAATCGGCCGTGATTCCTACGAATAACGTCCCGATCGTACCGATTCCCGGCAGTATTGCCGGAGCGCTGACCAGTCCGCCAAAGGCGCCGGTCTTGAAAGCAGCCCGACTGATAAGGCGACTGCTTACCCCGTAGGCCAGATACCGCCTCGGCTTTGTGCCGCCGCAACGAAGGTCATGTTCTTCCAGCATCCGCCCCACTTCGCTCCTTATGGCGGGAAGAGAGGTGCCGGCCAGGTCAAGAGCCCGTACAAGCCAGTTGTGTTGTTGCATGCCGGTGTATCCTTTCCGACAGCAGTGTCCGAGACGATTCCTTAAGGGAAATACGGCTCGATTGACAGGTTAATCCCCGCCACATAGCCTATCCGCTTTGATAGGGTATCCTTTACGCGGCTGCCGATGGCGTACCCTTCTTCGTGCGTCTTGTCATGGTCAACCTTGATCACAATATCGATCCAGACGCTCTGGCCAAGCTGACGCGCCGTCACCTTGGAGACGCGGCGAACACCGGGAACCAGTCTGGCTATATCTTCGATCTCCGTTATGTTTTTGCCGTGCACCGAAGCGTCAAGTATCCCTTTCATCGAGTCGTTGAGCATGCCGTAGCTCAGTCTCATCAGATCTATAGTCTCGATTACTGCTACCAGCGGATCGAGAAAGTAGAAGCCGAACTTCGTTCCAAGGATGGCTGCCGCTACAAAGGCCGACGACAGGGCATCCGAATGGTTATGATGGGCGTTGGCCTGGATTGCCGGGCTTTTTAGTTTATCCCCTACGCACTTTAGGTACGAAGAGAGCTTGTAATTGGCGATCATGGAGATGATGGCCGCCCAGAACGCGATAAAGTGAGGCGGGGTGATGCCTCCATGAAAACTCACCCACACATCTTTTATGGAGTGGATGAACAGAAATACGGTAGCTATCAGCATAAGGATGCTGATGAGCAGTATGGCGACAAACTCGACCTTGCCGTGACCGTAAGGGTGGTTCTCATCGGCGGGTTTTCCCGAGACCCGTATGCCGACCACTACTACCAGCGAGGTTATAAAGTCCTTGAACGAATAAAGGGAGTCGCCCAATACCGCCTTGCTGCCGCTGATAAAGCCCACGAAGGCCTTAAAAATAGTCAGTAGAAGGTTGATGGCGACCGCAAACCACCCGGCTTTGCGGGAGCAGCGATAACAGTCCAGATATTCAAGATGGCCGCTGCCCGGCTTCATATTACAGTGTGACAATTAAGGCACTCCCCCCGGTCCCTGTGCGGAGCAACCGCACCTCGATGGATGGCCGGCGCTGTCTTTGTGAGGTTGTCGCCGTTGTCCATCTTCAGGTTGTTGGTGTTCGTCGCTGTCTTCGCAATGGAGTGACACCGGTCGCACGGCCCGTAGTAGCCGTGCGGGGCCCTGGCCCCCGAAAGGATCATGGGCGCCGACTCGAACTGGGCGATCCCCAGCTCCTCGGTACTGTTGATTGCTACCTGGGTGACGGCCCCTTTTCGATAGATATCGACGGTGGCCTGCTTCGACATGGCCACCTGTTTCGTCGCATGCCTGAACGATCTGAGGTCCTGTACCGGCTGCCCATTCAGCCCAGTGATCACGTCTCCCGCCAGCAGGCCGACCTCCGCGGAGAGGAGGGTTACTTCGTCAATGAGGATACCGGAGATGTCGACAGGTATGTTGTTGGCCTTGGCCAGGGCAGGAGTGATGGGTATTGCCTCGAGGCCGATCCAGTGTCCTTCCTGCAATACCTTGTCAGGCATTGGTATGGGTTGTCCCGGCGCAGGCCTGACTGAAGGCGCCGCATTGTTAAGTACCGGTCTCACTACGGCCGGATCCAAATACTGGCCGGAGGGGGCATAGGCCACGTTCCGGCCGGTCCCGTCCCATTTGTTGAGAATGCGTTGATCATTCTGCGGATTGAAAGGGCTCTCATGACCGGGGGCATTCCAGGGCGCTTGCTGCTGGGCCAGTCGGGGGTCCGGCTGACCGGCCATGGGTTGGCCCCACTGGCCGGGCTGGTTCTGCGGGGCGGCCGGATCAAAGGGGACTTCCTCCGGGCTGCGTCCGGGCAAACCCTGACCCTGTCCAGGCTGCCCGACCACTACATTGAGGTTCGGGTCCACTTGGGGAATCGGTCTTATATCTCTTTCAATTTCCTGTTCCCGTTCTTTTGCCTTGTTTATGCCCTGCCCGGCGGGGCTCATAAAGAGCACCCAGGCAAAAGCGCTGATAAGGAGGAACATTGAAACGGGATGTGCTACAAACCGCAGATAATTCATGCTGAATTGCCACTACCGGTAAAACGGTGTTATAAATAAAGAACTTAAGACGCCGACGGTTCCAGGATATGATCGACCGTTTCCAGTGCCTTGGCCTCGAACTTCTTTATAAGGTCAGGATGCTTACGGTTGAGGATTTCATAAGTAAGCGCCCCGACGAAGACCCCGAGAAAGACCCCTATCAGTATCTTGGACATTTTCAACCTCCAGCCTTATTGTGTTGCTGTTTCCTCACAGCAGGGGGAAACCGGCACATTCTCTTCGCGCTCTTTTATCTTTGCATCGAGTGCCTTGTCGATCTCTTCCAGTTGGCTTGTCAGCGAGGCGATAGATTCAGCACCCGCCAGGGCCGAAGGATCAACGGCCGAGACCCGCACCATCTCTTCTCCCAGTTCCTTGAGCGCTGCCTGCCTCTTTTTGTGCAACTCACGGATGTCGTAGGTAAGCGCCACGCCCCTGGCAAATTTCTGGGCGAGGTCAACCGGCTTCTCAAGCAGATCCACGACAATGTCACCTACATGTTCGATGTTATACCTGATACTCAGACGATCCATTTTCCCTCCCTCGATCAAAATCCTTGCCCCGTAGAACTATTGCCGTTTTCTCCGCGACGCCTCTCCCTCATCTGTTTCATGGTCAGAAAACCGGCCATGGCGAGCAGCACCCCAGCCAGCATGCTGATCAGCACGATGAGGCTCAGCTCAAGCTGGACCGGCGGGCCCACGATCAGCTTGACCGGTACCGGCACATTGTTCTGGTCGAGAAAAACCACCACAATGAACAGCGCCATCAGATAAACGAGGTAGCGTCGCTTTAATTCCATGATGATTCATTATCCCTTTACGGCTGCCATGGCAGCGACCTTCTGTGTGGCCGTGGCAGCAGGCCGCAACTCGGTCCAGTACTCCTCGGGCATGTCTCGGCAGAGGAGCAGGGCGCCGTTGGCCCCGGCGTAGACCGGTTCTTCCACCCTGGAGACCCTTCCGTAGCCCAGGTGCTTGCGCATGTGGTCCTCGATCTCCTTGCGGAGCCCAATCATCTGGCTGCCGCCACCTGCCAGGATGACGTTCTGCTTGAGGTCGTCCTGGAACTCAGGGTCGTAAGTGGAAATCAGCTTGCCTATCCCCTCGACGAGGTCGGGGACAATGGTGCGGCAGGCCGCCTTGATCTCTTCAGTTACATTGAGCTCGGTCGGCTTGCCGTTTATGGGGAGCGTAATGAAAAGCTCTTCTCCCTTTCCCGTGATGGTGGCGTTCTCTTCCTTGAATTTTTTGAGCATATTGGTAGTGAAGTTTGCTTCGGGGTATTTCGACTTCACCAGGTCGAAGAAGATGCCGTCGATATGGTCACCCCCTTTGGTGAGGGTTATCTGGTCGTCCTCCGCCGGCACCGTGCCATGCATCCGGCACATATCAACGGTTCCGGCGCCGATGTCAATAATGAGCGCACTCCCCAGAAGGTTAAGGCCATAGGCTACGCAGAACGGTTCGGAAGCCACCAGGACGTAGTCGAGCACGCCCTCGCAGATATCCATCATGGTCTGCTTGTTTTTCCTGCTGGCCAGTGCCGGAGTGCCGACCACGCCACGCAGGGAGTATTCACCCGGCTCGCCATTGGTGGCAAGGCTTACCAGATGGGTAAGAAGCTGCTTGGCGCAGTTGACGGTGAACTTGTAGTCCTTCACCGTCTTTTCCGGGTCGTCGGAGAACTTCAGCACTCCCTTGTCGAAAGGGCGGTGAAGCTCAAGGGCCGGCTTGTTCTTGAGCGCTTCGTCGCCGAACAGGATATCCTTCCCGAAGAACTTCCGGGAGACGGTATCCTTGGGGAAGCCTACATAGCTCGGGATGAATGTCCTTACCCCGTTGTCGCAGGCGATGACACTTCGGGAAGTGCCAAGGTCGATGCCGATGTTCAAAACCTTTTGTTTTGTCATACGCGCACTCCTCACTGGTTAACTAAACAGTTCATGCCGGTCAGCGGTCGATCTTCTTCATGCCCCTGAGAAAACCCATGGCGCCGCCGGTAAGGCCGAAGGCTTTGAGAACAAGAAAGGCCGGGACAGCGACTTCGGCAAATGCAGCGCCGAGAACAAGTCCGATGCCGGTAACGACGCCCGCTCCAACGCCGGCTGCGGTATTGCCTGTTACCAGGCCCGCCTTGTAGATGACTCCGTGGTCAGATTTTCCCTTGCCGGTGCCGCATTCTGCGGCGGTTTCAGCGGTAGTTTCCATGTCGCACCTCCCTCGAAGTAAGTTGCAATAGATAAGATTTTTGAGGCGAACCTGGGTTCTAACGGGTTCTAACGGGTTCTAACGGGTTCTAACGGGTTCTAACGGGCCGCCTCGATGTAAGCTTACTCTCCCCTCAATTCCTTGTTGATCTCTACCAGTTGTCTGAGCAGGCCAAGTTTTTCCGGAGCGAGCTTCCCCCGATCCACCTGGAGGGCAATGCCATGATGTTCGATCTGCATGAGCCTGTCTTCGATACGGGCAAGCCTTTCTTCCATGGCGGTAATCCTTTCAAGGTCAGCCGCGCTTCGTGAGGTGCGGCGAAGGATCGACAATTCTTTAAATTGTTTTTGCAGCCGCTTGTAGTTTTCCTTGCAAAGTTTGTCGCAGGCCCGCGCAATAGCCTTGGGGCCCATATGGCACTCGTCCAGCATTTTACCCGTGGACGGGAGAAGGTGTTTGAGGCCGGTTCCGCACGATTTGATGGCGCCCATTGAGGCGAAACCAATGTACTCGAAGGTCGCGGCAGTGTACCCGGCAGCCTTTGTCAGGTCGTCTTTGGAGGGAATGGAGGCATCTATGGCGGCATCTATGGCCTTGCCTGTCTCAGTCGTCACCGTTGTCAGTTTTTTGACAAAAACGTCGGGAACGAGGTTCGAGAAGGTGAGAGCACTGTGCATGACCATCAACCGCCTTTCTGCTCCACATGGGGGGAGCGGTAGGGTAAAGCCTGGTTAGTGCAGTTCAAGGAGCAGGGTCTTTCTTGCCGGGCTCATGGCGCCCTGCTCCAAAAGTTTCCGTTCGTAGTACGGCAACCGGCCGGTCTCCTTAAGGCATATGCCTATGAGGATTTCAGCCAGGTCTGATATCTCCTTTAAATAAAAAAATCTTCCACCCGTCTGCTGGCTCATCCAGCGGAAGTTCCCTTCCGTTTCCGAGATATTGTTGCAGAGGATCGAGTAGATTTTAGTACCTTTCTTTTTGAGAGCCTCCACTTCAACAGTGTATTCTCTCTGTTTCGGGCAGGCCCTGAAGCTATCGATTACACCATGGGGTGGTTTGTCTCCAATGACGACGACGGCCCTGGGTGAGGTATTGTTCCAGGCCAGGTTAACGGCTTCGTGCAGGGCGCATTCCACTGCCTCGGGACCCGTGCCGCCCTCCCCGATATACAGGTCCGGCGACTGGACGAACCGGGTAATCTTCTGCCGGTCCGAAACGAGCGGCAGAACCTTGGTGAGGTAGAACTCGTCCTCGCCTTCATCGCCGTGGTCCTTATACGCGACAAACCCCATCCTCACCTTTGGCGAGGCGTTGAAAACCTCGTCGATTACCCGGACGATATTGCGCTGCACTTCGTGGATATAGGGCTCCATGCTGCCGGTGGTGTCGAGCAGGAACACCACGTCGAGCGATGATACGGCCGAGAGCATCCCGTTATTGAGAGATCGCTCCTTTTCTCCGATTTTCTCCAGGAGCTTTTTCTTCTTCTCGTCGACATTATTCATGGTAGTTTTGGCTGTAAAATTTGCGTACTAAACAGCGCTTTGTCAGTGTTATGTGGGGTAATAAATTTATGATCAATTAATACGAAATTTTAACGTTAATCAGCTTAGAAGGATGAATCTAATGATTTTATGGCAGAAAGTCAATAGAGTTCTTGTTTAAGAATAATTAACTTGAAATACTGTGAAATTTGTTGTGAATGGTAAAATCGTTTTGATACAATGCGCCCGGAAAATCGTCTTATGCTATCGGTCAATTGGCAGGTTGGCAGGGATAAGGAGCACTATGGAACGTGTCAATGACTCACCTTTTGAACCACCGGCTGTCATGAGGCTTGGCGATATCCTTGTTGACCAGGGTTTCGTGGATCGCGCGGTGGTGGAAGGCGCCGCCGCCGTTCAACGGCGAGGTGTTGCCCAACGGATAGGGGAGCTCCTCGTGGACCGAGGGCATATCACGGCGTGGCAGTTGGAGCGTGCTCTCCGTATTCAGGCAGGAGAATCGAACTCGCCTGCTTCGAAAACGCTTTCGAAGCCAGCGTCCGCTGTAACAGTTTCCTCTGAGCATAAAGAGCCGAAGCCAGCCGGACATGCAGGTCATGTTACCAGGCTTGAGGAACGACTGGCTGTAGTGGAGAATGCCGGGGCAAGGCCTGTCATGCGGGAAAATAAGCTTTTGCCCGCAAAGACCGTGTTGCATCAGGATGCAAAGGCGCCAAAGCGGTTGGGCGACATTCTTGTGGAGCTGGGGGTGGTGGCCCGTGAGATTGTGGAGAAAACGGCGATACGGCAGGAGACTGAAAAAAACATTCGTCTGGGCCAATTGCTGTTGAATATAGGCGCCATTACTGAGAGTCATCTTGCTCGTGCAATTGCCCGCAGGCACGGACTGCCTTTCGCCAGGTTGGGACGCTTGCTTAAGGCTCCGGAATCATTTGCCGACGCTATTTTATCCGGTGAGTTGATTGCACGTCGACGGGCGATACCCGTTGAAAAGGACGCAGGACGCCTGCTCGTGGTCATTGAAGATCCCACCGATTACGAATGCCTGAACGAATTAAGTAATGCCGCGGGATGTCCCATAGATGCCATAGTCTCAACGCCGACCGAAATATATTATGTCTTGAAAAATTATTCCGCGCAGGAGGCAAGGCGCGCTGCCGAGCGAGCGGCGACACGGGAAAAAGAGGCGGCCCAGAGGGCGGCACTGGATGAGGCCTCTCGGGAGAGGCATAGGGTGGCCGAGAGGGAGGCTGAGGAAGCCCATATTGCTGCCAAAAAGGCGGATATAGAGGAAAGGCTAGCTGCCCAGAAACTGGCGACCGAAAGGGCTGAGGAAGAAAAAGAGACACTGGAGGGGCGCTTTGCCCAGGAAAAAATTGCCATCGAAGAGCGTTTTGCCGTCGAACGAAAGGCTCTTGAAGCAGCGCTTTCCGAAGCGGCAAACGCCGCGGAGCTTTCATCCCGTGAAAAAGAGCGTCTGGAGCGGTTGTTTGCCGAGAGCCGCGAGGTTCTTGAAAGGCAACTGGCTGAAGAAAAGGAAGCCCTTGTACAGCGCCTTAAAGCGGAGCAAGACACAGCTGAGAGAATGGTTGCCGAGAGGGTGTCTGCGGAGAAAGCAGCTCTGGAAGCACGATTTGCCCTTCAGGCCGGTAATGTAGAAGAGAAGCTCATTTCGGAACGCCGCCAACTGGAGGAACGGTTGGAGGCAGAGCGCGCCATGACCTTGCGGGCTCAGTCGGAGAAGGCTGAAGTCGAAAAGAAACTGTTGCAGGCATTTAATGAAATAAGGTTCTCACAGGTCAGGGAAGCGGCGCCAAAAGAGGCAGCGGCAAAGGCCAGGCCCATGGAATGGTGGGTGGGGGGGATTGCCTTGGCGTCAGTTTTTGCGCTTGCCCTCGCCCTGAGTTTTTATCTGTCTGCCAAAGTAGTACCTTCCAATGCAGTGGTTGTGCGGGTGGCACTGCCTCAGGCGGCGGGGGCTCCCCCTGTGGAAAAAGCAGGACCGAATACCGATTTGCGAAAGACAAAGGCTGAATCTCCGGCGGCAGTGGAACAGTCAAAGGGTGGAAAGGCCATAAAGGTTCATAAGGAGGAACGGTCTGCCGAACGTAATGTCGGTTTTGCTTCCGTTGAGGACAAGGCAGAAGCCATCAAATCGCTGGAATCAAGAATGCAAACAGGTCAAATCGTCCTTGACCGCCTTGAGACTAACCTCAACGCCCTCATGAAGCGGCTTGAAACCGCCGAAAAAGAACTCGCTGCGCACGGCATTGCCGTGGGTGAAGGGCAGGGAGGACAGGCGGCCACTCCGGGCGTTGACACAGTCAACAATGACATTGCCCGCTATAACAAGCTTCTTGCCGATGCGAAGCGAGCGGCTGCTGAACATGAAAGCATGCTGCGACAAAATCGTGAGCTTGCCGAGCGACACCGCAGGCTGGTCGGAGCAGCGAAGTAAAAAGAGGTCCCGTCTATATCAGAAGTAGAGATGGTAAGAATTGAGTCGTTTATTTTCCTCTCAGAGCGACCGCGGAAATTCATGGTAATTTGCGTGCCGTATTCACCATAAAGTAATTCCTCCAAGGAGAAGCATCCGTGCGACTTAAGCCCCTGAATATGGATGAGATCAAGGTGTTTGTCGGAGAATTCGGCAACCTGCTGGAGAGTTATGCCGGAATCCCGCGCGATCGAAGGAGAATATTTCGAGTAGATCATCTCGACTGGCGTGACGTAGTGCTGATCCGGGTTGAACTTAAGGGCGAGATTGAGGGATTGGTCTTTATCGGTCTTGATGATATCTCGGCATGCATTGCCGCGGAACATATTCACAAGACCCAGACTGGCGAAGATAAGGCCTTTGAGCGGGTAAATGAAAAGGTAAGAGTCCTTATCATGGGGTTGGCCAAAGAGTATTTTTCCAGCCTGGCGAAACACCTTTCTGAAAAGGTTGGCAGAATATGTACCGTTTCAGAACCCGAGTTCTGTGAACTCAGTGAAACGAAATTTATCAGGAAGTATCAAATGGTACCCTTTACCGTGCGCAATATGTCGCAAGTCCGGTTGTTCGTTAACCTGCAGGCTCAAAAGAAGATTGATTTAAACCTCGAACAGAAAAAATGGCGAGTGGTTATTGTTGATAATTCCCTTACTGCGCGAGATACACTGGAAAAGATTCTTGAGGATAACCATTACCACGTAGTTGGAGAATTCGACAACGGGATTGAGTCCCTTCCCCGAATAAAGGAACTGAATCCTCATCTGGTTATCTTCAGCCTGGATATCCCCGGTGTCGATAGCATGCAGGTCATGTACAACATTAAAGCAGTATGCCCTGATGCCAAGGTCATTATCATGACGGGGACAGCCGACAAGGAAGCCATCGTTGAGTGCATCAAGCAGGGCGCTTCCACCTGCATCCTCAAGCCTTTTGAACCCCCCAAAGTAGTTGAAGTAGTCACTAAAACCCTCTATCTCAATGAGTAAGCCTGAATCCTTTGCCGGTTGTGCCTGGTTTGTCCGGAGAATTTCGCTGGCAGTATCGGCTCGACTTATCTATAATCAAGCTTGGCTTCAGGATATGGCGGGTGGAGGAAATGATGGAAAAGGTTGAGATTTTCGTAGATAACATGGATATCGTGCATATCGGTCATTGCGATACCATGGTGAGGGCCGGTACGTGTGAAGGGTGCTCGCTGCTTGATGGCGTGGAGCAGGAGGACGGCCACAAGTCGCTGTGCGTCATCCTTCCCCCGGGAAGCGAATGCGTCGGGACGGTCAACACGGAGGATTTTCAGGGGGAAGTCTATCTGGCCCCCAACTATAGCGGATGCCAGTAACATCAGCTTGAACAAAAAAGCCCCTCTTTCGGAGGGGCTTTTTTGTTAGTGATGACCGCCACAATTGTGATCGTGATCATGGTCATGGTCATGGCCCTGATCGATACTGGGGCCATTATACTGCTTTGTAACCGGGTCATAATGAGCCAGGGCGTTGTCCCTGCACTCATCGGAACAGACGGGAACAGGGAACGGGATCTCGGCCCAGTGCGTCCACGACCACTCGGGATGGTTGATGTCTTTCTGACATATTGCGCAGAATGCAATGTAGTGGGGTTCGTACACCCCGCATTTGGCAGGCATCCGACGCGGGTCCCAGTCCGCCGTATCGCCGACCAGGTCGGCAAACCGTTCGTATGCTACCGAAATTTTAAGTTTGGGATGTTCGCAGTCCCATGTCAGGCTTTCAAAACCCATGCTCGGGTCTCCCTCGCCTACGCCAAACAGGCAGTTCCAACACGCCTTCA
>Ga0224505_10002361_pt1 | contig 11105 bp, 11 predicted proteins | sample SF_Jan12_sed_USG_FD_169102 | JGI IMG/M metagenome (GOLD analysis project Ga0224505, IMG submission 169102) | Sediment microbial communities from San Francisco Bay, California, United States - SF_Jan12_sed_USGS_4_1 | ecosystem: Environmental > Aquatic > Marine > Sediment | place: USA: California...
TCTGCCAGGTATTGCCGACGGACTGCGGAATGGCCTGTTCGACAAACAGTTCTTTTGAAAACTGGTCGGCGGGGAAAGATTGTACCTGTGCCCACCCGGCATCGACGGTATGGCCACCGTATTGGGTAAGAGCGTCCTCTGTGCCGTCTTTGTGCCTGTGGTCGTGCTTGAGCGACAGCCCGGAACCCGTCTTGGTTATCAGCCAGGTACGCGAGGCGTCGTCACCCACGTGAAAAGGAATTTGCAGTTGCGTCTTATCACATCGCCTGACGTGCATGACAAGTTTCTTGTTCGCAAACGTGTCACTGCTGTCGTTATCGACGGTGACCGTTCCGGAAAATGCTTTACCGCAGAGTTCGCTGATGGCGCTAAAAAACGCATCGTGCGACGGGATTGACGGAACGTCTGTTTGTGCGAAGGCGGATGACAAGAAGAGACCGGAGAGTACGACGAGAACTGGCAATTTCATGGCTACGAATCACAATGAGAGATGGACCGGCGGTCAGGATACCGCAAGCGGGCGCTTATGCGGTGGGCGGTCTACTTGCGTCGTATGAGTTTACAGGTCGAGACCATTGGATATGCGCATAATGTATATTATGTTAAATTACGTACGGATAAGGATTAGCCCTTAGGTCTGGGCAGACTCACACGCCCTCTGCTAGACGATATTGGCCAGTTCATTCCGTTCCCAGTCGGTCAAGCGTGACTGAAACATCCTGTATTCCATTTCTTTAACTTTGGAATAGACCGTTACGAATTCTTCACCAAGAATATTGCGAAGCGCGACGCTATCGCGAAATGCATCCAGCGCTTCATACAGGTGTCGATGCAGCGCGAAAGGAAGCTCGTAGGCAGATGCTTTCACCGCTGGGCGTGGCACCAGTTTCTCTGTCATCCCGAGGTATCCGCATGCCAGCGAACCTGCTATGACCAAATAGGGATTTACGTCGCTGCCGGCGAGCCTGTTCTCGATACGTCGTGATTCCGCATCCGATATTGGAATTCGAAGACCGACAGTGCGGTTATCAACGCCCCACTCAAGATTTACCGGTGAGGAAAAAAAGTTAAGGAAGCGGCGATAGGAGTTGGCGTAAGGCGCGAACATCAGGAGCGCATCCGTCATGTATTTCTGCAATCCACCCAGGTAATTTTCAAAGAGCTTGCTGTTACTTCCGTCAGAATTGACAAAAATGTTTTCGCCGCGGTCATTGTAAACGCTCTGATGAATATGCATGGAGCTTCCTGACCCGCCCGCAACGGGTTTGGCCAGGAAGGTCACTCGCAGACCGTGTTCCTGAGCAACCCGTTTTAGCGTGCGTTTGAAGTGGAAAACATCGTCGGCGAGTTTCACAGGAGAGCCATAGTGAAAATTGACCTCAAACTGACCAGGTCCCAGCTCCTGCGAAACGCCTTCGAGAGAGATTTCCTGAATCCGGCAGTGTGCCGACAATTGTTCGAAGAACTCCCCCAGGTCGTGAAACCCTTCGATGCCATAGCCATCGATATGTCCGTCAAACTGCAATTCGGAGTCTGCGTCCGCCGACTCGCCGTCATGTTCAGGCTGTAACTTCGCCAGGTAAAACTCCACTTCGGGCGCAACTATCGGTACCCATCCCCTCGCCTCGTATTTTTCGACAATTCGTCTCAAGACCATGCGCGGTGATTCTTCGACTGTTTTTCCTTTTATGTCGCGGCAATCCATTAAGACCGACGCCGTTGTTCCTGACGACCACGGTACGAGTCGAAGAGTAGATGCGTCCGGCTGCAGAAACATGTCGCTGTCGACCACGTTCTCTCGAGACATGTAGAACTGGCTGTCAATCGTCTGCGCGAAAATTGCGATTGGTAATTTGATGTCTTTACTTTTCAGAAGCGCAGTTGGCTGAACTTTTCCGCGGGCAATACCGGCCATGTCGGAGACGATGAGCTCAACGTTTTCCACATTCCTTTCCGCTAGCCATCCCTGGATTGTTGACGTTTGAGTCATTCCTGCGCCCCAATTTATTCATAACTACCTGCCCGCCAGGTAGAACACTTGTCAACGAATGATACACCGTCTATTGATTCTGTTGGATGCTCCAAATCCGTTACTACCAGTGCTTCTGCAAGTTCACAGTAGTTTTTCCAGCGCGCCATGATCTTCCGAACGCCGATATTCATATCTTGAATTGCGCGGCGATGATCAATAACCACTGCGACAGACGCAGCCAACATGACTGTTCGCCAAACACACACAAAGACACGTTTTTGCCACGGTTTTCGTGCCTGGCTACGAAGAAAAGCGCAATGAAAATAGAGGTGCAGGCGTTCATCTTCCACTATTTCGAGCAAACGGCTGCGCAAGGCTGACGGCGGGAGATTCACGGCCAGCAGATGGTAGTAACAGAGTCCGATGACTTCGGCGGCGAGAAGTACCAATACTTTTAGCCGCAGGCCGATAAGTCGCCGGACGAACACAAAAAGGCGTGCTGTCCAGTTACTTCGAATCAAGGTTCCGCCTAGCAGCCGGACGCAGACGGCAAGAACATTGGCATGGCGATGTTCTTCTTCGACGAACAAGGCCATTGCGGCGGCGTAATACTCGTCGACGCCTGGCAGCGCGCTGGGCCAGGCCTGTTGAACTATCGTTCCGCCACCGGATTCACCGAGCTGAAAGATGGCGAGTGACTTCGCCAGCGAATCGGGCAAAGCAGAATAGTCGCAATCCTGTTCAAGCGCAGGCAGGTCTGCGTTGCGCCGGCCTGCAAAGAGTTTCGCCCAGTGTTCCCACGCGCTGTGTTCAATTTCCATTGCAGTCCCCTGGTTGCCGTCATACACGTTTTAACTGTGTGATCTGGCATACCAGGGGAAAGAATGTGGCCAGCCTGTGGCAATCCGGTTGAATTGCTTCAGGCTAACCAGCCAAATGCGCCGCCTGTCAGCATTGAGTAGATCGACGCATCCAGAAACGTTTTTATTGTTGCGGACCAGGGGCGGCCAAACCATACGCTTTCCTGGATGTAGGCCATGCCGTATGCGACAAAGGCGACAGTGCCGCTGACCCGAAATACGGCCAGGTAATCCGCATCAGGTGCAAGAGTTCGACTAACAAAGTAGGCACAGATAACGGCAACCACAAGATTGTAGGCAAACATCATGGCCAGTTTAGGGCCCATGGCCGGCAATCCGGACGGCACGACGCTGATGTAGGCAACCGGTCCGTCCTCGAATTTTTTCTGCCACACCGGATCTTTGAAAGCGGCCTGATCCGGGCAGTGAGGAATGTTGTACTGGCCTGGCTCCAGGCTACGAAGTGCGTTCCGAGCGCCCTCCTCGTCAGGCGTCTTTCTCCAGTCGTTCTTGTGCCAGGGCATGGCCATCCAGATTACCGAGCCGGCGATAAACGCCAGCACCGCTGACAGCAGTATTGGCTGCCACAATGTCATAATGCTCATATCGAGTCCTCCCTTGTGATTTTTGAGGTATAGCAGAATGATACGTGCCCTACCATTGGTCGTCGGAACAGGGCCTGTGATTGGGGTGACGATTGCCTACTGGCTCGGTAGTCGCAGCGGCGTTTTGCCTAGCTGTATGCCGTTGCTCGATGGCTGCACGTCAATCAGTGCGACCGGCCGATATTTGCCCGGCAGCCTGGTGTTCAAAGCGGTATTGCTGCCGCAGGCCGCTTTCCTGCTGATCCTGTGGTGGATAGCGGTGGGATGGTTACAGCAAGTGGCACCGCGCGTGCGCGGTCATATTTTTGTTCTGGTATTCGGCGCCGTGGGGGCCGTTGCACTCGTCGTGTACGTCACCTTTCTGGGCACCAAAGAGCCGTTCTATGAATTCATGCGCCGTTTCGGCATCTATTTCTATTTTCTCGGTACGGCATTGTCCCAGATTCAACTCACGGTAGTGATGCCGCGATCCCCATTGCGCAAAGCGATGCTCTGGATCATTGGTACGCCCTTTCTCCTCGGGTTCGCCAATCTTGCGCAGAAAGCGCTGTTCGCTGAGACGGATATCCTGGAAAACCGCATTGAATGGATCTCTGCTGTTCTGATGCAAATCTGGTTCGTGTTGCTCTATGTTGCCTGGCGCAATTCCGGGCTCGTTGTTACTGTGCGAACGGATCCGCCCAACGCTCATTAGTCAGCACCGACTCGTCCGTCAATGCGGCAAGAAAGTCCATCAGGTTGCTGCGTTCTTCGTCGCTCAGCTCGAACCCGGTAACAAATTCGGACTTGAACGGACTCAGGCGACCGTCTCCCGCGTGCGGACCCTCCGCTATCAATCGTCCGCCACGAGCATAGTGCAGGAGCACTTCATCCAGGGTAGCGATACTGCCGTCGTGCATGTACGGAGCCGTGAGCGAAACATTGCGTAATGATGGGGCTCTGAATCGACCCATGTCGCGTGCAACGCCCGTCATATCAAACAGGCCGGTGTTGCCCGCCGGATAGGCGCCGCTTGCTGCAAGGTTGTACAAGCCGTTGTTGTGGAAGCCAACCTGTTCCACGGTTGAATTTGCATGGCTTGTGCTGTCCGTGAAATTGAAGCCGCCGTGACAGTGAAAGCATTCCAGTCTTTCCGAAAAAAACAGCTCCATGCCTTTTTCCGCCGAGGGTGACAAGGCGTTCGCATCTCCCGCCAGGTAGTGATCGTAGGGAGAATCGTAGCTGACGATGGAACGGACAAAGGCGGCAATGGCACGAAGTGCATTCAGCAATGAATACGGATTTTCATCGTCTGGAAACGCCGCTTTCGTCAGCATCCGGTAATTCTCGTCGGATGCGAGCAAAGCACCGATTTCCACCTCCCTTCCGCCCATACCCATCTCTACCGGTTGATCACCGAGTAACGGCGTCAACGCCTGGTCCTCAAGGCGAGCCAACAACGGGTTTGCCCAGGTCAGGCGACTGGCATAGGCGGCATTGACCAGGCTCATGGAGTTTCTTGGATGCACTGCGCCGGTTGAACCAATCGACGTCGGCCGGCCGTCGGTAAACGCCAGTGACTGCAAGTGGCAAGTGCTGCAGGACATCGTGCCGTTTCCCGACAGACGCCTGTCGTAGAACAGCCAACGGCCGAGCGCAACTCGCGACGCATACATCGGATTGTCTGCGGGCACTACCGGTCGCGGATACCCCTCGGGAAGGTGCCAAACGTACTCGTCGGGCCCTGGTCGATACAGCGTGTAAGCCAATGCCAACCCTGCCAGCACTGCGGCAATGATCAGGGCACGTTTCACCGCCATACCCGAAAGACGCTTTGTGACGGTGGCCGGGCGACGGTAGTTTTCTCGTCGAATTCCAGACCAAGCGCACTAAAGGGTTCGGCACAGGACACTTCGGCCGGTCCGGATGAACAATCGCTGCGAACACCGTCGTCCAGATCCACATCCCGGAACAGTGCCGACAGGTCGACTTCAATCTGGTCAGTCGTCGGCGAGAAGTCAGCAAGTTCTACAAGGACCCGGTTCGGTCGGCTGCAGCCCGATATGTTTTGGACTGTGCCGGCGCATCCGGTGCTGCCAAGATGCAACCAGAAGCCATCCCCATCAGTCGCCACTCCGGCACGCAAAAACTTGTACCCCGATCGCCAATGCCAGTGCATTGCCGCATCGTCAAGCGGCGGCAGTGCCGTCAGGGGGTTAGCGTGGTTGAGATCGAACGGTACTCCGACGACAAAGCGCAAGCCGGAAAACTCGTCCGTCCCTGTGATACCCGATACCCGTGAATTCATCGCCAGGCTGCCATTCACACAGTCGGCCGCGCCATTTTCGAGATCGACCAGAGCGACGCCCGCCTGCTGCCAGCGGCCATCCGCAAGCAACTCCAGCGCGCGCTCGTTGCCATCGGAGTCGAGCAAAGTGACAGACGATATGAAAAATCGCAGATCGGTTAATCGGACGCCAGATTCACTGCATTGCAGCGGTTGACCGTCCCAGGTCGCGACAAATTCCAGATTTACGGGAACGTGCCTGGAAGAACATGCGGCAAAGCACAGCGTAAAGACCAGGAAGCAGCTAGCTTGTCGCTTCGCCCACCTTCCCGAGCCTACTATCGAACTGGTCGTCGTCTTCCTCATCGTCCTTATCGGGAATAAATGAATAGTCCAGAACTCCCGTCGCAATCATGTCCGTAGATGCCTGTGCGACTGAGAGCTCGGTTTCAACTTCCCGGATCTTGGCTTCTGCGTGTACATTTTCCGTGGCTCTTTCGGCCAACTCGGCTCGCAGTTCGCGCGTCTTCATTACCGAATCTTTAAGGTCCTTGCTGACCTTTTCGATCTTTGCCTGCTGTTCGCTGATGACGTTATCACGCCGCTCCAATCCAACGGTCGTATCTTTCAGCGCTTCCTCCAGCTTTTCAAGTTCGGTCTTGGTCTGACCGTTTTCGGTTTTCGCTATACGTAATTCAGCCTCGAGTGAGCGTATCCGATCGTCGCGCGCGTCACGTTTCTTCGCCCGGTACCGCGCGCCAAGGTGGCTGCTGATAGTCGCAAGGACCCATCCAAGCAGGAAGGCGCCGGCGGCGATAAAGATCAGTTCGTTCGGGAGTTCTGCAAACATCGCATTATGATTATTGGATTCGGATGCTCAATAAAGGACGGAGTTCTCACTCCTGCCAAGCATAAATAACTGCTGCTATGACCATAAAGGCCTGACGCTTAAAACGCAATACACACACAAACACATAAAAAACAATCGGTTATAAACTTTTTGTAAGGGTTTTTGCTAAATACTGTTGTGCCGCCGGCACCAATACTTTTCCGCCTGACCCTCAAGAAAGGTTTCGGCCGATGGGCCTCTCAGCATCGCAAGGGTTGCCAGCATGCCGGCCTGGGTACAGGTGTCGGCCGCCACTGTAACCGACGACGGTGCGTCAACAACCGGCCAGCCGGTCCTGGGATCGAGCACATGCCCATAACGCACACCGTCCCGAAGCAGGAATCGCCGGGCGTCTCCGCTGGTCGCAACTCCGCCCTGCCGCAACTGGATCAGTTTCTCGGCCGAACCAGAGTCGCTGCCCTCGATACCGATGCCCCATGCCTGCCTGCGTCCGGGCGGCCCCGTGACTGCGAGGTCACCGCCGAAATTCACGAGGCAGGGCGTATTCCCAGCGTTGCGCAATAACAGGATCGCTCGATCGACGGCGTACTCTTTGCCAATGCCACCAAGATCGATCTCCATGTCGGCCCGCAGTTTGAGGATGGGCGACTGCCACTCACACTTGTCCCAGCCGATGCTGGCGAGCAGACCGCGGACCGATTCGGCGTCGGGAACCTTGTCGCTGCCATCGAACTTCCATGCGCGGCGCAGAACCCCGGACGTGATGTCGAAAGCGCCATTACTTAATCGGTATACGGTCACCGAAAAATCAAGTAGCTGTGCCGTTTCCTCATCCACTTCAACTGGTCGGCCCCGGGCGGAATTGATTTGGTCGATTACATTGCCGCTGATGTACCGGCTGTACTTGTCCTCCAGGCGCCAGGCTTCGGTTGCGACCTGCGTGGTGAGGTCCTCAGCACTCTTGGCTGACGGCGCTTCGGTCAGGACCTCACAGGGGCTTCCCATTGCCTGAAATCGACCTGCGTAGCCTTCCGGCCGGGCCTCAATCCGGATATGTCGATCAGGTCGCTGCTTGGCCATGGTGGCCCACCGCGAGATCCGGGAAATCAGTAAACAATCCGTCGACCGAAAGCTCATCGACAGCGAACTGCATGAGCTCGGCAAAACTGCCGAATCCCGGCGGCAGGTCGTCGTCCCGAAAAGTAAACGGATGCACAGCCAGGCCTTGCTGATGCGCCGCCGACACCAGGCCGGAGTCTTCGATACGCTGGTCGCGGTCGATGCGGTACAAAAAATTGACCCACGGCCCGATGCCATCGACCGTTCGGGCCAGGCGCCTGAGACCTTCGGCGGTACGCAGCTCATCGAAATCTGTGGCGGCTTCACCCCAGCGGTTGTCACCGATTAATTGCACCAGTTTCAGGGCAGAATTATGTACCTCGCGAACACGCCGAAGTTCCTCGTCATCAAAGCATTGCACGTAGACGGGATCAGCATGTGCTTCGTATCCGTGCTCGCTAAGTGCGCTGAGAAAAAGCGGCGTGATATCGATACCCTCCTGCCTGTGCCAGGCCGGGCTCTTTATTTCTGCATACACGCCGACGGGACGTCCAAAATTCGCCTGCAGCTCAGCGATATATGCCAGTTCTTCCGAAAACGTGTGCACACGATATTCCTCGCTGACTGACTTTGGTCGCTTTGGGTAAACCAGCGATCCGTCGGCGTTTGTTCGATCGTGCACCTCTAGCAGACGAATCTCATCCAGGGAAAAGTCTCGAACATAGTATCGTCCGTCGCTGCGTTGTCGGCCGGGAAAATGCCGGGCAACGTCAGTCACTCGATCCAGATGTATGTCGTGTAATACGACGAGCTGCTCGTCTTTCGTGGCTACGACATCCTGCTCCAGGTAATCGGCACCCATACTGTACGCGAGGGCTTTCGCCTGGAGGGTGTGTTCCGGCAAGTAGCCGGACGCACCTCGGTGCGCGATCACAACTGGCCTAATCGGTGGGCCCGTCCGCATCGAAGCCGGGAAAGTCGAGAACCTCCCACCGAGCCGTATCCTCGCCACGCGCCTGACGTCGCAGGGCATCGGCCAGTTCCCGGTCATTCCATTGAATCTGTTCCTGGCAGCGTTCCTGAAGTTCTTTCGGTATCTCGGCGGATACGCCGAAAGGCTTGACCGCAATCATGCCCTTTTTGTTCGCTTCGGCGACATCCATGATGAATCGGACGATGTCGGGCCGCTGTTCGTAGGTGCTGGACAAGACAAAAATCGCCTCCGCGGCTTTTATTTGTTCGATTAACTCGTCCTTGATGGCCTGCAAGCCACCCGTCATCGGAATATTTTCGGGCTTGCTGACATTGAGGTAGTAGAAACCTGCCACGCCTTCGAGAAATTCGAACAAGCGCAGGTAATCGTCGCTCTCGTCAAACGCGTGCGAGGCGAAGACAGTGATCGGGTTGTTCTCGGACACTAGCGGCTCCTCTATCCGTAATGACCGTAGTTTAGCCAAAAAAAACGTCGCACGCGCGCGTAGCACTGTTGGGGCTGTTTCGGTATCGTATGCAACGCATGCGCCTCCTTCTATACAACATTCGATATGCCGTCGGCGGCGGCGCCAGCATGCATATGCCCTTGCCGGGCGCGGGTTATGTGCTCGGCAATCAGTCGGTGCTCCCCGACATCACCCGGTTTATCAAGTCCGTCGACCCGGACATAGTCGGCCTTATCGAGGTGGATACGGGTTCCATACGCAGCCGTAATGTGAACCAGGCCGAGAAACTGGCGGCCGATCTCGGCATGAACACGTCTTACGAAACGAAGTACGGCGAAAAATCATTCAACAAATTGTTGCCGATAGTTCGTAAACAGGGCAACGCCTTCATGGCGGCCCGCCGTGTCCACGGTGAAAAATTCCACTATTTTGATACAGGCATCAAGCGCCTGATTATCGAACTGGAGATGAAACACTACGCGATTTTCCTGGTGCACCTGTCGTTGAAATACCGCCACCGCCATCTGCAATTGCGGGCTCTCTACGACCTCATCATGAAGACCGAGAAACCGGTTGTCGTTGCGGGGGACTTCAACACGTTCTGGGGAGAGAACGAAATCTACCTGTTCATGAAGGCAGCGGGTCTGACCTCTGCCAATAAAGACAGTCTGCCCACCTACCCTAGCCGGTCGCCCCGTAAGGAGCTCGACTTTGTGCTATTTCAGGACGGCATCGACGTAACCGGATTTGAAGTTCCGAACGTGCGCTTGTCCGACCACTTACCCATAATTTGTGATTTCGAACCGAGATGACGATGCAACACTGGAAAACTGAAACAGACGACAAGGGCGTAATTTGGTTATGCCTGGACACAGCAGATTCCAAAGTGAATGTGCTTTCCTCAGAAATTCTTTACGAGTTAAACGAGATACTGGAGCCGCTGACCCGGACTGCACCTGCAGGTTTGGTTCTATGGTCTGGCAAAGACAGAAGCTTTGTAATGGGCGCCGACATCAAGGAGTTCGTAAAAGTCGACACAGTCGAACGTGCTCGCGAGGTAGTTCGATTGGGCCAGCAGCTGATGGACAGAATGGCGGACCTGGCTTGTCCTACCGTCGCCGTCATCAACGGTTTCTGTCTCGGTGGCGGTCTTGAGCTGTCGTTGGCTTGTGACTACCGGATCGTGCTCGATGGAAAAAAGAAAATTCTCGGCCTGCCGGAAGTCAATCTGGGTTTGCACCCGGGTTTCGGTGGCACAGTCAGGGTGATTCAGACCTGTGGCGTGCGCGCCGGTATGCAATTGATGTTAACGGGTGCGCCCGTTGCTCCCGCGAAAGCGAGAGCCATTGGACTCGTTGACAAGATCACTAGCGAAGATAAATGGCGCGACGACGCCAGGGCCCTATTGCTTGCGTCTCCGCCGAAACAGCGTGCGCCGCTGCTCGATCGCGTGTTGGGTCTCGCCCCGCTCCGCCCGTTACTGGGAAAAGCCTTGTTGAAGCAGGTGCGACAGAAAGCGCGTGAAGATCATTATCCGGCGCCCTATGCGATGGTCAGGAACTGGGTCGCCGACGGCGCTTCTTCCACTACAGGATATGAGGTTGAGGCCAGTAGTTTTGCGAACCTGATGGTTTCGAGTACGTCCAGAAACCTCGTCAGGGTCTTCTTTCTGCAAAATCGTCTGAAAGGCCAGGGACAAACGACCGACGCGCCTCTGCAGCATGTGCACGTCGTCGGTGCTGGCGTCATGGGTGGCGATATCGCTGCCTGGTGCGCGCTCCGCGGTCACACGGTCACGTTGCAGGATCGCGAGCAAAAATACATCGACCCGGCGATGGAGCGAGCTGCAAAACTGTTTGCCAAACGCGTTAGGGACGATGCTGAGCGAGCCGCGACGTCAGAACGATTGCGCTCCGACGTCGAGGGTTCCGGCGCGCGCGAAGCGGATCTGGTTATCGAGGCAATTTACGAAAACCTTGAAGCCAAGCAGGCACTTTACGAAGCCCTGCAGGAAAAGATGAAACCCGGAGCGCTGCTTGCCACCAATACGTCCA
>Ga0224505_10002362_pt1 | contig 11102 bp, 6 predicted proteins | sample SF_Jan12_sed_USG_FD_169102 | JGI IMG/M metagenome (GOLD analysis project Ga0224505, IMG submission 169102) | Sediment microbial communities from San Francisco Bay, California, United States - SF_Jan12_sed_USGS_4_1 | ecosystem: Environmental > Aquatic > Marine > Sediment | place: USA: California...
GAACTTCAGCGTAGCCTCAATGTAATGCGGAGCTCAAACAAATCACGTCATGTCGAGCCTGCGCCCTTCATCTGGATTCGCATGTTACCCGAGACATCCCCCCGATGACGTCCTTAATCAATGCGCTTCACGTGTATCATTTATTTGACAGGTTCGTTCGATGCAGTTTGCAGATCTCCCACATTCGTGCGCTCGAATCCGGGGATGTCTCGAGGATCATGAGACACTATGAATGCAGCTCGCAGTCTCGACATGACGCGGTACTTCAACGAAGCCTCGACGTAGAGCGCTTGATCTATGCAAACGTTGACGGGAATTTCAAAATCAGGCATCAAATCAACAAACATTTTATGCACCCACCTGTTTCCTTTCAAATAGGCTTCCAAAGGCACTTTTAACTTCAAATTTTCATCAAAATCTCTTGTTAATCTTGTACTGTAGTTAAAGGCAAACGATAGCGTAACATGAAGTATTTACTAACACCATTGGCCCTCATTTTTTTCAGCAGCCTGCTGTTGGCACAGCAACAGGAATTACACATTAGCGGAAAGATTATTGATGAACAGCGTAACGCCATACCATTTGGCAATGCCGCTGTTTATAATGCGTCTGACTCGTCGCTAGTAACTGGTGCATTTTCAGATGCGGATGGGAAATTCCAAATTGGAATTAAGGCAGGCACGTATTACATGAAAATCACTTTTCTTTCGTATGAGGAGAAGACAATTCCGGATATCCGGATCATCGATAAAAATATCAGCCTTGGATCGATAATACTCAAGGCTACTTCCGATGTGTTGGAAGAAATTGTAATCACAGGCAAAAAAGAAGCCATGGAGCTGCAGCTGGACAAGCGTGTCTTTAATGTCGGAAAAGATCTTAGTAACATTGGTGCGAATGCCTCAGATATCTTGGGCAATCTGCCTTCAGTTACCGTGGACGTAGACGGTTCGGTGAGTCTTCGTGGCAGTGAAAATGTTACGATCTGGATCAACGGCCGACCTTCAAGTCTTACCTCCCGGGATCCGGATGCGCTGAGAAAACTACAGGGTAATATGATTGAAAGTATAGAGGTGATTACCAATCCTTCTTCTCGATATGATGCTGCCGGCGAAGTAGGGATTATTAACATCATTCTAAAGAAAAGTCAGGAGAGAGGTTTTAACGGAAGTTTTGTGGCTAATGCAGGTTATCCTACTTTGTTTGGTGGCTCCTACAGTCTCAACTACAGAAATAAAAATCTTAATTTCTTTTCGAGTTATGGAATTGATAAGCGGAGAAGCCCAGGAAATGGTACTTCTTTTCAACAGTATACAAGCGCTGATACCAGTTTTGCCTACACCCAGAATAATGATCGTTCGCGTGGTGAACTATCTCACAATTTCAGACTCGGCCTGGATTATTTTCTGAACGACAAAAATTCCATAACGGGTTCGTTTACCTACAACACCTCTGATGGTTTAAATACAGCTACGGCCGAGTACCTCGACTATGATGAGAACGACTTCATAACAAACACAACGCTTCGCACGGAGTCGGAAGCCGAGGATGAAAAAAATATTGAATTGAATTTTAATTATACGAAGGATTTTAAGCAAAAGGGCAGAAAGCTAACGACCGATTTTCAGTGGATAAAAAGTGTTGATAATGAAAGTACAGACTATAATCAATTGACTAATGAAACTGAAATCATAGCGCAGCGCTCGGTTAATGATGCGAACGAATCCAATTGGCTATTCCAGTCAGATTATATCCAACCATTTTCTGATGATTCCAAGTTTGAGGCAGGTGTCAAAACGACCACGCGGGTTATCAAAAATGAGTATATTTTCGAGCAACAGGACGAAGATATGAATTGGATTCCTTTCGATGCTTTTACGAACAACCTGGTGTATACCGAACGGATTCATGCTGCCTACGCGATGGCGAGTACGAAGATAAACAAGATTGCCATTCAGGGCGGCTTGCGTGGTGAGCTTTCTGATATTACTACTGAACTCACTGCAACAAATGAATTAAATAAGCAAAACTACTTCAAGCTGTTTCCTAGTGCGGCGCTTTCGTATGAATTAAAGAAGAACAATACCTTGCAGCTAAGCTACAGTTATCGGATAAGCAGGCCGCGTTTCAGAGACCTGATTCCATTTTCAAACTTCAGTAACCCACGCGTTTTCTTTGGCGGAAACCCTAATCTAAGGCCGGAATATACACATGCCTACGAGGTTGGATATCTCCTGGAGTGGTCAAAGGGTTCTGTATTATCCAGTGTTTATCACCGGCATCGCACAGATGTAATCCAACGGATAACGGAAATTCAGGAAGACGGTGTGGCGAGAATAATGCCCATCAATTTAGCAAAGCAAAATGCCTACGGTATTGAATTCAATCTATCCTATGATATCCTGCCGTGGTGGAAGTTTAATACTTCAGCCAATTTCTTCAGGGCCATAACAGAGGGCGTATACCAGGAAGAGGATTTGTTTAGCGATACCTACAGCTGGAGAAACCGAACAACATCCAAAATGACATTCTTTGGTAACCTCGATTTTCAGGTCTCATTCAATTACCGTGCACCACAAGTTACCACACAGGGAAAGCGCCTTTCTAGCTATTCCATTGATCTGGGCCTGTCACGTGATGTATTAAATGGCAAAGGTACAATCACCGCAGGTGTTCGTGATTTAATGAACAGCAACAAAAGAAGGTATATTATCGATACGCAAGGATATAACTCTAATTCTGAATTTCAATGGCGACAGCGGCAGTTTACCGTTTCATTTTCATACAGACTGAACCGCGACAAGGAAAGACAGCGCGACCGCTCCAGCGGAGGTGAGGATGAAGAGTTCTAGGTTAACATTTAATAACAAGCGATGTGCGCCCTATACCCTATATCCCTATACGCTATATCCCCTCCTTAATCCGGATCATCTAAATAAAAATAGTGCCCCATCCGGAACCTTCAATCCTAACTTCTCCTTTCACTGACCTTGTCCAGCACATCATTGAGCATTTCTACCTGAATCTCCTGGATTTCCAACAATTTACTCTGCTGGTGGATGATAAGATGATCTAACTTCTCGTGTAACAGCCTGATCTCGAGCTCAGATTTCAGATTGATCATGTAGTCGTTCTTAGATCGCTCCCGGTCCTTTTCTTCCTGCCTGTTCTGGCTCATCATGATCACAGGCGCCTGCATGGCCGCAAGGCACGATAGAATAAGGTTAAGTAATATGAATGGATAGGGATCGAAGGCCTTGTTGGCCAGCCAGGCAATATTGATGGTTATCCATACCAGGATAAAAAGACCAAATAGAATGATAAATCTCCAGCTTCCGCCAAAGGTTGCAACACGGTCGGCGATGCGCTGGCCGGTTGTCAGTTGTTGGAGTTTTTCATCAGCATCCAGCTTATCCGTTATGGTCACATTATTTTTGATTTTCTCTAATACCATTTTTTCCAATTCCGAGAGGTCTTTGCTTTCTTCCTCCATGGTATTCGCGATGAACTGATGACGCATTTTGTTCAGCTCTGTGACCGAAAGGCATGACTGGATCGTGACACCCGGGTTGGTCTTCATGATGAAATCAACCAGGCTGTTCTTGAGCGTATTGATGTTAACCTTTTCATTAAGTGGATACTCTTTCCTGGAAATATCACTGACAAAGAACGATTTCGGTTTGGAATGTTTCATAGTATGGGTAAATATTGATCGTTGTCAGTATTTGGTAGTACAATGGTGAATATGCCAGGCTGCAAACAATAAGTAACGCAGGAACTCCCCACGCACCGACGGTTACACAGTAATGGATTGTAAATACTATGTCGGGTATATTATAAGAAATTCAATCCTCGTGCATATTCTTGAGAATTCCAAGCAATTCAAATGTGCCCTTGGTCACGATTGACCGGTTTTTATCGAAACCCTGTGGAACTTCTACTTCGACTATATCCGAGGAAGTGCTTCCAATTTTCACCTTAACGATTTCAAACTGTTCCTTCTTTTCAGTTGGGGTAAAGATAAAGTCATCTCCTTCAAAACTCACGACCGCTGATGCGGGCAGCACATCCACTTCTTCCAGGCTTGTTTCAATGGTCGCCGTGATGTACATGCCCGGAAGCAATCCTGGGTCTTCTTCTTCAAGGTGACAATGGATTCCGACCGTTCGCTCGGGACTGATTTCCTTTCCGACCAAAAATACAGAGGCATTCCTGATTTTGTTTTCGTAGGCTAGTTTTAAAGATACCTTTTGCCCAATGCTGATTTTGTGGATGTCCTTTTCGAATATCTGCAGCTCAGCATGGATGTGATCAATATTCACAATCTTGAACATTTCATTCGTGGCGTTTACATATTGGCCTGCGTTCACGTTTACTTCAGTTACAAAACCGTTGATGGGTGAGTATAGATTGATCGATGGGCGTATGCTTCCTTCAGATAAGGCATGTGCCGATATGTTGATCATGGCGAGTTTTGCTTCCAGCCCTTGCACTGCCGCCCGTGCGCTTTCATATTGTGCTTTTGCCTGCTGCAGCGTTTTCTGGGCATTGATGTTTTCCTTTGCCAGTTCCGTTTGACGCGTATACTCTGCTTTCGAGAATTCAAGCTTGCTGCGGTTGTCGAGATAGTCTTGTTGCAGCTGAATATACTCCTGGTTTTCCATCGTGGCAAGCACTTCACCCTTTTTGACTTTCATGCCACTCAGGAGGTGGGTAGACTTCACAAAGCCACCCATAGGCGCCGCGATAGTAACCATCGACTGTGGCGGCACATCCAGCTTTCCATTGACGACAAGCGAAGTTCCCATTTCCTTTCTTGTGATTTTACCCAGTGTAATGTCAATAGCCTTATATTGATTGGCAGTAAGTGTGATTTTGTTCGCGGAGACTGACGCATTGTCTTCGGCTTTATTTTCGGGCTGTTGCTGTCCACAGGATGCGATCAGCACAGCACCAATGATAACGATTGTATATTTCATTTATTTGTTCCCATTTAGGTATTGTATCGTAACGATGCTTTGGTTGTATTCCTGCAAGGCGGTCAGGTATCCTTCCTGTATGCTTAGGGCTTGTTTAAGATTAAGCAGCAACGCGGTATAATCCAGTTCACCGTTACTAAAAGCTTTTCTACTTTGTGTTATTAGTAATGTTGCAGTTTCAAGCGCGGAACTCCTGTAGTACGTCAGGCTGTTTTTATTCTTTAAGGTTTCCTGCATGACCTGGTGGTATTGCTGGGCAATAATCAGCTGATTATTTTCCTGAACCTTTTGCGCCGCCATGGTGGCGAGGTTTGCTGCTTTTATTCTTGCAGTATGCGGAAAAATCCACAGGGGGACTGAAAGCCCCACCTGGAAGCCTTGAAAGCGTTTATCCGGGCCAAAATACTGATCCTGGCCATTTACGTTTTGCTGTCCGATAAGGGTTTGATTAAAATACCCAATGTGTATGTCGGGCAGTGCGCGTGCGGTCTCTAGTTTTTTCTGCTGGTTTGCAACTTCAATTTGCTGCCTGCCCAGTGCCAGCAACGGATTTTCAGCGGAGACCATAGAGTCAAATTGTGCATCGGCACTAAAAGATTCCAGGCTGCCTGCGATGTCTTCAATACCCTCTGTCTGGCAAAGAAGCTGAAGGTGGTTAAGGGCTATTTGCAGGTCGGCAGCATTGCGTGCCAGCTGGTTTTTCATCTCGGCAAGTTGTGTTTCCGCCAATGTTTTGGTAAGCAACGTACCTTCTCCCGTTTTATACTGAAAAGAGGTTACCCGCACCATGTCTGAAAGGAGACTGTCCTGCTGAAGTAGCTTCTCCTGCCGCGCCTTTAGGTATAGCAATTGATTAAAAGTTTGCTTTACCTGGTAGGTTAATTCATTCCTTGTGACAATTTCTTTCAGCAAAGACGCTTTCATCAATTCCCGGTTCACGGCGCTGAGTCTTCCGAAAACAGTAGGGAAGGGTATGCTCTGCGTGAAGGTGAAATGGTTGTCGTTCTTTTGAACGCTGTTGTACTGTCCATAGTTAAGTGATATGTCAGTTTTAGGAAGATCCACGGCGGTTTTCTTCAAGGCAGATTGTCTGTTAGTCTCGATAACAGCAGCCTGAACTGCGGGGTTTTTTTCAAGCGCCAGCGTAATTGTTTCATCGAGCGTATAGCCTCTTGTTTGTTGTCCACTGGTTTTTGTAAATGTAAGGCATGCGATCAGTGCCAGCAACACAGCCACTTTTGATTTCAGGGATCTTGCGCTGAATTTTTCTCCAAGGAAGTAGAGCACAGGGAGGACGATCAAAGTAAGCAATGTAGCACTGACTAACCCACCAATAACAACGGTTGCCAGTGGCTTTTGAACTTCGGCGCCACTGCCGTGGGAAAGCGCCATGGGTAGAAAGCCCAGTGAAGCCACCATCGCTGTCATGAGCACAGGACGTAGCCTTGTCGATGTTCCTTTCATAATGATTTCCATGATATCTGTTAAACCTTCTTTCTTCAGCCTATTGAATCCGGTAATGAGTACAATGCCGTTCAACACGGCAACGCCAAAAAGCGCAATGAAGCCCACGCCAGCTGAAATGCTGAAGGGCATGCCCCTGATCCATAAGGCAACTACGCCGCCTATCGCCGAAAGGGGAATAGCAGTATAAATTAGTAATCCTTGCGTTAGCGAGCCAAAGGCAAAATACAGGAGGACAAAAATAAGGACAAGCGAGATGGGGACTGCAATCGCCAGTCGGGATCTTGCTTCTTGCAGATTCTTGAAAGTCCCGCCATAGGTTACGTAATAGCCCGGGTTGAATTTTATACCGCTTTCAATTTTTTGTTTCAATTCATTGACAATGCTTTCCACGTCACGGCCGCGGGTGTTGAATCCGATGACGATCCTTCTCTTGGCATCATCGCGTTGAATTTGATTTGGGCCTACTTCAAGCGTTACATCCGCCACCTGGCTCAGGGGAATTTGCTGTCCTGCGCCGGCTGTCAGGTAGAGGTTCCGTACATCTTCTATAGATTTTCGGTTTTCGATATCGAGCCTGACAACAATGTCGAATCGCTTCTCGCCTTCGAAAAGCAGTCCGGCGCTTTGACCTGCCATGGCAGTATTCACCACTTGATTAACCTGGAGTACTGTGATGCCAAATCGGGCAAGCTGGTCGCGCTTCATGCGGATGATGATTTGCGGCAGCCCGGTGATGTTCTCGATGAACAGACTCTCAGTGCCCGTTATAGCTGAAGCGATTTTGCCGATGCTTGATGCGTAGTCGGTTAGTGCGTCCAGGTCTTCCCCGTATACCTTGATTACCACGTCCTGCCTGGCGCCTGTCATGAGTTCATTAAAGCGCATTTGAATGGGATATTGAAATCCGAACCATACGCCCGGTACATTATCGTGCAGCACCTGCTGCATTTTTGCTACCATTTCGTCCTTGGTTTTTGCGCTTACCCATTGGGATTTTTCTTTCATCACAATCATCAAGTCAGCTGCTTCGATGGGCATGGGATCCGTAGGTATTTCTGCAGATCCAATTTTCGCGATAACCTTTTCTACTTCAGGAAAATTCTTCAGTAAGGCTTGCTCTCCCCGAAAAGTAGCTTCAATGGTGGAGGTTATACTGCTCCCGGTAAGAATGCGCGTGTCCACGGCAAAATCACCTTCATCAAGCTCGGGCAGGAATTCCCCTCCAAGGGATGAGAAAATTAATATGCTCCCCGCCAGGAGAAGGAATGCCATACTGATGATGAAGGACTTTTTGTGGAGGGCCCATCGCAGCGTAGGTTCGTACAGCCTGCGGATCCTGTCGACTATCCGGTCTGAGATATTCTTCTTGTGGACAGGATTGCGGCTAAGAAAGAGTGTGGAGGCTACAGGTATATACGTACATGACAATAGAAATGCCCCCGCAATGGCAAAAATTACGGTCTGCGCCATGGGCTTGAACATCTTCCCTTCAATGCCCAGCAGCGAAAGGATTGGCAGATAAACAATAAGGATAATGATCTGACCAAAGGCAGCGGCATTCATCATTTTCTTTGCTGACATGCCCACCTCCTCATCCATTTGGTCCTGTGCAATTCTCGTTGAAAACTTTGCAGAGGAGATATGATGCAGTGTGGCTTCCACGATGATTACGGCACCATCAACGATCAGCCCAAAGTCAATAGCACCAAGACTCATCAGGTTTCCGGAGACCCCGAAGAGGTTCATCATGATGACTGCAAATAGCATGGAAAGTGGAATAACGGATGCAACGACGAGGCCGGCACGCAGGTTACCCAGCAGCAGTACCAGCACAAAAATCACAATCAGCGCGCCCTCCGCCAGGTTCCTGGTAACGGTATGAATAGCCTGATTAACAAGTTTTGTGCGATCCAGAAATGGTTCTATTGTTATTCCCTCGGGAAGGGTCTTCTGTATTTCTGCAATCCGGTCTTTAACATTAGCGATGACCTGCGCTGAGTTGGCGCCTTTCAGCATCATGACTACTGCACCTACGGTTTCGTTTTTGCCGTTCTGCGTCATGGCACCATAACGAATCGCGTGCCCCTGTCTGACTGTCGCGACATCGCGAATGAGTAATGGAATTCCTGATTCTGAATTGCGTACGACAATAGCGTTGATGTCGTCTTCCGATTGGATAAGCCCTTCGCTGCGGATGAAATAGGCGCTGGAATTCTTTTCAATATAGGCACCACCCGTATTTTGATTGTTATTCTCAAGTGCGACAAACACATCACTAATGGTAAGGTTGAGGCTGCGCAGTTTCTCCGGGCTTAACGCGATTTCATATTGTTTAAGATATCCGCCAAAACTGCTTACATCGGCTACCCCTTTAGTGCCCAGCAATCGTCTGCGCACAATCCAGTCCTGTATCGTGCGAAGCTCTGCAATCGTGAATTTCTCTTCATAGCCAGGCTCAACGTTGAGAATGTATTGGTATATCTCTCCCAGCCCCGTGCTCATCGGCGCCAGTTCGGGTGTGCCTACGCCTGGAGGTATCTGTTTTTTAGCCTCGGTGAGCCGCTCGCCTACCTGTTGGCGTGCCCAATAAACGTCTGTTGCATCAGTAAATACAATGGTCACAACTGACAGGCCAAAGCGGGAAAAGGAACGGATTTCCTGAATACCCGGAATGGTTGCCATGGTTTGTTCTACAGGAAAAGTCACCAGCCTTTCAATATCCAATGCAGATTGCGAGGGTGCTACGGTTAATACCTGAACCTGGTTATTTGTGATATCGGGCACTGCATCTATGGGCAGGAGCGTAATGGAATAAATCCCCCACACGATGAGCACAACCATCAGCATACCGACAATAAGCTTATTTCGTATGGAGAATTCTATAATGGAATTGAGCATGTAACTAAATCATGTTATAAGGTGAAAGTATTTAATCAGACCAGCCGCGAAAAAAAAGAAAGACTAGTTTACTATACGGCAAAATGAAATGATTTTTTTACATCCTGGGGGGCTGCCAGATAGAGAAGTAACAGGAGGAGGATCTGAGGAATGATTTTCGCATCACTATGTTTCGAGACAGACTAAATACTTTTGCGGTTGTTTGCGGAAAATCATCAGGTGGCAAAGCTATGGCTATGGACACTTCCGGACATTTTACATTCTTGAAGGGAAGTTGTTCATCCCGTGCATAATCAGCGAATTTTGCATTGCCGCTAAAATAATGGAGGACAATAAAATCAGACAAACTGATCGCGGGATTGGCAAGCTGATGCTCCATGTAGTGTGCAACAAATATGGGTACCCGTATGAGTTGGTGCAGCTCGGTGCTGGCAACAACGTAGACAAAAAGAAAGAATATGGGTAAGATTTTTTTCATTTCTACGGCGCAAATTTATCAATAATTATTGAATTGATTCTGAATTGCTGATTTAAGGTGTTTTCAGTTGCGTCATTTGCCATGCGAGACGGGGGAACCTAGTCAGTTATGGCTATGCCTGGCGCTGTACCTGATCTGAATGCATTTGGCAATTATGAATTATCGCTTGTTATAGACTGCGAGTAACTCCTTATTTAGACTATTTAAAATTAAGTTTCTATTTTCGCTCGGAAATTCAGCTATTTCAGAATGCATCCCCTCATCCAATTATACGGATCAACCAGCCCGCTGCCCGAGTCAGTTCAACTCCGTGCAGGCAAAATCGAGTTGCTCTATGAATCCGGTTTTCTGCGCTATATAAAAAGCGGTGAAACGGAAATCCTCAGGATGATTAATTATCGGATACGCGATGAAAACTGGAATACTATTCCAATGACAATTATTGTTGAGAAAATTGATCATGATGAGGCTAGTTTTAACATTCAGTATACGGCACTATGCCACCAAGGCAACATCCAGATGCAATGGAATTGTCGTATCAGGGGTAGGGAGGATTCAACCATTACTTTTGACATTGAAGGGGAAGCGCTCCAACCGTTTAAACGAAACAGGTTAGGGTTTACTGTTTTACATCCTATTGAAACCTGTTCTGGGAATGAATGTATCATCACGCATGATGAGAACACGAAAGAGACGCTGAGTTTCCCGGAGAACATCAGCCCGCATCAGCCTTTTCTGGATATAGTCGGCATGGAGTGGAAGCCTGCTGAGGGAATCGAAGCCGAGCTGAAGTTTGAAGGGGACATATTTGAGACAGAAGACCAGCGCAACTGGAGTGATGCATCCTTTAAAACGTATTGTACACCTTTATCCAAGCCTTTTCCGGTATTGGTGGAAAAGGGAGAAGTGATCAGACAAACAATCCGCTTCAGTGTAAATCTTAGCGAAAGTGCGCCAAAGCCGGTGAAGCGAAAACTTGCATTTACGCTGGATAGGGAAATGGTTACAGCTTTTCCAAAAGTAGGTGTACCACTAAGCGATCTAACCCACAATACGCAACAAATTCAATGGATAAAGGATTTACAAATTGATTTTTTGCGGGTTGAGATTGATCCCAAAGGTACCGACATACCCGTACTGATGCGGGAGGCGCTGAAGGCAAATCTGCCGCTGGAGCTTGTTCTCTTTTTTGAAAAAGATTCATATACAAGATTCTTTGATCAATTGCTTCCCTTCAGGGAGTATATCAAACATATTATTATTCTCCCCTCATACGAATC
>Ga0224505_10002364_pt1 | contig 11095 bp, 14 predicted proteins | sample SF_Jan12_sed_USG_FD_169102 | JGI IMG/M metagenome (GOLD analysis project Ga0224505, IMG submission 169102) | Sediment microbial communities from San Francisco Bay, California, United States - SF_Jan12_sed_USGS_4_1 | ecosystem: Environmental > Aquatic > Marine > Sediment | place: USA: California...
AATATTTAGGATAACCCTTTGAATTACAGAGAAAATCGCCTAGGGTCCTCTATCGATTAAACTTTTGTAGGGGACCTAAACTGGGAGTCAGATATCCAAATAGATAATGAACGTATCCATTTGGTTGTTTGCAAGGAGAAGAAGATTGAGAAGTACATTCTCTTAAGCAGAACACATCATGTTCCTGAAAACTGGTACGTTTTCCTCAAAAACGTGGCAAAGGAAGAGAAGGGACATCGGCCTATAACATTGGGAGGTGTTATGCCCTATCCCCTGACGCATTTGCCACCCCCGGGGAAACTTGCTAAAAGAATTCTCCAGGATTTCTGAATTCATTCGTATCTCCTGTTTGCCCGTTAGCCATGAAAGTCCCTTTCTCTCAATTTAATCCTGACCGATTTTCGTTTGCCGACGATCCGGTGTTGGTCCTGGAAGATTTTTGGAGCCCGGAAGAACGGAAGGTTTTTCGGGAAGCGATGGCCCGATCGAAATGGATCGCCCTGTCCGATATGCCACCCGTCGCTCAAGCCTTTCCCAATTGCGGAAACTGGCTGAAAGCGGAAATTGGCCCTTCTGAAGCGGCTCACTTTATCAAACGGGTTGGGATGTCCTGTATTGCCGCCTACGTTGAATCCTTTGCGAACATAAAAGGCCGGCATGTCAATTTCAACTTTTATTCGTATGGGGAGGGTGACTGCCTTTCCACCCACGACGATACCGACGACGCCTATAGTTATGCCCAGGGCCGCCGACCTCCAACTCGTCGTCTCGCGCTAGCCACCTATTTTCATGAGGAATGGCATCCGGACTGGGGAGGAGAACTCATCATGTATGGGCCTCAAACAGACTCGAAGAGGAATACCTCATTACAGGTGACACATTGCATTCCTCCATCCCCCGGCTCATTAGCCGTCTTTGCGGTGCCTCGACAACATCGAGTGTGCCGGGTGGATCCTCTAGCCGGAGACCATAAACGCCTCTCCATTGCCGGCTGGTTTATGACGGAACATTAGGAGAAACGGGTCTCGTGCTTTTTCCTACATCTATTCTGATATTCTGGAAAGCAATTTTCCCCTATTCTTAGGGTAAACCCGACCACTGGTGATCATCGCGTGTTGCCGGCGGTATAATGGGGGCTGGCCACATCGTCCGTTTCGGGTTTAAAATCCAGTTACGGCGTATCTAAATCAACCCCACAGCTTCATACATCTGAATTTCAAGGAGATGGTCAATGAATAAAGTGTCCGATTATATTTTTGTGACAAACGTGATTCCTCAACATATTTGCCAGGAGGTTCTCCAGGAAATTACACGTAAGGAGTGGAAGCCTCATACCTGGTATAACTATTCCAGAGATAATTTTAAATCTGAACCTGAAAAGGAATTGGATACCCAAAACACCACGCAAGCCTTACAAGAAAAGTTAGCCCCGTTTATTTGCCAATCCGTCGAAGAGTACATGATGAAGTTTGCGAAACAAGAAGATGAACGGATTAAAAGTTTCATCCAAACGTTTACGCCAATACGATTTAATCGGTACCGCACCGGCACCATGATGAGAAAACATTATGATCATATTCATTCGATTTTTGATGGGAAATATAAAGGCATACCCATCTTAACGCTATTAGGAGTGTTGAACGAGGACTATGAAGGTGGCGAATTTTTATTCTCATCCGAGTATGAGGTGAAACTCAAAACCGGAGATATGCTCATCTTTCCCTCAAACTTTATGTATCCCCATGAAGTTAAAGAACTCACAAAAGGCGAGCGATACACTTTTGTTGGCTGGGCATTCTAAAGAAAGCCATGCATCGAAAGATCCACTGTCAAAACTTGGACATCCCTATAACAGACACTGCCTGAGATATACGGTTCAAGTTTTTACATATGAACCATCATGATTCACCCTATCACCGCCAAGACTCAGCCCGGGTGATCTCCTCCACTCTCCTCTTTGGGGCCACCTCCATTCTTGGTTTCAACCTGGCCAGATTATTTCCGGATACCATTGTGCCGTTCATCTCACCAGGGAATACCTCGCAACCAGTTAGGCAGTGGCCTGTCCTGCAGTTGGGAAATCACGATTGGGCTGAAAACATCTTCGCCCAGTATCAGCCGGACATCCTGCTGTATTGTCATGCGGTGTGTGATGTGCAGAAATGCGAAGCAGACCCCGTTTGGGCACATGAGATCAACGTGCAACAGCTCCGCCGGGTGATTGAGGCGTTGCCAGAAAAAACACGGTTGGTCTATTTGTCTTCAGATCATGTGTTTGGTGGGAATGGCGCGTACCATGAAGACTCACCCCCATGTCCCATAAGTGTGTACGGCCAAACCCGCGTCGATGCGGAAGCATTAGTCTTTGGACGGCCTCAATCGCTGGTGATTCGCACAGGCCTGGCGATTGGGCCTTCGCCGAATGGTCGCACAGGTCATTTGGATTGGCTTCGTTACCGCACCCGGCGCAACCTGCCCATTACGATTATTGAGGATGAATATCGCTCGGCCGTCTGGGTGAAGGATCTCTCCGTCCGCATCATGAACCTCGCGCAAAGCAATGAGGCAGGAATCCGACACGTCTCAGCCACTCGGGTGGTATCGAGAGTAGAGTTGGCAAATTATCTTATTTCTTTTTTGGGTGAGTCCCCAAACTTCATGTTCGAGAGCCGGCATCAACGGCCGACTCCCCATTTGGGCCGCGTGGAATTAACCAGCGTGTATGGAGATCCTCTTTCTCGACCCTTAGCAAGCGTCCTGGACGGATAAACAGTCCAGCTCACAAAAACCTTCCCTGGAGATTTTCTCACACAGTTAAACCCTGACAACCCAACTGCCTTTGCTTGATTATCAGAAACACTGAAAAACCCAAATGTGATCGTCTTGGGAAACCTTATAATTGTGGGATTAAACAGCGTTACGGGAGACTCTTGCTTTTTTGAGGCAGGCGTACGCAAAGTTCGGCGTCTTACCGCCTACTCACATTCCGCAACCGGCTGAACCACCAACCAAACGTTGCCCATCCCGTTGCGCACATGCGGATAACCGGCTTATGCATGTGAGGCAAGAAACACCAGCTGCAATCCGATGATCGTTTTGGCATCACGAATGGTGCCGTTCTGAATTTCGGCCATAGCCTTTTCGATTGGCCATTCCACCACTTCTAACACTTCATCGTGGTCCAACTGTTGACGGCCTGGCTGCAGACCCGTCCCCCGATAAATGTGGATGACTTCATCTGTAAATCCTGGCGCGGTCCAAATACTGGTGAGTAACTCTAACTGGTTCGCCCGATAGCCAATTTCTTCTTCCAGCTCCCGTGCTGCGCAGATCCGGGGATCTTCTTGCGGATGAAGCTTACCCGCTGGAATTTCATAAATGAATCCCCCCGCCGCATGCCGGAATTGCCGTATGAGCACGACGCTGCCGTCATCTTTGATCGGCACGACGGCCGAGGCACCAGGATGCCGGATGATTTCCAATTCGGTGGACTGCCCATTGGGCAACGCCACCGTCTCCCGGTTCAGAACTAAGACTTTTCCGGCATAGATGTGTTCTGTCGACAATGGATTTCTCATTTCACTAGATAATGATGAATAGCATGACTTTTCAGGACTTTGGACGTGTGTAAAACGGGAGTTTGACGACCTTCGCCTGCACGCGTTTTCCACGAATGTCAACTTCGAGTGACAGGCCTTCCTTGCGCAGTGCAGGGGGTAGATAACCCAATCCAATCCCCTTTTGCAAAATGGGTGAAAAATTTCCGCTGGTGACTTTCCCCACAGACTGCCCATTGCTCAAAATGGCCATATCATGACGGGGAATACCGCGGTCCACCATCTCAAAGGCTGTAAGTTGGCGAGTGAGTCCATCCTCTTTTTGTTTACGTAACGCGAGTTGCCCTTGAAACGCCCCCTTGCTCCAGGCGACCACCCACTCGGCATCCGCTTCCAGCGGCGTGCTGTTTTCATCCATATCGTTGCCATAGAGCAAAAAGCCCACTTCTAACCGCAGAAGATCACGGGCTCCGAGCCCTGTGGGCTTGGCCTCGTATTCCGCCCCGGCCTTCAGGAGTCGATCCCACGCTTCCTGGGCTTGTACCGCAGGCAGATACCATTCATATCCGATCTCTCCGGTATATCCCGTTCGACTCAGCAGACCGGAGAACCCCGTGCCATCCAGCGCCATACAGTACCGCGGCTTCAGGGTTTCAATGGATACACCCATGAGTTTTCGCATGATGGCTTTCGAGGCAGGGCCTTGGATCGCAATTTGCGCCATCTCCGCTGAGCGATCGCAAATGACCGCTTCCGGAAATTTTTCCGGCTGGTTTTCCAGGAACCATTGAAGAATCTTTGCCCGATTGGAGGCATTGACGCAGACCAAAAAAGTGGCAGGCCCGGTTTTATACACAAACACGTCGTCGAGGATGCCCCCGGAGGCTTGGCATACCATGGCATATTGCGCCTGCCCTACCTGTAGACGACTGACATCATTGGTACTGATCCACTGTAGAAACGATTCGGCCTGTTCTCCCGATATTTCGATCCGCCCCATGTGACTGACATCGAAGAGCCCGGCCGTTTTCCGGACAGCATAGTACTCTTCGAGCACTCCAGAATATTGGATGGGCATGAGCCAACCGGCGAAATCCACCAGCTTGGCATTGAGTGCACGATGGGCGTGAACGAGAGGGGTTTCGTCCATCAACGCAGATCGAGAAGTTCGACTTCAAAGATGAGGGTCGCATTGGGGGGAATGGCCGATCCTGCTCCACGGGAACCGTATCCTAATTGAGGCGGGATAACCAATTTGCGGATTCCACCGATTTTCATTCCTTCGACTCCCTCGTCCCAACCCTTAATGACATGGCCCGCTCCTAATCGAAATGAAAATGGTTCATTGCGATCTTGAGAGCTATCGAATTTAGTCCCGTTGGTGAGTTTCCCGGTATAGTGGACAATCGCGGTTTCCCCCGCATGAGCTTCCCGACCTGAACCAGCCACAAGATCCACGTATTGCAATCCTGAGCCAGTGGTCACCATGGCTTCTCCTGAGGCTTTTCCAGAAAGGGGTTTGAGGACAAACATGATAAGGAGGATGATCCAACATCCCACAAGGAATACGGGTAAACGAAAACCTGATTGTAATGCCATACTGTTCTTCATGAACCTTCTCTCTTAGATTGTGTGTGTATTGTCCGATGTCGTCTACGACGGTGAGGGGCGAGACGCTTCATCATAAAACAGGGCCATACTGGCTGTATATCCATGCAAATAATTTTTCCCGCTCACGGGGCCAATTTCTCCACCTGCAAAGAACCCCGCTAAAGGAATGTCGCCGATTCGTTGTTGCACGGTGGTCACATCATGATGGGGAGTTTCAAAAAAACGCCGCCCCCGCCCATTACAACTAAATAACAACGCACCTTTTGGCAGCCTGTCCGGATGCGTCATCCGTTCCTTGGATAAGAGTAAATGAAAATCTGCACTCGCCGCCTGAGCGTCCCGCACATGGAACTGAATGGTCTGGCCTTCCTGAACAAAATCCGCGATGGCGAGACTCCCTGATTGTCGATCGGCTCCCAAGAGCCCGCGGATCAAAAAGTCCCCCTGCCCGAATTCCGAGCGATGTTCATCGATGGCAATGCCTACCTGTAAGCCGTGCGCCGCTTGGAGTTGTTCGCGTTCACCCAAGGCTTTCAAGGTGGTCTCCAAGCGCTCCAGCGGCGGGATTCCCCCCAACTCCTGAATGATATTTCGATCGACCTTGGTCACCACATAGCGTTCACCAATAGGTTGACACCCTTGGGACACGACCGTCCGGATTTCCACCCCGCCCTGGACGGCAACTCCTACCACACCCGATCCGATAATTTCCCGGTTTAAGACCAAGCGGCTTTCTCCGACATCCATGCCTCCACTGGCAATTCCTCCAATGGCGGACGATCCTGGAACATGTTGGTCCAACAGAGAAAATAATTCACCTATGGGGGTGGAAAACGGATCGGCAAAGAGGAAAAATGTGTAAGAATGTTCAGTGGACGCTAATCCAACCGGCCAACCCTCTAGCGAAGGAGCGTCTCCCTCTGTCTTCGGCGTTAACATGAATGGCACCACTTGCATACCGGCATTCCTGATACCCCAGAGCACCAAACCAGGATGTTCTTCAATTTCGTTTTCACCACCGATGACGCCTTCCCCCATACATCCAATTAATGTCTGAGGCCGAAGTTTTTCGTGGATCATCTCAATGATGTTCCGAGCCTCTGAGGAGAAATGAGGAGAAAAAAAGACAAAGGCGAGATGACACCCTGCCTCGCCTAAAGCCTTCTTGACTGATTGCGATACCGCTTGAGCGGCCAAGTCGGGATTGGTTTCTTGAGAAAGGGCCACATGACATTGCATCGTGATTGAACTCACCTTGAGTCTAGCAAGCCCCCTTAAATGATGTCCATGAAACAGGGTTCTTGAATTGAAGAGGAGACCACCTGCTCTTCCTTGCCAGGTCTCATTAAAAAGAACCCAATAAAACTCCTGGACGGAAGTTTACGGAGTTGCGGCATGATAGACCTCAAAAATCGAACGAAGCTTTTCGATAGAGATGGCTTCAAATCGTCGCCCATCTCTCCCGGTGACAGTTGTGGCTTGCAATAAGGCATTGAGAATTGCCTCTTCCGTGGCTTCCACCGTGGCTTGGAATAAGGGGTTCAGATGCGTATCCGCAAGATGGGTCATGAGAAAGGTCGGTTCTTCTGGGTAATGAGGAATGACATTGCCCGTGGAAAAGGCCAAGATAAAATCCCCACTGCCGTGGTGGGAGATGGACCCGGTTCGTGCCAATCCTATGGTGGCCCGGCGCGAAAGTCTGGACAACTGTCGTGCATCCAGGGGGGCATCCGTCGCAATAATGATAATGATGGATCCGCTATCCTGCCGTTTTTGAGGTAGAGCGACGGCGGATTCACCCAGAGCATCAATAGCCGTGTCTTTGGGGTCTCTTTTGGAAACCTTTGCGTTTTCATCATTATTATATAGTTGGCCCACCGGCACTCCGGCGATGGTTAATTCATGCCGGCGGCCATGATTGGCATTGACCAGGACACCTACATGAAACCCTCCTTCCTCTGGAGGAAGAACTCGAGAGGCGGTACCAATTCCACCTTTGAATTGATAAGCAACCATCCCCGTACCTGCCCCCACCGATCCCTCTTGCACTGGCCCCGCCGTAGCCGTCTCCAGTGCATGGACCACATCTTCCGGTGATACATGCCGGCCCTGGCTATCATTCAGCCGGCTATCGTCGCATTCAGCCACGACGGGCGTGAGCGTATCATCGGTTATTCCAATTTCGGGATAGTGTTGAATCATCCAGCTCATGACCCCATCAGCCACACGAGGGACATTCAATGTATTTGTTAACGCAATGGGATATTCCAGGAATCCTGATTCCGCAACCCAGGCTAATCCGGTCATTTCCCCAGTCCCGTTTAACACAAACGCTCCAGCCGGAACTTTGTGACGCCAGACATCTTCCCGCGGGATAATGACCGTGACACCGGTCCGAACAGGCCCCTGGCCTGGCTGCAACGCACCCTCCCCTTCATTAAGGGTCACCTGCCCCACTTTCACTCCTGGGATGTCGGTAATGGCATTCCTGATGCCGGGTTGATAGCGGCCGATTTTGATTCCAAGATCTTTAACATGGGGACGGGTTTCTCCTGATGTGATCGAGGCAGAGGGATCGGGAAATACAGCGGAGCCCTCCCCCGCAAAGACCAATACTGAAAAGGTGAGTAGACACAGCAAATCGCCACGCATCATTCCAAGAAAACGCATATTACTTGTTCAGGCTTTTCTCAATCCAGGGATTCCATAGCATTTGCCACTCATTTACTTGATTGATTTAGTCCTTCAAAGAAATTCTTTCTCATACATATGGTAAGCGGTTTTTTGAAATCCGAGATTGGCATAGGCCTGATGGGCCTGATGGTTATTCTCTTCCACATATAGACGAAAGCCGCAAATTCCCTCACGGTTCAACCTGGCTTGAGCCTGCACATAGTCGTAAAGCTGCCGAAAGATGCCCTGTTGACGATGATCTGGATGCACATACAAACTTTGAAGCCACCAAAAATTCCCGTTTCGCCAGTCGCTCCACTCAAAGGTCACAAGAATCTGCCCAACCACGACAAGAGACTGCTCTGCGACCGCATACCATCCCTTGCCGGGATCTTGCAGGAGTGCTTCTACGCCGGCTTGGAGTATCTGGGTATCTAATGCTCGATTTTCAGTTTCTCTTGCTAACGCGGCGTTAAAACTTGTTATAGTTTTCAGGTCAGACATAGTTGCCCGCCTGACGATCACTGCCAAGGACTTATTCATCACGTTTGCTGGTTGGACTTTCTTTTAGCGGCGGTCTCGCTGGCGACAACCAGCCTTGTCTCGGACGATAGAGTCCGGCTGAGAACTCCATTTTCATCGCCTCTTCCGGCCTCAACTGGATGCGGTTTACGCTTCCTTCCGGGACAAACGCCAGATAGCCGGTAAACGGATGGATGGCTGTCGGGACGAAAACCATCACCAAGGGCCCTTCGGGAGCCACTTGTAGCCTACGAGGAGGCAACCCCATGTCGAAGCCTAAGGCCCATAGCCCGTCACGGGGAAACGGAAAAGCGACGACCTTGCTCTGCCCAAACCGATCACGAAACTTGAGGACATCCGCCATACTTTTGAGGGTATGGTAAATACTGCGCACAAAGGGAATCCGTTCCAAAGAATATTCAAACTTCTGGTGAATCCGTTGTCCGATTAAATGGGTCGCTCCCATTCCTACCCAGAGGACCAGGAGACAAAAAAATGTGATCCCTGAACCTGGAATCCTCACGCCGTATAAGGCCCACACAATATCGACAGTCATATGCTCCAAGGCTTCAAGCAGCGTATAAAGTATTAACACTGTTCCCCAGGCCGGGATAATGAGAAATAAGCCGGTCAGGAAGTATCGTTTGAAGGTATGGGCAGAAAGGGCACTCATAATATAGGCGGGTAATAGAAATCTGAAAAGTCTATCAAATAATTCATCTCCTCCGCACCCCAAGTTAAACGATGGCTTTGGCGTTTACCGTCTTGACGGCCGTAGAAATTCTTGCCACGAAACAAGGGCAGTGCTACATTTATACCAACAGTCGCTCGCATTAAATCCCCGTTTTGAAAGGAGTCATAGAGTGAAAAATGAAGACACGTCCCTCGGAAAAGGAGGCATTGCCCCCGATCTTTTGGCAATACTCTGTTGCCCAGAGACCAAACAAGAGGTATGTCTGTTGGAGTCAGCGGTCGTTGAACGACTGAATCAACGGATTTCAAAAGGAGAATTAAAGGCGAAGGGGGGACAACCTGTTACTGAAAAAATTGACGGAGGCCTTCTTCGAAAAGATAAAACCGTGGCCTATCCCATCCGTGATCAAATTCCTATTATGCTTATCGAAGAGGGCATTCTTGTGGAGGAATCGGATCTTTCCCCCGCATAAAAACCCCCATTACTCAACACTACAGAGAACCGAGAGAACAAGCGGGGAATTACTGCCTAGAGTTGCGATTATGAGCCTTGAGTATTTCTATTGCCTTTCATGACCCACCATATGGAGCGACCAATCTGTACCACAACATAAATAAATACACCAAAAAAAATCCCGTAATATCCGTACGATTCAGTCGGCCAATCTTGTCCTCCATGCAATAGAAAACCCAACGCCACATGGGCTCCTAACCCTAAACTCAGGGCTAACACAATCCACTCACGGACCATTGTTTTTCTCGACAATCCCATGTTGGCAAAAATACTGCGAAAGAGTTGGGACCACTCAAATACTGGTCCCAAAATAAGGGGCAGGCAATTATACCGGGCTTTTCGTTGACTCAATTTCCGTGGCCGTGATCAAACTACCGAGGTAATCACTAACGAAAAGTAAAGCTTCTTCCCTCCCATCAGCACGCCGTCCTTTTTCCCTCCGTTGGATAGAGAGTTCATGTTCCAGGTCGGATTTGACGTCCCCTAACAATTTTTGAAGGGAGGCAGTGGTTAAATTCATATCCACATCCTCCAATTCTTGACACCGATCTAAGACCCAATTGAGCCCCTCTACTCGACCAAAATACCTTTCTTGTTCACCTGCATCGATTCGCCCCATGGTTGAAGCAAATGCTTGCGCCTCATATATCAGATTATAAAAACTTGCCACAGCCCGATGTAAAATTGAATTCATTATCCGTTCCTCACAAAAAATTGTTGTACCCTTCATTCGATTATATACTGCTACCCATGATCCTTCTAGGATTTTTTCATTTTAATTTCATCATGAGAATCCATTTGCCTGGCACTACGTTGTTTTCACGTAAATAATAAAGGATGAAATTCCGCCATAAACCCATAATATAATGGAGCAAATTGTTTCAAACTGCCTGGGCTATTTTCCTTGAGCCTTTTGAAGAAAAAAACTTGATGAATTGGCTCCATTTTCCCCAAAAGTTTCCCCAATTGGGCCATAGAAAACTTCCCTTGCGGTACACTCAGGACATAATGGACTAATCGTTCAACAAATTGATGCATAATATAATCACTATTCAAATAGTGGTTCGGAATTTCTCCATTTTCAATAATTTCCCCAAAGGAAACTGCTTGTGCAGAAAATGGAATATCTTCAACAGCTTTGGAAAAATTAGTCACGCTTGTTGAAAACCCTGGCATGGTGGAACTATTAAAGAAATCAACATTTTCAATTAGTTAAAACATGATTGTATCAGGGGTTTATCCGAATTCAAAACAATTTTTAAGTATTTCTTAACAAAAAATAATTATGAAGTCCCTGGACTGGAAAATTAAAATCCGTGGTTTTCATATTAATTATTCATAATTGTGGACATTTTGAGGTACATGTGTATTAGGCCGTATCAGGGTTAAAATCCAAAATGCCACCAATGAGAACAATCACGGTGCGCATGGTTTATTCAGGAAGGTGTAGCCTTGTGCCCGGAGGTTGTCCGTATTCGGTTCAAAGATCTGGAGTCTGGCAAAGTCCTAATCTTCCCTCCCACCA
>Ga0224505_10002365_pt1 | contig 11095 bp, 9 predicted proteins | sample SF_Jan12_sed_USG_FD_169102 | JGI IMG/M metagenome (GOLD analysis project Ga0224505, IMG submission 169102) | Sediment microbial communities from San Francisco Bay, California, United States - SF_Jan12_sed_USGS_4_1 | ecosystem: Environmental > Aquatic > Marine > Sediment | place: USA: California...
GTCCTTGCCGACGACCACAAGATAGTTCGCGATGGGCTTCGCATAATGCTGGAAGAGCAATCCGACTTTGAGGTGGTTGCTGAAGCCGAGGACGGGAGAACTGCGGTAAGCCTTGCCCGGGACCTGAAGCCCGACTTGATCATCATGGATGTGTCCATGCCGGACCTCAACGGCATCGAGGCTACGCGACAGATTGCAGATGCAGATACGGGAACGAAGGTACTCGCGCTCTCAATGCATTCCGACAGCCGCTATGTATGGAAAATGCTCAGAGCAGGTGCGTCGGGGTATATGCTCAAGGACTGCGCTTTTGAGGAGTTGGTCCATGCAGTCCGTATCATTGCGAAAAATCAGGTATACCTGAGCCCTCGCATCACCACCGTCGTGGTTGAAGAATGCATGTATGCGCTTGATGACGAAGCCGCAAACCAATTATCCTCGGGTACGCTCACTGGCCGGGAGCGGGAGGTACTCCAGCTGCTCGCTGAAGGAAGAAGTTCCAAGGATATAGCCGCCCTCCTTCAGGTGAGCATCAAGACCGTGGAGACCTATCGGCAGAACCTTATGTCAAAACTCAACCTCCACAGTGTCGCGGAGCTCACCAAGTACGCCATCCGGGAAGGTATCACCCCTTTGGAATCCTGATCTGGCCGCTGTTCAGATATTCTTGCCACTTCCGAACAATTTTAACATCCTGCGATCTCCCACCAATCTGTTCAGGTATTTCGAAGGCATTTCTCAGGTTTTCCCCGATAGCAATCTCCGTCGAGGAAACGCTACTATCCTCATCATGATGCCGGTTTCGCCGCGGTATCAACAGTAAATGGTAATAAACGAGGATAACCAAGGAGTTAATGATAAGGGGAGAGTGCCATGACCGCTCAATTTAGAGAATCGACGAAGAGAGAAGTGAGGAACATCTTGCTTACTGGAGGCTCCTCGAAAGAAGCAGCCGAAATGCAGGATATACTCGATAAATCCTGTTTGGGGCGGTGCGAAATCGTGCAGGTCGACGACATCCCCAGCGCTGTTGCATTGCTCGAAACGAACGATTTCAGGTTAATTCTTCTTGCCTTGTCAGGTGGTATCGACGGGCCGGGCAGCCTCGCAAAGATCAACCAGCATGCGCCGTCAATACCGGTGGTTGCGCTCTCAGGAGGTTCAGATGGTAGCCAATGGAAGAAGGCACGGAAAGAATTGTTTCACGGCTATATCGACAGCAATGTCATGTCGAAAGAGGCAGTGGAGAGCGTCCTCATGACCGCGTTGAGTATTTATTCTCTCCGAAAGGACTTAAAGGAGTCTCGCGTGAGGGAGAACCATGAAAGGCGAATGCGTCTTCTCGAACGGCTGTCTGGAGCTCCCCAGCCTGCGATAACGACACACGTCCGAGGGATTGAGCCTTTGAAGGAGGCTAATTTCGAGAAATTTTCCGAACTTTCGCACCATTATGGTGAAGTCCTTGAGATGGCGCTTGCCAAAAATGCTCCGGCAAGAGTAATTTCTGACGGTATCCGTACTATTTCCGAGGAGCTTGGCGCCATAAAGGCAGGCCCCAATGACCTGCTTGATATTCATGGGAATGCCCTCAGGATGAAGAGCTGCGGCGTCAGTGAAAAACAGGCGGATGTATGTGCCGAAGAGAGTCGGCTAATGCTTATAGAGGCAATGGGTTACCTGACCTCTTATTATCGTAATTACAGCAGCTACGCGGTCAGCATGATTAATTCGGTTTACTCGTCGGAACCAGGTACGACTGCGAAACCAACAGCGACAACGGCGCAGCAGGCTCGATAATTTTTCTCCTGAATTCTGCATTCAACCACTGCCGACGCGAGGGCGGATTCGCTCTCGTCGTCGCCCTGGTATTCCCTTCCCGCATTAATGCCCTTCCTTTTTGCCCGTCCAGTATTTTGTGTTTTTGTTTCTCCTGATGTGGCATAATATAAAACTTTTTCATGCAGTAGCATATCATTAAGGCCTTGCAGGCGATCATGACGCAGAAAAAAAAGAAACACCCGTCGGGTCCAGTATATAACGGAGCCGGAGATCCGGGAAACGGCATTGCCGGACTCAGGGGACCGAAGCAAACGGAAGAGCAGCTGAAACTGCTGTTGAAGGTTGTCGAATCCGCGGCGAACTCCCTTTTGATTACCGATGCCGACGGGGTGATCCAGTGGGTTAACCCCGCCTTCTGCGAGATTACCGGCTACACAACGGGAGAGGTCGTCGGCAGGAAACCCAGCATTCTCAAATCGGGAAAGCAGGATGCGGCATTTTACAGAAGTCTCTGGGAAACCATAAGATCTGGCAAGGTCTGGCATGGGGAAATAGTCAACAGGCGCAAGGACGACACTCTCTATATAGAAGAGATGACTATAACCCCCGTTCGTGATGATGCCGGTCAAATATCGCATTATATCGCCGTAAAACAGGACATCACTGAACGAAAACGTATCGAGAAGATAAAAAATGAATTCATCTCCATTGTGAGCCATGAGCTCAGGACGCCCCTTACCTCAATCCGGGGCTCTCTCGGTTTGATGACCGGCGGGGTAGCGGGAGAGCTTCCTCCGCAGGCTAAACGGCTTGCAGAGATCGCCCTGCGCAACAGCGAACGGCTCATTCGCCTGGTCAATGACATGCTCGACGTGGAGAAGATCAATGCCGGCAAGATGAGCTTTTCCATGCATCCGCACGAGATTGCGCCGCTGGTGGAACATGCACTGGAAGTCAACCGCAGCTACGGCGAACAGCACGGCGTTGAGTTTGTCATTGAAGACCGTCTCGGCGGCAAGGCCAGCGTGCAGGTTGACAGCGACAGGTTCGAACAGGTAATTACCAATCTCCTCTCCAATGCCGCCAAGTTTTCGCCTCCCCAGGGCAAAGTGACCGTCTCCCTTGGTCGCCTCAACGGCTATGTCAGGGTTTCGATTGCGGACAGAGGGCAAGGGATTCCGGAGGAGTTTCACGGCAAGATTTTCGACGCCTTCGTGCAGGTCGATTCGTCCGATACCCGCGGCAAAGGAGGTTCGGGTTTGGGACTGGCGATCAGCCGGACCATAGTCGAGCGGCTGGGTGGGGAAATCAGCTTCGAATCCATCCCCGGAGAGGGGAGTACATTCCATGTAGATCTGCCCGAGTGGCGGAAGAGCTCGCTTGCCGGGCAGGTGGAGAAAGATTTCGGAAAACCGCGCATACTTATATGTGAAGATGATCGATCAGTTGCGGCGGTCATCAATACCATGCTGAAAAAAGGCGGTTTCGACACCGATATCTCGTACAACGCGTCGCAGGCAAAGCAGCTTCTGGCAGAACAACGATATGACGCCCTGGTGCTTGACCTTGTCATGCCCTATCAGGACGGAATTTCTCTCGTCAGGGAGATCAGGGAGGACCACCAGTTTCATTATCTGCCCGTAATCGTCGTGTCGGCAAAAGCGGAGGAAGGGCGGGATATTCTCGGCGGTAGTGTCCTCGGCGTGGTCGACTGGATAGAGAAACCGATCGATTTCAGCAGGCTTATTGATTCGGTCAAGCTGGCGACGTATGGTTCGGTAGCTGGCAAGGTGCGCATTCTGCACGTTGAAGACGATATGGGTATAATTGACCTTACCACCGACATGCTCAAGGATATTGCCATCGTCAGCGTTGCAACAACGGTCCGTGAGGGATTCAAAAGACTCGAAAAAGGGACTTTTGACTTGGTCATTCTTGATCTGGTGCTCGCCGACGGTTCGGGACTGGAACTCCTTCCGTTACTCAGAGCAGGCAGTGGAAAGCGGGTCCCCGTTGTTATTTTTACTGGTTATGAAATCGCGGAGGAAAACATGAAAGATGTGGCCGCGGTTTTTTACAAAGGCCATACCTCCGCGCAGGATCTTGTGGCCGCAATCAGGTCGCTCATAAAAATAGAGAGCGCATCCGGCGGAGAGAAGTAGCGGATGGCAACGGCGCTTACACGTATTCTGCTCGTCGACGACGAGCCTGACATAAGGGAAGTAGTGAGTCTTGCCCTCGAAACCATCGGAGGATTTACCGTCGAGATGGCAAAGTCGGGGAGAGAAGCACTGGAGATGGTCCGGCAATGGAATCCCCAGCTTATCCTTCTCGATGTCATGATGCCGGGCCTCGACGGTCCCGGTACCCTCGGCAGGCTTAAGGAAGACCCTGCCACCGCTGATATCCCAGTGGTATTCATGACCGCCAAGGCTCAGCCTCAGGAACTGGCCCGTTTTGTCGAGCTGGGGGCGCTCGATGTCATAGTAAAGCCGCTTGACCCCATGACACTTTCGGAGAGAGTACGTTCGCTGTGGGAACACCGGAATGACTGAAAATCAGGATAACGCCAGAAAGAGGATCGATGCCTTGAGGCGGGCCTACGCCCGGCAGCTGCCGGAAAGGGTTGAGGCCATGGAGACCCTCTGGGCCGGGCAGAAGGGGAGCAACCGCACAAAGGCAGGCCTGTCTGAACTGGCCAGGCAGGCGCACGGACTTGCCGGGTCCGGCGCAACCTACGGTTTTGCAGACGTCAGCCAGGCGGCACGCGAACTGGAACTACGGATTGAAGCCATGGTCGAAGCGGGAGGCAGCCTTGATGAACAGCGGGCAAAAGAGGCCGACGCCATGCTTATTGCACTAAAACAGGCCTGTAACCTGGCTGCCGCGCAGTCAGGCAAAAGCATTGGTTAAATCATGATTTTTCAGCCAGTATCGCGGTTGTAACCAAATGAAATTCGATAGTGAAGGAAGTGGCGCATTTTTCCCTTTTGCTGCCCCGCCAGGGGGCATGATGTACCCTGCATGTCCCTTCTGGGCACAGGTTGAAGAAGGGAAATTCGGAGCAGATAAACCTGGAAATCATTTGTTAGGCAATGACTTGGCGTATTTGAGTCCTTTCATTGGCATGCGACTTGCTCACTATACGGCTCGTTTTTGTGAGTATGGAGGTGAAAAGTATGAAAACAGCGTTAGCAGCATTGAGATTTGGAGAAGTATTCGAGGGTTCGTCAAAACCCTCAAAAAGGCCGGCCGCAGTCGACGTAATGAAGGTCGTTGTTTTTTTTGTTTCCATAGCCATCATTTCCGTTTGCCTCTTTGTTTTTGTGGAAAGCTATCCCCGTCAGAAGCCTTCGGCCGAATACGAAAAAGCAGCGGCCGAAATGCGTGAAAGCCTCTACAATGCCGCCGCCCGCATCGGGCAGACCGCACGTCCGCATGAGCTTAAACTCGCAGTCATCAACGGCGAATACAGGGTAGTAAAAAGGTAGTTAGCCGACGGCTCGCGACACCAGCAGCTATCAGCTACTTACAGAATCAGTCCCCTATTCGCCAACCTCATTTTATAAGGCAAATTCCGCCACTTCTAGCGTACTAAGAAGAGATACCTTCTTTTCCTTGCCTCCTCCGCCTCAATCAGCTACATTCGCAGCATGAAGATTCACGTTACCATTCCTGCCTCTACCTCCAACCTCGGCCCGGGTTTCGACACCCTGGGCATGGCCCTCACCCTCTACAACGAGCTTTCGCTGTCGCCTTCGGAAAAGCCGGGAGAGCGGGTGGTGGAAGTGGATGGTGTTCGGGTGAGCCCGGTGGATGCGGCGCTGGCGATCAACGCCCTGGACCGGACATGGCGGGTGTTGGGGTTTACTCCCAAAGGGTTTCACCTCAGCATGACCAACCGGGTACCGATGGGCAGGGGGCTGGGGAGCAGCGGTGCCACGGTGATCGGGGCGATAAAGGCTGCTGCGGCCTTTGCCGGGAAAACTATCGCGAACCAGCAGGCGCTGGCGGTTGCGCTGGAGTTCGAGGGGCACCCGGACAATATTACCCCGTCGCTGGTGGGCGGCATTACAGTGTCGGCCACGGCGAACGGACAGGTGGAGTTCCTGAAGATCCCCACGCCGGTTTTTCATGAAAAGGGGATCTCGGTGGTCGCGGTGGTGCCCCGGCTGCGACTGGCGACGTCGATGGCCCGGGAGATTCTGCCTACCATTGTCCCCCTGGAAGACGTGGTCTTCAACCTTAACCGGACGGCCTTGCTGGTGGCGTCGCTGGCGCTGGGAAACTTCGAAAGTCTGCGGGAGGCGGTTTCGGACAGGCTGCACCAGCCCTACCGAGCGGCACTGATTCCGGGGCTTATGGAGCTGATCGCGGCGGGATATGACGGCGGGGCGCTGGCCTGCTTTTTGAGCGGCGCGGGCCCGTCGATCATTGCCTTGACGGCGCGGCACCCCGAACAGCTTGGCGCTAAAATGGCGGCGCTGTGGAAGTCCCACGGTGTTGAGGCCGACGCGATGGTGCTGGGGATTGACGAAGCAGGGGCGCGAGTGGAGGTTTCGGAATAAAAAACGGCCGGCCCTGTTATGGTAACAGGCACCGGCCGTCTGTGTTTCTACAAAAGTGGTAAAACTAGTTCTCTACGATGGTCACCTTGGTCATCTTGTCGCCGACCTTTATCTGCTTGACCACGTCCATCCCCTCGATGACATAACCGAAGACGGCGTAGTTCATGTCGAGGAACGACGTGGGGGCGAGGGTGATATAGAACTGGCTCGACGCGCTGTCGGGGTTCTGGGAGCGGGCCATGGCGAGGGTCCCTTCCCGGTCGTGCTTCAGGCTGGGGGAGACTTCGAGCTTGATGGTCTTGCCCGAACCGCCGGTGCCGTTGCCCTTGGGGTCGCCGCCCTGGATGACGAAGCGGGGCTCAACCCGGTGGAAGGTGAGGCCGTCGTAGAACCCCTTCTGGGCCAGTTCTATGAAGTTGCCGGTGGTGATAGGGGCATCCTGCTCCGCCAGTGTGCACTTGATGATCCCCTTTTCGGTCTCTATTACGGCAATACGGTTGCTCATCTTTCCCCCTGTCTTCTTGTCCGCCGCGCAGGCGAAATTCGTGGTTAGTGTTACGGCAAGAAAGGCTATCAGTAATATTCTCTTCATGGTGCGCTCCTTTCGTTGATCATGTTGGGCAAAACAGTGGGGCAGAGTATAGAAACTGAAGGGGAGTGTTGTCAAAAGAAAAGTGTCCGCGAGAAAATGGGGTTGACCGCACAAGGCTCTTTGGGTTATAAAACCGTGCAAACTGATGCAGGCCACCTTAGCTCAGCTGGTAGAGCAACTGATTCGTAATCAGTAGGTCGGCGGTTCGATTCCGCCAGGTGGCTCCAGTAACTCCCTCCTCTTCAACTCTTTCTTTTGTATTTTTCGTACGATCCGTTATCATACCGCGTCATGAAGATTGCTCTCGTCATAAAGGAGTTTGACCCTCACAAGGGCGGGGCCGAGCGCTATGCATGCCTCTTGGCCAAAGGGCTGGCCGACCGGAAGCACAGGGTTCATGTATTCGCCAATCAGTGGGAGGCGATCGACCCGCGCCTGACCTTTCACCATGTCCCCATGGTCCGCTGGAACTCGCTGTTGAAGGTGATCTCCTTTCCCATGAACGCGCATTTCCTGCTGATGGAAGAGGAGTTCGACATAGTTCACGGTCTGGCCCCGCTCTGGGAGCAGGATGTCTACCGTATCGGCGAAGGGCTTCATGTAGACGCCCTGCGGCTGCGCTACCCGTCGCTGGCTGCCCGCTTCATGCGCTACCTGAACCCGAAGCACCTGGCCATTCTCTGGCTCGAGCGGATGATGTTCAGGCCGGGCCACTGCCGCAAGGTGATCACCAACTCCCGGATGTGCGGCAACCGGGTGCAGGAACTCTACGGCGTGCCGGAATGCGATGTTGAGGTTGCTTACAACGGCGTCGATACGGCGGTATGCAATCCCCGGGCGCGGGACCGGTACAGGGAGGAGGCTCGGAGGGAGCTTGCTTTCAGCGGAACCGACGTGGTACTTCTCTTCGTCTCCATGGATTTTGTGCGCAAGGGGCTGCCCTTTCTTCTGGAGGCCCACGGCCGCTTGAAAGCTGAAGGCGTCGCCCTGAAGACGCTGGTGGTGGGCAAGGGGAGAGTGGACGAATTCAAGGCCCTGGCGGAGAGGCTGGGCATTGGCGGCGAGGTCACTTTTGTGGCGCCGACGAAGGAGCCGCAGCGTTACTATGCGGCAGGGGATTGCCTTGTTCTTCCAACACTTTACGACCCGTTCTCTAATGTATGCCTTGAGGCTATGGCCTGCGGCCTTCCGGTGATCACCACCCGGCAGAACGGCGCCTCGGAGTTGATTGATGAGGGGGAGAACGGCTGCGTCATCGACGAGGGGCGGGATGTCGAATCGCTCTGTGCGGCCATCACCCGCTGCCTGCCCGCGGACAACCTTCGGCAGATGGGGGCGAGGGCGGCAGAGAAGGCCCGGCGGTACACGGTTGAGCGGAATGTGGAGCAGGTCGAGGCGCTCTATGAAGAGCTGCTGGCTTCCGGTGACTCGGGCGTTTCTGTCACGGAGCTCAACGGGATTCTGGTGAACAGCGAGTTTCTCCCCCTGCTCGAAAAGAACGGGCTTTCCTCCTACGACGCGCTGATGGCGGCCCAGGGCGATGCCTTCAAGGATATATCGCACCGCTCGGTGACGCGGATATCCGTGCAGGAAAAATCGGGGACGAGAACGCTCTACCTGAAGCGTCACCGGGAAAAGGGCGTTTCCACCGATGATTCCGGCGGCATGGCGGAGTGGGAGCTTATCAACCGGTTCTGGCAGCACGGTATCCCCACCATGGTGCCGGTGGCTGCGGGGGCGCGGACGAAGGGGGCCGAGACGGAATCGCTTCTGGTCACCGACGCCCTGGAAGGGTTTCAGCGGATGGAGATATTCATGAGGGACCGGTATGTTCGGCCCCTGAGCAATAAACTGGTGGGTGAGAAGCGAGAGCTTGTCCGGCTTGCGGCGGAACTCACCCGGAAGATGCACCGCGAGGGGTTTAACCACCGCGATTTCTATCTGACCCACATTATGGTGAAACCGCTGGGATACGGCGATTTCGACCTGAGGATCATCGACCTCCAGCGGGTGCAGGAGCGGCGATGGTTCCGCCATCGGTGGCTGGTGAAGGACCTGGCGTCATTGAACTTTGCCGCCAAAGACTCCTATACTACGCGCACCGACCGCCTCCGGTTCTACCTGGCCTACACCGGGAAGAAGAGGCTGGACAAGGGAGACCGGGCCTTTATCAGGGCCATACTGGCTAAAACGCAACGGATAAGCGACCACGACGCCAGCGCTACGGCCAGAAAACTGGAGTATGCGGCGAAGGCCAACCGGTCGGCGACACCATGAAACTGCTCAGGGACGGCGCACTTAAAACGATATTTGGCGGGCTCAAGGCCATCTCTCCCCGGAACTCGCCTGAGAGGCGGGATTACAAAAACGCCCGGTTCCTCGTCATCAGTACCACCGCCATCGGCGACACCCTGCTGGCTACCCCTGCCATGCGGGCGCTGAAGGAGACCTATCCCGGTTCCTACGTTGCGGTCCTTGCCCACAAGGGTCGGATGGATATCCTGAAGGGGAACCCCCATGTCGATGAACTGATCTCATTTGAAAAGGGGTGGATTCCTCTCTGGCAAATGGGGCAGGGGTTGAAAAGACGGGGATTTAACGTGGTCCTGATCTTCCACGGTAATGACCCCTGGACCCTGCCCGTGGCCTGGCTGTCGGGCGCCCCGGAGATAGTCGGCTACCGGGAGGACACCGAGTTCGATTCCTTCCTGACCCGCATTATTTCCATGCCCGCTGAGGGGAGCCACGCCATCGACCGGAGACTGGCACTGAGCCGGGCGGTGGGGGCCGACACGAAAGACCGCAAGCTGGTGCTCCGGCTTACGGAAAGTGAGAGGGCATCGACGGATGATCTTCTCAGTATGCTGGAGATTGACAGAAATCGGCCCCTTGTCGGGCTCCAGCCCGGCGCGGCGCGGCCCTACAAGTGCTGGCCCCTCGAGAGGTTCGCAGAACTGGGGAGGCGCCTTGTGGAGGAGTTGGGTGCCCAGGTTGTCATCACCGGATCGCCGCAGGAGGCGGCCATGGCCGACAGGCTGAAAAAGATGATTGGCGAGGGGGCGGCCTCCGCGGCCGGCCGGACGGAAATCAGGGGGATGGGGGTGCTCATGGAGCAGATGGCCGCCTACGTGACCAACGACACAGGGCCGATGCACATGGCTTTTGCGCTGGGGACGCCGACGGTAGCACTGTTCTGTCCCTCGGATGCAGCCTCGCTCGGTCCGTCGGCGGAGCAGGAGAAGCACCGCATGCTGAGCAAGCCGCTGACCTGCACGCCCTGCATCACGAAGCGCTGCACCGACCCTTTCTGCATGGAGCAGTTTTCAGTGGATGAGGTGGCGGAGGCAGTACGGCAGCTTATGAGAACGGGAAAAAACCGATGAAGATTGCCCTCTACAATGTCACCACGACGGTGACCCACGGCGGTGTGGAGACTTATGTATGGGAGATGGCCCGGGAACTGGCCGAAAGGGGACACGACGTCCACGTCATCGGCGGAGAAGGATCTGTGCGGCGGGAGATAGAGGGGGTAAAGGTTCTCACCTTCCCGTTCCGGGACCGAAAGTCGTTTCCCGGGCTGGGCAGCCGTTACCGGAAGTTTGCCGAAAGGATGAGTTTTGCCAACTACGCGCTGCCGTTCATGAAAAAGGAGCGATACGACTTTGTCCTTATCCTTAAGCCCTACGACATGCCCTGGGCCTGGCAACTGAAGCGTTCATGGGGAAAATGCCGCGCCGTGATGTGCAGCCAGGGGACCGACTTTTTTCCCGGCGACCGCTGGTTCGCGAAAAAGATCGACGGTTTCACCACCTGCAGCAGGTTCAATGGCGGCCGCATTGAAGCGCATTATCATCTTCCTGCCGAGGTCATCTATAATGGGTTCAACGAGAAAATGTTCCGGCCCCTCTCCCCTGACTCCGAGCTCCGGAAGCAGCTGGGGATCGGGGAAGATGAGCAGGTAATCATGTACGCCGGCCGCCTGGTGAAACTGAAGGGGGTTCACTACCTGCTGGATGCCTTCGGCAGCCTGAGGGAACGAGCTTCGCTCAGGCTGGTCATCATTGGTGACGGACCGGAACGGGAACCGCTGCGAGAAAAGGCTGTTGCCCTTGGCGTACAAGACAGGGTATTATTCGCCGGGTTCGTCCCGAATCAG
>Ga0224505_10002367_pt1 | contig 11089 bp, 7 predicted proteins | sample SF_Jan12_sed_USG_FD_169102 | JGI IMG/M metagenome (GOLD analysis project Ga0224505, IMG submission 169102) | Sediment microbial communities from San Francisco Bay, California, United States - SF_Jan12_sed_USGS_4_1 | ecosystem: Environmental > Aquatic > Marine > Sediment | place: USA: California...
GCCCACTCCTCCAGCGTCTTCCGGTCTGGCTCGGAACACTGCAACCTGTGCGACGTCTTGGACATGGTCGGCCTCCTTGCCCAAGACGGTACGCCTTATCGATTACTTATGCAACTAAGCACTAGGTCTCCTCTTCGCCGTCACTGTGTGCCGATGGAATTCCGTAGCGTTTGCACTTCTCCCAGAGAGCCTTTCTGGACAACCCCAAGACCTTCGATGCGGTCGTACGACTTCCTTCCACTCGCTCCAACACCGAGAGGATATAGTCCTTCTCGAATCCTTCTCGCGCCGCGGCCAGCGAGGTGAGAGCCGTATCCCTTTTCTTTGGCCCTCCGGTTAAACCTTCGCTGCAAAAACCGCAGGATTCCTGCGGCGTCCCACCCAGATAGGGACAGGATTGGAAACCACACAGATCTGCCGGTTGCACGGTCGCTTGGTCCCGACTCAGCGCCACGGCTCGTTCGACCATGTTCTCGAGCTCCCGCACATTTCCAGGGTAGGAATAGCGAAGCAACAATTCACGAGCCGGCTGAGAGAACCCGCGCAACGGTTTGTTCAGCTTCTCCGAGCACGTTTCCAGGACATGTTGGGCGATGACCATGATGTCTTCCTGCCGTTGCCGGAGCGGTGGAACCACGATCGGCACGACGTTGAGGCGATAAAAGAGGTCTTCTCGGAACCGACCCTGCGCTACTTCTTTGCGCAGATCCTTTTGCGTGGCGCACACAAGTCTGACATCCGCTTCAATCGTCTCATTGCTCCCGACCCGTTCAAACGTCCGTTCCTGAAGGACGCGCAAGAGTTTCACTTGCACGACCGGCGAGATTTCGCCGATCTCATCAAGGAACAGAGTGCCTCGGTTGGCCATTTCGAAACGGCCTCGCCGTTGACGTAGTGCGCCTGTGAACGCACCCTTCTCATGGCCGAACAGTTCGGCCTCCAGCAGCGACTCCGGCAAGGCTGCACAGCTCACTTTGATCAACGGAGCCCCCCGCCGAAAGCTGTTCTGATGCAACGCGTTCGCCACGAGTTCCTTACCGGTTCCGCTTTCACCGACGATCAGCACCGTCGAGTCGGTCTCAGCGACCAACTTAATTTTTTCGAGCACGGCCCGCATGTGGCTGTTCGCCCCTAAGATGCCATTGAAGCAAAATTTGTCTTCGAGTTGACGCTTGAGATCCTGATTCTCTCGGCGCAAGGCAATCACCGCACCGACCCGTTCGACGATCAACAGCAATTCATCCATCTGAAAGGGTTTCGTGACGTAATCGAAGGCACCCAGCTTCATGGCCCCTACGGCTGTTTCCACAGAGCCATGGGCGGTGATGACGAGCACCTCCGTCAGCGGATCCTTTTCTTTAGCCGTCTTGAGGACCGCCAACCCATCTGCGCCCGGCAACCGAAGGTCGGTAATGACCAAATCAAACGCTTTCGCGCGAAGCGCTTCAATCCCTTCAGTACCTGTCGATACGGCCTGGACGTTGCAGCCGACATCCTCCAATGCATCCAGCATTGAGAGACGCATCAACGGCTCATCATCCACCAGTAAAAGATTCAGCCCCTTCATACTTCCCTCTCCGCAAGGGAGCGCACCCGAGACACCGGCAAGCAGAGTGTGAACGTCGTTCCTTTGCCGACCTCACTCTCCACCAGGATTTTTCCGCCATGGCGCTCCGCAATACCGAGATTGACCGATAACCCAAGCCCCGTCCCCTCCCCCTCTCCTTTGGTCGTAAAAAACGGATCAAAGACACGCGGGAGGATGGACGCAGGAATCCCCGACCCGGTGTCCGTCACATCCACATGGCACACTCCCTCGACCACGGAGGTCCTGATCGTCAAGGTTCCCCCATTTTTCATCGCCTGTACGGCGTTCAAAATAAGGTTCATCAAGACCTGTTCGATCATATGCCGATCAACCATGACACTCGGTAACTCGTGACCGGGAAACGCCTCCAAGTGGATTTGATTGGGAGCAAAGAGATGGGTCGTCAGCACCAGCACCTGCTCCACGATACGATTGATATCGGCCGGGCTGAACTCCGGCTCATGCTGCTGTGAAAAATCGAGCAATTGCCGAACGATCTTCTGAACACGCCGGACTCCATATTCCATCGAAGCCCAATACTCCTCTTGGCGCGCCGCCGTCAGCGTTCCCTTCCGAAGGTTATAGAGACAATTCAAGATCCCTCCGAGAGGATTATTGATTTCATGCGCCACACCCGCGGCGAGTTTCCCGATGGACGCCAGTTTTTCCGCATTTCGGATTTGTCGTTCCAGCTTTTTTGTCTCCGTCATATCACGTGCGATGCCAAGCACCCCGAGAATCTCCCCCTCGACCCCGTGCAGAGGAGACACGCTGACCATCACGGTACGCGGTTCTCCAAGTCGTGTCACGACCTCGACTTCATAGACCTGCTTCGCACCGATGTCCAAGGTGTTCTTCAGTCGGCGTCCCCGATGACGCCGAGACAGGAGGGAGAGATACGGGCGCCCGACTAAGTCATCTTTGCGATAGCCCCACGCATTGACCTTGCTATTGACGTAAGTAAAGTGTTGGTCCAGATCGAGGATATAGATGACGTCATTGGCATTCTCAAGCAGATTTTCCAGATACTGTTTGGTCTCTTCGATTTCTCTCGTGCGTTCCCTCACTTTCAATTCGAGATCTTCGCGGTACGATTGCAACTGGTGTTGAAGCTTTTTCCGATCAGTAATATCGCGCAGTTGCACCATGACGAGCAATGGATCGGTTTCACTCACCCGAATCAAGTCCATTTCTACAGCCATCTCGTGCCGATCCTGGTGGTACACTGCGATTTCCTGCGTAGGAACCTGTCCCTCCTGCGAGATAACATCAGACAACCACCCGGTAAAAGTCTGATGGTACTCCTTAGGAAGGATCTCAAGGATATTGCTCCCGATAATATCCGATTCGACATAGCCCAGCACTTGCGCTTCCCGCTGATTCACGGCGACTACCGTCCCGGTTGGCTTCACCATGAACACGGAATCGGCCACAAAATCGAACAAGGCCTTGTACCGCGCCTGGGACGCAGTCAGCTCCTTGGTTCGTTCAGAAATCGCCTGTTCCAACCCTTCGGTGTATCGCTGCAACTCCTGTTCTAAGCGACGCCGTTCGGTCACGTCCCGGACGAAAGCACGCGAATGTACCAACCCCCCTCGATCATGATCGATCAGTGCCGTCGCATGAATCTCTACATCGATCTGACGGCCATCCTTCGCCAGCAACACCGTTTCAATCGAGCTTTGTCCGCGTCTGACGAGCTGTTCAAGATAGTGCAGCACCTTCGATTCTTGTCCGTCAGGAACGAGGTTCCAGAGTTGCATGCCCAAGATTTCATCATGCGCATATCCAAGTTTGTCGAGACCGGTTTTATTGACATGAACGAGTCGACCGCCTCGATCCAGTTGGCAAATCATGATGGGAGCATGTTCGATGAGATCCCGATATTTCTCCTCCAACTGCCGAACCTCTATCACCCGTTGTTCCAACTGGCCAAATGAACGTTGAAGGTTGGCAGCCATGTGATTGAAGGCACCGGCCAGCCGCTCGATCTCATCTCCGGTTCGTAAGTCGAGTCGCTGTTCCAAACGACCGCTTCCGATCTGCTGTACCCCATCCTGGAGCAACCGAATGGGGTTGGCGATCCGGCGAGCAGCGAGGATTCCGATCGCTCCAAGCCCGATCAACACCGCCACACCAAACACCACCATCTTGACCAGCAACTCATCCAGCGGGGCAAAGGTTTCCGTTGGATCCTGACGCACGACGGTGATCCACCGTTTTTCGCCTAGACTGCCGTTCGCAAGACGATCCGCGAAACGCACCGGAGCATGCCCAACCAGCGCTTGCTCATGACCGTGTGAATCGTCGTCCACCACCATCCATCCCGGCTTCACTGCCTCCAGTGCGGTGAGTAGCTTGGCATCGACGGAATGGGCTTCAGCTCCAAGAACTGGACAAATCAGCGCTCCGCCATCCGAAGCGAATAGAATGGCATGACCCGTGGTACCGAACGATCCTTCCGTAATGGACTGAAACAGCGTGTCGCGCCGAAGCAGAATGGTCACAGCCCCGATCACGCCGTGACGTTGCTCATCAAGAATCGGTGCCGCCACAACGACGACGTGAGTCCCAAAGGCCGGATCGAATGCGATGTCGCTCACATATGGTTGCTGACTACCCACCTTCACCACCGCTTGCCACCACGCGGTTTTTGCATAGGAATATTCCACCTGTGGGATGGAACTGACGACCAAGGCTCCCCGTGCGTCAGTGATCAAGATCCCCACATAATCCGACTTTCGAATCTCGTGCCACCGAATCAAGTAATTGGTGACGATTTGGTTGACGAAAATCGGAAACTCACTGCGCTTATCGCGTTGTTTCCAGCGCTGCTGCCAATCGTGGATCATCTCCGAAATGCTCCGCTCATCTTTCCCTTCGTAGGTGCGGTTGGCTTCCGAAACGGCGGTGCGGAGAAATGGCGTGGTCGCGAGCTGCTGGGCCTCATTGATACTTCGGCTCACGTGCGATTCGATCCGACGAGCCGCTTCGACAGCCGCCTCCTTGAAATTTGCCCCCGTGGACTCACGTAAGGCACGGCGTTCTTCTACATAGATCAGAACCAAAAGGAGGACGAGTGGCAGGAGACCGACCATCACAATTGCTGCGATGATCTTCTGCTGGAGACTGTAAGACCGGCTCCAGGGTATCATATCTGCACCAGGAAGAGATCCGTCGGCCCTATCGAGGTTTTTCTTTGTCAGCCTTGTGTCGGCGTTTCAGATTGCATCCACCGCACCACTCAACTCAACAACGACGACACACCAGACTTACGCGACACCTGAGCCTCTATTCCACCATTCACTCAGCGGCGTTTCAAGAGTCGGCCCTGCGCGCCGGGCCACAACAATAAGAGAGGGCTGGCGACGAAGACGGATGAGTAAGTGCCGAAGATGACGCCCCAGAGCAGCGCCAATGAGAAATCGTGCAGAACTTCTCCTCCCGTCAGGGTCAGTGGAATAAGGACGAGCACAACCGTCAAGCTCGTCACGATCGTGCGACTCAGGACCTGATTAACGGCCGTATTGATTGTGGCTTCTTCGCTCTCGCGTCGGCGCGACTTGAGATTCTCTCTGATCCGGTCAAAGACAACGACCGTGTCCGTCAACGAGTAGCCTGCAAGCGTCAAGAGTGCCGTGACGATCAGGAGCGTGATTTCCTTATCCAATATGTAGAAGGCCCCGACCACAGCCAAGACGTCATGAAATGTGGCCAATGCGGCAGCCACGCCGAACCGGAGTTCAAATCGCGCCGCAATGTACATAATAATGCCGGCAAAAGAGATGACGATGGCCACAAGCGCGTCTTCTTGAAGTTTTTTGCCGATGGTCGGACCGATCTCGGTCGTTGAGTCCACCACGAATTTGTGACTGGGGAACTCCTTACCGAAGATCTCCACCACGCGTTCCGCGATTTTCTCCTCGATCGTCGTTGAAGCCTTCACACGGATGAGCAATTTATTGTCCTGTCCAAATTCCTGTAAGTCCGCGTTGCCCAACCCATTGGCTTCTAAGGCCTTACGAGCTTCATCGATTCTGATCGGTTCCTCGAACTTCAGTTGAACAGCCGTCCCACCGGCGAAATCGATGCCCAGATTTGCTGACCCCCATCCAATCTGGACAAGGGCAATGAGGCCGAGCAAGACCATCACTCCTGAAAAGAGAAATGCGAACTTGCGTTTGCCCATGAAGTCAATGTTGGTCTTCCCGAGAATCTCTAACATACGCGCTCCCTTTGGCTGGCCCTTCGTCTCCCCCTGTACACCTATCGTCGAGGAAGCCATCACTAAATGCTCAACGCTTCTACTTTTTGCTTCTTGTGCAACAGATCAAAGATGACTTTCGTACCGACCAACGCGGTGAACAGATTGATCGCAATACCGAGACACAACGTCACCGCAAATCCCTTGATCGGGCCGGTCCCGAATAGAAACAGGGCGACCCCCGTGATCAACGTAGTCACGTGTGAGTCGATGATCGTCAGTAATGCCTTGTCATACCCTGCATCGATCGCCGATCGTGCGGCTTTCCCACCCCGAAGTTCCTCACGGATACGCTCAAAAATCAGCACGTTCGAATCCACACCCATCCCAATCGTCAACACGATGCCCGCGATGCCAGGGAGGGTCAATGTCGCAGTCAACGCAGACAAGGCCCCCATCAGGCACACGAGATTCAGGATCAACGCAAAGTCCGCGATCAGCCCGGACAAGCGGTAGTAGACCACCATAAACACGACCACCAGGATCCCTGCAATCAATGTTGCCCGGACGCCCTTATCGATGGAATCCTGCCCAAGCGAGGGACCGACCGTAAGATCTTGCACGATCTTGAGCGGCGCCGGCAGGGCACCGGCCCGGAGCACAATCGCCAAATCGTTGGCCTCCTGTGTGGTGAACGTCCCGGTAATCTGGGCTCGCCCCCCAGAAATGCGTTCCTGGATGACCGGTGCTGAATAGATCGTGCTATCAAGGACGACCGCCATGCGTTTCTTGACGTTCTCCCCGGTAATCCGTTCGAATTCCTGACCACCCTTTGAATCGAACGTGATGGATACATAGGGATCGTTGAACTGGCCGATAGCCACCCGTGCATCGCTCAACACGTCGCCCGTCAGCATCACCCGTTTTTTCACGACATACGGCATGCGAAACTCGACGCCGGTATCCTTATCGATCACCCGCTCGAACAGGATTTGGTCTTCCTCAGGTAGTTTGCTCGCAAACTCCTGAAGCACCTCAGCCTCCTTGTCCTTCATCACGCGCGCGGGCAGATCGAGTCGGATATCTTCGTCCAGCATTTTGAATTCAAGCAACGCCGTTTCCTTAATGAGATCTTTAGCACGCTTTGGGTCTTTCACACCCGGCAGCTGGACGACGATCTGCTTCAACCCCTGTCGCTGTACGATAGGCTCGGTGACGCCGAATTGATCGATCCGGTTACGAATGGTTTCCAGTGCTTGGTTGATCGCCGAATCTTTGATCCGTTTTGTTTCCGCTTCGTGCAAATCCCAGATCGTAGTCGTGGTCGACCCCGCTGAGTCCCTCTCAACAAAGATGGGGAAGTTATCAACCAACTTCTTGACCGCCGTATTCGCGTCGGCATCCTTCGCCAGAATAGTGATTTGGTCGTGAGCCGTTCTCTTCGTCGATTCAATGGCAAGGCCTTTTTCGGCGATAAGGTCCTGGAGAGCCGTCACAGAACGGTCGACCGCAATCTCCACAGCACGGTCCTCATCCACCTCCAACACCATATGAATGCCGCCCTGCAAATCGAGTCCCAGCGTGATGCCCTTATTCGGCAATAGCTCTCTCAACCAACTCGGCATCGCGTGATAGGCCGGTGGATAGGACGGCAGAAAAGAGACCACCGATGCAACAATCACCAACGTCAACAACCACAAGCGCCCGCCTACTTTTTTCATCTCGTCTGCAACCTCTTGTCCCGTGTGGCCGACAGATCCTTAGTCTTTCTCGTCGTCTTCTCCGCGCAGTCGCGAGATATTGTCGCGCTGCATCTTGACCTTGGTGTTGTCAGCGATTTGAAGGGTGACCGTTTCCTTCCCAAGATTCGTGATCGTACCCCAGATCCCCGAGGTCGTTATGACTTTGTCACCCTTCTTCAACGCATCCAGCAAGGCCCGTTGTTGCTTTTGCTTTTGCTGCTGCGGCCTGATCAGCAGAAAGTAGAAAATGATAAAGATTAAAAGGAACGGAACCAGCGATAGGACTCCCCCTGCCCCTCCACCGGCAGCTGAGCCACCTCCACCCGTCCCTTGTGCCCATGCAATTGATTCCATCAACATCGAACAAGTCCCCTTCTATGTGTGAAAGCTGCTATGACATTCCTCATGCCGCTCCGGCTCGCCCTCCGAGGAAGCAGGCCGATTTGCCTGTCGTTCACGATTGCGGTAAAACGTCTCGCGGAATGCCGTAAACCTTCTCTCCGCTAAGGCTTCCCGTATCTGGCGCATCAAGTCAGAAAAATACCAAAGGTTGTGGATCGTATTCAGCCGAACTCCCAGCATTTCTTTGACCAGGAACAAGTGGTGCAAATAAGATCGTGAGTACCGACGACAGACAGGGCAGCCACACTCAGCGTCGATCGGTCGTTCATCATGGGCGTACTGTGCCTGTTTGATGACCACTCGACCCGATGCCGTAAACAACGAGCCTGTTCTTCCGTGACGTGACGGGACGACACAATCGAACAGATCGATCCCACGGGCGACCCCTTCGACTAGATCTTCAGGAAGCCCGACGCCCATGAGGTACCGAGGCTTCTTCTCCGGCAACTCAGGAACCGTGATATCGAGCATCGCGTACATGTCAGCTTTCCCTTCTCCGACCGACAGTCCACCGATTGCGTAGCCCTCGAACCCTAATGCCACGAGCTCCCTTGCTGAGGCAACACGAAAATCAGCTTCCAATCCTCCTTGGACGATGCCGAATAGTGCCTGATCGGTCCTGCGTCGCACTGATTGACAACGCTCGGCCCAGAGCCTGGTGCGCCGCACGCTGTCTTGAATCATGGCTCGGTCAGCCGGCAATGCGACACACTGATCCAACACCATGATGATATCGGCCCCTAACGACTCCTGAATCTCTATCGCTCTTTCAGGCGTAATGAAATGGGTCGACCCATCGATGTGCGACTGAAAGGTGACGCCATCATCCGTAATCTCGCACAATTTTGCCAAACTGAAGATTTGGAACCCCCCACTATCCGTCAGGATGGCCCCCGGCCACCCGGTAAAGGCATGGAGCCCTCCCATGTCAGCCACGACCTTGTGCCCGGGTCGCAAGAACAGATGATACGCATTGTTGAGGATGAGATGAAACCCCAACTGCTGGAGCTCATCCGACTCGAGTCCCTTCACAGGCCCCAAGGATCCTACCGGCATGAAGGTCGGAGTGTCGATCTTCGCATGACCGGTCGTCAGCAACCCGACACGGCCCTTGCAATGCGGATCCGGCTGGTCAACGTGATAGCGTGTCATCTCGCGTAGCATCTCATTGACTACATGTGCTCAGGTGCTGAAATACCAAGTACATCGAGCCCATTCCTCAGGACCTGCTGAACAGATCCCATCAGCACGAGCCTGGCTGCAGTCCGTTGAGGCGAGAGGATTTCAGAAGACGCTGATTCGTCACGCTCTTGATCGGTCATAGGGGGCAATACCCGATGCTTGTTATAAAACGTATGCAGCTGCGCTGCCAATTGTTGGAGGTAATAGGTCACACGATGCGGCTCAAACGCCAACGCGCTGGCTCGAATAACTTCAGGGTAAGCGGACAGTTTCTTGATCAACCCCAATTCATCGGGATCCGTTAAGACCGTGAGATCCGTCGCACTTGCAATTGGGCGAGCAATACCTCGTTCGGAAGCCACACGCCAGAGACTACATATTCTGGCATGCGCATACTGAACATAGTACACGGGATTATCCGCGGACCGCTGCTTGGCCAACTCTAGGTCGAATTCCAAATGAGTCTTGGAGTCGCGCATTAGAAAATAGAACTTCGCGGCGTCGGCCCCAACTTCATCGATGACTTCCCGCATCGTAATGAATTCGCCGGTCCGCTTGGACATCTTCACTTCGGCTCCACCCCTCAAGAGCTTGACCAACTGGACCAGTACCACTTGGAGGCGCTCTTTCGGATGTCCATAGGCTTGTATGACCGCTTCCATGCGATGAATGTACCCGTGATGATCAGCACCCAACACGTCGATCAACAGATCGTATCCGCGGCGCAGCTTGTCATGGTGATACGCAATATCGGACGCCAAATATGTCAATTGCCCGTCCTGTTTCCTGACAACCCTGTCTTTCTCATCACCATACTTCGATGACCGAAACCACCATGCGCCGTCCTGTTCAAACAAGAGGTCACGAGCCTTGAGTTCATCAAGAGCCCGCTCAACGGCCTTCGACTCCAGGAGCGAGGCCTCGCTGAACCAGGATTGAATCTCAATTCCAAATACCGTTAGATCATCACGAATGAGTCCGATGAGCTCTTGATACGCAAGCGTCCTGCAGCGGGCTTCGAGATCATCAGGAGTCAGGTCAACCGCAACTTGATCCAGCTGTTCCTTAATCCGTTGAGCGACCTCGGTGATATAGGTACCGTGATAGCCATCCTCTGGAAACTGGATGGTCTCTCCGGACAACTGGCGGTAACGAGCATAGACGGATGCACCCAACAGTTTCATCTGCCGTCCGGCATCGTTGATGTAATACTCGCCCACGACGTCATAGCCGATCGCTCTCAGCAATCGGATCACGGCCTGTCCGACCGCCGCACCTCTCCCGTGGCCGACATGCAACGGACCGGTCGGGTTGGCGCTGACATATTCAATCAACACTCGATGGCCAGTTCCGATATTAGCGTGCCCATACCGGGTCCCCTGCTGTTCCACTTCACGAAGCACTTCCTGCCAGAGGGCAGGCTTGATGGTCAGGTTCAGGAAACCTGGTCGGACGACTTCTACCCGATCAAAAAGCTGATCCCGTTGTAAAAGATTTTCCACGATGATCTGCGCGATATCATGGGGCGTCTTCTGTTCGGACGATGCCAATGACATGGCTACCGTCGACGCCAAGTCACCCCATTCCGGCCGTTTGGGAGCATCGAGGGTCAGCGCCGGCCAAGCGGTCGCTTTCAACTGTCCCTTTTGCTTCGCTTCGTCGAGCGCGCCAAGCAAGGCGGTCGCGACCTTCTCTCGTACAACACCTTGCGACACAAGGCTTCTCCTGCACCCTTACTAGAAAAGGAAATGAACGCGGCACTCTAACATATGAGGTATGGAGAGACAAGGTTGTTTGTCTATGTATTACAGTAACTTGCGAGACTCATGCACATATTCCAACTCCTATAGCCAAGCCCTTAATTACTGATGGACATTGGTGGTGGACTTTGGCGATCATGGGGGTATGAGATGCTCACCAGATTTGCGCCAACGGGTCGTGGAGTTTGTTCGTGGTGGAGGCAGCAAGGCC
>Ga0224505_10002370_pt1 | contig 11081 bp, 9 predicted proteins | sample SF_Jan12_sed_USG_FD_169102 | JGI IMG/M metagenome (GOLD analysis project Ga0224505, IMG submission 169102) | Sediment microbial communities from San Francisco Bay, California, United States - SF_Jan12_sed_USGS_4_1 | ecosystem: Environmental > Aquatic > Marine > Sediment | place: USA: California...
TATGGCCTTCTCTGTGGCGATGCTCGCGGTGGACAGGATCCCCCAGCGCAGGACGTTCATGGCCGGCTCAGCCCCACGACGTTTCGGTGACCGGCCGGAACGCGACTTCGAGGATCCGGTGCGTGCGCGGGCGGGTGAGCACGAACATGACGGTCTCGGCCACGTCCTCGGGCTTCATCATCCCGGCCAGCGCGGGCATCTCCGGCGTCCGGCCGCGGCCCATCGCGAAGTCGGTGGCAACCCCACCAGGGCAGACATTGGTGCAGCGGACACCCTGCTCGCGGAGCTCGTGGTCAAGCGCCCGCGTGAGGCCGACCTGGGCGAACTTCGACGAGCAGTAGACCGCCTCCAGGGGCAGTCCCCGTCGCCCGGCTTCACTGGCGATCATGACCAGCTCCGCGGCGTCGCTCTTGACCAGGTGGGGGAGCGCGGCACGGACCGAATAGATCGCGCCCTTCACGTTGACGTCGATCATCTCTTCGAGGGCCTCCGCGGGCAGGTCCAGGAACGGCCCGTAGGCGCCGACCCCCGCGTTCACGATGAGGATGTCGAGCCGCCCGAACCGCTCGACGGTGGCCGTGACGATCGACTCCAGCGACTTCGGATCGCGCACGTCCGTCGGCTGCGCCACGCTGCCGGCGATGCCCAGATCGTCCCCACTGCGAGAGGCAAGCGCAAGCTGGACGCCAGCGGCATCCAGCGATCGTGCGACGGCCGCGCCGATCCCGCGGCTTGCCCCGGTCACGAGGGCCACCCGGCTATGCAGATCGTTCATCGTCCGCTCCTCCGCTGGGCCGGATGGCCTGTTCGTTGCCGTGGCGTGCCGGCCGCGCGCCTCAGCTGGCACCGCATGGCGGTGCGATGGCTTGACACGGTGGTGTCCTTGGTAGAGTCTCGCACAATCATTTGGAAGAGAGGAACACAAACCACGTGACCCTCGGTCGGGACGAGCTCGGACATCGCAGTGAGACGGTTCGGCGCGCCAACCTGAGCGCGATCGTCCGTGCGTTGCACGAAGATGGCCCGCTGTCGCGATCCGATCTCGTCGGACGGACCGGCCTCACCCGCAGCGCGATCCGCGCATTGATCGGCGAATTGGCCGCCGGAGACCTCGTGCGTGAGAGCCCGGCGACCCTCGACGGGACGCCCGGCCGCCCATCTCCGCTCGTGCAGCCGGATCCCGAAGGTGCCTTCGCGCTGGCCCTCGAGATCGCCGTCGATTCCCTTGCCGCGGCGACCGTGGGACTGGGCGGACGCGTATTCGACGCGATCCGGACGGAGCTGGCCCCGGGCCGGACCGACGTGGACGACATCGTGGCCGACCTGGCCGACCTGGCGACCTCCGTCCTGGACCGGCGTCCGTCGCCGGCCGGGCTGGCGGGCGTGGGGGTCGCCGTCGTCGGTGTCGTCCGTCGCGATGGCCTCGTGTCCATGGCGCCGAACCTCGGTTGGCGGGACGAGGCCCTCGGTGAGCGACTGGCGGGCGCGCTCGGGACGGTCGTCCCGATGGTCTTCGCGAACGAGGCAGATCTCGCCGCGCTGGCAGAGCACCGGCGCGGCGCGGCGCGCGGCGTGGACGACGTCGTCCTGGTGTGGGGATCCGTGGGCGTGGGCGGCGGGCTGATCGTCCGTGGCGAACCACTCACCGGGGCGGCCGGCTACAGCGGTGAGGTGGGCCATCTCCCGGTCAATCCGGCCGGGGTCGCCTGTCGCTGCGGCTCGACCGGCTGCTGGGAGACGGAGGTCGGGACGGGCGCGGTCATCCGTCGCGCCGGCTACCCGGCGGAGGGCGGCCGGGAGGCCCTCGAAGCCGTACTACGCCAGGCGGAGGAGGGCTCGCCGCGGGCCATCGGCGCGCTGGCCGAGACGGGTCGCTGGCTCGGCATCGGACTGGCCGGCCTGATCAACATCCTGAATCCGCGCCTCGTGCTGATCGGCGGCCGGCTCGCGCCCACGTACCCGTTCGTTCGCGCGACGCTGGAAGCCGAACTCGACCGACGAGTCCTGCGCGCAGCGCGCCAGTTGGTGCGGGTGACCCCCGCCTCCCTCGGCCTCGATGCGCCGCTTCTTGGCGCGGCGGAACTCGCGCTCGAGCCGCTGCTCATCGACCCGGCCGCCTGGCTGCGTCCGCGCGGGGTCATGACCGAACTCGAAAGTGCCTGAACGCAGCCGGAGGAAGGAGGATCCGATCAGCGTCGACCCCATCTCCCGGGCCCCACGGGAGGTGCCGGAAAGGTAGCCGAGAGTGTTAGCCTATTGACCGACATCGAGCCTAGCGGCGAACTCTCGCTATCGAAAATCGGGGTGGATCATCGTAGGAGGAGAGCACACCATGTCCATTCGCAAGTTGGCAGCGCTCGGGTTGAGCGCCGCCTTCGTGCTGGGAGCCTGCAGCGACAGCGGCTCCAGCGCGGCGCCGAGCGGCGCGGCGGCGGCGGATTGCACCGTCGGCGTCTCGTGGAACAACTTCCAGCAGCCGCGCTGGGCCGCGGCCGACAAGCCGAACATCCAGGAGACGGTCGAAGCAGCCGGCGGCAAGTACATCGATGCCGACGCAAACCTCAGCAACGAGCAGCAGCTGACCGACATCGACAGCCTGATCAACCAGGGCGCCAACGTCCTGATCCTGCTCGCCCAGGACACCGAGGCGGTCCTGCCAGGGGTCCAGAAGGCAAAGGACGCGGGCATCCCGGTCATCTCCTATGACCGACTCATCGAGGACACGGCCGCGCTGTACATCACGTTCGACAACGTCGCCGTCGGCGAGGCCGAGGCGAAGGCCATCCTCGAGAAGGTGCCGACGGGCAACTACGTCCTGATCAAGGGCGACCCGGGCGATCCGAACGCCTCGACGTTCCTGCCGCAGGGCTGGGACAACGCCGGCCTTGCCGACAAGGTCGCATCCGGTGACATCACGATCCTCGGACCCGCCGAGGGGACCTTCACTGACGGGTGGAAGACCGAGACGGCCCAGAAGAACATGGAAGCGATCATCGACCAGGCCAACGCGTCCGGTCAGAAGATCGACGCGATCCTGGCCGAGAACGACAGCACGGCGCTCGGCGTCGTGGCTGCCCTCACCGCCAAGAGCTACGGCTTCCCGCCGCTCAGCGGGCAGGATGGCGACCCCGCCAACCTGAACAACGTGGCCCTGGGCAAGCAGTATGTCGATGTCTGGAAGAACGCCAACGAACTGGGCAAGGCCGCCGGCCAGTTCGCGATCGATCTGTGCAACGGCACGGCGATGAGCGATCTCTCCCTGCCCGACGGCTTCATCGACGCCTCCGTGGCGCCGGCCGCCGGGCCGGCGGTGCAGGACTTCACGACGCCCGGCGGCAACGTGGTCAAGTCCCTCATCCTCCAGCCGACGCCGATCACCGCCGAGAACCTCGACGTGGTGATCAATGCCGGTTGGTGGGCCACCAAGGACGACATCTGCAAGGGTGTCACCGCCTCGGATCCTGGCGCGTCCGCTTGCGGTCTGTGAACACCGCCGCCTAGGCTAGCCGTACCACCTGCGCCCCCGGTTCACGCCGGGGGCGCAGTCGAATCGCCCGCAGGACCAGGAGGGCCACCCCGTGACGAATCTGGCGGAAGCGCCGAGTCAATCGGGTCAGCAACGTCCCGGCACCGTCACCTCGATCCGTCGGCTGATCGCGCAGACCGAGATCGACGTTCGGCTGTTCGGCATGCTGGTGGCCCTGGCGGTCATCCTGCTCACGTTCAACGTTCTGACCGATGGCACCTTCCTCCGGCCGACCAACATGGTCACGCTGTCCGTGCAGGCCGCAGGGATCGCGATCATCGCGACCGGGATGGTCCTCGTCATCGTGTCCCGGAATATCGACCTGTCCGTTGGATCGCTGGTCGGCTTCGTCGCGATGTCATACGCGCTGCTGATGACGGACTGGCTGCCCCTGCTGGGCTTGGGCCCGGACTTCCCGTTCCGCTGGGCGATCGCTCTGGCCATCGGGATCGCGATCGGCGCGGGGTTCGGCGCCCTGCAAGGGTTCATCATCGCGTATATCGGGGTTCCGTCGTTCATCGTGACCCTGGGCGGGCTGCTGTCGATCCGCGGCCTTGTCTGGTACCTCTCCAACGGTGCCGCGATCTCGGGGATCGATCGCAACTTCCAGCTGCTTGGTGGCGGTGCGCAGGGGTCGATCGGGGGCACGCTGACGTGGGTCGCGGCGATCATCGGCTGCATCGCGATCGTTGCATTGCTGGTGAACGGTCGCCGTCAGCGACGACGGTTCGACTTCCCCGTTCGACCGATGTGGGCCGAGGTGCTGCTTGCCGGCGCCGGCTGCGTCGCGGTGCTCGGCCTGGCAGCGTTCGCCAATGCCAACCTCTGGCCGACGGGCCTGGCCAACCGGATCGCGATCGAGCAGGGCTGGGGCGAGGCGCCGGAGGGTGGGTGGCAGATCGCGACCGGCCTCCCCATCCCGATCCTGCTGGTCATCGGCGTGGGTCTCGTGATGACCTGGCTGGCCACTCGCCGACGGTTCGGCCGGTACGTCTACGCCTACGGCGGCAATCCCGACGCCGCGGAGCTGGCCGGCATCAACACCCGCCTGACGATCCTCAAGACGTACGTGGTGATGGGCATCCTGTGCTCCATCGCCGCGTCGATCTCGGCGGCGCGGCTCAACGGAGCGACCCTCGACATCGGCGTCAGCTACGAGCTGTATGTGATCGCCGCGGCCGTCATCGGCGGTACCTCCTTCAGCGGCGGCATCGGGACGATCAGCGGGGCCATCCTGGGCGCATTCGTGATGGCCTCGCTCTCCTACGGCCTGAGCTACATGGGCGTGATCTCACCTGGCCAGAACGTCGCCGCCGGGATCGTGCTCATCGCCGCGGTCGGCTTCGACACCTACAACCGCCGACGCGGCTCATGAGCAGGGAGGGCTGACCCGTGACCGTCGCGGAACGCACGCCACTCGTCGAGTTGCAGCACATCAGCGTCGCCTTCGGCGGCGTCCACGCCGTGCGCGACGTCTCGATCGACCTCTACGCCGGGGAGGTCGTCGGGCTCGTGGGCGGCAACGGCGCGGGGAAGACGACGCTCATGCGCGTCCTGTCGGGCGCGCACCCTGCCGATTCCGGTGAGGTCCACGTAGACGGCAAGCGCGTCAAGATCACCAATCCGAGCGACGCCAAGCACTACAACATCGAGACGATCTATCAGACGCTCGCGCTGGCCGAGAACGTCGACGCCCCGGGCAACCTGTTCCTGGGTCGTGAACTCACGACCCGACTGGGCTCACTCGACGATTCGGCGATGGAGGCGGAAACCCGCAAGGTGATGGGCCGCCTCAACCCCAACTTCAAGAACTTCAAGCAGCCGGTCCAGTCATTGTCCGGCGGCCAGCGCCAGGGCGTCGCGATCGCGAGGGCCGTCCACTTCAACGCGAAGATCCTGATCATGGACGAACCGACGGCCGCGCTCGGCCCGGCCGAGACAGCGCAGGTCCGCAACCTCATCCGGCAGCTCAAGGACGAGGGGATCGGGATCTTCCTGATCAGTCACGACATCCACGACGTGTTCGACCTCTCGGACCGGATCGGCGTGATGTACCACGGTGAGATCGTGGACATCGTCGAAAAGGCCACGGTGACGCCGGACGACGTCCTGGGCATGATCATCCTCGGCAAGAAGCCTGGCGAGGTCACCGACACGGACAAGGCGGCGATCGAGCTTCGAGGCTGAGGACGCCCGGGGCGGATCATTCGGACGGAGCGATCCGCGGTCGACCTCAGAGCCGGTGGAATGTCGGCGCGAGAGCTGGATACAGGTCGCGGTAGCGTTCGTGGGCCATCGCGTAGCGCGCCCGATCGGCGCCCGGGCTCGCCGCAGGCGTCACGACGACCAGCGCTTCGGCCGCGTCGACAACCTCCTCGTACCACCCGGCTCCGACGGCAGCCAGGATGGCGGCCCCGAACGCCGCGCCCTCGGTCGTGCTGACGGTGGCGACCTCGCTGTCGAGCACGTCCGCCAGGATCTGTCGCCAGAGCGCGCTGGCGATCCCGCCGCCGGACGCCCGGACCTGGCTTGGCGCCGGCATCCCGGCGGCGATCATCAGGTCCAGGCCATCACGCAGGCCGAAGGCGACACCCTCCAGCACCGCCCGGATCATGTGGCGCCGATCGTGGGTGACGGTCAGGCCGACGAAGGCGCCGCGGGCGAGCGGGTCGGGGTACGGACTGCGTTCGCCGGTCAGGTAGGGGAGGAAGAGCAGGCCGTCACTGCCGGCCGGGACCATCTCCGCTTCGCGGGTCAGGTCTCCGTAGCCGACCCCCGGGGCGAGCGCGTCGCGGAACCAGCGCAGGCTCCCGGCGGCCGACAGCATCACGGTCATCAAGTGCCAGCGACCGGGGACGGCATGGCAGAACGCATGCACCTGGCCGCGCGGGTCCCGGAGTGGCGCATCCGTGGTCGCGAAGACCACGCCGGACGTCCCCAGAGAGAGCGCCACGATGCCGGGCGAGACGGCCGCGACGCCGACCGCATTGGCCGACTGATCGCCGCCGCCGGCCACGACCGGCGTCCCGGCACGAAGACCGGTTGCCGCAGCGGCGTCCGCGGTCAGTGACCCGGTGATCTCGGGCCCCTCGAACGTCCGGGGCATCCATCCGGGGTCGATGCCGAGGGCCTCGAGGATCTCCCCCGACCAGTCGCGTGCCGCAAGGTCGAACAGCAACGTTCCCGCTCCGTCCGCCTTGTCCAGCGCGTACTCGCCCGTGAGGCAGAGGCGGACGTAGTCCTTCGGCAACAGGACGTGGGCGATGCGGCGCCACACGTCCGGCTCGTGGTCGCGTACCCACAGGAGTTTGGGCGCCGTGAAGCCCGGCAGTGCATCGTTGCCGCTGATCGCGATGAGTCGCTCCGGTCCGATGGCTCGCCGGATCTCGTCGCACGCTTCGCCGGTGCGCTGGTCGTTCCAGAGGATGGCGGGGCGCAGGACCTTGCCCGCGTCGTCAAGCAGGACCAGGCCGTGCATCTGGCCGGTCAGCCCGACGGCGACGACGTCGGAGCCTGCGACGCCCGCGGTCGCCAGCACGGACCGGATGGCCGCCACCGTGCCGTCCCACCAGAGGCCGGGATCCTGCTCGCTCCAGAGCGGCCGGGGCACGTCGTAGCCGTACTCGGAAAGGCCGATCCCGACGACGCTGCCGGACGCGTCGACGAGGACCGCCTTCGTGGCGGTCGTCGAGCTGTCGATCCCGATGACGTAGGTCATCGGATCAGCGGTCGACGGCCCAGATGTGCCGGTTGACGAGGTTCTCCAGTCGTTCCTGGCTGCCCGAGGCGCGGCGCGGCTCGATGCTGCCGTCGGCGACGCGTGCCTCCAGCTCCGCGAGCGTGAGAGAGCCGCCGAGGATGGCGCTCCCGAGGTCGCCCTGCCAACCGGCGTAGCGCGCCTCGCGCAGTCGCTCCAGCTCGCCGGACTCCAGCATGTCCGCGGCTGCGAGCAACGCCATGGCCAGCGTATCCAGGCCACCGATGTGCGCGTGGAACAGGTCGATCCGATCGGTGCTCTGGCGCCGAAGCTTGGCGTCGAAGTTGAACCCGCCCGGAGCGATGCCCCCGCTCCGCAGGATCTCGTACAGCGGCAGCGTGAGGTCCTCGACCGAGTTCGGGAACTGGTCGGTGTCCCAGCCGTTCTGCGGGTCGCCACGGTTGGCGTCGATGCTGCCGAGCATCCCGGTCGCGGCCGCGACGGCGACCTCGTGATGGAAGCTGTGTCCGGCAAGCGTGGCGTGGTTGGCCTCGATGTTGGCGCGGTACTCGCCTTCGAGGCCGTGCCGGACGAGGAAGCCGAGCACGGTCGCCACGTCGTAGTCGTACTGGTGCTTGGTCGGCTCCATCGGCTTCGGCTCGATGAGCAGCTGGCCCGTGAAACCGATGCGGTGCTTGTGCTCGGCGACCAGATGCAGGAAGCGAGCGAACTGGTCGCCCTCGCGCGTGAGGTCCGTGTTCAGGAGGGTGTCGTAGCCCTCACGCCCGCCCCACAGGACGTAGTTCTCACCGCCGAGCCGCTGCGTGACCTCGAGCATGTGCTTGACCTGCGCCGCGGCGTAGGCGAACACCTCGGGGTCAGGGTTGGTCGCGGCTCCGGCCTGATAGCGGGGATTCGTGAACAGGTTGGCCGTTCCCCACAGGAGTCGGACGCCCGTGCGCTCCTGGTAGGCGGCGGCGTCGTCGGCCAGCGCGTCGAGGTTCGAGCGGAACTCCGCGAAGGTCCGGCCCTCCGGAGCCACGTCGCGATCGTGGAAGCAGTAGAACGGCGCGCCGAGCTTGGTGAAGAACTCGAACGCGACCGCCATCTTGCGGCGGGCAGCGTCCATCTCGTCGTCCGTCCCAGCGAGCCACGGGCGGTCGAGGGTGCCCGCCCCGAACATGTCCGTTCCCGGCCAGGCGAACGAGTGCCAGAAGCAGACACCGGGGCGCAGGTGATCCTCCATGCGCTTGCCGAGCACCAGGCGATCCGGCTCGTAGACCTTGTAGGCGAGGGGGTTCGTGGAGCCGAGTCCCTCGAACCGGATCGGACCGGTCACCTCGGTGAAGAAGTCCTCGCTCATCTGGAACCTCCTGCCTGGATCGCGCCGCCGGGCGCCGTCGGATGCCGTGGGGACGAGCGTACCACCGATATTTGTTCGAGAGAAGCACAAACCGTTCGGCCGATGGCGTCGAAGGGATCAGCCAGGCCCGTCCAATTGGTGCACTCGGTCGGGCAGGGGGTCGGCGGCGCCCGTCCGTTCCACGACGAGGTCCCACAGGCGCCGGCGATCGGCGGCGGAGAGCCTTGTCAGCGGCGCGCGGTCGAACGGTCGCGGGCGGCGATCCAGGAACAGGCCCCCGCTCAGCCCGCCCGCCCTCGGGTCCGTCGCCAGCCAGACGATCGTGTCCGCGCCCTCGGCAGGGCTGCGCAGCACCGGCCCCATGAGGCGGTAGAAGGCGGGCAGGGTCTCCGCGAGACCGGGCGTATCAGACCAGCCCGGATGCATGGCGTTGATCGTCAGGTCCGAACCCACTGCGGCCAGCCGTCGAGCCCACTCGCGCATCAGGGCGGTCTGGGCGCGTTTGGCCCTGGCGTAGGCGCGCGGCCCTGAGAACGGCCCCTCCTCGTAGTCGAGGTCGTCCAGCGGCAGGGTCTGCCAGTACATCCCGCCCGACGTGATCGCGATGACGCGCGCCCCGCCGGTCCGTTCCAACAGGGGCCGCAGGCCGTCTATCAGCACGAACGGCCCCACGACCATCGTCGCCAGGGTGGCCTCGATGCCGTCCGCGGTCTCACGGCGGTCGGGAAAGATCGCGCCGGCGTTGTCGACGAGAACGTCGAGCCGCGGCTCCTCTTCCAGGATGGTCGCGACCGCGGCTCGCACCGAATCGAGCAGGCCCATGTCGGCGACCACGATCCGGAATCGATCCTCGCCGTGTTCCGCGACCAGCTCGTCCCGCACTCGCGCCAGCCGTTCCTCACTGCGCCCGACGAGGATCAGGCGGGCTCCGGCCGACGCCAGCGCGTCCGCCGTGGCCCGCCCGAGACCGGACGTGGGGCCCGTGATCAGAACGGTCTTGCCCGTCATCGAGCCATCCGCGGGGGTGTTCCAGCCGAATAGAATGCGACGGACCACGAAGCCGACCCGGGTGAAGCTCCCGACGAATGTCAGCTCGAGGAGCCCGTCCAGCAGCGATCTGATATCCACGGTCGTCCTTTCGCGTGACACGCAGGGACGGATGACCGCCCTCGAGCTGGAGCACCGAGATGACAAAGCTACACGAACGAATCGAAACGAACCTTCCCGTCGATGAGGCCTTCGCGTACATCGCCGACTTCGCGAACTCGAGCCAGTGGGATCCCGGTGTCGACACGTCCGAGCGGATCGACGACGGACCCGTGGGCCTCGGTGCTCGCTACCGCCTCGGCGTGCGTATCCGGGACCGGGTGGCTCCGATGGAGTACCGGATCACGACCTGGGAGCCGACGTCGCGCGTCGTGCTCACGGGCGAGGGATCGGGCGTGTCGGCCGTGGACGAGATCCAGTTTGAGAAGACCGCGACCGGAACGGCGATCGAATACACGGCGGACATCCGCCTCGGCGGCTGGATGCGGCTTATCCAACCGTTCGTCGGTGGGGCGTTCGAGAAGATCGCCAAGGACGCGCTCGATGGGATGCAGCGAGCGCTTGACGAGCGTGCCGAGGCCGAGGCCGGCTGATGACCGCACCGATGCGCGTTGCCGTCGTCGGATCCGGCGTCAGTGGTCTGACCGCCGCGTTCGCGCTGCGCCGGGACGGTCACGACGTGACCGTGTTCGAGGGTCACGCAACGCCCGGGGGCCATGTCGCCACGGTGACCGTTGACGCACCATCCGGGCCGCTCAACGTGGATACCGGGTTCATCGTCTACAACGAGCCGACCTACCCGCGGCTCGTCGAGCTGTTCGCCGAGCTCGGCGTGGAGACACAGGCCAGCGACATGTCGTTCGCGTCGGCTTGCCGGTCCTGCGACGTCGAGTTCGGGTCACGCGGCGCCCGTGGCTTCTTCGCCCAGCCTGGACTGGCCGTCCGACCGTCGTATCTGCGCATGTTCCCGGACATCCTCCGCTTCTACCGCGATGCCCGGGCGATCCTCGATGCCCCGGTGCCCACCGGCATGACCCTGGGCGAGTATCTGGGCGACCGTGGATTCGGAGCCTCCTTCCGCGACCACTTCCTCGTCCCGGTTACCGCCGCGGTCTGGTCCACGGCCCCGGGGCGAACCCTCGAGTACCCGGTCGACTACCTGCTCCGGTTCCTGGACAACCACGGCCTGATCGGCGTTGGGCGCGCGCTGCCGTGGCGGACGGTGACCGGCGGATCTCGAACCTACGTGGATCGTCTCATCGCGACCCTGGCGCCGGGTGCCGTACGCACCGGTGACCCCGTCGCGGCCGTCACCCGGGAGCAGGACGGACCGGCGATCCTGACCGCGGCCGGCCGGCGCGACCGGTTCGACGCTGTCGTGATGGCCACGCACGCCGACGATGCTCTGGCCTTGATGCACGATGCCGACGCCGCTGAGCGGACGGCCC
>Ga0224505_10002371_pt1 | contig 11080 bp, 4 predicted proteins | sample SF_Jan12_sed_USG_FD_169102 | JGI IMG/M metagenome (GOLD analysis project Ga0224505, IMG submission 169102) | Sediment microbial communities from San Francisco Bay, California, United States - SF_Jan12_sed_USGS_4_1 | ecosystem: Environmental > Aquatic > Marine > Sediment | place: USA: California...
TTCTTGGCAGGTTTCTTTTTGGCAGGCTTCATAGCGCTGGTAAGTTGGCATTCGGTGCATTAAAAAGTACTGCTTTTTAATGAATAAAAGGAGGTTTTTGTATAATTGTCTGAATCACGCTTGCCCAGATGTTAGGTGAGTGCCTGACTGAGTACTTAGCTCATTGGCGCGTTGCTTTGCATCATCAAGCATCCGGTTGGATTCATCGAAGAGACGTGCATTTTCCAATGCAACACTCATGCTATTGGTAAGGGTAGTCAGCAACCTCACATCTGATTCAGTGAAAGCATTTTCCTTCTCGACATTCTGCAGGCTTACAGACCCCTTAACGATATCGCCTACGATCATGGGCACAAACAAAGCGGATTTTGGGGGAAGACCGACGCTAACTCCTGCGCCACCATATTCCTTCGCCTTTTGAATATACTTTTCATTGATCAGTATAGCTTTCTTCTTTTGCACCAACTGCTTATTGGCCCAAATAAGCGGCCGGGGATCAGAATATACCCGCTCACCTTTTTCAATGGTATATTGCCAATGCTCTTCCGATGCATGCTGGTCAAACGTCCGTATGATAACCGTCTGGGCATCGAATAATTTGCTAATTCGATCACCTACCAAATCATAAATAGCCTGTGCATTCATTTCACGCACGAGGCCTTCCTGCACAATGTTGATGACACCAAGTTCAGCAGTCCGCTGTTCCGTTTCCTTGAGCAGGCGGTTGGTTTCATCAAATAATCTTGCGTTCTCAAGGGCTACACTCATGCTGTTGCGTAGCGTTTCCAGCAGGCGAACATCAGATTCACTGAAAGAATTTTCATGATCCATGTTCTGCAAACTGATGTAGCTGTTTACCTTTTCGCCGATAAATAACGGGACATATACACCTGATTTTGTTGTTTTGGTTCCCGGCAAGGTTTTTAAACCAAATCTTCCGTAGGCTTCGGTAAAATTCTCGTTAATAACAATTTTTGCATAAATGCGTTCATTCGCAAACTGCTCACCGCCGGGTACAATATGAAAGCTATCTGCTTTTAGTACTGTTAATCCCCGGTTCCAGATTCGAACATAATACTCGCCTTTGATAGCGGCGCCAATGTGATACCCCTCCTTGCTTTCAATAACCTTTATTGCATTGTCAGCCCAGATAAACAGATAATTATTGGAACGGAAAAATATTTTATCTCCGATTTTCGCACACTCCCAGACTTCTGCAAACTGTCTGTATTTTTCAGGAAGACGGTTTTTTAAAGAAATAAATTTCAATTCACCCGCTTGGTTGGCTTCCAGGTAACCAAAATCACCATATGTACCCACATATATTTTTCCATCCTCGCCTTTAACTACACACCGGGTTTCTGTACGGTCTTCCGGTCCTACCGCTTCCCAATGCTGGCCGTCGTAAACCAAAACTCCAGCGTTATTGGCAAAATACATTACGCCATTATCATCCTCGGCAGCCCACCAGTTAATGCCATCTGCATTGTAATCCTGGTAGCGGTAGTTTGTGATGAAGGGCAACCCCTTATTCTCCTGTGATTGGGCATGAAAACCTACGGGCAGCAGCAATACAATAATAAATGCTTCCAAAAAAAAGCAGCGTGCTAAAGCAAAAAGCCTGAGAAGCATCTCAGTTTTCTTCGTCATATGTTGTTTAGTAAAAGGCTATTGAATAAGGCGAAAATCAGGCGTACAAACAAGTCATCAAAGTGAATCCTTTGTATTTAAAGGTAACAAAAGAATGGTAACACGGGAAATCAGTAATCTTCCTCGAAACTTATTGCCTGAGTAAGAAAATAGAAAAACGCTGATCAATTAACTGATTACCTCCTAATGACCTGGTCACGCCAGCGCCAAACACTGACGGCAGTTCAATTTTCTATGCATTACGCTCTCGGCAGGAAAACTGAATTCCAACATTCATTGTTCAAGATCTCCGCTCAATTTGCACGTGTGCTTTCGTGATGGACGCCTAAGCCTATACAAGAGCGGAAAATGAAATGGCAGATTACCTGGGCGGGAGGTCCGCCAGCTTAACATAATTATTCTTATGTACGTTGCCAAGCTTGTCAATAGTGTATCCCTCCGGACTTCCGCCCTTCCACTGAAGTGCTGGTAACATTTTTTGCAGTTCCTGCCGGTGGAGCAAGACTTCCTTTTTATAGTCTTTGTGGTAGGCCATGTTGTTCCACTCATTAGGGTCTTTTTCATGATCATAGAACTCCTCCAGGTTTATTTGCGGATAGAAAATGTAGCGGTACCGCATGCTCCTGACGGCATGACCAATCACATTGTTTGTATAGGAGAACATATAGCTCGTCACCACCGGTGATGTACTGGTGGTGGGATCTTTTAACTGCGGTACCAGGCTATGCCCATCCAGATGGGGAGGAGGTGAAAATCCTGCCAGTTCTACCAATGTAGGATACATGTCCATTAAGCTAACGGGTTGGTCGCAACGGCTTCCTGCTTTGGTAAGCCCGGGAACTTTAATCAGTAAGGGGACCCTGGTAGATCGTTCCCACAATGTAAATTTCTCGATGTTTTCCTTTTCGCCCATATGCATGCCGTGGTCAGACCAGAGGACCAGGATGGTATTGTCAGCATATTCAGAATTTTCAAAAGTATCGATCAGGCGACCAATCATGGCATCGGAAAAACTGATGGCTGCAGCGTATGATTGCACTACCTTTTCCAATTCATCATTATCGATCACCCACTTATAGATCCATCTTCTGCCATGGTCAAAGGCGTCTTCCAGGTCATCGACTTTTAATTCGGGCAAAATAATTTTATCCAACGGATACAGGTCAAAATACTTTTGGGGTACCTCCCACGGATCATGGGGTTTCCAGACGCCGGCAGCCAGGAAGAAGGGCTTTTCGTGTTTTTGCTGTAATTCATAGCGGGCCCAGTCGACGACATGGAAATCGGCCATTTTTTCGTCCGGCACGGGTATCGGCCCCCATGTCCACCAACCGTCACCCGGGCGACTTGCCTGATCGTCTTCCGGGGGAAAGATTACTTCGTCGGGTGCCCTGATCTGGAAGGGGTGGGATATGTATGCGCTTGGGAAGTAGAAATCCCAGTTAGCAGGTTCTACCTGGCTGGTAGGTGCCCACGGGGGTGCCTGACTGTGGTAAATCTTTCCCGCGCCCAGCGTTTTGTAGCCTCTGTTTTTAAAAAACTGCTCCAGGGTTTCTACATTTTTTAATGCCTCAAACTCACGCCATTTTGGTCCGTCACCCCAATAAACATTTTCAGCACCAGAACGCGTATGATGCACACCGCTTAGTATCGCTGCTCTTGTGGGCGCACACGCCGGAGCCGGTGTGTGGGCATTGGTAAACACCATACACGAGGCAGCGAGGCGGTCCAGGTTTGGGGTGTGAATTTTCATGCCGGTATGTCCGCCAAGAAAGCCAGCCCAATCGTTGAGATCGTCGATGGCAATAAATAAAATGTTTGGCCGGTTCTTTTCTGTTTGTGCAAAGGATTGCAAACAGGAAAGCGTTAAAATAAAACTGATAATAATCTTCATAATAGATGCATTAAGTCTGGTTTTCAATAGCTTCGAAATCAATTAATCATCCATTGGAATTCGTCTCAGGTTACTTTGTCAATTGGTAAAAATAGAATAATTACGTTTTTAATTACGTAATTAAAAACGTAATTCACACCCTTCATTTTATCTTAACATTCCATTCCCACACTTTATTAATCCTGCAAATCCCCCGCTTGCATCGGGGCAGGCGCGATTCAGACAACAGGCAACACAATAGTGAACTCACTTCCCTCACCTTCCTTTGTCGCTACTTTCAACTCCCAACCATGCGCCTTTACCATATCGTAAATTGTCTGAATCACCGGTTACGCGGATTTACGGATTTCATAGCTAAAGCAGAAGTCTTTTGAAGACAAGGCCGTTGCTCCCAAAATCTATCAGGAGACCCGCTTCAATTCTATAGGCTTTGAGATTGAAACCCGCTGCCAAGAAACTTGTGTACTTCAAAATGCCGCACCAATAATTTTCTCTGTAACATCCCATCCTTCAACTCAATCATAAAATCAGATCCGCGCCTGCCAAATCCGTGCAATCCGTTCATCCGTCCAATCCGTGATTCAGACAAACAATAAAATAATAAACTCGCTTCCCTGTCCTTCACCAGTCTTCACCTTCAACTCCCCCCCATGCGCCTTTACAATATCATAGCTCAGACTCAAACCTAATCCAGTACCCTGCCCGGTAGGTTTGGTAGTGAAGAAAGGCTGAAATATTTTTTCTTTAATCGCATCCGGTATACCTGGACCGTTGTCTTTAACACGAATTTCAATTTTATCCCTGGTTTGGGTTGTGCTCACAACAACCTCCGGCTTTTCAACATCCCTCACCGCTTGAAAAGCATTGTTTATCAGGTTTAGCAACACCCGGCCGATATCCTGTGGAACGACAGTGATTTTAGGGAGGTTCGGGTCGAGTTCGGTCTTGAACTCGGCATTGAAGCTTTTGTCTTTGGCCCGGAAACCATGATAGCCTAGCCGCAGGTATTCATCGCACAGCGCATTGATGTCAGTAAGTTCTTTCTCGCCCTTGCTGGCACGGGAATGGAGGAGCATACTTTTTACGATGCCTTCGGCACGCTTGCCGTGGTGCACGACTTTGTTCTGATTTTCAATGATGCTTCGCGCCAGCTTTAATGCCTCGTCCTTGCTATTGATTTCCACCGCATCGAACAACTCCTCAGCAAGTTCTTTATTAACTTCCGAAAAGTTATTTACAAAATTTAGCGGGTTTTGAATTTCGTGAGCGATGCCCGCGGTAAGCTCGCCCAGCGAAGCCATCTTTTCCGACTGTATGAGTTGCGATTGGGTAGACTCCAGCTTTTCGAGCGTGGATTGAATTTCTTCTTTTTGCTCACTCAACACAACATTGGCCCGTTGCTTATGCTTGTTGTTTCTATACAGGATCAGGGCAATTGCGATTGCAGAGATCAAGCCTCCGGAAATGCTGAAAATCCATATTTGTTGCACCTGCTCGCGATAGGCAGTTTTAGCGGCGTCCAACTCATACTGCCGCTCCTGTTCATCGAAATCAATCAGATTGTCAATCGAAGCAAGCCGACCCATGTCGTGCAAGCTATCCGTATACGCTTTGGCCATCCTGCTGTAGCGAAGGGCTCCGGAAGGGTCACTATGGTCATAGATGTCAGTCAACAGGTCGCTGGCATCAATAAGGTGTGAATAAAAGCCAGTTTGCTTTGCGAGGTTAAGCGATTTATTAGCGTAGAAAATACAGGAGTCGATATCGTTTGTCTTTTGGTATACTTTTGCCAAGGCAAAGTTTATCTCAAATAAATAACCTGTTGCCGCAATTTTTGTACGACTTCCATGGAGAAATTCCAATGCAAGGTCAGATTGCCCCATCTCGAGATAGATTTGCCCCAACATCAACCAGGGCAATGCGTGCAGCTGACCATCTTGTATCTCTTCTTCGTATACTGGTCGACAATAGTACAATGCTGAATCCAACGCTTTCATCAGCATGAACGTTTCACTCATCCGCACTCTTATCAGGGGTGAACCATAAAATCGGTCCAACCTGGCATCTTTAATTGGTCCAAGCGTGGCCAATGATTCACGATACGCATCAATTGCCTTGGCATAGTTTTTACTTAGGGTATGTATTTTTCCCAGTTGCAGCAAACCCCAACCTTTGGCATACGGGAGGTTATATTTATCAGCGATTTTTATAGACTGAAGACATATCTGCAGTGCCTGGAGCCCATTTCCAAAGGCTCCTTGCGAAAGCGACATAGAAAGTAAGGCGTCGACTTCATCATATGGACGTTTCATTTTCCTCGCCATCTTAACCGCCTCACTGCCATAATACAACGTCGAATCCAAACGATGGAATTTGTAGGCGGCTGCCATGGACGTCAACGCGAGCAACCGAACGGTGTCTTCTTTCGTGCTGTTAATGACGTGCCGGACGCTATCCAAATATAGATTTTGGGCGTGTGTATTACGCTGAACTACGATGAATAAGAATATAATAAGGTAACATTTTTTCATGGCATGGCTGTTACAGGTAATTGAATGATAAATTCAGTTCCCTGTCCCTCCCTGGTCTCCATCTGCAAATTTCCCCCATGCGCCTTGACAATATCATAGCTTAAACTCAATCCTAACCCGGTTCCCTGACCCGTGGGCTTGGTGGTGAAGAAAGGCTGAAAGATTTTATCTCTTATATTATCAGGAATACCCGGCCCGTTGTCGGAGACCCGTATCTCAATTTTGTCACCCAGCATTTTGGTAGAAATTTTCACCTCGGGCTTGTAGCTAATGTCTGCCTTCGCCAGGGCCTCGGCAGACACTGCGTGGAATGCATTGTTGATGAGGTTAAGTAAAACCCTTCCCATGTCCTGTGGAATGACATTGATCATTGGAAGTGAGGGGTCCAGGTCGGTTTTCATGGTGGCATTAAATGTATTATCCTTTGCACGTAATCCGTGATAGGCCAGTCGTAAGTATTCGGCAACCAATGCATTGATGTCGGTCAGTTCTTTGGTGCCGCTACTATTTCGGCTGTGTTGCAGCATACCCTTAACGATCGCATCAGCACGCTTACCGTGATGTGTGACTTTTTGTTCGTTCTCTCTAATGCTTTTGGCGATTGCTTGCACTTCTTCAAAATTACCTCGCTTAGCTTCCTGTTCAAGCTCATCAATTAATTCTGCATTAAGTTCGGAGAAGTTGTTCACGAAGTTCAACGGGTTTTGAATCTCATGCGCAATGCCTGCGGTCAGTTCGCCAAGACTCGCCATTTTTTCAGATTGGATGAGTAGAGATTGCGTGGATTTAAGATCGCTGAGCGTCTTTTCCAAAACGATATTGGACTTCTGTTTTTGCCTGTTATTGCGGTAAAGCATCAACGCGACGACCAAAATAGCGACAAGGCCAGTCAAAGAAGCGTAAACTTTGACTCGATTTTGGTACTCGGCCTTTTCCTGATCACTCTTTTGCAACCGTAGCTGTTCGCTGAAAGTTAGATTTTGAAAATCTGCCAGGCTTTTGATGCGGCGTGTGTATAAACTGTCTTTGGATAAAAGTGCCAGGCTCTGGTATTTGAAGGCACTATCCAATAGGTTGTTTAATTTGTAACTGAGATAGAGGTTTTCGTACGCCGTTCCGATATTGTTTGTTACATCTCCACCATAGCCCAGGGCATCTCCATGTTGGACGGTCTGAAGCGCATAATACAGACTGGAGTCCCGATCGTTTTTGGCAAGGTATAATTCTGCGAGGTCATTATTAATGTATGCTAAAATGTATTGGTTCTCGTATTTTTTAGAAACTGAAATTGCCCGGTAATAATACTGTTTTGCCACCTCCTCATTACCCATTGCAAAATTTATTCTCCCGAGGTTATACAAATTCCATCCGGCATATTTAGTTTCCGTGGGAGGCAGTCCTGTTGCCTCAGCCTTTTGATAGAAAAAGTAGGCCGAGTCCAACACACCACGAGAACGATATGCATTCCCAAGGTTATTATAAGCAAAGTGTATCCGAAATTGAGAACCAGTTTCCAGCCCGGATCTCAATCCCTCTTTATAGTGAAATATTTCCTGCGCAGTATTTCCTGTGCCCCCCATCAATAATCCAAACATATGATGATTGGTGGAAAGCAGCAGCAGTCTGTCATATTTGCCCCAGCTGGCAGTTTCGGTTAATGGCCTTTCAACTATAGCGTATGCCTGCTGCAGACATTTCAGGGATTCCCGGTATCTGCCCTTTATGAGCAAACTATATCCCAGCGAATTCAAGACGCTGGCTTCATCGAGTTTCCGACTATCTTTTTGCGCAATCAACAAAGCCTTTCCAGCATAGTGAAGAGCCGAGTCAGCATTCAGCTCTTCATAGAAATTGGTAAGTTCCATACTTGCCATATAGACTGCTGAATCTGTTTGGGTATTGGCCAAGGCTTGTTTCAGACTATCCACCTTGGTAGTTTGTGACCTTGCTATTAAGGGCAAGGCTATTATGAAAAGCAGGGACAGGTATCTCATACTTGCGTTATTGATCGGTGGGTAATAATATTATGAATTGACTTCCCTCACCCGCTTTTGTCTCCACGTTCAACTCGCCGCCATGCGCCTTCACGATATCATAACTCAAACTCAAACCCAGCCCCGTTCCTTGCCCGGCGGGCTTTGTCGTAAAAAAAGGCTGAAAGATTTTATCCACAACGTTCCCGGGGATACCGTTACCGTTGTCACGCACACTTACCGTTACCTGATTACCAGCCTTTTTTGTGGTAACCGTAACGGTGGGCTGGTAATCACTTTGTCCCTTCGCCAAGGCTTTGTCGGTCACAGCATAAAAAGCATTGGTAATTAAATTTAGAATAACCCTCCCGATATCCTGCGGAATAACATTTACTTTTTCCAGTGTTTCGTCATATTCCGTTTTCATCGTGGCATTAAACGACTTATCCTTTGCGCGTAAGCCATGATAGGCAAGCCGCAAATACTCATCGGCCAATACGTTGATGTCTGTAGGCTCCTTCACGCCGCTGCTGCTGCGGCTGTGCTGGAGCATTCCTTTCACGATGGCATCGGCTCGTTTTCCGTGGTGAAGGATCTTTTCCAGGTTCTTTTTTACATCGTCCGTGATCGACTTCACTTCATCATTATTTCCCGAGCGCATCGCTTCATTCAATTCTTCGATCAACTCATTGCTCACCTCGGAGAAATTGTTGACGAAGTTCAGCGGGTTTTGAATTTCATGGGCAATGCCGGCCGTGAGTTCTCCCAGGGAGGCCATCTTCTCTGACTGCACCAGTTGCTGTTGCGTCAGGCGCAGCTCAGTCAGTGTTTTTTCGATTTGTTGTTTGGCGGACTCCAGTTTGTTGAAATCGTCGTAGCGGGCATAGGCGGTGGAGAACGCATTGGCCAACGCCTGCAACAAGTCGAGGTTGTCGTCGCTCAGTTGCGCAAGGCTTCCGACGTACAGCATGCCCTGTAGGAAGGGCAGGAAGTGAAGATGGAATCCTTCCCTGGGCAGGGTCTGAAGGTATTGTCCGGCGGATCTAAAAATGCCGCGCTCAACCAATATATTGGCGAAGTTTTCCATCGCTACCTCATCCCAATGGTCAAGGAACATTTTCTTGTTTCGCCAGTTTTCAATAAGGCCTTCGATAAAGCCGGGAGTATCATAGGACAATTGAAAGGCGGCTATCGCTTTTCCGTCCGGCGTTGACAAATAATTATGGATGATGCTTAACGAATCATCCATTATAAAGACACCGCAACGTATAAAGGGAACGTTGAGCGTGGTCAGTTCTTTCCATATCAGAGGTGTGATGCGCTCTAAGTCACCTGCCGTTCGCATGGAAGCTATTTCCGCGCGAACGCGGTCCAGGGATGATTGTTCGACGGCCTCCTTTTCGCGGGCTTCTGCCTTTTGAAGGTCCACGTATCGTTTATACGCAAGGTCAAAAACGGCTGCAGCACGTCGCTGCAAATCCTTTACTTCCTCCGTGGACTCAGCGCCAGCCGCTGTAATGAGTGTACCCCCTGAGAAATCGCACATGTGGTAATAGTTGGTGGACAGGTCACCCGTGCCCATGAAGAACTGATCACCAATAGTTTTATTTCTGAGGACCACCCACTCTTTATAATCTTCTCCTGATAGTTTGATGTCGTACTCCGGTTTGTCGCCGTGATAAAGGTCGAGCCATTGCCGGGTTATGGATGTTCCGGACTTCGCAAATTTCACCGTTCCTGCAACCAGCTCATTTTGATTGGGTGGTCGAAAGGCAAACCACGAATCGAACGTGTCGGAGTCTTCGGGGTAGATATGGATCACGCATCCCGCCAATTCAGGTTGGTCGAGTTGCTCCATTTGTTCTTTGAGAACCAGAACGACATCGGTAATCTCATCCGATGTTTGCATGGCCAGTGCCCGCGCCCGAATGCGCTCCAGGGAAGTTTCAATTTGTGCCTCTCTTGCTTGCGCTTCCGCTTTCTGGATGTCGAGAAAACGGGTATAGGACTGATCGAACGTTTTCGAAAAACGGAACAGGATATCAAACTGTGCCTCTGAAATGGATGCGGAAGACTCCAGGGCCAGGTAGCCGAAGTTGCCAAATGAACATGAGAGGTGCACTTGCGCCTTTTCTCGCATGCTGTCTTTAATTGGAGCCGGAAGCGTTGAAAGATCAGTTTCAGTAAACAAGAACGCATCCCATTCTTTCTTGTCTTGTCCCGCCAATACATACTCCCATGTCGGTTTCCGGTCGCGCCAGGCTGTGATGTGTTCCTGGTACGGGTGAAGGCCATGGTACTTGATGAACAAGCCAAACGATTCCCCGGATTCGGGATTTGACATCCACCAGGTTGCCCCCATCGTCGTCGTGTCAAATATGCAAATGAACGTTCGATTGAAGATGAGATCGAGTTTTCCTATTTCCTCAGACAGGGTGCTAACGACTTCTTTCAGCTCTCCGGATTTTTGCATGGCCATGGATCGGGCGCGAACCCTTTCCAGGGCGGCTTCGATTCGTGCTTCCCGGGCTTGCGCTTCAGCCCGCTGCAGATCAAGGAATCGCGTATAAGATTGTTGAAAAACAGCCGCAAATCGTTTGATAATGTCGTTTTCGGCATCCGCATAAGGGTGTGCGGCATAATTGCTGACGATCAGCATAATGGCAGGCATGATGGCTATTGAACGCGCGTATCCACTGCGCAGGATGTATTCCCGCGTCCCAGCCGAAAGGTTAGGAAGGTCAGCATGCGCAAAAAGGTGTTCATGCCATTGCCGACTTTCCTCCGGGGTCAGCGTGTCTGCATAAAAGTCAACCCCGCTGGACAGAACACTCTTCATCCTGTCATACATGGGATTGCTCAGGTAAGGAACCTGGACAAATGCAGGCTCGGGATCCCCCATGGCAGCAAACCAGAAGGAATAGTCGTGCTCCTGGCTATTAACCGCAAAGCTTACTGTGTTGAATTTTAGCCCCAGTATTGACAATTGTTCCGATACCACAGTAATAACATTGAGCAATTCCTCGCTTTGG
>Ga0224505_10002372_pt1 | contig 11078 bp, 8 predicted proteins | sample SF_Jan12_sed_USG_FD_169102 | JGI IMG/M metagenome (GOLD analysis project Ga0224505, IMG submission 169102) | Sediment microbial communities from San Francisco Bay, California, United States - SF_Jan12_sed_USGS_4_1 | ecosystem: Environmental > Aquatic > Marine > Sediment | place: USA: California...
GTCGATCCAATCACCCCCGGCGCCACCGTTGATGGTGTCGTGACCACCGAGCCCGCACACGGTGTCGTCGCCACCCCCGGCCACGATGACATCATCAGCGGCCGTCCCCAGGATCACATCCGGGCCATCAGTCGGAGACTGGCCCAGACCCAGGTCCACGGTGACGGCCAAGCCGTTGCACTGAGCGGTGCCGAAGCCGGTCAGCTCGTACATCTTGCCGTCGTTCTCGTCGGGGTTGCCGTCGTTGTCGACACCCCGGTCGACGACGTAGTAGTGCTCGGCGCCCGAGCCGTCGCTGGCCGGAGCGACCGCAACCCCGGCGGCAACCTTCGGGTTGGCGGCGCTGATGTCGACGGTGCCGATCAGGGCGCCGGCGGTGGTCGTCTCGTAGATGATGTCGGACTTGTGGTCGACGATGTGGAGACTGTCGGTCTCGGCGTGATACTCGATCCCTTCCGGGTCGTTCGCGCCGTACTGGCCGACGTCGAACTGCGAGGCGGTGTCGTCGCCGCCGTTGGCCGGCAACCCATCGAAGATGTTGTTGGGGCCGGCACCGACGACGTACACCTCGCGGTCGACCCCGTCGACGACGTAGAGGGTGTTGTCGCCGTACGCGACGTCCTCGGAGTCCTGTGAGCCGAGGATGGCCGTGTCGATGGACGTCACCGTGTCGTCGCTGTTGCCGTAGATCCCGTCGCCGCCGGCGTCGACCTCGAAGATCTCGTTGTCGTCATCGTCGGAGACGAAGAGATGGAGACTGCCGGGGTCGTAGCCCACTCCGGTGGGTTCGTCGCTGAACGCCAGGGTGTTGTTGCCTGCGTTGGTGGTGGCACCCGTGGCGGGAACGACGGCGAAGAGGTTGCGCCCCGCATACAGCGTCGTCTCGTTCACCTCGGAGTCGCTGACCATCAGCAGGTCGCGGTCGGCGAGGTAGACCACGCCGGCCGAGTCGGGGCTGGGTGGGGTGAGCGCGGACAGGTCGTAGGTGCGGACCAATGACGCCGAGACGGCCTCTGCGGTCGGAGCCGCATCGACCGGAACGGTCGGGTCGAGGGACAGCTCAGCGACCGAGCCACCAGCAGCGTCGGCGATGTAGAGGCTGAGCGCCTCGTCGGTGCTGTCGGCCGAGGGAGCGAACACCATGCCGCCGGGTTCGGCCAGCTCGGCTGACGACAGGTCGTACCGGGCTGCGAGATCACCGCTGGTGTCGATGCTCACCATGGTGTCGCCGGAGACGACATGGAGCAGCCGCCCGGCCGGGTCGAAGGCGAGACCCGAGGCGGTGCCGCTCAGCACGTGGCTCAGGTCGAGCGTGGTGCGGATTCCGCCGCGGTCCACGGCCACGATCATCTGGCCCGTCCGGTCGAGCACGTACCGTGAGCCCGTCTCGGGATCGAAGGTGACTGCCGCGGGCTGTGCCACCGCGGCCGGGTCGGCTTCGGCGAGCACGACGACGGGCCCCGCCCCCGGATCGGACAGCACCACCGCCCCCGATGGACTCTCGGCTGTGAGCACATCGTCGACGGGATCGATGGCGATGGTCGAGACCAAGGCTTCGGCGGTCAGCGGTGCAGCCGCCACGAGATCATCGAGCTCGGTGAACTCGACCACCACGGCCGGGCGGTCGACCCCCCGACCAGCGGCGATCAGCGAGTCGGTGGCGGCCCGGTAGGTGACCGACGCCGGTGCCGCCAGCCCGAGCTCGCGGGTGGGGATGGTGCGCACCAAGCGCACCGGTTGGCCCGTTTCGGCCGCACCCGGCGAGCCGTCCAGCTCGGCACCCACCGGATCGATGTGGCCACCCACGGTCAGCGCCGCAACCAGCACCAGGACCACGGCGATGCCGGCCCGTCGAGCGACGATTCTGTTCGAAACCACGTGATTCATCCTCAGCCCATCTGGTGTCTTTACCGGGCTGACCGCCAACGTAGACGGACTTCCACCCATTCGTGCGCATGGTCGCGGATTGCTTCCGGAAGACGGCGCGCCGGCCGTTCGAAAGACCCGCTGCGACGAGCGCTGCCGACGGCTACGATTCCGACCGGCACGCCGCGTCGCGGTTGCGAAGCCGCACCGACATCGACGCCAGGAGGGCGATGGCGATCTCAGGAGCCTGCGTCAGCAGGCTCCTGAACGTCGACCGATCGATCGCCAGCAGCGTCACCGCACCCGACGTGGTCACGGTGGCGCTGCGCGGGAGATCGTCGAGCAGAGACATCTCACCGAACCCATCACCGGTGGAGAGCCGGGCGATGGGATCACCCTGACGGGTCACTCGAAGACCGCCCTGAACCACGAGGAAGAACTCATCACCGAGGTGCCCTTCGGTGATCACCGCCGTGTCCGGGTCGAGGACGATCTCGTGGGCGACCTGGGCCAGCTGGTTCAGCTGGCGCTTGGTCAGCGACTCGAACAGGCCGACCCCCCCGAGCATCTCGACCCGCCGCTGCTGGGACACCCGGCCGGCTCGCCGACGGGCCCGCCGAGGGAACCGCTCCCCGGGTGAACCCAGCTGTCGGCGCAACTCGGCCACAGCCCGCTCGTCATCGACGTACAGCAGCGGCAACAGGCACTGCAGCAGGGCCCGATGCGAGCGCGGGCCCACGAGGCGCTCCCGTTCGTCGCCATCGACGCTCACGATGACGGTCGGACACACCATGACGCCGAGCTCCATGGCACGGCCACCGTCGACCTCGATGTCGACCTCCACCACCTCGACACCGGCGCCCGCGTTCGAAGCCCGCACCGACCTGACGAGGCGCACCATCCGGTCACTGGGTGCCTGTCCCCGGCAGACCACGACGGTGAGCAATACGCCCTCCACCTGGATGACGGTAGCCCACGCTCGCACCCCGGGGGTCGGCCGCTGGCGACGACCGCTGTGTATCTCGGCCGGGCCCCCTCACGGTCCCGCAGTTCGTTCAGCTGTCGGTCGAGCCGGCGCGGACCGGTCCCAGCAGTCGTTCCCACCGCTCGAGCTCGGCGGCCAGGGTGGCCGCGCTCTTCCTCGACTCGGCCTCGTGGGCCGGGCTCAGGTAGCGGCCGATGGCCTGGTCACAACCCTGGCTCCACGTCGCCGCGGTCCAGCCCTCCACCCGGGCCAAGGCGTGGATCAAGGCGATCTGGGTACTCGAGTCGTACAGCTCCACCGTGGCCAACAGCTCCTCGGCGCGGGCGTGGTCACCCTGCTCGATGGCCAACCAGGCGAAGGCCAGGACGAACGGGGTGGGCAGATCTGTCGACGGCCGACGCCGAGCCAACGCGATCAGTCGGGCGGCACGGTCGTCGATCGAACCCCTCACGCACAGCCCACCCGGCGCGGCACACAGCTCGGCCAGACCCAGCTCCTGGTTCTGCGCCGCCACTTCGGACAGCAGCTCCTCGTCGACCTCCTCGCCGGTGAGGTACAGCAGCCACAGCAGCGACGCCAACGCCTGATCGAGCGACTCCTTCCCCACCGGAGCCCATGTTCGTGCCTCGCGGGCCATCGGGAGCGCCTCCTCGAGTCGGCCCAGGACCGCCAGGCCGGTCGCTTTGGCCGACAGCAGCTGCGAGAGGGCCCAGTCATGCGGAGGCTGGGCATGCACACGCACCGCTGGTAGCACCGCGTCGATCTCGGCGATCCCGACCGCGGGTGCCACCGCGGTGGTGAGGGCACAACGCCACAACTCGAACCAGCCTCGGGCGGGATCGTCGGGCTCGAGCTTCTCCAGCATGTCGATCGCCGTCGCCATGCAGGCGTCGTAGCGCCGGGTCGACCGCTCCAAAGCCACCTTCGCGGTGCAGACCGCCCGCCATGCCACCGGGTCGAGCTCGTCCCGCCGGCCGGCGAGGGGCGACACCAGACGCAACACCGTCTCGAGCGCACCCGGGTCATCGCGAAACGCGCACGAACTGAAGATCAATGCGGCCGCGTCGAGCCGGCCGGCGCTGAGGGCCCGGTCGGCTGCGTCGCGCCGCGTTGCATCCTCGACGACGAGGACGATGTCGCTGGCCCAGAGGTAGTGGTTGGCCAGCGCCGTCCAGTCACCGAGCAGCGAAGGCGCAGGAAGCAGGGCGTGCTCGAGTGATGCCCGTGCCGCCTCCAACTCGTCGGCCTCGACGAGACGGTGGCGGCCGAAGTCTCGGAGGGTCTCCAGGTACCGGTAGCCCCGAATCCGAGGACCGAACTGAATCGGCATGATGAGCGACTTGGCCACCAGGGAGTCGAGTGCCTTGGCGGCGTCCAGTTGGTCGAGCTCCAGCATCAGGGCGGCGGTGGGAAGGGTGAAGGGTCCGGCACAAACCGACAGCCGCCGGAAGGCGACCTGCTCGTCCTCGGTGAGGAGGCGGTACGACCAATCGACGGCCGCCTCGAGGGTGCGTTGGCGCTCGGGAGCCTGACGCGGGCCTCCATCGAGGAGGCGGAATCGGTCGTCGAGGTGGTCCAGGATCTGGTCCGGCGTCAGCGTGCGGGTCTGGGCCGCCGCCAGCTCGATGGCCAGCGGTATCCCATCGAGACGCTGGGCGATCTCCATCACCGTCTCCAGGTCGGCATCGTCGATCACCGTCGAATCATCGGCCGCCATTGCTCGCTCCGCGAAGAGGCGAACGGCTGCGGACGACGGTCCGTCGACGGCCAGCGACGGGACCGAGACACATTGCTCCCCGTGCACGCCGAGCGGCTCGCGCGACGTGGTGAGCACCCGCAGGTCCGGCGCCGCATCCAGGAAGCCGTCGACCATCTCACCGATCCGACCCACGACGTGCTCACAGTTGTCGATCACCAGGAGGGCGACACGATCGGAGAGGTACGAGGCCAAGTGCTCCTCGGGTGAACGATCGGGGGGAACGGCGGCCCGCACGCCACTGACCAACGCCGCCTCCACGTCGGCGGGCGAGGCCGCGACGGTGAGATCCACGAAGAACACCCCGTCCGGGAAATTCACCAGCTCGCGACCGGCCGCCTCGATGGCCGCTCGGGTCTTGCCGGCGCCGCCGGGGCCGATCAGCGATATCAACCGGTGCTCCAGCAGCATCCGACGGATGCGACCGATGAGCTCGTCGCGACCGATCAACGAGGTGCGCTGGGCCGGGAGGGTGGTGACGAAGCCGCTCATCGAGCGGAGCGGCGGAAAGTCCTCGTCCAGACCCGGCACCGACACCTGGAACAGCCTCCGGCTGCCGGAGAGATCGCGCAGCCGGTGTGCGCCGAGGTCGATGAGCTCGATACCCGACAGCCGATCGGCGACCGCCTCGGACACGACGATCTGGCCACCATGCGCCGACGCCATGATGCGGGCCGCCTCGTTCAACGGTGGCCCGTACCAGCCATCACCGCGCCGTTGCGCCGCGCCCACATGTGCGCCGATGCGGACCCGGATCCCGGTCGGCACCTGCCAGCGGACGGCGGCCAGATCCCGCTGCACGGCCATGGCCGCGTGCACCGCGTCATCCGCCGACACGAACGTGGCGGCGAACGAGTCACCGGCCGTCGAGATCGTCGTCCCCGCGTGCTGGTCGATGGCCGCGCTCACCGTCTGATCGTGGAGGGCCAGATCCGAGGCCATGGCCTCGGTGTGGTCGGCCCACAGGCGCGTCGACGCCACGATGTCGGTCATCACGAAGGCACGGCGCGGGACTCCGGTCATCGGGCGGTCTTCGCGGCGGCCGGGCTCCGGCGTCGAACCGGCGGGATCAGCGATTCCGTGAGCGTTTGATGATGGCATCGCTGCCCGGGAAGAACAGGTGCTCGCCGGGTTGGCTGGCCCACTCCACCAGGTAGGGAGGCCCGCCGTCGCGGCCGTGGACTTCGAGGATGATGCCTTTCCGATCCCGTTCGCCGACCTTCTGGCCGTGGATGAGAATCCGGTCACCGGGCTTGGCTTGCATCGACCACCTCTTTCTTGGGTGCCTACCGCCCAGCCTCGCGCACCGCACGTCGACCGACCAGAAGGCCGATGTGGGCCGGGGACCTTCGACCCTCGTCGGGTCGGGCGAGACCGACGAGCATCGGAGGCATGGACCGCCCCCGTGATCGCCGCTTTCGATGGTGGATGCCCATCGTCGCCTCGTTCGCGGTCCTGGCCGTGATCACCGGCGTGTTGGTGTTGCTGTTCGCCACCCGGGACCAGGCCGATCCAAAGCCCGTCTCCGAGGCCCTCGAGGAGTTCGCCGCCACGTCCACGTCGTTCGTCGCCGGTACGGTCGCCCGTCGACCACCAGCCGGCGTATACGTCCTCGAGGGGGAGGGACGCGAGGAGATCTCCTTTCCGCCGACCAGCCAGGACGACGGGGCCACGATGCCTGCCTCCGTCACCCACCTGGCCGACGGCTGCTGGTCGTTCAAGATCGACTACAACGAGGCCCACTGGCAGGACTGGAGCCTGTGCCCCAGCGGCGATTCGCTCGTCGAGACGGGCGGCCGCACCTGGCAGGCATGGGACTTCGGCGCCAGCACGGTGACCAACCTGTCGACGTTCGCCTGCGATCCACCCGCGCTGTTCGTCCCCGGCAGCACCGCTGCCGACCGGCCAACGGAACGCTCGTGCACGGGGACGAACGAGCAGGTACCCGGCACCACCACCAGCGCCGGAACCGTGACCAGCCTCGGATCCGAAGCGCTCGACATCGAGGGCCGGACGGTCGCAGCCATACATGTGCGGTTCGACAACACGCTGACCGGCGCCCAGACCGGCGACGAACGAAATGACCTGTGGCTGCGCGTCGACGACTGGCTGCCGCTGCGAGGCGAACGTGAGGTACACATCGACTCCGACTCACCGGTGGGCACGATCACCTACACCGAGCAAGGCTCGTGGCAGCTGACGTCCACCGACCGCGCCGGGCCGTGAGCGCCGAGGTCCAGCACCCGCGACGGGCAGCCCGCTAGCGTCGCTCGAGGGCGGACCGTCCGCCCTCCTGTTCGCCACCGGAGTGTGCATGACCAGCCAGCCGTCGTACCCACCCCAGCCGGCCGGACTGGGCCCGGTGAACCATCCCCAGGGCACCACCATCCTGGTGCTCGGCATCCTCGGCCTGGTGGTGTGTGGCCTGCTCGGCCCCTTCGCCTGGTCGATGGGCAACAACGCTCTCCGCCAGATCGACGCCAATCCACAGGCCTACCGCAATCGCGCCAGCGTGGCGGCCGGCCGGATCTGCGGCATCATCGCCACGGTGTTCCTGGTCATCGGGTTCCTACTCGGCATCGTGCTGGTCGCGAGCGGCAGCTGACGGCAGAGGCACAGCCGTCGCGCGCACGAGCCGCGTCGAGCAGAAGACACCGACCAGAAGAGACCGACCCCTGGTCTCGGAGGCCAACGGCCGAGGACGAGTTGCCCAGACCGACGCGGGTGCAGCCATCCGGTCGGTGCTAACAGAGCTTGCGGGCCAGATCCTGGAGTTGTTCGGCCGAACCGAGGGCGATCACCACGTCGCCCTGCATGAGCACCGTGTCGGGAGCCGGGTTGCTGTGGTAGCGGCCGGGCTCCTTGCGGATGGCGATGATCTGGGAGTGCTCGCCGGGCAGCCCGGTGACAACCGAAAGGGCTTCTCCCACGATCCCCGACCCCTCGGCCACGTGCAGCTCCTGCACCGACACATCGTGGCTCTCGTCGTGCAGCACCTCGTCGAGGAACTCGGACACATGGGGCTGCAACGCCAGGGCGGCCATCCGTGAACCACCGATCTCGTGCGGATTCACCACCCGATTGGCGCCGGCCTGGAAGAACTTGGGCTCGTTCTTCTGGTCGCTGGTGCGGGTCACGATGAACAGATCGGGACGCATCCGGCGCGCGCTGAGCGTGAGAAACAGGTTGTCGGCGTCGCTCGTCAGGGCCGCGATGAGGGTCCCGGCGCGATCGACGCCGGCCTCACGGAGCACGCGATCATCGGTGGCCTCGCCGACCACGACCGCATGATGCGACACATCATCGGAAGGATCGCGGTCGACCACCACGATCTCGAGGCCGGCCCTCCCCACGGAGTGGGCAATGGCGTGACCCATCCTCCCCCAGCCGGCAATGATCACATGCCCTTCCAGGTCCTCGATCTCACGCACCATACGTCTTCTCCGTAGCTCCTCGTTCAGGCTGCCCTCGATGAGACCGTCGACGAACAGCACCAAGGTGTACAACACGGCTCCGGTACCGACAATGGCCAACACCAGCGTGAACGCCCGGTACCCGGTGGTGATCTCGGCGGCCGAACCGACCTCACCGAAGCCGATGGTCGTGATGGTGATGACCGTCTGGTACAGCGCATCGAAGGCGCTGAGCCCGATCAGCCAGTATCCGGTGGTTCCGATCGCCACCACCAACAACACGATGGTCATGCTCAGGCGCATCCGTTGCCAGGGATCGCGAACGGGCGCCCGCTTCCATCGGTGGCGCCGATGAGAGAAGCGTGATGTCAGCATCGATGCGGGCTCCGACTGGTCGCCATGTCCCATTCTGGCCTGCGGGCGACGACGGGCGAGGATGCTCCGGCGATGCGGTCCACAACGGTCATGTGGCTTCCCGATCGACCTGCGGTGCCTTCCAGAGGATGGCGACACCGATCAGCGAGGCGATGGCGGAAGCCGCCAGGATGCCGATGACCGCCTGATCCACGAGGGCCGGGTCGGCGAAGGCCAGATCGGCGATGAAGAGGGCCACCGTGAAGCCGATGCCGGCCACGAACCCGGCGCCCACGATGTGGCGGGGCTCCACCCCATGGGGCAGACGGGCCCAGCCCCGCCGGTGCGTGAGCAGCGTCGCCATCACGATCCCGAGTGGCTTGCCGATCACCAGACCCAACACGATGCCGATGGTCACCGGCGACGCTGCCGCGTCGGTGAGCGCCTGGCTGGACAGGGGCACTCCGGCATTGGCCAGCGCGAACATCGGCACGATCAAGAAGCTCGTCCAGGGACTGATGATGGCGCTCAGCCGGGACGACACCGACACCGACTCCCGGAGCCTCCACGACACATCCCGTAGACCGGCGGGGTCGGCGGTGTCGCCGCTGAGGACATCCTCGACGCCCTCGAAACGACGGTGCCCCAGCAGCGGCCGGGCGGGGGTCATCACGCCGACCGCCACCCCGGCGATGGTGGCGTGCACGCCCGACCGGAACGTCGCGTACCAGACAACCAGCCCGACCACGATGTACACGGGGGTGTACCACACCCGGCCGCGCCGCATCAGCCCGATGGCGGCGAGGCCGAACAGGGCAAGGGCCAGCCAGGCGAAGTCGAGATCATCGGTGTAGAACACGGCGATCACGAGGATGGCCCCGATGTCGTCCACGATGGCCAGCATCAACACGAAGAGCTTGAGCGCCCGCGGGACCCGAGGCCCCAGCAGCACCAGCACACCGACCGCGAAGGCGATGTCGGTTGCCATCGGTATGCCCCAGCCGTCCATCTCGCCTCCGGAGAGGTTCACGACGGTGTAGATCGCCGCCGGCGCCACCATGCCACCGAACGCAGCCACGGCCGGCAGGGCGGCTACGCGGGGCTCGCGCAGCTCGCCCACCACCACCTCGGACGTGATCTCCAAGCCGACGACGAAGAAGAACAAGGCCATGAGGGCGTCGTTGACCCACCCCTCGAGCGTGAGGGGCTGACCGTTGTGTACGAACGGATGCCATGAACCGACGGTCAGGTCGATCTCGAGGTTCCAGAAGTCGTGATAGCTGGCGCTCCACGCCGAGTTGGCCCACAGCAGCGCCACGGCGGTGGCGGCCAGCAGCAACGCACCCGACGCGGCCTCCTGGGCGAGAAACCGGATCATCGGTCGGGCGACAGTGCGCGCCAGGCGGGTGTCGCCACCGGTCCACGCCTCCGCGCGTGGTCGAATCGATCCCTCGGACACGGCCTCAGACCCTAGAGCCCCAGACACCGAATCAGATGCCTAGCCTGAGGCGCATGGTCAGCGCCTTCCGACGGCCCGCGATCCCGGCACGATGAAGATCGTGGCCAGCCCGGATCACCGACTGCACCACCCTGCTGGGGAGCTGTACGAGGGCGATCTGGTCCCGCCGTTCGAGTGCCCGGAACGATGGGACCACATCGTCGCCGCGCTCGAGGGAGCCGCACTGGGGGAGGTCGCCACACCGCGGCCGCTGCCGGACACGCTGCTCCCGCGCGTGCACGACGAGCGCTACCTCGCGTTCCTCTCCACAGCCCACGATGTGTGGCGGGCCGAGGGTCACCGGGGCGACATGATCCCCACCTGCTTCCCGGCGCGCCGGATGGCCCCGCGTGAGCCCCTCGACATCGAAGGACGACTCGGCTTCTTCGCGTTCGCATCCGAGACATCGCTCACCCGCGGCACGTGGGCGGCAGCCCGGTCCTCCGTCGACGTCGCCTACACGGCCCAGCAACTGGTCGGCGCCGGCGACAACTCGGCGTTTGCCCTGTGCCGGCCGCCCGGCCATCACGCCGGCCGCGACTACTTCGGTGGGTACTGCTTCCTCAACAACGCCGCAGTGGTCGCCCAGGCATTCCTCGACGACGGAGCGAGCCGGGTGGCCATCCTCGACGTCGACTTCCATCACGGCAACGGCACACAGGACATCTTCGACCGGCGAGACGACGTCCTGTTCGCATCGATCCACGGCGACCCCCGCCACGAGTTCCCGCACTTCTCCGGATTCGCCGACGAGGTCGGCACGGGCCCGGGCGAGGGCTTCACGGCCAACTACCCGCTGGCCCCGGACACGTCGTTCACGGCATGGATGGAGGCGCTCGATTCCGCCACCCGCCGTATCGACCGGATCGGGGTCGATGCCCTCGTCGTCTCACTCGGCGTCGACACGTTCGTGGGCGACCCCATCAGCACCTTCCGCCTGACCACGGCCGACTTCACCAGCTACGGCCACCACCTCGGCGCACTGGGCCTGCCCACCGTGTACTGCATGGAAGGCGGCTACGCGGTCGATGCGATCGGCACCAACGTCGTGAACGTGCTCATCGGCCACCAGGAGGCCGGGCCATGACCTGGCAGCTCGCGGCGTTCAACGTGGCCAAGATCCGTCAGCCGCTCGACCACCCCGACATGGCCGGTTTCGTCGACAACCTCGATCCCGTCAACCGGCTCGGTGACGAGTCCCCCGGA
>Ga0224505_10002373_pt1 | contig 11075 bp, 11 predicted proteins | sample SF_Jan12_sed_USG_FD_169102 | JGI IMG/M metagenome (GOLD analysis project Ga0224505, IMG submission 169102) | Sediment microbial communities from San Francisco Bay, California, United States - SF_Jan12_sed_USGS_4_1 | ecosystem: Environmental > Aquatic > Marine > Sediment | place: USA: California...
CCTCAGGCACCTGCAGGATGCGGTTCAGTTCTCGGTGAACTCGAAGTGCAACGGGTCCCGGAGGTTCTGTAGCTCCCGGTAGTAATAGAGCGCACCCGGCCGCCGTCCCTTGAATCTCAGTCTCCTGAGGAACTCGAGTTCCTCGTCGGAGATGTTGCCACTCAGTGTCGCGTCGTTCAGGAATGCGGTGAGCCCGGGCTCGTCGTCGTGCAGGATATCAGCGTCCATCTCGACGAAGGCGAACTTCCGGGATTTGCCGGGCGCGAGCCTCTCGTTCAGCGCGATTGCCATGTCGAAAGTCAGGAAGTCGATGTCCCAGCGAGCAATCAGCGGGTCCAGGAACGAAACACAGTCTTCGTTCGACACGTTGAAGATATCGGTATCGAGAAACTCGAGGATAATGACGCGCATCTGCTCATAGCTACGGCCGCTGAGCTTTGCAACCTCGTGCAGCCAGGTCTTGTTGTCGAGCTCGGCACGCGCGACCGGCCCGACCACATCGAGCAGCTTCTGGGTCACCAGCCGTTCGAGTTCGCCGAAAGGATGCCGCTCGAAGATCGCGCGTATCTGCTCGCGCCGTTCGGGCACGCACTTGCGCAATATCAACTCGCGGGTCTCCTTCAGCAGCGGGCCTTCGGCTTCGTCGTATCCGCGCCGCAGTTCGGCGATCCGCTGGGCGCGCGCCAGCGTCGGCAACGCGTTGTTCGACAAGCGGAGGAATGCCCCCATCTTGTCGTAGATGTCCGTCCGGTCGGGCGCTGGCGGCAACTTCTTCCCGGTCAGTAGCTGCGATATGTAGGAATCCGTCACCTCCGCCGCGGCGGCCAGGTCCTTCTGCTCCAGGCCCAGCTCCTTGAGGCGCGCCTTGATTACCGTGCATACGTCCATTCGAGTCTCACCAGTTTTACTCTATTGGTTAAGTAGAATGATATTCCCAGAAAGTAATTGACTAATCAAGTAAAGTAATCCAGTATGGCCACCGGATCGAGAGGACTTCAGAAAACATCAAACGAACGAGTTATCTGAGTTGCCCGCTCGGCCATTCGCAAAGACGGAGAACGTCATGTACGCACGCCAGGTTTCAATGGTGTTAAAGCCAGATAGTCGCGCCGCACTCGAACGTAAGATCGAGTCGGACATCCTCCCGCTGCTGCGCAAGCAGAAGGGGTTCCAGGACGAAATCTCGTTCGTCAGCCCGGCCGGCAAGGAAGCATTTGCAGTCAGCCTGTGGGACAACAAGGAAAGTGCCGAAGCGTACAACCGCACCGCGTATCCCCAGGTCTCCGGACTGCTGTCCGGGCTGATCGAAGGCACGCCCCGGGTTCAGTACTACGAGGTCGCCAATTCCACCGCCCATAAGATTTCTGCGAAGCAGCAGGCGGCGTAATTACCCAAGCGACACACCGCAGCAGGCGCATCAAGTGACGCCTGCTGCCACCTGAACAACCAAACTGTATCGGCAACCGGGAATGCAAACACCCCGGTGCCGATCCTTTGCAATACACGTATTCACCGTGCCTTTATCAACAGCCCGCGCAGTCCGGCTCGACATCGTGCGGCGCTGCCACCGCAGGAGCCAACCCATGAAAGCAACCGTCTCAGTCATCTTTTCACTCGCCTTCCTCGCGGCTTTCGCCGGCGCCCCCAGCGCCGCGTGCGCACAAAGCGGAAAGGCTGCAATCCCGGATCACGCGACCGCCAGGGATTACGGCGGTGGCTGGGACTGCGACCACGGTTACCAGAAGCAGGACGCCACCTGCGTTGCCGTGCGTATGCCCGCAAACGCGTACCTGTCGGGATCGGACTACGGCCCCGGCTGGAAATGCACGCACGGATTCCGGTTGGACGGCGGCGCCTGCGTCCAGGTCGAACTGCCGGAGCATGCCTACCTCAATTCGACAGCCGGCGACCAGTGGTCCTGCAACCGGGGCTACCGACAGGAGGGCGAATCCTGCGTAGGCATCCAGGTGCCGGAACACGGCTATCTGACCGGCAATGCCACCGGGTCCGGCTGGTCCTGCGATCGGGGCTACCAGGCCCACGGTGGCGACTGCGTTCCGGTCGCGGTACCAGCCAACGCCTACCTCGCGTTCTCAACCGGCAATGCCGGCTGGAAATGTGATCGCGGCTTTCGCGAAGTCGACGGGCGCTGCGACCCGGTCGCAGTGCCGGAGCAGGGCTACCTGACCGGCGCGTCCTACGGCAAGGGCTGGGAGTGTAATCGCGGCTACCGGCAGGACCGGTCGACCTGCGTCGCCGTCGAACTGCCGGAGAACGCACACCTCGATTTCGCCGGCGACGACTGGGAATGTAACGCTCCGTACCGGAAACGGCACAACGCCTGCGTTCAGCCTGACAGCAGCCAATAGGCCTGATCGGGCAGATAAGCCATGCGGCTACGTAATCCGCACAGACGGGGTTCAGGCTGCGCCCGCTACCGGCTCGAGACCGCAGGCCAAGCTTGGTTCCAACCCGTGAGGCAGGACACGCCGGACCGATCGACGGGTCCGGAAGCCTGGTTCGCGCCGATACGAATTTGCGCACTAACGCCTGATATTTCGAACACCCGGATGCCAGGGCAGCGTATAGTCACCCGAGGGCCACATCCGCCAATCGAGCTTACGGGCCGCAAGCGCCCATATCCTCCGTTATCGGTCATGAACTACACGGGGGGATAGATGAGTACGAGACTTCACGTCGGCAACATTGCGAACTCTGTCGAGGAACTCGAACTCCGGGGGGCGTTCTCCCGTTTCGGCCCGGTCGAAACCGTTGCGATCGCCATGGACAGCATGACGGGTCGCCACAAGGGCTTTGCAACTGTAGTCATGTCCAGTTCCTCGGACGCCGACTCCGCGATCAGGGCAATGAACTTTTCACAGTACGCAGGGCGCACGATAGGGGTAAGCCGGGCCAGGTTGACTGACCACTGCAAATCGACAAACGGCGGCACACCCGGCGATTCGACGAACGTAACCAGGAGCTCGCGGATTTTCGATGAATGAAGCCTACGAATTAATCTCGATCGAACCTGCGGAAGCCCCGGCCAACACGACCGGATCGAACTGGTGCCGCTACCAGATAGGTCAGGGCACCAACCGGATATACGGATTTCGGCAAGGTGACCTTCCCTCGATCACAGAATCGATCGAAGAACTCGTCCTGCGACTGAATGAACGCCGCGGCGGAAAGCTGCGCCGCGTCCACCTGCAGATGTCGAATAGCGTCAAGCCGCAAGCCGCCAAGTAACGCCCCGCGGGCGATCAGTGGAAACGCCCGGCGCTGTTCGCGGTCAGCGATCGCTGCTCCCGGCTATCGGCGACAGGTCGCCACCGGCACCGCCGCTTGCTGCGCGGAACACCTCGTGCGGCGCGAGGCGCTGCCAGAGCAGGCGCGGATCCTGCGCGAAGATGCGTTCATCCGTGGCCGGCACGACGACCCAGCTGCCTCGAACCAGTTCGTGGTTGAGCTGGCCCGGCGCCCAGCTGGCCATGCCTATGAAAAACCGCAGTTGCGACGTTCCGACGGATACCTCGGCCAGCGCATCGGCGTAGGGCAGCAGGTATACGGTTCCGACGACCGGCTCCGCGTTCGGTGGCGGTGTAGCCGACCGGAGCACCGCCCGGACGCTGTTCATGTCGACCGGACCGCCCCAGTACAGCGTTCCGTCATAGGCGGCAATCTCCTCGTCGTCCGCGAGCAGCTCCTGCGGGTGTACGTCCGTCGGGCGATTGATGACGAGCCCGACGGCACCGCTTGCGTCGTAATGCAGCAGCAGGACGACCGTCCGGGTAAAGAGGTCGCCATGAATCACCTCCGTCGCGACCAGCAGCTTGCCCTTCGCGGGCCGCTCGTCCGGGGCAACCGTCCCCGGCAGCAGGCTTGCAGCGAGCACCAGCGATATGAGTATGCGGGCCATCCTGCTCGCCAGTATAGGCAACGCGGCAACCGCTCGCATGGCCTGGCACCGGTCGCGCGCAGGGCGCGCTCCTGCGAAGCAGGCTTCGGCAGGAGCCCGCCTGGCGGGCGACCGAGCTTGTCATTGCGAGGCGCGAAGCGCCGAAGCAATCTCCCGACCGTCATGCCGCCGCCCGGAGATTGCTTCGTCGGCCTGCGGCCCCCTCGCAATGACGGGCAGATGATTTGCGCCTCCCCGCAACGACGGCAGTGCCTGTGGGAGCGGGCCCCGGCCCGCGACGGAAGAGTCGGCCGTCAGGACGGCCTCCCACAGGGCGAGGATGTTGCTGCTGTGGGAGCGGGTCCTGACCCGAGACAGCGAAGTCGGCCGTCATCGCAGGAGCCTGCCTTGCGGGCGACCGAGCTTGTCATTGCGAGGCGCGAAGCGCCGAAGCAATCTCCCGACCGTCACGCCGCCGCCCGGAGATTGCTTCGTCGGCCTGCGGCCTCCTCGCAATGACGGGCAGATGATTTGTGCCTCTTCGCAACGACGGCGGTGCCCGTGGGAGCGCGTCCTGACCCGCGACACGAAGTCGGCCGTCATCCCGAAAGCCCGCGCCCTGTGAATGACCGATCGAAACGCCCGGCAACGATCGCGCGCAGGGCGCGCTCCTGCAGGAGCCCGTGCTCGAGCGCGACGCACACGCCGATCAGGCCAGGCCCCACAGCCCCTGCGCTTTCATGCGCGCTGCGACCTCTCGACCGTCGATCGCTTGTACGCCGATCCCTGCATCAAGCGCGATGGCCGCGGCCGTGCCCGCCGCCTGGCCCATCGCCATACACTGCGGCATGCCGCGGATGGACGCGAAGGCGACCGGGTCGGCCGATACGTTCCGCCCCGCGAACAGCAGGTTCGGGATTCCTGCCGGCACCAGGCAGCGAAAGGGAAGCGTGTAGTACGCGCTGTCGGCAACGGCGGCGTCATGCGTCATGGCGCCTTCGCCGCGCATGACGTCGTCGATCGGGTTCGCGCAGGCGACGATGCCGTCGGCGAATTTCGTGGCCGCCGCGATATCGCGGCCGGTCAGGCGGTAGAGTCCCTCGAGCTTGCGGGTCTCGCGGACGCCGACCGTCGGACCGAGACTGGTCATCCAGGCGTTGCCGAACCCCGGCACTTCGTCGCGCAGGAAAGCGAGGAGTTCCCGGCAGCGCCGGCGCCCTTCCTGGGTTGCGCGTGCGATCTCGTCGGGTTTCGTGCCGTCGACGCCGCGAATGATCACCGAGTTGCAGAACACAGTGTCGCGATGAAAGCCTTTCATCATGTAGATCTTTGCGAGATCCGGATGCAGCCGGCCGGCGGCCACGCCGCGTTCCGCGTGCCGCGTGAAATAGGGATCGCCCTCGGCGAAGACGGTGTCCCACGGCGCGTTGACCAGCAGGAAGGACAGGGTAACGCCCATCATCTTGCCGCTGGCGTCGCCGAGTTCGTAGGGCACGCCCGCCTGCGCGGAGATGTCGCCGTCGCCCGAGCAGTCGATGACGAGGCTTGCGCGCACGACGCTTGGTCCATGCCGGTCGTGAAAGCGGACGGCATCGATCCGTGAACCATTCACCTGCGGTGCCGTGGCCACCGTGTTCAGATGGACGCGGATACCGGCCTCCTCGAGCATCTCGAACATGACGACCTGCGCCATGTCCGGGTCGTAGACGATCTCGCGCCCGAAATTCTCCAGGGTGCAGGGTCGTGTTTCCGCGGCCGGCGGCGTGAGCCCGGCGAGACGGTCCCGGAGCTCCGCGATCAGGCCGCCGACGATCTCGTCACGCGGATAAGCGCCGCCCCAGGGCATGCCCGGGCAGAAGGCCATGACGCCGCCGATCTTCGCGCCGGCCTCCATCAGCACGACACCGAGGCCCTGGCGCCCGGCCGCGACCGCCGCGCCGAAGCCGGCGACTCCGCCGCCGATCACCAGCAGGTCGGCCTGCAATTCCGCTCTCATCCAGCTATCTCCGCGACCACCTGCCGCCCGGGCATTATGGCGCGGTTCGGGATTCAGGAGGAAAGGGGCAGCGGAAAGAGGCTGGCGGCGGGCTACCGTTCACTGGCTGCTCGCCCAAACCGACCCGGCGCGGCCTTGCCAGCAGGCTCAGTTCACTCGTAGCGCAGCGCCTCGATCGGGTTCAGGCGCGACGCCTTGACCGCCGGCAGCATACCGAACACCAGCCCGACCGCCGTGCAGAACAGCAGGCTGATCACCGCCCACTCGACCGGCACGGCGGCCTCGAACGAGGAGGATAAGCCGAGCTTCACCATCGCGTTGCCGATGCCGAATCCCAGCGCGACGCCGATGATGCCGCCAAGGTTGCACAAGACGACAGCCTCCAGCAGGAACTGGCGCAGGATGAACTGCGGCTTGGCGCCGAGCGATTTACGGATACCGATTTCCTTCGTCCTCTCCGTGACCGATACCAGCATGATGTTCATGATGCCGATGCCGGCCACGATGAGCGCGATCGTACCGATCACGAATGCGCCCGCCTTGACCCCGGCCGTCATCTGGTTGAATTGGCGGATCGAACTCTCGGAATTGAAGTAGGAGAAGTTGTCCTCTTCGGCCGGCCGGACGCCTCGCACGCGCCGCAGTACCGCCCGTGTCTCCTCGATCGCGTCGGCCACGATGTCCGGAGACCGCGCGTGCACGGTAATGTTCACCGAGCGCGGAAAGCCTTCCCTGTCCGTCATACCGTAAGTATTGACGAAGGTCGTAACCGGCATCAGGACGTAGCTGTCATAGCTCTGGTTGAACGCGGATTGCTTCTCGTCGAACACACCGACGATCTTGTACTGGCGGCCGTCCACCCGTATGTCCCGGCCGACCGGATCCACGAACGGAAACAGCCGCTCGGCGATCGCATAGCCGATGACGACGACCTTGCGGCCGGCCCGCACGTCCATCTGGGAGATGTTGCGGCCCAGGCCGACGAAATGGGTGTTGTTCTGCGGATACTCCGGCGTGCCCCCGACGATCGAGATGTTGTCGTTGGTCTCCTCGCCGCGGTACTCCGCCTTAAAACCGAATTCCCAGAGCTCCGCGCCGACGATGTCGACCGACTCGACGTGGTCGCGTATCGCCTGCGCGTCTTCCAGCGTCATGGGCGGGCGCCGCATGGCCTTGCGCCGCTCCTCGTCCGTGGAGAAGCCGGCAGGCCATTTCTGTACCTGGAAGGTTTGCGCGCCCAGCACGCTCATTTCCTTTTCCATCGTGCCCTGTACGACGGAAATGCCGGTCATCACGGCCATGATGGAGGCGACGCCGAGGACGATGCCGACGAGCGTCAACGATGATCGCAGCTTGTTGGTGGTGATCGCCTGCAGCGCCATCCGGATCGTATCCTGCATCAGCATGCTGCTCTCCTACTCGTAACGTAGCGCTTCGATCGGGTCGAGTTTCGCGCCTTTCCAGGCCGGCACCAGTCCCGAAAACACGCCGACGACAATGGCAACGACGATGGACGTAACCGCGATGCCGGGCGAGATGCTGGCCGGTATCAGGCCGCTTGCGTTGATGGCAACGCTGAGACCCGCCGCAATCGTGATGCCTATGAGCCCACCGATCAGGCAGATTGCGGCGGACTCGAACAGGAACTGCATCAGGATGCTGCGCGGCTTGGCGCCTATAGCCTTGCGGATGCCGATTTCGCGCGTCCGCTCCGTGACCGAAACGAACATAATGTTCATCACCCCGATGCCGCCGACAAACAACGAGATGCTCGTGACCAGCAGGCCGATGCCGAGTACCGCGCCAACCACGCTGTTGAAGGCGCCCAGCAGCGAGTCGAGCTTGTTTATCGAGAAGTTGTCGGGCTCCGAGGGCCGGAGTTTCCGTATCTTTCGCATCTCGCCGATGACTTCGTACTCGAGGTCTTCTATGCCGGCGATGGTCGGTGCCTTGACGGCGATGTCGACATCCGAGTTCCTGCGCCCGCCGAAGTTCTTGACGAAGGTCGAAATCGGAATGAACACCTGGCGATCGAAATTCGGTCCGCCGAAAGTCTGTCCACCCTGGACTTCCATGACGCCGGCCACCCGGTAGCGGTACCGGCCGATGTTGATCTCCTTGTTGAGCGGGTCGATCTCACCGAACAGGTCAGCCGCGATCTCGCTGCCGATGATCACGATGTTCTTTTTGTAGCGAACGTCGAATTCCATGATGAAACGCCCGATTGCCGGCATGCGGTCGGACGTCGAAGGCATTTTCTCGGTCGTGCCGATGATGTCGACCCCCTCGAGCGTCCTTGCCTGAAAACGCAGGTCCTGGCGGTTGTGCATCGACGGGTTCACGATGGCCCGTCGCTCGAAGGCGCGTTCCAGGGCCTGGGCCTCGGCGAGGTCCAGGTTCGGCCGGTTGCGGAACAGGAAGAAGTCGTTCATGACGATCCACGGCATGCGCGAGACGTAGATCACGTCCGCCCCGATCGCGGCAGCGCCCTGGCGGAACGCGGCCTGCATGCCGTTGAAGGCCGTCATCGTCGTCGTGACGGCGACGATGCCGATGATGATACCCAGCGTCGTCAGCACGCCGCGGGCTTTGTTCGCGATGATCGCGCTCCAGGCGATTTTGAGGGACTCGACGATGTCGATGAGGATCTTCATGCCGCCTGCACGTCGCCGTTGCGAACGTCGGATTCTATCTGCCCGTCGCGCAGTCGAATGGTCCGTAGTGCGTGCTGCGCGACGTGGTCCTCGTGCGTGACAAGGATGATCGTCTGGCCGGACGAGTGCAGTTCGTCGAACATGCGCATGATCTCGTCACCGGTCTTGCTGTCCAGGTTCCCGGTCGGCTCGTCGGCGAGGACGATCGACGGGTTGAAGACGAGTGCGCGTGCTATTGCGACCCGCTGCCGCTGGCCTCCCGATAGCTCGTTCGGCCGATGCTTCATGCGATCGGCAAGGCCCACCTGCTCGATCGCGCGCTCGGTACGCCTGCGGCGTTCCTGTCGCGGAACGCCGCCGTATATCAATGGCAGTTCGACGTTGTGAAAGATATCGGCCCGCGGTATCAGGTTGAAGGTCTGGAAAACGAAGCCGATCATGCGGTTGCGGATCTCCGCGAGCTCGCTCTCCGACTTCTCGGCGACCATCTGGCCGTCGAGCGAATATGTACCGCTCGTCGGCACGTCGAGGCAGCCGATGATGTTCATCAGCGTCGATTTGCCGGAACCCGACGGCCCCATGATTGCTACGTACTCGTTGCTCCGTATATCGAGTGAGACGCCACGCAGGGCGTGCACGTATGTCTCGCCCATCTGGTAGGTCTTGACGACATCGCGAATCGTCAATATCGACCGGTCGGATGCTCGATTATTCATCCCCGGTCTCCGCTCAGGCCTCTGAGCCGGCCTTCTTGTCGTTGTTGATCGTGACCTGCATACCGTTGCCCAGGTCCGACGATATGGCCCGGTAGCTGCCGGTTATCACTTCCTCGCCCTCGTCGACACCCGACAGGATCTCGATCAGGTCATCGCTCTGGATGCCCGTCTGAACCTGCCTGGCCGTCGCCCGGCCGTCGCCGTCAACGACGAATACGATCTCGACGAAGCCGTCCCGGTCCGCGGTAAACCGTTTCTCGGCGTCTGCGACTTCCTCGCCTTCGAGCGTCAGCTGGTCGATCGTGCGCACCGCCACGCACTGAATCGGTACGCCGATGACGTCGGCGCGAGTCTCCGTGCTTATATCCGCGCTGGCCGTCATCCCCGGGCGCAGCCTCGAGATATCCTCACCCTCGATTGCTACCTTAACCTCGAACTCGGTCTTCTGGTTGGTCGTGCCTTCCTCGGACGTATTCGCGGTATTGGCAATCTCGTATACCGTGCCTCGCAGCTTCACGCCGAAAAGCGCATCGACTTCGATTTCGGCCTCCTGGCCGAGCTGCACGCTGACGATGTCATTCTCGTCGACGTTGACCTGCGCCTCCATCTCGGTCAGGTCCGCGATGACCATGATGAGGTCCTCCTGGAACTGCGAGCCGATGGCGATCTCACCCTGTTCCTTGTCGAGGTCGGAAATCGTGCCCGCCATGGGTGCGTAAATCGTCGTCTTCGACAGGCTGTCCTGCGCTTCCTTGAGCGCCGCACGCGCCTGCTCGACCTGGTCGAGCGCCGACGCATAGCGCGCCACTTCCACCTGGTAGGCGGCGCTCGCCGCGTCGAGCGCGGACTGCGGCTCGAGCTTGCGATCGACGAGGTCACGGGACCGGGCGTAGTCTTTTTCGGTCTTGAGCATGTTCTGCTCGACGAGCCGGGCTTCCGACTGTGCGGAGCGCACGTTGGCCTGGGCCCGCTCCACGGCGGCCTCGTAACGCTCCCGGTCGAGTTCCACGAGCAGCGTGCCCGCTTCGACCCAGTCACCTTCCTCGACGTGCAGCGCGACGATCTTGGCGCTGACGTCGGCACTGATCCGGATCTGGGTCTTCGGCTGGATCCGGCCCGTCGCGTTGACCTTCTGCACGATGGTCTCGCGCCCGATGCGCGAGGTCTGGACCTCGAGCAGTTCATCCTCGTTGCCGCGCAGGAACAGGACCCCGGCGACGGCGACCGCAAGCGCGGCCGTTCCGATCACAATTGTTTTCTTTTTCATGTATCGATCCAGGTCACAGGGAGCGGCTTATGGTAGCCCCTATCAGGCCGGCCCGATGGCTGCCCGCGCTGGCCAGGACCGCGCGGTGCCGCCGCCGAGTCCCGGTAACCGCCTGATTTGCTTGCTCTTGTGCCGTCGGACCTGGGTGCGCCGGGCGGTGCCCGAGTTACTTGGATCCGGCCAGCCGACATCGTTCGAGCAGGTGTCCTGCCATTTGGTTATATACAGGGCAGCAAGCGCCTGCTGCCGCAATTCGCAACTGCTGCCCCTCGATTAGATGCATGGGTAAGGGTTTTGGTTGCCCCCGGTGCGCCCGGTGCGAGGCAACCCGCGACAACGGGGCAGGGCGGTTCTTCACTGAAAAGGCGTTACACTGCGATATCGCTTGTTGCCGGGCCCCGGAGCCGGTAGCAGTGCGGGTAGAACCATATCAAAACAGAGCGAGCCGATACCATGCGAAAGATACTTATCTGCCTCGTCGCCGCGCTGCTCCCGTTGACGGCAGCAGCCGAGCAGCACGGCACGGCGGAAGCGGAGGTCCGCG
>Ga0224505_10002376_pt1 | contig 11069 bp, 10 predicted proteins | sample SF_Jan12_sed_USG_FD_169102 | JGI IMG/M metagenome (GOLD analysis project Ga0224505, IMG submission 169102) | Sediment microbial communities from San Francisco Bay, California, United States - SF_Jan12_sed_USGS_4_1 | ecosystem: Environmental > Aquatic > Marine > Sediment | place: USA: California...
AGAAATAGAAGGGGAGGAAACTCCCGCGCTTATCGCAGAATGGCTGAATATGTTTATAGCCGGTTGAGCGTTCTGCCACAGTTTTCATTTCAGGAATTTTACGAGGAAGCAAAGCAATGACTATTCGTTATGAGGGCAAGGTTGCCATAGTTACCGGCGCGGGCCAGGGGCTCGGGCGCAGCCACGCTATCGAGCTGGCAAAACGCGGCGCCAAAGTAGTAATAAACGACCTCGGTGGCGCCAAGGACGGCACCGGCGGCTCCAGCGACGCTGCCCGTGCGGTGGTGGCCGAGATCGAGGCCCTGGGCGGTGAGGCCATCGCCAACGGCGCCAATGTGGCGAAGTACGACGAAGTCGAGGCCATGGTGAAACAGGCGATGGACAAGTGGGGCCGGGTGGATATCCTGGTCAATAACGCCGGTATCCTGCGGGACAAGAGTTTCGCCAAGGGTACCCTGGACGATTTCAAACTGGTGGTGGATGTGCACCTGATGGGCACTGTGAACTGCACCAAGGCCTGCTGGGATATCATGCGTGAGCAGAACTATGGCCGGGTGGTGGTCACCACGTCATCCAGCGGCCTGTACGGCAACTTCGGCCAGACCAACTACGGCTCCGCCAAGATGGGCGTGATCGGGCTGATGAACACCCTGGTACAGGAGGGCGCCAAGCACGATATCCGGGTCAACGCGCTGGCGCCCACCGCGGGCACCCGCATGACCGAGGGCCTGATTCCCGAGGCCGCCTTCGAGCTGCTGACTCCGGAGACGGTGACGCCCGCCGTACTGTACCTGGTGAGCGAAGACGCGCCGAATCGCACGATTTTGTGCGCCGGTGCCGGCGCCTATGCCGTGGCCAAGATCGTCGAGACAGACGGGGTTTGGCTGCCTCCGGCGGAGCAGTCACCGGAAGGCATTGCCGCCAACTGGGAGGCGATAACCTCCACCGCGGGTGAAAAGGTGCCCCAGGCAGGTTTTGAACAGACAATCAAATTCACCGCCAAGGCCGCAGAGGGCCTGGGCATCAAATTAGGTTAATTCAAATGTGGCGGCCGTTGCCCGGCCGGCGCCCGATCAAAGGAGACAGGGAATGAAAGAAGCAGTGATTGTAGCGACAGCGCGGACGCCTATCGGCAAAGCCTATCGGGGTGGTTTCAACAACCTGGGGGGAGCGAGCCTGGGAGCGGCGTCGGTGGCAGAGGTGGTCCGGCGTGCGGGCATCGACCCGGCGCGGGTGGACGATGTCATCATGGGCTGCGCGATGCAGCAGGGCGCGACCGGCAGCAACATCGCGCGCCAGATCGCGCTGCGCGCGGGCCTGCCGGTGACCGTCTCCGGCATGACGATGGATCGCCAGTGTTCCTCGGGGCTGATGGCGGTTGCCACCGCGGCCAAGCAGGTGATGTACGATGGCATGACCTGCGTCGTGGGCGGCGGTCTCGAATCGATCTCCCTGGTGCAGAACGAGCATATGAACCGCCATCGCGGCGCCGATGAGCAATTGCTGGCCATGGCGCCGAATATTTTCATGCCCATGCTGCAAACCGCGGAAGTCGTGGCAAAGCGCTATAACATCTCCCGCGAGGCGATGGACGAGTACGGCCTGCAGTCACAGCAGCGCACGGCTGCCGCCTACGCGGCCGGCAAGTTCGCCGACGAGCTGGTGCCGGTGACCTGCAAGCGCGTCGTGTGGGACAAGGCCACCGGGGATGCCTCGGAGGCCGATGGCACCGTGTCAGCCGACGAGGGCGTGCGCTCTACCACCCTTGAGAGCCTCGCGGGCCTGAAGACGGTGATCGAGGGTGGCACCATTACCGCCGGCAATGCGTCACAGCTGTCCGATGGTTCGTCCGCGCAGCTGGTTATGGATGCCAGGGTCGCAGAAAAGGAGGGCCTCCAGCCCCTGGGTATCTATCGCGGCATGGCCGTTGCCGGCTGCGAACCGGATGAAATGGGTATTGGTCCCGTATTCGCGGTGCCGAAGCTGCTCAAGCAGCACGGCCTGAAGGTCGATGATATCGGCCTGTGGGAGCTGAATGAGGCCTTCGCGGTACAGGTGCTGTACTGCCGCGACAAGCTGGGTATCGACAACGACAAGCTCAACGTCAACGGCGGTGCCATCTCCGTCGGCCATCCCTACGGCATGAGCGGCTCGCGCATGATCGGCCACGCCCTGATCGAGGGCAAGCGCCGTGGCGTCAAGTACGTGGTGATCACCATGTGTGTCGGCGGTGGCATGGGTGCGGCTGGGCTGTTTGAAGTAGCCTGATAACGAACGGGAGAGAACATGAAAGCAGTTGTATGCAGGGAGCACGGCCTGCCGGAGAAGCTGGAACTGGTCAGCGACTGGCCGGAACCGACGCTGGGTGAGCACGATGTCCTGGTCAGGGTGAAGGCCGCGGGGCTCAATTTTCCAGATGTACTGATCATCCAGGGCAAATACCAGTTCCAGCCGGAGCTGCCCTTCATCCCGGGCAATGAGTGTTCGGGGGTGGTCGAGGCTGTGGGCGCAAAGGTCACCCGCTACAAGCCCGGCGACCAGGTTATCTCAGCGGCGGGCACCGGGGCTTTCTGCGAGCGGATCACCGCCAATGAGAACGGGGTATTCCCGATGCCAAAAGGCCTGAGCTTCGAGCAGGCGGCGGGTGTCAGTATCACCTACTTCACGTCCTATTACGCGCTCAAGCAGCGCGCCAACATCCAGCCGGGTGAGACCCTGCTGGTGCTGGGTGCCGCCGGCGGCGTGGGGACCACGGCGATCGAGCTTGGCAAGCTGATGGGAGCGAAGGTCATCGCCGCCGCCAGCTCCGATGAAAAACTGGAGCTGTGCAAAAAGCTGGGCGCGGATGAGGTGATCAACTACAGCACCACGTCCATCAAGGACGCCGTGAAGGAGCTCACCGGCGGCAGGGGCGTGGACGTGGTGTACGACCCTGTCGGCGGCGATTATGCCGAGCCGGCGATCCGCAGCATGGCCTGGAACGGCCGCTACCTGGTTATCGGCTTTGCCAGCGGCCCGATACCGAAAATCCCGCTGAACCTGACGCTGCTCAAGGGCTGTTCCATAGTCGGTGTATTCTGGGGCCGGTTTACCGGCGAGGAACCGAAGGTGCATTTGCAGAATATCAGCGAGTTGTGGGAGCTGTTCGCCACCGGCAAACTGAACCCGGTGGTGACTGATGTGTTCCCGCTGGAACAATACCAGGATGCGTACAATTGCATGATCGAGCGGCGCGCCCGCGGCAAGGTCATTCTCACGCTTTAGCCGGATGAAGAGGTAAGGCGGATGCAGGGCTTCGAATTCAACACCGTCAAACGCATCATCAGCGGTGCCGGCAGCGCGCTGCAACTGGCGGACCAGTGCCGCCAGCTGGGTATTGCCAGGCCGCTGCTGGTGACCGACCCCGGGCTTATGGCGATCGGCCTGGTGCAACCGGTGCTGGCTGCGCTGGAACGCGAGGGTGTGGTCGCCGTCGTATTCGACCAGGTGCGGGAGGACCCGCCCGAGGCTACGGTGCTGGCGGCCGCGGACCTGGGTCGCAGTCAGAGTGTTGACGGCGTGCTTGCGGTGGGCGGTGGCAGCTCCATGGATGTGGCCAAGGTGGTGGCGGCCCTGCTCGGGGGGAGCCAGGCCCTTGCCCAGTTGTACGGTGTGGGCAATATCACCGGCGGGCGCCTGCCGCTGGTGCTGGTGCCCACCACCGCCGGCACCGGCTCGGAAGTGACACCGGTGGCAGTGATCACCACCGGCGAGACCACCAAGGCCGGGGTCTCCTCGCCGGTACTGCTGCCGGACGTGGCAGTGCTGGATGCGGACCTCACCCTGGGCCTGCCGGCGGCGGTTACCGCGATGACCGGGGTGGATGCAATGGTGCATGCCATCGAGGCATATACCTCCCGCCACCAGAAAAACCCGATTTCCGATAACCTTGCGCGGCAGGCCCTCGCCCTGTTGTCGCGCAATATCCGCACCGCCGTGCGCGATGGCGGGAACCGCGAGGCCAGGGAGAATATGCTGCTGGGAGCCTGCCTCGCGGGCCAGGCTTTCGCCAACGCCCCGGTTGCCGCGGTACACGCCCTGGCCTATCCGCTGGGGGGGCATTACCATATTCCCCACGGTTTGAGTAATTCACTGGTGCTGCCAACCGTGCTGGAATTCAATGCACCCAGTGCCTGCGGGCTGTATGCGGAGCTGGCCGAAATCGTGGTTGGCTCCCCGGTGGCGGGCAGCGCGGAAGCCAAAACATCGACCATGATCAGGGCCCTGCGGGAGTTGATTGACGATGTCGCCCTGCCGGCGACACTCGAGGCCGCCGGGGTCGACGAGGACAAGCTCGAAATGCTGGCCGAGGACGCCATGCTGCAACAGCGCCTGCTGGTGAACAATCCCCGGGATGTCGGCTACGCGGATGCCCTGGCCATCTACCGGGCGGCTTTCCGGAGGGCGGCATGAGCAGGGCCGGGCCGCCCTCGCGGGCTGACTACAAGGTGTTCTATCCCATTTCGACCCGCTGGTCGGATAACGATATCTACGGCCACGTGAATAACGTGACCTACTACTCCTATTTCGACACCGCGGCCAATCGCTACCTGATCGAGGAGGGGGGGCTTGATATCGGCGATGGCCGGGTGGTGGGCTACGTCGTCAATTCCGGCTGTGAGTACCATGCCCCAATCACCTATCCCGAGCCGATCGAGGCGGGTTTGCGGGTGGACCGGCTCGGCAACAGTTCGGTGCAGTACGGGCTGGCGATCTTCAGGGCGGGCGAGCAGAAGGCGGCGGCCCATGGCCATTTCGTCCATGTTTTTGTCGATCGCGCGGCGGACAAGTCGGTACCCATACCCGCCGGCCTGCGCACCGCGCTGGCGCGCCTGTTGCGATAAACGGTTATTTTTTCACAGGATTACTGCGGATTTTGAGATCCCGGCAGTGACAGGATCCCGGCTGGTTAGGTAAACTCAGCCGAACTGCCAGGAACTACTATAAGTGCATATCACAGGACATTCGCGCCGCCCCCGCGCTTTTTCTTTCCGCCATTACCTGCTGATCCCGCTGCTATTGGTCCAGGCAGCCTTCATCCCGCTGTGCAAGGCCATGGCAGACCCTGATGAGATCTGGTTGCTGGTGGATACCTCGCGGCTGAAGCTCACGGTAATGCGTGGAGACGCCCCGCTGCGGGAATACGAAAACATCGCCATCGGCAGCAATGGCCCCACCCTGGCCAAGAAAGTAAGCGACGAGACCACCCCCCTGGGGGAGTTCAGGATCAGTCGTATCAACCCCCGCAGCCGTTTCCACCTGTTCATGGGGCTGGATTACCCGACCATGGAGGATGCGAAGCGGGCGCTGGCAGATGGCCGGCTGAGCCCGGAGGAGTACACTGCGGTAAGCAATGCCTGGCTGGCCCAGGAGCCGCCGCCACAGAATACCCGCCTGGGCGGTTACCTGGGGATTCACGGCCTCGGGGTGGGCAATGAGGAGATTCACGGGCGGTTCAACTGGACCGATGGCTGCATCGCCGTGACCAACGAACAGATCGACGAACTGGCCCACTGGGTGGTCGTGGGCACCCGGGTGAGCGTCCGCTAGGCCCGAAATGACCTGATTTGCGCAATATGTCGGTGAAATTATTGCTTGCGAACCGCAAGTGTATCCCAGAGAATATGCGCGGGCAGGGGGTCTAGTGCTGTTACAGGCGACCACTTCCAGATTTGGTGATGGGTCGGGCCGCGCTTTCCAGGACGGAAAGACCGGGTTGGACCCAGATGCTTTAACGGGCGAAGGCCTTTTTTTAGGGTAAAGGAGAGAAGTAAATGCGTAATATCTACAAGACTGTTTCTACTGGTGTAATGGTAGTGGCTCTGGCCGGCCTGACCGGTTGTGCCACCACTGGCGACCTCGACGCTCTGCGTGCAGAAGTGGACAAGGCCAACAGCACTGCCAGCCAGGCTGCTGCCGATGCTTCCGCTGCCAAGCGTGACGCTGCTGCTGCCAAGACTGCTGCTGAGCAGGCTCGCGACGCCGCCAATGCGACCAACGAGAAGCTGGACCGCATGTTCAAGAAGTCTATGCAGAAGTAAAGCTGAACCAGGGGTAAAACCCTCAGCAAGGGCCGCGATCCTCGATCGCGGCCTTTTTTTTTATACGTCCTTCGAAATCGGCACCGGCATCCCGGTGCGCTCCGTGAGGGCGCGCGAAATGGCATCCTCATCCAGCTCCACCAGCCTGCTTGCCTGGGCGGCGTCGATCAGGCGCAGGGCGTTGCCGAGCAGTTGCTCATGTCCCACCTTGTCCTCTTCCAGCGGTTCGTGGATCTCCAGGTAGAGCTTGCCGCCAAACCAGCCCACCTTGGCGGTCTCGCTGACAATCCGCACCGGGGTGCCAACGGCGATATGCCCGAACAGGTATTCGATATCCTCCGGCATCATGCGGATACAGCCGTGGGAGGCGCGCATGCCCACGCCGAAGGCCTTGTTGGTGCCGTGGATCAGGTAGCTGCCACCGCCGATTGCCAGCCGCATGGCGTATGCCCCCAGGGGGTTATTCGGGCCCGCCGGGACGACGGCCGGCAGCGGGTCGCCGTTCTCAAGGTGTTCCTTGCGAATTGACGCCGGCGGCGTCCAGGTCGGATCCTTTATCTTGCCCACCACCTTGGTCAGCCCCAGCGGGGTACCCCAGTCCTGCCGGCCGATCCCCACCGGAAAGGTCTTCACCACCGGCGTCTCGCCGGGTTTCGGCTTGGGGTAATAGTAGAGCCGCATTTCCGGCACGTTGAGCACCAGGCCCTCCCGCGGGGCCGCCGGCAGGATATAGCGGGTGGGGATGATGACTTTGGTGCCGTCGCCGGGCAGCCAGCGGTCCACCTCCGGGTTGGCGCGGGTTATCTGCTCCTGGCCGATGTCGTAGCGGCGCGCGATGTCCAGCAGGGTGTCCTCGTGCTGCGCTTCCACCACGTGGATGGCGCCGATGAGATCGAACTCGGGCAGGGGCATGTCAAATGTGGCTGCACTGGCTGCTCCGGGCAGCAGCAGGGCGAGCATGAGAAGATGGGTACGCATGGTTGCTACTGGTCAAATGGGCGCTCAGGGTACTACAACTGCACGCCTATTTGCAGACCCCCTCGCGTCGTTGGTTCAGTGCCAGGGTCGCCAGCACCGCGAGAAAGATGGCGGCGCTGAAAAGAGGCGCCAGCGGGCCATGCACCTGGTAGAGGGCACCGGCGCAGATTGGCCCCGCGACGAAGCCGATGGCCGGGCAGGAGCTGACGAGCCCGGCGGCGGCGCCCTGCTCCTGGGGGCTTACCGCCAGGGACGCCCCGGCGGCGATAGCGGGCATGCACAGGCCCATCCCCGTGCCGAGAAACGCCATGCCGACACCCAGCACCGCAAACGTGCCGAAACCGGCGATCAACACGGCCCCGACGGTCAGGGAGGCGAGGCCCAGGCGAATCAGCAGGGACGCCCGGAGGGAGGCGCGCTGCATTACCGTGACCTGGATCAGGAAGGTGAAAACCGCGGATATCATCAGCGCCGCGCCCGCCATTTGCGCGGTCTCGATGCCGCTGAGCCCGAGTTTGTCCTGCAACTGGAAGCCCAGGGTTTGCTGGATCCCGGAAAACCCGACAAACAGGCCGACCGCCGTTGCCAGGTACACCCGGATACGCGGATCGAAAAAGCGCAGGCGGGTCGTGATCCTGCGACTGGTGATGTCCTGTTTCGGCGTCAGCGGCAACTGGCGCCATACCAGCAGCGCCGCCATGGCCGCCATGGCGGCGGCAAAATACAGCGGCGCCAGCAGGCCGAAAGTTGCCAGCGCGCCGCTGACGGCGGGGCCGAGTATGGTGCCCATGCTGTTCGCCGTGCCCAGTCGCGCCATCGTGGCGGTGCGCCGGTCCCGGCCCGTGTGGTCCGCCGCGTAGGCGGTACTGGCGGGGCTTGTGGCTGACATGATCAGCGACTGGCTGCAGCGCGCCAGCAGCAGCATCCCGTACAGGGCCGTGCCCGCCAGCACGCCCTTCAGGCCGGCATAAAATACGCTGGTGAAAGCCAGTGTGCCCAGCGTGTAGCCCACCAGCCCGGTGATAATAATCGGTTTGCGGCCGACGCGGTCGCTCAGGCGGCCCCAGGCGGGGGCGGCGAGCCCGAAGATGAGCGCGGAAATGGCTATGATCGAGGTGATGCGCAGCTCGCTCAGCTGTACTTCGCGACCCAGCGGGGCCAGTATCGCGAATACCAGTGACTGCCCCATGGCAGTGGTCATCAGGGCGACGATCAGCACGGTGATCTGGTGACGGCTCAGATGGTCGGGCAAGGCGGAGATCTCCGTCGCGGTAGTCGAGTACCTGTGGGGCGTGTTGCCGGGCAGGCGTCCGGCCAGGTCGGGGTGTGTCCATGATAGGGATATCTGCCGCCAAATCAATTGCCGGTATGGACAGTCAGGGGGTGTTCCCCTACAATCTGGCGCCAGATTTCACGCGCCCGGCCAGTGCGGCGGGCGACGTGTGTCCCCTTGAATAATCAGCGCTGAATTCATGTAATGAGGCGAGATGCGGATCCCCATCTCGCCTGTTCGCGAGCGCCCGGCTCAGGGGTGCCCGGCTGAGGGGCGCGAGGCTAATATTATTCCGCTGAATTTGGAGGTGTGCTTGTCCAGTCCGGCCATTCTGGCGCTTGAAGACGGAAGTATTTTCAAAGGCCTGGCGATAGGCGCTGCGGGGATATCGGTGGGGGAGGTTGTCTTCAACACCGCCATGAGCGGCTACCAGGAGATTCTCACCGACCCGTCCTACGCGCGCCAGATTGTCACCCTGACCTACCCCCATATCGGCAATACCGGTACCAATCCCGAGGACGAGGAGTCCTCGGGCGTCTGGGCCGCGGGCCTGGTGATAAGGGATCTGCCGCTGATGGCCAGCAATTACCGCAACGAGCAGGACCTGCAGCAATACCTCGAGCAGCGCGGAATTGTCGCGATCGCCGACATCGATACCCGGCGCCTCACCCGTATCCTGCGCGACAAGGGAGCCCAAAACGGCTGCCTGATGGCCGGGGATGACATCGACGAGGAGCGCGCGCTGGCCGAGGCCCGCGGGTTCGCCGGGCTCAAGGGCATGGACCTGGCCAAGGAGGTATCGGTCGATAAAGCCTATACCTGGGATGAGGGCAGCTGGGTGTTCGGCATCGGCCACAGCCAGCGGCCCTCGGCGGAGCTGCCCTGGCACGTGGTGGCCTACGACTACGGCGTCAAGCGCAATATCCTGCGCATGCTGGTGGACCGCGGCTGTCGCCTGACTGTGGTACCGGCCCGGACCCCTGCGGCGGACGTGCTTGCGCTGAAGCCGGACGGCGTGTTCCTTTCCAACGGCCCCGGCGATCCCGAGCCCTGCACCTACGCCATCGAGGCGATCAGGGCCATCCTCGAGACCGACATCCCGGTGTTCGGCATCTGCCTGGGTCACCAGCTGCTCGGCCTGGCCAGCGGCGCCGCCACGATGAAAATGAAATTCGGCCACCACGGCGCCAACCACCCGGTACAGAACCTCGATAACGGCACGGTCCTGATAACCAGCCAGAACCACGGTTTTGCGGTGAATGAGGACAGCCTGCCTGCCAATTTGCGGGTCACCCACAAGTCGCTGTTTGACGGCTCCCTGCAGGGTATTCACCGCACCGACAAGAACGCCTTCAGTTTCCAGGGCCACCCGGAAGCCAGTCCCGGGCCACACGATGCGGCGCCTCTCTTCGACCACTTCATCGAGCTGATTGCAGCCCGCACGGGCGCCCGTCCCACAGGAATAAGCTGATCCCGTATGCCAAAAAGAACTGACATCAAGAGCATCCTGATTCTCGGCGCCGGCCCCATCGTCATCGGCCAGGCCTGCGAATTCGATTACTCCGGCGCCCAGGCCTGCAAGGCCCTGCGGGAAGAGGGCTACCGGGTAATCCTGGTGAACTCCAACCCGGCCACGATCATGACCGACCCGGCCATGGCGGATGCCACCTATATCGAACCCATCGAGTGGCGCACCGTGGCGCGCATTATCGAGGCGGAAAAGCCGGACGCGCTGCTGCCGACGATGGGCGGCCAGACCGCCCTCAACTGCGCCCTGGACCTGGCCAGGGAGGGGGTGCTTGAGGCCCACGGGGTGGAGATGATCGGCGCGACCAAGGAGGCCATCGATATGGCCGAGGACCGCCAGCTGTTCGACCAGGCCATGAAGCGCATCGGCCTGGAAACCCCGCGCGCCGCCTTCGCCCACAGCCTGGAGGAGTCGTTCCAGGTGCTGGACCAGATCGGGTTTCCCTGCATCATCCGTCCCTCCTTCACCATGGGCGGCTCCGGTGGCGGCATCGCCTATAACCGCGACGAGTTCGAGAAAATCTGTGTGCGCGGGCTGGATCTTTCCCCGACCAACGAACTGCTGATCGACGAGTCCCTGATCGGCTGGAAAGAGTTCGAGATGGAAGTGGTGCGGGACAAGAACGACAACTGCATCATCGTCTGCTCGATCGAGAATTTCGATGCCATGGGTGTGCATACCGGAGACTCCATCACCGTTGCCCCGGCCCAGACCCTGACCGACAAGGAATACCAGATCATGCGCAACGCCTCCCTCGCGGTATTGCGCGAGATCGGCGTGGAGACCGGCGGTTCCAACGTCCAGTTCGGGCAGGATCCCAAGACCGGCCGCATGGTTGTTATCGAGATGAACCCGCGGGTGTCGCGCTCTTCCGCACTTGCCTCCAAGGCCACCGGCTTCCCCATTGCCAAGGTCGCCGCCAAGCTGGCGGTCGGCTTTACCCTGGATGAGCTGCAGAACGATATCACCGGCGGCAGGACTCCGGCTTCCTTCGAGCCGTCGATTGATTACGTCGTTACCAAGATTCCCCGCTTTGCCTTTGAGAAATTTGCCACGGCCGACTCGCGCCTGACCACCCAGATGAAGTCGGTGGGCGAGGTCATGGCCATCGGTCGCACTTTCCAGGAGTCCCTGCAGAAAGCCCTGCGGGGTCTCGAGGTGGGATCCGCGGGCTTTGAGCATATGATCGATGTGGACGGCCCCGATGCCC